>Ga0209988_10000313_pt1 | contig 29368 bp, 31 predicted proteins | sample N075metaG_FD_183115 | JGI IMG/M metagenome (GOLD analysis project Ga0209988, IMG submission 183115) | Deep subsurface microbial communities from Kermadec Trench to uncover new lineages of life (NeLLi) - N075 metaG (SPAdes) (version 2) | ecosystem: Environmental > Aquatic > Marine > Ocean trench... | reverse complement strand
CGCCGCCATCGACCAGCTGGTGTCCGGCCAGCTGATCTGAGAGACCCCCGAACATCGCGGCCGTGTACTCGTCAACGCCGATTCGCGCGCCGATTCCAGCCAGCTCTCGCTTCAAAAATGCGGCCAGGGACTCTACGCCCTCAGAGAACTCGACGTAGATCGGGGGATGGGCGTAGACCGGGGGCAACTCGGCCGGGAAACCTTCGGGGTAGGGGCCAAAGACGTGGGTGAATGGCTTGCCGCGAAACGCAATGGCGATGGTTCGCTCGTAGTGGCAGCGCGCAGAATCGGCAGTTCGAACGGTCGCTCCGGTGAGGTAGTGGACGTTGGCGAGCCCGATGGCCAGAACGACGTCGACGTCGGCGCGCTCCATCTCGACCTGCAAGCGCGCGTGTCGCTCGCGCCGCATCCGGGTCAGGTCGATGTCCTCGTCGGAAAGTAGAGCCGCCATCCGTCGGGTCACTCTATCGAGATGGGCTGCCACAAGCTCGCGCTCGCACGCGTCAACGACGGCCGCCACGCACCCCTCAAGAATCGCGTGCTCGCGGACTCCCCCTTGGATCGGCAAGAACTTGGGGAGCGGGGTGTCCGAAGATCCGGTACATATCATGGAAGGAGAAGCACATGGCCGACATGTTTGATCGCTACCGGGTAATCGACGTGGACACGCACGTGACCGAGCCGCGCGATGTATGGACCTCACGAGTCTCTTCCAAATGGGGAGATCGGGTACCCCACGTGATCCGGATGGGGAAGGTGGACATGTGGATGATCGGCGACAAGCCCATCTTGCCGCCGGGAATCACTGCCATCGCCGGCTTCGATGGCTTCATTCCGGATTTTCCCAAGACCTATGAGGATGCCATTACGGCGGCGTACGACGCCAAGGCGCGACTCGCGCATATGGATGCCGAAGGGATCTATGCCCAGGTTCTGTATCCGAATCTCGGAGGCTTCGGCTCAGCGAGATTCCTCGAGCTGCAGGAGCCGGATCTCATGCTCGAGTGCGTGCGTGCCTACAACGACTGGTTGATCGATTGGTGCAGCGCCGATCCGAATCGGCTGCTGCCCATCATGGCAACGCCCTTCTGGGATCTCGACGCCTCGGTCGCTGAGATCCAGCGCTGCGCAAAAATCGGGCACAAGGGCATTCTCTTCGGAAGTGAGCCCGAGAGCTTTGGGCAGCCGCCGCTGGTCGATCCCTATTGGGATCCCTTCTGGGCAGCCGCCCAAGACGTCGATCTGTCGATCAGCTTTCACATTGGTTCTGGGGACAACTCCGACCTGCTCTCGGATAAATACGGAATCGGGACGAGGACCAGCATCGCCCGTACCTGTACCCAGCTGTTCATGGAAAATTCCAACTGCATCGCCGATCTGATCTTTGGCGGCGTCTGCCATCGCTTCCCGAAGCTCAATTTCGTTTCCGTGGAAAGCGGTGCGTCGTGGGTGATCTTTGCCGTGGAAGCCTTCGATTGGCAGTGGCACAACAACGGCGTCTCGACCGAGCACCCCGAGTACGACCTGCTTCCAAGCGAGTACTTCAAGCGCCAGATCTATGCGTGTTTCTGGTTCGAGCAGCTCGGCGTCCAGCGCGCGATCGAACTCTTCCCGGACAACCTGCTCTTCGAGACGGATTTCCCGCATCCGACATCGATGTCACCCGGCCCCAAGAGCACGGCCGTGCATCCGCGCGAGTACGCCGAAAAGGCGCTGGGGAGCCTGCCCGAGCAGCTGATTGGCAACGTCCTCCAGATCAACGCGTCGAGGGTCTATCATCTCCCGACCGGCTAGCGGGCTGCGCCGCATCCGGAACCGAAACTCCTGGCAGAGGCATCTTTTTCTACAGCGATTGGATCGATCGACTCCTCGACGCCCAGGTCCCCCATGTCGGATCCGCTACGTAGCAGGGCCTGCCAGCCGTCCAGCGCGACGCCCGCCACGCCGGCCAACGCCGGCGGCCAGCCGCGTCGCGCGAGTCGCGTGCGCGAGCGCAGATAGAAGATGAACCGGGGAAACGGCCCGATCAACGCATCCGTACGCTTGATCTTGTTCTTGAGCCAGTTCACTGTCTTCGAGTTCGGCCATCCGTAGAGCACTTCCCGGGTGTAGTAGGGATGTTCACGGAAGAAGGGCCACGTCAGCCCGAAGATGTATTTTCGCTGTAGGTGCGGGGCCGTGGCGAGGTCACCTGAGACCGATCCCAGCAGCTCACTCGTGCCCCGCGCGGTGGGCCAGGGCCACACGCCGCTCACCCAGACGGGATCGCCTGAGGACTTCTCGATCAGGATCAGGCAGCGCGCGATTCCGCAGGGATTATCGCGGTAGATCCAGTCGTAGCTGCGGCGGTCGCGTTTCTCCCCGAAAGCGCTGTCCACCAGGTCGTAGATGATTTCGAACTCAGACGGATGAACGGGCCTCACCTCGAACCTCGAGTCCGTGCACTCCACCTTCATTTGCCGCTGCAGCCGGAACCAGTCCTCGAAGACGTCCTTCAGCCGGGCCCTCCTTGATGACGAGAATCATCCGCCGCCCGGCACCCGATCCAGTAAAGGCGTTGGCGCATGAACCTGTGCCTGGTCAAGATTCACGAGGCACGGCTAGCGACGGTTCTTGTCGGGGACTGCGAACATGCGCGCGAGTTGGTGGGTGGTGAGCGCGGTGCCCGGCATCGAGACGCCGACCTTGCGACCCACGTCGAGGGCCAACGTCAGGTCCTTCTCCGCAAGGTTCAGGGTCACAGCGAAGCGCTCCTTGAGAAATGCGTTGTCCGGGTCGTTCTCGAGGGCATCACGGCCCGCCATCATGAGCCGCGCATTGTCGTTCATGATCCAGGAGAGCACCTCGGTGAGCTTCTCCTTTTCGAGGCCGGCTTCACGCGCCATGCGGAAGGCTTCGACGAAACCCATCCAAGCCGTGTACTGGGCCAGGTTGTTGCACAGTTTGGCCACGGCGCCCATGCCGATGCCGCCGCAGTGGGTGATCTCGGCGGCCGAGGCCTCGAGGAAGGGCCGCGCCTTCGCAAGGGCTTCGGCATCGCCGCCGACCATGTAGCGGAGTTCGCCGCTCTCGGCCTTCGCCGCTCCACCCGTCATCTGGGCGTCGATGACCTGGATCTCCTGCTCGGCGGCCTGGAGCGCCAACTTCTGGACTGTGTCCGGATGGACCGTGCTGTGGATCGCGATCACGCTACCGGGCTTCGCTCCCTCGAGGATACCGTCCGGACCGGCGACCACGGCCTCGGTACCGGCGTCATCGACGACGCAGACGCCGATCACCTCGCAGCGCTCCCCGACCTCCCGTGGACTGGTCGCCGTCTTGGCGCCGGCTTCGACGAGAGGTTGCATGGCTGCTTCCCGAAGATCGTAGACGACGACCTCATCGAAGGCGGCCTTGCACAGGCAGGTCGCCATGTGAACACCGATGTTGCCGAGACCGATGAAACCGACCCGCTGGGGATGGGACATGCTTTTTTCCTGTTCGTCGTGTCAAGAGTTCGTCATGTTGAGAGTTCGTGGTGTTCGTGTCGAGGGGTCAGGTGGAGCTCAGTTCGCGGATCAGCAGCTGCTTCAGGATGTCGAGCTCTTCAGCGCGGAGCGTGGCATCTCCGCCCTCGAGCATCAGGGTAGAGGCAAGCCCCGACAGGGTCGAGATGGTGTAGTGCTCGAGGATGCGGTGACGGCGTCGGGAAATAGGCGCATCCTGGAAGAGGTTCATCCAGATGGAGTCCCACGCCCGGAACATCCCGGCCTGCCACTGAGGTGCGTCGCCGGCGTCCTCCCGACCGAGATAGTTCAACAGGATCTCGAAGGTCGAGCGGTAGCCGTCGCCGGAGAAGTGATCCCAGGCACGATCGATGAAGAGCGACGCTCGCTTCTCGAGCGCGGTGTCCTCGATTGGAATGCTGGCGAGCCGTGAGGCGAAGTCGTTGAAGGAGTCTTCCGCGACGGCCAACAGGATGCCGTCCTTGCCGCCGAAGTGGTGCTGGACGGCGCCCCAGGTGACGCCCGAACGCCGCGCAATCTCGGTCGCCGTGGTTCGCGCAAATCCGACCTCGGCGATGCTGGCGAGCACAGCCTGCATGATGCGCTCGCGCGTTTCGGCCGTGCGGGCGGCGTGGGAACGCCGCTCACGCACTGGGACCGGGAGCTGAACCTGCCTGACGTCTCGACTCATCCGAGGGACTCCAGAATGATAAAAACCCTGACAGATCGATATTCTACGAAGATCTACATTGCGTGCAATATGTAAATAGACTATGCATGCTCCGAACGCGGGAGACCCCCCCTTGGTTCGATACGACCCCTATGACTGGGGGATCCACGAGGATCCTTACCCCACCTATCGCCTGCTCCGGGACGAGGCGCCCCTCTATCACAACGAGGAGTTCGACTTCTGGGCGCTCTCCCGACACCAAGACGTTCTCAACGGCTTCAAGGACACGGTCCGGCTCTCCAACGCGAAGGGCGTCGCTCTCGAATCCGGCGTCGAGGCCGCCCAGGAAGTCATGTCGTTCCTGGCGATGGATCCCCCGCGCCACGGAAAGATCCGGGGCCTGGTCAATCGCGGGTTCTCTCCGCGACGCGTCAAGAATCTCGAACCGCTGATCCGCGGCCTCGCCACCCACTACATCGACGCCTTCATCGAGAAGGGTGAGTGCGAGTTCATCTCCGAGTTCGCGGGCAAGCTACCCATGGACGTCATCAGCGAGATGGTGGGCGTCCCGCCGGAAGACCGTGACGAGCTGCGAAGCTGGGCCGATCTGGTCGTTCACCGAGAAGAGGGCCAGTCCAATGTCCCACCCGAAGGCATGGCGGCGGCCGCAAACTTGATCCACTACTTCAGCAAGCACGTCACCGTCCGCCGGACCCGCCCCGCAGACGACCTCACCGATGCGCTGATTGCCGCCGAGGTCGATGGCGAACGCCTCGACGACAAAGAGATCGTGGCCTTCCTGTTTTTGATGGTCATCGCCGGCAACGAAACGACCACCAAGCTGCTGGCAAACTGTCTCTATTGGGCCGGCAGGTTTCCCGACCAGCGCAAGCTGGTTCTCGAGAACCCGGCGCTCGTCCTACCCTGGGCCGAGGAGACGCTGCGCTTCGACCCTTCATCGCAACTGATCGCGCGCACGGCGACCTGCGACATCGAGCTCCACGGGCGTACGATTCCCGAAGGTGCCCGAGTCGCACTCCTGATCGGTGCCGCGAATCGCGACCCGCGTTTCTGGATGAATCCCGACGTGCTCGACATCGAACGCGACACCCAGGGGTCGATGTCCTTCGGCTACGGCACTCACTTCTGTCTTGGCGCCTCATTGGCCCGACTCGAAGCCCGGATCTCTCTCGAAGAACTGACGGGACGCCTGGGCAGCATCGAGGTGCACGAAGACGGGGCAGAACGCATTCATTCCAGCAACGTGCGCGGCTTTGCGAAGCTGCCCATCGAATTCGGACGATGATCTCTGACCCCTCCGAGACTTCGAGGCGGCTGCGGCCCGCGCTCGTGACCGGCGCCTCCTCGGGGCTGGGGGCCGCCATCGCGAAGGCGCTGGGCGCCCTGGGATGGCCCATCGCCATGGGTGCGCGCCGCATGGACAGGCTCGAAGCAGTGGCGAAGGACGTCGAGACGGCGGGCGGCATCCCCTTCATCCATCCCCTCGACATCAGCGATGAAGACTCGGTCGACGCCTTCGTCAGCGCAGCCGAAGCCGCCGCCGGCCCCCTGGATGTGGTCGTGAACAATGCCGGCATCGGAATTCCGGCCCCGTTCCACAAGTCGAAGATCAAGGACCTGCGTGCCGAAATCGACACCAACCTGCTGGGCCCGATGTTGCTGACCCGGAGGGTCCTGCCGGCGATGATCGAGCAGCATCACGGGGACCTGGTCTTCATCGGCTCCCTGAATACGGTGCTGCCGCGCCCCTACCAAGTCGGATACACGGCCACGAAGGCCGGCGTGGAAGCCATGGCGCGAGTGCTCCAGCGTGAGCTCGAAGGCACCGGCGTCCGAACCACCATCGTCCGCCCAGGCCCGTCCAAGACCGAAATGGGCTGGGACTGGGAGCCCGGCATCATCCAGAAGATCCTGAGCAGCTGGAAGCACCACGGCATCCTGCGCCATCAAAACTTTCTAAAGCCCGAGGCCGTAGCCGACGCGGTCGTCACGGTCGTCACCGCGCCCCCGGGAACGCACCTCGATCTCGTTCAAATCACCCCGGAGGCGCCCGTCAAGCGCCCGGAATGAATCAGGAGGGCAATCGTGCAACTCGAGAACAAGGTCGCCATCGTCACCGGAGCCGCCCAGGGAATCGGCGAAGCCTATGCCCGTGGCATCGCTCGCGAAGGCGCCGTCGTCGTCGTCGCCGACATCGACAAGGACAAGGGCCAGGCCGTGGCCGAATCCATCAACGAAGAGGGCGGCGAGGCCAGCTTCGTCGAGGTCGACGTCTCATCGATCGAATCCACCCAGGCCATGGGAGAGGCCGCCATCCAGAAGTTCGGGGGCGTCGACTTCCTGGTGAACAACGCCGCCATCTTTGGCGGCATGAAGATCGCTCCGCTCGTGAAGATCGACTGGGACTACTACAAGAAATTCATGGACGTGAACATGAACGGCGCGATCCTGTGCACGCGCGCCTGCTACCGCTCCATGCGCGAGCGCGGCGGCGGTTCGATCGTGAACCAGTCGTCGACGGCGGCCTGGATGGCGATGGGCTTCTACGGCATCGCCAAGCTGGCACTGAACGGCATCACCCAGAGTCTCGCCCGCGAACTCGGACACTGGAACATCCGGGTGAACGCCATCGCGCCCGGGCCGACGGACACCGAAGCCGCTCGCGGCGTCGTGCCGGATTTCGCGCTCGAAAGCATCCTGGCCCAGATGCCGCTCAATCGACAAGGGAAGCCCGAAGACCTGGTCGGCACCCTGATCTTCCTGCTCTCGGACGCCTCCGCCTGGCTGACCGGCCAGATCATCAACGTGGACGGCGGCCAGATCATGCGACCCTGAACGAGAGGATTTCATCGTGAGCCTGGCTCCCCCCGAAGCCCAGACCCGGAACCTGATCGACGGCGCGCTCGTCCACGCCAGCAACGGAGCCACGTTCGACAACGTGAATCCCGCCACCGAAGAGGTGCTCGGCGTCTGCGCCGATGGCAGCAAGGAAGACATGGAGGCGGCCATCGCTGCTGCGCGCCGCGCCTTCGACGAGACCGACTGGTCCACCAACGCCCTACTCCGCAGCCACTGTCTCGAGCAGCTTCATGCTGCGCTGGTGGAACAGAAGGAGCTGGCGCGTTCGATCGTAGTCCACGAAGCCGGCGCACCCGTGACGATCTCGCCCTTCATGCAGGTCGACGACCCCATCGAGATGCTCGCCTACTGGGCCAATCTGGCGGTCCACTACGAGTACGAAAAAGAGATTGAGCCCGTGCCGTTCATGGGGCGTGAGCAACGACGCATCCTGCGCCGCGAGGCTGCCGGTGTCGTCGGTGCGATCACGCCCTGGAACGTGCCGCTGTATCTCAACATCGCGAAGCTCGGGCCCGCGCTCGCGGCCGGCTGCACCCTGGTGCTCAAACCCGCCCCCGATACGCCCTGGTCAGCCACGTTGATCGCGCGACTCGCGGCGGAGAAGACCGACCTGCCCGCGGGCGTGTTCAACGTGGTGGCCTCGGCCAACCACATGCTTGGCGAAATGCTGACCACCGATCCGCGCATCGACGTGGTGACCTTCACCGGCTCGACTGCCACCGGCCGCCGCGTCATGGAGTGCGCGTCGGCCACGGTCAAGAAGGTGTTCCTCGAACTGGGCGGGAAGTCGGCCCATATCGTGCTCGACGACGCTCCGTTCGAGGCCGTGCTGCCCGGAATGGCCATGACCTGCATCCACGGCGGACAGGGCTGTGCCATCAACACGCGTCTGCTGCTGCCGCGCTCGCGCTACGACGAGGGACTCGAGATCCTCAAGACGGCCTTCGAGGACTGGAAGTACGGGGATCCGACCAACCCGGAAAATCTCCAAGGGCCCCAGATCAGCCGGCGCCAGCAGGAACGCGTGCTCGCCTACCTCGCGAAGGGCAAGGCCGAAGGCGCACGCTGTCTGGTGGGAGGCGGCAAGCCCGCCCATCTCGAGAAGGGCTTCTACGTCGAGCCCACGCTGTTCGTGGACGTCGATCCCAAGGCGACGATCGCCCAGGAGGAGATCTTCGGACCCGTCCTGTGCGTCATCCCCTATGACGACGACGACGATGCCGTTCGCATTGCCAACGATTCGATCTTCGGACTGTCGGGTGCCATCAGCAGCGGCAGCGAAGAACGCGCGCTGGCCGTGGGCCGCCGCATCCGCACCGGAACGCTCGCTCTCAACGGCGGCCAGTGGTTCCACGTGGACACTCCCTTCGGCGGTGTCAAGCAGAGCGGCCTCGGCCGCGAGAACGGGCTGATGGGCTTCGAGGAGTATCTCGACACCAAGGTGATGGCACTTCCCGCAAGGAAGTGAGCACGCAGCCTTTCCCAAGATCAAGGAGACGAACACTCATGCCCGCGTTCCCCCGAGAAGAACTCGAAGAGATGATGAGGCGATGGGTCGCCGCCAATGACGAAAGCGGCCGCACCGGTGACTGGTCGCGCATGGCCGAGTTCTACACCGACGATGCGATCTACAGCTGGAACAACGGCTCCCGCTACGAGCTCCTCGCTCGCGGCAAGCAACAGATTCGCGAGTGGGTCTTCGGCACCGAGATGGCGGGCCTCGAAAACTGGGTCTACCCCTACGTGCGCGTCCTGATCGACGACCAGATCGGCGAGATCCTGGGATTCTGGCGCCAGGTCGCTCCGGTGAAGGACCCCGACGGCAAGGCCTACGAGATCGCGGGCACCGGCGGCTCCTGGTTTCACTACGCGGGCGACTTCAAGTGGAGCTGGCAGCGCGACTTCTTCGACCATGCCAACGCCGGCGCCACGTTCATGGCCATGGCCAAGAACAACCAGCTCACCGAGACCATGCTGGATCGCATGAAGAAGGGATCCAAGCTGCCGGGGTGGGTCAAGCGGAGCGAATTCGATTGGTACGAGACCCTCCCGAAGAACGACTAGTCTCCTCTGGACACACAGAGCCGGACGCCCCGAGCCGGCGGCGATCCAGGAGCAGGCTCACTCTTCGATGAATGTATTCTCGGCCTCGCCACGCAGAACATTCTTGAGCACCTTGCCCGCAGCATTGCGCGGCAGCGGCTCATGGCGGATCTCCCAATGGGCCGGAACCTTGAAGCTCGCCAGCTTCTCGGCCACGTGTCGTCCGAGCTCGTCGGTGTCGACCGTCGCAGCGTCCGCGGGTACCACCACCGCCTTCACTTCTTGACCGAGTTCTTCGTGATCGACGCCAAAAACGGCGACCTCGGCCACGCTGGCGTGCTCCTCGAGCCGGTGCTCGATCTCGCTGGGATGGATGTTCTCGGCGGCGCGCAGGATCATGTCGCGGGCGCGGGAGTTGATGTAGAGGCGACCATCTGCCAGGTGACCAATGTCGCCGGTGGCGAGCCAACGGCCGGGTCCGATCGCTTCCCGGGTGGCCTCGGGATTGCGCCAGTACTCGAGCATGATGTACGCGCTACGCGCGAAGATTTCGCCCTCGGCACCTTCGGTGAGCACTTTGCCCTCGGGATCACGGATCTCCACCTCGGTGCTGATCTGGATCGGACCCACCGACGTCGGATGCTTCAGCAGCTCGGTGCCGCCGATCGAAGCAATCACGGACACAGACTCGCTCGATCCGTAGCCGATCCCCATGTTCGCTCCGCCCTTGGGAAAAACCTCGCGGATGCGCCGCTGGATCTCGGGGCTGGTGGGAGCGCCGCCGGATCCCACGTTCTGCATGCTCGAGAGGTCGTACTTCGCCACGTCGGGATGGGAAACCACCCGATGGGCCATGTTACCCAGGGCGCCCCAGGCCGTGACCTTCTCGGCCTCAATCAAGCGCAGCACATCAGCCGGATCGAAGCGGCCCGAGCGCCAGACGGTCTTGGCGCCGAGCCCGAGATACATGATCGCACCCGCGAAGAGTCCCGACAGATGGAAGAGGGGTGCCGTCACCAACGAACACATTGGAAGCGGCGGCGCCGGATCGGGAGGCCCATCGGCGGGCGGCTTCAACATCAGCATACGGAGCCCGCCCACCAGGTTGGCCTGGCAGAACCCCAGGATGCCGCGGTGGGAGTTGACGGCGCCCTTGGGCCGGCCGGTGGTGCCACTCGTGTAGAGGATGACGGCGGGGTCGTCTTCGTCGATGGGCGTGTCGGGAAGACGCGCCTCGGGCGCGTACTTCTCGAGCGCCTCGAACTGCGACTCCATTTCGATCACGGGAAGGCCGGGATCCCAGTCGATGCGCGCCAGACGCTTGCGATCCCCGACCAGGACCTTGGGGTCACTGTGCTCGAGTCCGTAGCGGATCTCGTCCGGCGTCCACCAGCCGTTGAGTGCGGCAACGATTCCTCCCAGGCTCAGCGTCGCCCACAGGGTGAGGATCCACTCGGGACGGTTCTCGGCCAGGATCGCGACGCGGTCACCCTTCTGGATGCCGTACTGGTCCTGGAGCGCTTTCGCGACCGAGGCGACCAACCGGATGTGTTCGTCGTAGCGGATGCGACGCTCGTTCCAGACGATGAATTCCTTGTCGCCGTGCACGGCCGACGACTCGAGCATCTCGCGAAGCGAATGCATGCGGTTCTTGAAGACCTGCATCCGTTCGCCAAGGACCGTCTCCTCGACCAGCTCGAAGGGCCCGCCGGGACCGGTGAGCTTGGCGTCGATCTCTGCCAGATTCATTCGATCCTCCAATAAACCCGGTACGTTATGCAGCTTCCGAAGCTAGCGAAGTGGACGGGCTTCAGGATCTCCGGCGCCGCCGAACCGCTCGCGCAGCTCGTGCTTCAGCACCTTGCCGGTGGGATTTCGCGGCAGCTCCTCCACCACCTCGAGCTGTTCCGGCAACTTCTGCACCATCAAGCCCCGGTCGCGCAAGAAACCCGACATCTCATCCAGGGTCAGCGGGTCTCTGCCGTCCTTGCAAACCACGACGGCGCAGGCGCGCTCTCCCGATGTCGGGTCCGGCAGTCCGATTACGGCGGCGTCCGCCACCTTCGGGTGTTGGTACAAGAAGTCCTCGACCTCCTTGGCGCTGATGTTCTCGCCCTTCCGGATGATCACGTCCTTCAGGCGCCCGGTGATCACCACGAAGCCATCGAAGTCGAGGAAGCCCAGGTCTCCGGTCCGGAAGAAGCCCTCCTCGTCGAAGGCTTCCGCATCCAGGGAGCTGTCCAGATATCCCAGACAGAGCTGGCGTGCCTTGACCCGGATCTCGCCCTCTTCGCCCGCTGCCGCCCGCTCGCCCGCGAGCGTCACCACCCGGATCTCGGTCTCCTCGGGGCAGGCACGGCCCTCGGTGTGGGCCAGCTTCGGGTCCGGATCGTTCACCGAATTCATGGTCAGCACCGGACACTCGGTCAATCCGTAGCCCGACACGATGCCTGCACCCCCCATCTCCTTCTTCACGTCGAGATGGAGTTGCGGCGGCTTGGGAGCCCCCCCGCCCGGGAAGCAGCGTACACCCGGGAAGAGCGGCTGCCCCGGGTTCTCGCGTTGTGCAGCGAGATAGGCCTGGTGGAAGACCGTTCCGGCCGTCGCCTGCGTGACGCCGTGCTTCGCCAGCACCTCGATGCTGGTCGACGGGTCGAAGACCGGCACCACGATCTGGGCGCATCCCGACCTCAAACCGTTCATCAACCAGAGGACGCCGCCGACGTGGGTCAACGGAAACACCAGCGCGATGCGATCGTCCTCGCGCAGGCACAGTCGCTGGCACATGCCGTGGGACGCTACCAGCAGCGTCCGATCCGTATGCTTCGCACCCTTGGGTTCCGCCGTGGTCCCCGACGTGTAGAAGAGCCAGCGCAAATCGCTGTCGCGCGCTGCAAGGTAGGGTTCAAGGGAAGCGGGATCGCCCTCGGGAACCGAGTCGTCGACCCGCAGAACCGCGAGCCCCGACTGCCCCGCGGCAATGACGTCCGCCATCGCGCCGAACTCGAAGCCGCGGAAGTCGGTCGGCACCACCAGCAACGTCGCTTCGGATTGGCGCGTCACGAAACCCACCTCGCGCTCGCGATAGATCGGAAGGATCGGATTCTGCACGGCGCCGAGTCGCGACAATCCACCCACGAGGAGCAGCGCTTCGAATGTCGTAGGAAGCTGCCAGGAGACCCGGGTCTCCCGACCGACGCCCCGGCCGGCGAGTCCGGCCGCGCAGCGCAGCGCGGCGTCGCGATATTCGGCGAAGCTCAGGCTACGATCGTCTTCGTCGACGGCGAAGAGCGCGTCCGGCGTCTCCGCAGCACGGGCCTCGACGAGACCCCAGAGGCTGCTGGAATCGATCAGGGAGACATCCTCAGCCGGAGCGGCCCGCCCGGGCGCGCTGGCGCAACTCGAACTTCAGGACCTTGCCGGCCGCATTGGTCGGCAAGGCATCCACCACTTCGACGAAGCGGGGGACCTTGTAATTGGCCATGTTCTCGCGGGACCAGGCCGTCACGTCTTCCGAAGTCACCGTCTCGCCTGGCGCCGGGATCACGAACGCCATCCCGACTTCGCCCATGCGCTCGTCGGGAACACCGATCACGGCAACCTGCTGGAACTTTCCGCTGCTGTACAGGATGTTCTCCACCTCGGCGGGATAGACGTTGAAGCCACCCATGATGAACATATCCTTGATGCGGTCGGTGATGCTGACGTTTCCGCCTTCATCCATCACGCCCACGTCGCCGCTGTGGAGCCAGCCGTCGGAATCGATGGTCTCGGCGGTCTGCTCCTCGTCATCGAAGTAGCCCTGCATCACGTTGTAGCCCCGGACGAGAATCTCGCCGGGCTCTCCGGGAGCGACATCCTTTCCCTCCGAGTCGATCAGGCGGACTTCGACACCGGGAATTGCGCGACCCGAGGTCCCCGAGATGATCTCCGGGGCGTCGCCCGGGTGACACATGGTCACCACACCGCAGCACTCGGTCAGGCCATAGGCCGTAAGCACCGTCTCGAAGCCCAAAATCTCCCGCATCTGGTGGACCAGCTCGACGGGGACCGGCGCAGCCCCGGTCACGGCAAGACGCAAGGACGACAGATCGACCTTCGCCAGGTCGGGGTGGGCCAGGATCGACTGATAGATCGTGGGCGCACCGGGAAGCGTGGTGATCTTCTCGTTCTGGATCCGTTCCATCACCTCGCCCGCATCGAACACGAGCTGAGGCAGGATCGTCGCGCCCCGCATGAGACAGGCCAGCCAGCCAGCCTTGTAGCCAAAAGTGTGGAAGAAGGGGCCGACCACCAAGTAGCGATCGTCCTCCCGCAGCCCGACCACGCCGCTCCAGGTCTCGAAGGTCTCGCAGTTCTGGCCGTGAGCCGTCATCACAGCCTTGGGATTGCCGGTCGTGCCCGACGTGAAGATGAAGTCGGACAGATCTTCAGGGGAGACCGCGTCGGCACGGAGACGGGCTTCAGCTTCGAAAACGCGTTCGGCTCCGGCCAGGAAGTCCTGCCACGTCATGGCGCCGTCAGCCGTCCCGCGCAGCACCACGATCTTTTCAAGCTCGGGAAGGTCGTGATCCTCGAGCGCTGCGACGTAGTTCGTGCCGACGAACTCGTCGATGGTGAAGAGCAGCTTCGCCCCGCTCTGACGCAAGGTGTAGGCGGCCTCGGCACCCTTGTGGCGCGTGTTCAACGTGACGACGATGGCACCTGCGTTCATCACACCGATGGCGGCAATGATCCACTCGGCAATGTTGGGCGCCCAGATGCCGACCCGGTCGCCGGGCTCGATGCCGGCTGCGATGCAGGCGCGCGCCGCGAGCAGACCGGCGTCCGCCAGTTCGTCGAACGTCAACCGGACGTCGCCATCTTCGACGGCGCTGGCGCCGCCGTAGCGTTCGGCCGCCGCGCGGACGACGCGCGGAATCGTTCGCTGAGCAGCGGGATCCGTTCGCTGAGCAGCGGGATCGGTGGCATTGGGGGGCACGTTCACCAGTCCTTGTTACGACACGCATCGTATCGTAATATCCCCCCGCCCTCTAGCGCCCGGTTCCCGGGACCCGAGCCGTGGCCTCCCGTGGCCGGCGCTTCGACAGCAAGCGCCCGGCTCCCGGGAGGACGAGCTTGGCTCCCGGTGCTAGGCGCTTCAACAGACGGGGGGATCCCCATGGAACTCCGCTTCAGCGCCGAAGACGAGGCCTTCCGCCGCGAGGTGGCGGAATGGATGGAGGACGCCCTGTCCGGCGAGTTCGCCGTGGTACGGGGCCGCGGCGGCCCGGGCGATGAATCTGCCCTGATCGAGGAGCGCAAGGCCTGGGAGAAGAAGCTCGGAGCCAGCGGCTGGATCGGCATTGCCTGGCCCAAGGAGCTGGGCGGGCGGGGTCTCTCACTGACCCAGCAGGTGATGTTCTACGAGGAGTACGCGCGGGCTGCTGGACCGGGACGCATCGGTCACATGAGTGAGGGCCTGTTCGCGCCGACCCTGATCGCCTATGGCACCGACGAACAGAAGCAGCGCTTCCTTCCGCCGATCTTGAAGGGCGAGGAGATCTGGTGTCAGGGCTACTCCGAGCCCAACGCCGGCTCGGATCTGGCCAACGTCCAGACGCGGGCGCGCCTCGAAGGCAACGAGTGGGTGATCGACGGTCAGAAGGTGTGGACCTCCTGGGCCGAGTGGGCCGACTGGTGCTTCGTGATCTGTCGTACCGACCCGGCATCTCAGCGACACAAGGGACTCTCGTATCTGCTCGTCCCCATGCATCAATCTGGCGTCGAAGCGCGTCCCATCATCCAGATCACGGGCGACGCCGAGTTCTTCGAGGTCTTCTTCGACGCTGCGCGAACGCCGAAGGAGAACATCGTCGGCGAGCCGGGCGATGGCTGGAAGGTCGCAATGGCGACGTTGTCCTTCGAGCGTGGTGCGTCGACGCTGGGACAGCAGATGGGCTTTCGCCGCGAGCTCGATACGATCATCGAAGCGGCCCGCACCAACGGCAAGTGGAAGGACCCGATCATTCGTCACCGCATCGCCGATGCCTGGATGGGACTCGAGATCCAGCGCTACAACGCCCTGCGCACCCTCTCGGACACGGGCGACGCCGCCGGGCGCGCCGCCATGATCACCAAGCTCTATTGGGCGACATGGCACCGCGACCTCGGCAAGCTCGCCATGGATGTGCTCGGGCCCGAGGCCGAGATTGCCGACGGCGCACCCTACCAGCTGACGGCCCTCCAGCGCATGTATCTCTTCACCCGTTCCGACACCCTTTACGCCGGGTCGAACGAGATCCAGCGAAACATCATCAGTGAGCGTGCCCTGGGCATGCCCCGGGAGCCCCGATGAGCAAGCTCGCCCCTCCGTACCCCAAGTCGGGGAAGGCCCTGCTGGCCGGCAAGACCGTCGTCGTGACGGCGGCCGCCGGGACCGGCATCGGTTGGTGGACGGCTCGCCGCGCCATCGACGAAGGCGCGTTGGTCCTCATCAGCGACTTCCACGAGCAGCGCCTCGGCGAGGCGGCCGAAAAGCTGGAAAAGCTCACCGGCCAGCGTCCGGCGACCTGCCTCTGCGACGTGACGAATGAAGAGCAGGTGCGGGCGCTGGTGAAGACTTCGATCGCCGAGCTCGGCCACGTCGACGTGTTGGTGAACAACGCCGGACTCGGCGGCTACGCTCGGGTCGTCGACATGACTGACGAACAGTGGAGCAAAGTCCTCGACGTCACCCTGAACGGAACCTTCCGTATGCTGCGCGCCATGCTTCCCCACATGATCGAGCGCGGCAGCGGTGCCATCGTCAACAACGCCTCGGTGTTGGGCTGGCGCGCCCAGGAAGGCCAGAGCCACTACGCCGCCGCCAAGGCCGGCGTGATGGCGCTCACCCGCTGCGTCGCGATCGAGGCTGCCGAAGCCGGCGTTCGCGTCAACGCCGTGTCACCGAGTCTGGCCATGCACGAGTTCCTGTCGAAGGTGACGCCCGACGGCCTGCTCGAGGAGCTCAAGGGCCGCGAAGCCTTCGGCCGCGCCGCCGAACCCTTCGAGATCGCCAACGTGATCGTCTTCCTCGCCAGCGACTACTCGTCCTACATGACGGGCGAGGTCGTCTCCGTCAGCAACCAGCGAGCCTAGGAGCACCCATGGCCACCGTCTTCGAAACTCCCGCCGATCTCAAGAACGCCATCGGCAAACAGCTCGGCGTCTCCGACTGGCTCGAGATCGACCAGCAGCGCATCGACAAGTTCGCCGACGCCACCGGCGACCACCAATGGATCCACGTGGATCCCGCACGCGCCAAGAACGGCCCCTTCGGCACCACCATCGCCCATGGCTATTTGACCCAGTCGCTGGTCAACTACTTCCTGCCCCAGATCGTCGAGGTCCACGGGATCTCCATGGGCGTGAATTATGGCGCCAACCGCATCCGCTTCCCCGCACCGGTCCGCGTCGGCTCACGAATCCGCGGCAGCGCGGAGCTGCTCGGAGTCGAAGAGACGAAGGACGGTGGCATCCAAGCCACGATCCGTGTCACCGTCGAGATCGAGGGCAACGAGCGTCCGGGCTGCGTGATCGACACGATCAGCCGCTACTACCCCGCGTAGCCAGAGGCTACGCGTAGCCTTCAGCGCCGAAGCCGGGACCGGATCGTCGGGCTGTCGGCCAGGCGCCACAGCAGCGGCACCCGCCCGTTGAGCGGGCGAAGCAGCTCCGAGATGCGGACCAGCCACTGAAGACGCGGCTGCAGCAGGCCCAGGTCCGAGACCTGCGCGTTCAGCGTGAAGAAGCCGTCGACGCTGAAATTCGTCGGCCCGATGCACCTCTCGAAGATCTCCTTCAGCAGGCCGGGCGAGTCGCGTCGGACGGCGAAGAGTTCTTCGGGCACAGCGCGCTGACGGATCTCTGACCGGATCTGGCGAAATCCCCAGCGATTGGCCATCGATACGCCGCAGAAGCCGGCGGGAGGCCATCGATTACGGCCTAGGAGTGACCCAAGGGACCGACGAGCTCGTCCCCCTCCCGGGTCACCGACTCCCGGTCCAGTGGACAGACCAGGCCCGTTCCAAGCCATCGTCCCCGAGCCTGCTCAACCGGTCAGCTGGCGCGTGAACGCCTGAGTCAGACAGACTGGACGGAATCCCAGTGCCTCGTACATCCGACGCGGCACTCCGTCCCCGGCCGCTCTGGCGCCGATCAATACGGCGCTGGCACCACGCTCACGGGCATCGCCTACCGCATGGGCAACCAGCGCGGTCGCGAACCCGCGGCGACGCTGCTGGGGCGCTGTAAACAACCATTCGACCATGCCGACACCGTTGCGCCCCGGCCAGGATGCAAAATAGCCGCAATCTTCACCGTCGCTTCGAATGATCCACATCTTCATGTCGGACGACATGCCTCGCCGCGCCGCCACCAGGCCCGCGGTGACGTGCTTCGAGAGCGGATCGCGCTTCATCTCCAACTCCTTCGCGACCAGAATGACATACAAAGCAATTGTTTCTCGAGAAAACGATCTCGGTCAAGACGTTCGCCCCTCGAATTGGATCGTCAACAACTGTTACGTACCATAGCCGCCGTCGACCGACATCCGAGAGGACGAACTGCATGTCCACAGACGCGCCCGAAGCTCCCATCAACCTCTTCGATCCCGAGATCGCGGCCTGTCCCCACGCGGCCTACAAGACGCTTCGCGAGACCGGCCAAGGCATCACCCGTCTCCCCGTCGTCGGAATCCCGCTGATCACCCGCTATGACGACGTCATGTACGTCCTGCGCCATCCAGAGCTCTTCTCCTCCGAGATGGAAGAGCAGATGGCGCTCGGGACCGAGCGGCCGATGATTCCGCAGCAGATCGACCCGCCGGCCCAGACCCGCTATCGCAAGCTCCTGGACCCGCTGTTCTCGCTGCGACGCTCGAACCATCTCGCGCCGAAGGTGCGCAAGCAGGCGAATCTCTTGATCGACAAGTTCATCGACGACGGCGAGTGCGAATTCGATGCCGCTTTTGCGATTCCCCTGCCCTGCACGGTGTTCCTTCATCTGCTCGGTCTGCCGCTAGATGAGCTCGACCTGTTCCTCGGCATCAAGGACGACATCATCCGACCGCACATGAAGACCGAGGACCTCGGAGAAATGGTCCAGGTGCGGAAGGACGCAGGCCAGAGGCTCTACCAGTACTTCGGCAAGGTAATCGACGAGCGCCAGACCCAACCGGGCGGCGACGATCTGATGGCGGCATTCCTGAGCTTCGAGATCGACGGCGAGAAGCTCACGCGCAACGAAATCCTCGACATCTGCTTCCTGACGCTGCTCGCGGGGCTCGACACGGTGACGGCCACCTTGGGCTGCAACATCGCCTATCTCGCTGCCAACCCGGAGCAGCGCCAGCGACTCGTCGAAAATCCGGAGCTGATTCCAGGCGCCATCGAAGAGCTGCTTCGCACCGAGACGCCGGTCATGGTGCTTCCGCGCATCGTCAAAGAGGACACGACCGTGAGCGGCGTCAGACTCAAGGCGAACGAGATGGTGACGCTGGTGCTCGGCGCCTCGAACATGGATGAGAGTCATTTCGACGATCCTGACAAGGTCGACTTCGAGCGCGAACGAAACCGCCACCTGGCGTTCGGCGGGGGGACGCATCGCTGTCTGGGCTCGCACCTGGCGCGCATGGAGCTGCGGGTGGCCATGGAAGAATGGCACCGGCGCATCCCCAACTACGAGATCAAGCCGGGCGAGACCCCGACCTACAGTCCTGGCATCCGCGAGGTGCAATACCTGCCCCTCGTCTGGAACAAGGGCTGATCCGGCCTGTAGCTGCCGGAAGAACGCCTCCGGCTGGTTGAGGAACCGCGCAGCAGTCGCATCTTCGAGTGCTTCGAAGACGCCGGGGATGGTACCCTCCGGCACCCGCGCCACCCCCTGGAGACACCGCAACGGCGTTCGAGCACATCGTGATCGTCGGCACATCCCTGGCCGGCCTGCGCGCCGCGGAAGCCCTGCGCGAGAAGGGGTTCGAGGGACGCATCACGTTTCTCGGCGCCGAGAAGCATCGGCCCTACGATCGACCTCCACTCTCCAAGGAGATCCTGAAGGGAACCTGGGAGCCGGAGAAGATCTCACTCGAGCGCGGCGACGGACTCTCCACGCTCGGACTCGAGATGCGGCTCGGGTGCCGGGCGACATCGCTCGACACGGCCGCTCACCGGATCGATCTCGAGGATGGCGACAGCCTCGAGTACGACGGTCTGGTCATCGCGACCGGTGGCACGCCTCGTCGGATTCCGGGAACACCCGATCTCGCCGGTATCCACGTCCTGCGCACTCTGGACGACAGTCTGGCGATCCGCTCGGAGCTCGAACGCGGACCGCGCGTCGCCGTCGTCGGCGCCGGCTTCATCGGCGGCGAAGTGGCGGCCTCATGCCGGGAGCGCGGCCTCGATGTCACCATGGTCGAAGCGCTTTCCGCGCCGCTCGAAACCATTGCGGGCACCGACGTGGGGACGGCCCTGGCAGCCGCGCATGCCGACCAGGGCGTCGACGTCCGACTCGGCGTCGGCGTCGAGGGATTCGATGGAACCGACCGGGTCGAGCGGCTTCGCCTGAGCGACGGAACCCATGTCGACGCGGACGTGGTCGTGGTGGGAATCGGCGTCGTGCCGGAGACGGACTGGCTCGAAGGATCTGGGCTCGCGCTGGACGACGGCATCGTCTGCGACGCAACCTGTGCCGCCTCGGCAGCCGGCGTCGTCGCCGCCGGCGACGTGGCGAGCTGGATCAACCCCCTCTTCAAAGAGCGGATGCGGATCGAACACTGGACCCATGCGACCGAGATGGCGCGGGCCGCAGTCGATTCGCTGCTGGCAGGACCGGAAATGGCCCAACCATTCGAATCCGTCCCCTATTTCTGGTCCGATCAATACGACCTGAAGATCCAGTCGATCGGTCGCCTGCCCGCAGCCGACGAGACCTGCATTGCGCGCGGCTCACTGGAAGATCGGAAATTCCTGAAGCTCTACGGCCGCAAGGGAAGGCTCGCGGGCGCGCTGGGCTTCGGCGAAGCGCGCAGCGTGCTGGCCCTGCGCCGAAGGATGCGCGAAGGCATCGGATTTGAGGAAGCCAGAGCTGAAGTCGCCGGTTGAGGACAGCCGAAGTCGCCGGGCGAAGGGGACCACGATGCAGTGACAGTGGCTATTCTTCCCGCCGCGGCAAGAAGTGACATGAGCGCACGAGAAATTCCCGGTCCGTACGAGCCCGCAGAGATGCGGCATTTCCTCGACACATTCCTGTACGGAGAGGAGGCCGTGCTCCTCGACGAAGTCCTTCGTCTCGATGCAGATAAGGGCGAGATCGAGGCGCGCATGGATACGACGCGCAGCCTGCCTTTTGCAGATCATCAGCGGGTCAATGTCGACCATCCGGCTCATGTGTCGGCCGGAGAACTCATCATGCTCACTGGGGTGCTCGGGTGTCTGCACGCCTGGTTCTTCCATGGCTGCCGCTGGGACGAGGGCTGGGCCGGCTTCGGCAACCGAATCCACCGAGCCGACTTCAAGAGCCTGGCGGGCCGAGGCCCCGACCTGCGCCTGCTCTCGCGGGAGACACGGACCCGGATCGGCGAGCGGCGCGTCGTGCTTCGCTACACGTTCGAGTTCCGCCAGCAAGACCGCCTCGTCTACCTGGGCGATCAGACGGCCATGTTCGTAAAGGGGAAAGGCCTGGGAGCGTGACCCTTGTGTCGGGGCGAGACGACACTGCAGCAATCGCGCTGCGCTGAACTCGCCTCTCGGGCAGCGTCACGCTATTTGAAGCCGGAACTCACTGGCCCCAACCTTGCAGTACACGGCTGCATGAAAATCCGAACCGTCTTCATGATCTGGCTGCTGGCGCGCCGAACTGGCATCGCCGTGATCGGCGGCAGCGTTCTTCTGCTCGGACTGCTGCTGGTGGTGCTGCCCGGTCCCGCATTTCTGGTGATTCCGCTGGGCCTGGGCATCCTGGCGCTCGAGTTCAGCTGGGCGGGGCGTCTTCGGGACCGCGCCCGTCGCGCCGCCCGCGACGGCTTGGCCCGCATGCAGCATCGATTCCACGGGCGGCGCGTCGATCCGGAGTTGTCCGACCTACAGCCGGACTAGCGGGCGATCTCGAGCCAGGTCGCAAGGCCCACAGCACACCAGCCTCGGGCTTCGCTGTGAAGTGCCGTGGCCGTAAAGTGTTTGCGTCCTTCATCGGAGAGCTGCCAGCCGACGATCACGCAGCGCTCGTTGACTTCGACTGGGGCTCGCAGCTCGACGGACTGCTCACCCAGCAAGACGGCCGAGCCGGACGGTTCGGGAAACGAAAAGGCACCCGGGCAATCGAGGGCCGACCAGAGGAACTCGGAGCGCACGCGACCCGCCTCATCTCCCAGGCTCGCATCCGGCACCCAAGGGGCGACAATGGTCCCGCGCTTCGAAATCGGGCCACTGAAGATTCGCAGGCCGTCGCCCGGATCGCGCTCCGGCCCGCACACGAAGCAGCGGGGAAACCAGTGCTTGTGGAAGCCGCGGTAGTCTCGTGCAGCGCGTTCGGCAGCTTCGAAGTCCGGCTCGGCTGGAAGCTCTAGACAGAAGCTCGTCGACCGTGCCTCCGCCACGATGACACCGTCGTTCAGAAGCCGAACACCCGCCTCGATCCGGCGAACTTCGAGCTCCGTCTCGAGGGGCGGCGGACGGTGCAGCCTCACGCGCACGGTTCCGTCGACGAAAGCCGCGAGTCTCCCAGCGACGTAGCCCCCGTTTCCAGAATCCGGCGGCCCCTGGAAGCGACGGTCGATTCGAATCGTATTCTCAATCGTGACGTGGCTCATCTCGCCGCATATCCTCTACCGTGGCGCTCGTGGACTTCACCCGTGAAAATGGGGCGACCCGCCTGATCCCAGGCAGCCACCAGTGGGAACTCGAACGCACCCCCGAGGAGTCCGAAGGGGTCTACGCCGAGATGCCGGCCGGCTCGGCCGTGATCTATCTCGGCTCCACCATCCATGGCGGAGGCGCGAATTCGACCCAGGACCAGTGGCGGCGCGGCATGCACCTCAGCTACGTGCTCGGCTGGCTGCGTACCGAGGAGAACCACTACCTCGCCACGCCGCCCGAGATCGCACGCAGCCTGCCCCGCCAGGCCCAGCAGCTGCTGGGCTACGCGGCCCACGACGCCCTGGCCATGGGCGGTGGTTATCTCGGCGCCCTCGATCTGCGGGATCCGGCAGACATGTTGGCCGACGGCTCCCTCTGAGCCCTCTGCGCAGCCGCGGGCCTCAGCAACAAACGTCAGCGAGCGCGATAGAAGCAGAGACCGCCGCCGAAGAAGACGTGCCGGCCGCACTCCTCGACTTCCGCAAACCCGGCGCCGCGCATCATCTCGGGCAACCGTCCTTCGAAGTTGTCGCGCAGCGACTGATCGCGGATGAAGATCCGAGCAGCGAATCGAGCGATGCCGCTGCGCGGCGGCCCGAAGTCCACGACGTGGAGCGAACCGCCAGGCTTCAGGATCCGCTTCACTTCGCGGAACGCCGCCCGCTTGTGCTCGGGCGTCAGGTGATGAAACACCAGCGACGACACAACCCGGTCGAAGCAAGCATCGTTGTAGGCGAGGTCGTAGGCCAGCCCACGGTCGAGTTCGAGCCTCACGCCGGCGGCCGCGACCTTGCGCCTCGCGACTTCGAGCACCTTGGGATCGCCGTCGACACCGCGGATCTCGGCGTTCGGATATCTCTGCTGCAGCATCAGGGTGAGCGTCGCCGTTCCACAGCCGAGATCGAGCACACGGCCTCTGTCGGGCGGTGCGATCTGCTCGACGAGCCGCTCCTTGAAACGCCGCTCCCGGAGCACGAAGTGGCAGACCGGATCGTAGAGGGGCAGCAGCCAGTCGCGGCCGGCAGCCGGAACGTAATCGTCGGGTCGGGATTCCATCGGGCAAGACTAGCAACGTTCGCCGTTGGACCGTGACGCCGGAAACCATCAACGGTTGGCCGCGACCGCCGCGCTTCAGAAACCGGGAGCGGCCTCTCCCGGGAAGCAGGTCTGATCGTGCCACTCCACGACTGCCGGGTTGAAGCAGGCCCGACACGAATTGGCGAAGACCTTGATCCCGCCGTCCTTGTAGCGGCCGCAGACCGGTTCACCGATCATGGGACAACCCACGGGTCGCGGGTCCTCACACACGTGAATTTCGACGCCCGCACGCTCGAATGCCGGCGGCACCTCCGAAGCACAGGCGAGAACCCAGCCGCCGGCGACCGCCAGCACCAGCACCAAAAGTCTCCAGGTCATCGGAGTTTCCCCTTCATCAGCTTCCGGCTGGCGTCGGCCCGGCGAAGTACCCGATGATCGATCCCAGGATCGGCAGCACAATCACCCGGATTGCTCGAACGGCCAAGGCCTCCAGCTGCGATCCTATCACGCAGCCGGCAGCGCCGACACAGGTCCCAGCCGGCCTCAACGGAACGCCAGGCGGATCGGAATCTGCTTGTGGGAGTCGTTGATTGTGGGAGTCGTTGAGATTGGACGGCGTGCAGTGCACGGGCCCGATCCACTGCGCGCGCGAAGCACGGCTACCAGTCCTCGCTATCGGGCTCTCCCTTGAAGGGCCCCACCACTTCGGGCGTCACCCAGCCTGCATGGAAGTCTCCAGGCTGTGGCTCGACGCGGGCGCCAGCGACGCTGCAAGCCAGCCGATGCGGATAGAAGGCGATGTACCCCTTCAACCCGACGAACTCTGGAAAGGGATCGGGGTACGACCACGCCACCGCTTCCAAGAGCCTGGAGCCGATCCGAACCGACCAATAGACAGCCTGGCCCTTCCATTCGCAGAAGCTCGATCGTTTCGTGGGAACCAGGGCATCAGGATCGACGTCGTCGGGCGGCAGATAGAACGTCGGAGGGCTGGCGGTCTCCAGGACGCGCTGACAGCGCCACGACTCGGCAATCATCACGCCGCCGACGGCGACCCGGACGCGCCGGTCGTCGAACTCCACCCGGGGGGGGCGTGGATAGTCCCAGACCGACTCCTGTCCGGGCCCCGGCGCTGTCGCAAAAGGAGGACGTTGATCGCCGCGCCATCGCCAGGACGCCCGCTGGCGGAGGACGGCGGCGTCGGCTCGTGCGCCGCCCTGGCGATCGGCCGACAGCGTTCAGCCCCGGACGTCGAGCCGGAGATCGGCCACGACGCCTCGGTGATCCGAGCCGGGGATCGAGATCGTCCAGATGCCGTCGATGGGAAGCGAAGCCGGCGCAAAGACGTAGTCGATGCGCGCAAGCGACGGAAGCCAGGACCAGGGCGACCCCGTCGGTCCCGGACGAATGCGGCTCACCGACCAGGCATCGAAGAGACCGACCTCTTCCAGCTCTCGAATCGAATCCCACCAGGGAAGCGCGTTGAAGTCCCCTAGCAACACCACCGGATCTCCGGCCCGGGCCGGCCCCAGATCCCGGACGAGCCGCCCCTCGTCGACCCACGATGCAACTGCGCGGACGGTCGCGTCGGTCGTCTCTCTGCAAGACGGAACCGGCGGTGGCACGTGGATCACCACGGCACTCAGCCAACCCGCGCCGTGTCGGACCCGGATGGCCGCATGGGGAATCGCACAGGGACCGGCGACAGGCGTCGGAACGAGCGCGGCCTCGGCCGAGATCGAGCCCTTCGCGAACAGGCACATCCCGACAACGGAATCCGACTGCTCGGCGTGCAGCACGCGATAACCAAGCCGACGGAAGTCCTCGAGGGCCACGTTCTGGTGCGTGCACTCGATCACGGCCACGATGTCCGGTTCGACTCCGACGAGCTGTCGGGCGAGTTCGTGACGACCCGGATTCGCGTAGAAAAGATTTGCGACCACGATTCGCAACACCTGGCGATCCGAGCGATCGCGCAGCGGCGGCGATGCCGGCAGACTCGCGACGGCGCAACACAACACCGCCACACCGGCCAATGCGATCACCTGGAGACTTCGACGCAACCAATGCAAGAGGGCAACCCGTACGTGGTTCGCGGTACAGACACCGGCGGGGAAGCGCTGGTGCGGACGCTGCGGCGGACTCGACGCCACCCCCCGCAGGGGGAGCGAAAGGTACCACGGACGGATTCAGACAGGGTGGCGTTTCGTCCTTGAGTCGGCCACACACGGCTGCCAAGATCGAGGAATGCCGGTGAGTGCCATCGGCGCCCTGCGCGAGCGATCGGCCCGGTCGTGCCGAACCCTGCGAAAGGCGTTCCTCGACGTGAACATCAGCATCGAAGACCTGATCGCCGAGGGCGACCGGGTCGTCATGCGTTATACCGAACGCGGCACCCTGGCCCGCGAAATCTTCGGCGTCTCTCCCTCGGGTCAGTCCTACGCCAAGTCCGGGGTCACGGTATATCGCCATTCCAATGGAAAGCGGGTCGAGTCCTGGGGCGTGGAAGACACCCTGGGTTGGCTGCGCCAGTTGGGCGCCGATCCGTCCGCGTTCCCCAGCGGCTTCCAGGCCGGCGCTGCCGGCGAAGCTAGCCGTAAGGGGCCAAGCGTCGAAGCCTCGGCTAACTAGAGGGAGCCAGCAAGGGAGGGTCGCAAAGCCGTGAAGAAGTGGATGGTTTTCGGAAGCATCGTGCTGGTTCTCGCCGGGGGCGTGTTCCTGGCCGTGGCCAACCTGAACTCGTGGCTCAACGACAACCGGGAAATGCTGGCCGAACGCGCTGAAGCCGTGGTGGGGCGCAAGGTGAGCTTCTCCGACGTCGGTGTGTCTCTCTGGCCGACGTTGGCCGTGCGACTCTCGGATCTCCGCGTCGGCGACGATCCCGCGTTCAGCGACGGCAACTTCATCGAGGCCGAGATCGTCGACATCGGTGTCAAGGTCCTGCCGCTGCTGTCGGGCCGGGTGGAGGTCAGCCGAGTCGTGCTGCGTTCACCCCAGGTCACGATCATCGAGACCGCAAAGGGCCGGAACATGGATTCGCTTGGGGGAGGTGCCGCAGCGGCCGAGGAAGCGCCGGCGTCCCCAGCTGGCGCGATCGTCATTGCGCTGATCGATCTCCGGGACGGGCGGGTCCTTTACGTGGACCGGACCGGGAAGGAGCCGGTCCAGACCGCGGTCGAGAAGCTCGACTTCTCGGCGAAGGACGTCAGCCCCCACGAGCCCTTCGCCTTCGAGCTCTCTGCCGCCATCCTCGGTTCCAGCGATCGGAACGTTTGGGTCAGCGGGACCGTCGGTCCGGTCGACAGCACCGATCCGGCCGCATCGCGCCTCGACCTCGACGTCGTGCTCGACCCCCTGACGATCGACGACGCCCTGAAGCTCGCGATCGTGACTTCGGCGCTGCCCGCGGATCTGAAGGCGTCGGGCATCGTGAAGATCCAGATCCACATCGAGGGAACCCTGGAAGCCGCCGACCTGGAGGGCAAGATCGATGCCCGCGACGCTGCCATCAAGCTGGGGGACAGCTTCGACAAGGCGCGCGGCGTACCCCTCAATTTCAGCTTCAAGGGAAAGCTCGAAGGCGAGAACCTGCATCTACCGACCGCAGACCTCGTCCTGGGTGACACCCAGCTTCGGTCGGACGTCAGGATCAGCGACTTCGCCAATCCCAAGGTGACGTTCGACACCCGTACGGAGGTTTTCGACCTGACTGCGGTCACGGGCGGGGGCGACCGTGGAGAGCAGGTGATCCGCGACGTCTCCATCAAGGGAACGCTGACGCTGCCCGACGCGGGCCTCAATCTGAAGGCCGCGATCCGGTCTGCCTCGGGCGTGATGAGCGGGACGGCCTACGAGCAGCTGGTGCTCGACGTCGCCATGGCCAATCAGCGAGTCACCATCGAGACGCTCTCTCTGCGCGCATTCGACGGCACCCTTTCTGTCAACGGAACCTACGACATGCGAGACGCCGATCGTCCGGTCTTCGATCTGCACTCGAAACTCCGCGGTATGCGGGTTGAGAGCATCGTGGCGAGTCAGAGGGCGTCGGCATCCCATTTCGTTCAGGGAAACCTCGACGCAAACCTGCACGCCAAGGGTGCCGGCGCGGGCTGGGAGGCCATCAAGCAGAGCCTGACGGGAACCGGCAACGTGGTCATAGACGACGGCAGGCTCAAGGACATCAACCTCGGCGACAGCGTCCTCCAGGGCATTACGGGCGTTCCGGGGATGTCCGCCGTGCTCTCGCCCGCGCTTCGTCAGAAGTACCCCCAGGTCTTCGGCGCGACGGACACGGTCTTCGAAAAACTCGACGCGAAGATCGACATCCGCAACGGTTGGGTGAATACCCGCAACCTTCGCCTGGCCACGCAGGACTATGCCATCGAGGGCAACGGCCGGATTTCCCTCGACGGCAAGCTCGACATGACGATGGTCATGCGCTTTTCCGAATCGCTCAGCCAGGATCTGATCGCCTCGGTCAAGCAGGCTCGCTACCTCAGGGGCCGCACCGGCCGCATCGAGATCCCGGTTCGGCTGACCGGGACGCTACCCAACGTGAGGCCGATTCCCGACATTGCCTTCATTGCCGAAGCCGTGTCGCGGGAGTTGATCGGCAGCCTGTTGGAGAAGGCGTTGGTTCCCAAGTCGCAGAGGAGGAGCGCCGAGCAAGGAATGAGTCAGGCACCCGACAGTGTCACTACACCGCCTGCCGTGGACCCGACCGAAGCGCTGATCCGCCGCGGCCTGGAAGAGCTGTTCGGAAATTAGGAAAGACATCGCCGAGGTGGCTCGCCGAACCGGCTCCTGATCAGCGACCGAGCAGCTTCTTGATCGCCTGACGGACCGGCTGCGGATAGCTGGGCTGGCGAATCAACGCGGCCAACTCGCCTTTCGGCATCGCCCGCAGGACTTTGTCGAGGGGAGCCCCGCCGAGCTGGGGGTTCTTCAGCAGAGAGCGCCGCAGCGTTCCGTTCGACAGCCATCCGGCGTTTCCGCAGATCAGCTCCACCAGCGGCTTTGGCACTTTCGGGTTGCGCGCGATGCGCGTGATCTCGGGCAGGGTCACCCGCGGGTTTCGAAGCAACAGCTCCCACACGGCCTTGCCGTAGATCTGCTCCAGGACCGTGCGCTCGGAAAAGTCCCCTTCGCGCGCCGATCGGAGCTGTTCAGGAGCCGTGAAGTGTCGCACCCGGGCGTAGAGGTCAGCCGGCTTGCTGTCCTGCTTGGCTTCGAGAAACTCGTCGAGCCGGCGGGTCGTTCGTGAGTCGAATTCCGCCAGCTCGAGCCCCACACCGGCTCCGGGCTCCTCCGCCTTGACGTAAACCGCCTCCGCTTCGAGCACGAGCGTGTCCCCCGTCTCGGGATGATGCAGGACGAGTTCGCAACGCTGCCGTTCGACGATCTGGGTTGGCCCGGCCACGAACACCCGACCTTGGCCGAGATTGGCACGCACCTCCGCTTGAAGCGCTTCGAAGTCTTCGAAGCGCACCTCCAACCGCGGAAGCGACGGTTCGGCGCTCACAGCCGTCTCCCAAGACCCGGATCGGGACCGCTAAGGCTTATCGGCGGGAATCCCGGCTGGTCTGAGCGGGCGCGCCAGACCCCCGAAGCGCTCTCAGTGGCTGGGCGGCTTCGACTGGTCGATGATGTCGACGAAGTCGGTCGTATCCTGGGTCAGGCGCTCGGCGTCCAGCGCGATCTCCTCGATCCGGGTCCGCAGACCTGAATCCGAGATTGAACCCACCTCGGTGGCCAGCTTCTGGAGCGCCGTAAATATGGCCGTCGACGTGTTGATCACATCGTTGGTCATCAGGCTCCGCAGGGGGGACAGGGCATCCTCCCAGGACTGACAGAGAGACATGCGTTGATTGGCGTCACGAAGACGCGCCATGACGACTTCGAGCTGCTCGTTCCGCTCGCTGAGCTCGCCAGCAAGCTGATCGTTCTGCTCCTTGAGATTCGCGAGGGCCATCGGTACCTCCCTGACATCGGCAGCGGGCGATCCGACGCTCGCTGCGAACCAGCAGACGGCTCATTCAGCGGTCAGTGATCGCAACGCGCGTGCCATGTGCATCCGATCGGCAAGAAGTGCCCGATCCGACCGTCACTTGGGAAGATTGACGAAGACGCCCGATTCCGGGCGGGGGACGGACAAGATGTCCAGACGCACCCGCGATTGGGAAGTCGACGACCCACCCCCGACCCCGCTACGCAAGGTCCTGCGCAATCGGGTCCAGCCGCGGAAGCTGGCGTTGGGGATCACCTCGATCGCGTCCTGCCAGACGCCGCGACCCGCCCGCAGGGCGCTCTGCAACGGCCTGGTTCCGCAGCAGGTCCCCAATCGGAATGGCCGTGAAGACGTCTGCGTAGGCCCTGCG
>Ga0209988_10000312_pt1 | contig 29374 bp, 25 predicted proteins | sample N075metaG_FD_183115 | JGI IMG/M metagenome (GOLD analysis project Ga0209988, IMG submission 183115) | Deep subsurface microbial communities from Kermadec Trench to uncover new lineages of life (NeLLi) - N075 metaG (SPAdes) (version 2) | ecosystem: Environmental > Aquatic > Marine > Ocean trench... | reverse complement strand
GGAGAACAAACTGTTTCCCTGGTTCGGCAATCAGGTGGATGCCAAAGAGGGCGTGATGTCCTTCGTCGAGAAGCGTGTCCCTCAGTGGTCGCTCAACCCCGGCGATTTGCCGGGCGATCTGCTCGACGCCTAACCACTGACCGGGTAGGCCGTCCCTAGCCCCGTGCGTCTGAGCCGGGTGCACTGAGTTCGTCGGCTTCGCGCATGGCGGCCTTCAAGGAGCGCGCCGATCTGACCCAGGGCTGAAAGTCCTGCAGTTGATCCGGCGGCGCCGCGGCGAATTCCTGGGCGCTCAGTTCGTCGTCATAGGGACCGGCCACCAGGACGTGGTAAACCTCGCCGTCGACGGCGACCCGGACGGGAAAGACGTCCGTAAGTTCCCGGTCGTTGATGAGGTTGTCGAGCGTCCGGGCGTTGCGCATCGCCACCAGTTGCACGACGAACGCATCGTCGGGGAGAGCGTACAGCTCCGCGCGTGGCAGATCGCCTGAGCTTGTTACGGTGACGATGGCGTCCAGCTCGCCAGCCTCTGTCTCGACCAGGTCGGTCTCGTGGACCTCCAGCTCGCCAGTCTCTGTCTCCACGACGTCGATTTCGTCGATCTTCGACTCCGCAACATCCGTCTCCACAACCACTGTCTCGACAACGTCCGTCCCGTCCATGTTCAGTTCGTCGACTTCCACCTCGAGAACTTCCAGTGCCACCAACTCTTCGCGAGGCACCGGCATGCGTTCCGGGACCGGCGCAGCCGCCAATGCATTGCTCTGGACGCAGTCCCAATTCCTCTGATCCTCTGCGATCTGACAGAACCACTTCTCACCGGACTGACTTTCCAGCAGCGCTTGGCTCCGTTCGCGTGCCGCTTTCCCCCCGCAGGCGGTGAGGCCGGCCATCGTCAGAACGAGCAGGGCCAGAAGGGGTAGAACGTTGGCGGGGGCGAATCGCATGGGTGGGTACTTTGCCTATCACCCGTATTTGTGTCAAAAAGATGATTGTCTACATGCGACGCCTCAAATGCCGCTGAATTCCGAAGTGGTCGGTCACACGACCCGCCGATTCCGTCACGAAGTCGATGCCCGTTGGCTGATGGCCTACCCTGCGGCACTCGGCGACACCTTGTCGTGCTATTTCGACACCACCCAGCAACTGTCGGCCCACCCGGTCTTCTCGGTGTGCCTCGAGTGGCCGGTGGTGCTGGATGCCCGGCACGTGGAAGGTTCTGCGACGATGACGAACGAAGAGCGGGCTCGGGGTGTCCATGCCACTCACGACCTGGTCATCCATCAGCCGTTGCGGGCGGGCTCGGTGTATTTCACCGAGTCCACCATCGTTGGGGTTGAGCAGCGGCCCTCCGGCGCCTTTCAACTGACGCGACTCGACACGCGCGATGCCCAAGGTGAGCTGTGTGTCACCACCTATCAGGGTGGCCTGTCCCGCGGCGTGCGGGTGGAAGGCGGGGATCGCTGGCTGGAGCGGCCGCCGACCCTGACCGTGCCGGACGCGGTGGAGCCGTTGAACAGCGTCTTTGCAGTGCCCGTCGACGCCGGCATTGCGCATCGCTACACAGAGTGTGCGCGCATCTGGAACCCCATTCACACCGATCGCGCGGTTGCGTTGGCGGCGGGACTGCCTGACATTATTCTGCATGGGACGGCGACCCTTGCGCTGGCAGTATCGGCGATCGTCGAGCATCTGCTCGACGGTCAGCCCGAGCGCGTCAACCGCGTGGCGGGTCGTTTTTCCGGAATGGTCCTGATGCCAACAACGCTATCCGTGCGCGTTGCCCAACGATCGGGCTCGGGCTGCTGGTTCGATGTCGTCTGTGACGGCAACACCGTGATCAAGGACGGATTTCTGGGTTTCTGAGACCAGGACCTCGGTTTCTGATACCGCGACTGGCCGTAAAAAGCGGTGCTACATTGCGTAGTGGCCGAAGTTTGGTCATGATTGGCGCGCTGTTGCGACTGACGTTTGCTGCCAACGTCAATGCCGAAATCGGTGAGATGGTAATGCTGGCGACCTTGGCTGAATTTGAACGCGCGCCGCGAATCCTGCGGCTCAACATTGCCGGGCAACCCGTGGAATGGGTTACCTGGCAGGACGCGGTGTGTCTGTATGCGCGGGAGCTGGTCGTCTGGACGTTGGGTGACGCAATCGTGGAAATCCGCGGTGGGCATTCCAGGATCGACGGAACGCAATCGACGCTCGACATTCACTCGATTATTGCCTGTCAAGGCCGCGTGGTCGCGCGGGCACGACACGTTCCGCCGCTGACCAACGTCGCGCTGTTCGCCCGGGATCGCAGAACCTGCCTCTACTGCGGTCACCACTGCCTGGACCGGGAGTTGACCCGGGATCATGTGGTTCCGAAATCCCGCGGTGGCAGCGATATGTGGGACAACGTCGTTGCGTCTTGTCGTCGTTGTAACCATTGGAAAGGCGACCGGTTGGTGCATGAATGCAACATGGAGCTGATGGCCCTGCCTTACGTCCCCAACTTCGCTGAGTATCTGGCACTGATCAACAGCGGTCGGATCCTGGGTGACCAGATGGACTTTCTGAGGACCCAGTTCGGGCGCGAGAGCCGCCTGCTCCACTAGCTTCCCGACCACCAGCCCGCAGTCGACAAGCAACTCAGTTCAATCGCGATTCGCGTGTGCGGCCAGCACCTGGGCGACGCAGCATGTGACGCGTTTGCCTGTTTCGATATCCAGAAATTCATTGGGTCCGTGGGCATTGGAATGGGGCCCGAGTACGCCGGTGATCATGAACTGCACATCGGGAAAGTGCTCACCCAGCATCTGCATGAACGGGATCGTTCCGCCGGTGCCCATATAGCGAACCGGTTTGCCGAAGTATCGTTGGGACGCCGCTCCGATTGCGTCAGCCAGCCAGGGCGCGACGGATGGTGCGGACCAGCCACCCTGTGCGCCTTCGCTGCGGTAAGTGACGCTGGCGCCGTACGGCGGGTCGGCTTCCAGCGTCTGCTTCAACCATGCATCGGCGGCTTGGGCATCCAGCGTGGGGGGAAGTCGGAAGGAGAGCTTTACCGAGGTTCGAGGCCGAAGCGTGTTCCCGGCATTGCCGACGGACGGAATGTCATCGATGCCCGTGATGCTCAAGGTTGGCCGCCAGGTGTTGTTGAGTACCAGTTCGACCGGATCCTCGGCAACCGGCCCCGTCTGTCCGGCCCATGGAAACCGTTCGATAACGCCGGCGCCCAGAGTCTCAGCTACGTCGCGGGCCTGCATTTCGACGTCTGCCGCAATCGCCACGTGCAACGGTTCAGCCAGTGACCCGGTTACGGTGTCCTCAACCCGCTCCAGCAATGCTCGCAGGACTCTGAAGCTGGACGGGACGATTCCGCTGGCTGCGCCACTGTGCACGCCTTCGGTAAGTACCTGTGCTTGAAGGGTGCCGAGCAACATGCCCCGCAACGATGTCGTTAGCCACAGCCGATCGTAGGTGCCGCATTCGGCGTCGAGACAGATCACCAGGTCGGGTGTGCCGATGCGATCCTGCAGGTGATCCATGTAGAACGGTAGATCGTAGCTGCCGCTCTCTTCGCAGCCCTCGATCATCAGCACGCAACGGGCGTGGGGAATGCTTTCCGCACGCAGGGCCGCGATCGCGGAAAGCGAACCAAACATGGCGTAGCCGTCGTCCGCGCCGCCGCGCCCGTACAGGCGCCCGTTGCGAATGACCGGTGTCCAGGGGTCGAGCCCCTCTTCCCAGCCAGTGAATTCGGGCTGTTTATCGTAGTGGCCGTAGAGCAGCACGGTTTCGTTGGTCGTGGCCGTGGACGGAACCTCAATCCACAGCAACGGGGTCCGCCCGGGTAAGGTCACGATCTCCGCGGTCAAACCGGCAATTGCGGGCACTTCGCACCAGGCCTCGAGCAGCTCTGCGGCGCGCTGCATGTGCCCGTTGGTTTGCCAATTCGAATCGAACATGGGCGACTTGTTGGGAATACGCACGTAGTCGCACAACGTTGGGACGATGCTTTCGTCCCAGAGCGTTCGCACGCTGTCTTCTATCGGATCGCTCACGAGGGCGCTCCTGAGCCCCGCTGATGTTTCCAACGCGTACCCTCGGCGGTGTCTTCGAGCTCAATGTCACGGGCAGCGAGTTCGTCCCGGATTGCGTCGGCACGGTCGAAATCCCGTGCCGCCCGTGCCTCGTTTCGTTCGGCAATCAGGGCGTCGATCTCGGCGGCGTTCACGTTCTCACCGGATCGAAAGTATTCTTCGGCCGGGGTGCTGAGCAGCCCCAACAGCCAGCCTCCGGCAAGCAGCCGGTCGCGCAGTGCGCGACGGATATCCGGATCGTTGGTCCTGTGAATTTCCGAAGCAAAGGCGTGCAGTGCGGCCAGCGCCTGCGGGGTATTGAGGTCGTCGGCGAGCGGCTTGACCACGCTGTCCGGTAGCTCCGCGAGCGTTGCGCTGGCGAGCTGGTCCGGTGATTGCACGTTGCCCTGCGGAGCGTCGAGCAGCGCCTGATACAACCGGTCCAGCGAACTGCGGGCCTGCTGCAGCAGATCGTTTGACCAGGCCAGCGGTGAGCGGTAGTGCCCGGACAAGAGTGCGTAACGCAGAACTTCGCCACTGTTGGTTTCCAGGAGCTGACGGATGGTGACGATGTTGCCCAAGGATTTGGACATCTTTTCGTTGCCCATGGTCAGCATGCCGTTGTGCAGCCAGAAGCGCACGAACGCTTCGTCATCGGTGGCGCAGACGCTCTGGGCCAGCTCGTTTTCGTGGTGTGGGAAAGTGAGGTCTGAACCGCCGCCGTGAATGTCGATGGTGTCGCCCAGGTGCTGACGGATCATGGCCGAGCATTCGATGTGCCAGCCTGGCCGGCCGCGTCCCCAGGGACTGTCCCAGCCCGGCAACTCGTCGCTGGATGGTTTCCAGAGCACGAAATCCTTCGGGTCCTGCTTGTAGGGCGCCACTTCGATTCGTGCGCCGTCCAGCATGTCTTCCAGTGAGCGATTCGAGAGCGTGCCGTACGTGGGATCCGAAGGCACGCTGAACAGGACGTGGCCGTCGGCCGCATAGGCGTGGCCGCGCTCGATCAGCGCTTCGATCATTTCGATGATGGGGCCGATGTGGTGAGTGGCCCGGGGTTCCACGGTCGGCTCGAGGTTTCCCAGCGCGCCCACGTCCTCGCGATAGGCGAGGGTGAACTCTTCTGTTAACTCGCTGATATCCGCGCCGCGTTCGATCGCCAGGGCGTTGATCTTGTCATCTACGTCGGTAATGTTGCGCGCATAGCGCACCGACGGATAGGCGGCCTTGAGCAACCTGAACAACACATCGAACACCACCGCCGGGCGTCCGTTGCCGATGTGCACATAGCCGTACACGGTGGGCCCGCAGACGTACATGGTTACACACCCCGGATTCAGGGGCTCGAACGGCTCCTTCCTGCCGGTCAGGGTGTTGTGAAGTCTGAGGTCCATGCTAGGATTTTTCGTACATCGCCTCGGGATCGACGTCGATATCGCGATCTACAATCACCTGGTCGCCGTCTACCTTGAGATAGAAGCAGGTTGCGCGTCCCGTGTGACAGGCGGGCCCGGTCTGGTCGATCTTCATGAGCACCACGTCTCCGTCACAATCGAAGCGCAGCTCCTTGAGCCGTTGGACGTTGCCGGACGCTTCACCTTTTCGCCACAGAGACCTGCGGCTGCGCGAGAAATAGCAGACTCGCCCGGACTGCAGCGTTTCCCGGAGCGCCTCGCGATTCATCCAGGCGAACATCAGTATCTCCCCGCTGTCGGCATGCTGGGCGATGGCTGGCAGCAGACCCTCGGCGTCGAAGCGCAGCGCGTCGAACACCGCATCGAGCGCTACCTGGGTTCCCGTGGGCGCGCCTTCGAGGGTGTCGAACATCGTTACAGGATTGCCTCGAAGGTCTCGAGCTTCGGATGCCCCATGTAGGTTCCCTTGCGCGGATTGGCGCCTGAGTGGGCCATGCGGAATGCATCCGACTCAGTCCATGCCTCGAACGCTGCCCGCGACTCCCAGGTGGAGTGTGAGGCGTACAGCGTGAACTCGTCGTTACTCGAACCTTTCAGCAGCTTGAAGCCGGTGAAGCCGGGCACACCGTCGAGGTGGCTGTCGCGGTTGCGCCACACGTCTTCGAAATCCTTTTCGTGGCCGAGCGCGATCTCGAAGCGGTTCATGGCGATGAACATTTGATACCTCCTTGGGCGGGCATGAATTACCCCGCGAATCTCTGTTCCAGGTAAGCGTACACCGCTCGCAGACCCATTGCTTCGCCCCCTGCGGGTCGCCCGGGCTTGCTGGCGAGGTTCCAGGCCATGACATCAAAGTGCACCCAGGGGATGTCAGACGCAACGAAACTCTCCAGAAACAGTGCCGCGGTAATCGCGCCGGCGTAGGGACTGCTGGCGCCGTTCGCCATGTCGGCGACGTTGCTGTCGAGCATCGACTTGTACGCCTGGTGCAGGGGCATGCGCCACACCGGGTCGCTGGCGTGCTGCGCGCCCTCGAGGATGCCGCTGGCAAGGACGTCGTCGTTGCAGAACATCGCCGGTAGTTCCGGGCCCAACGCGGCTCGCGCCGCGCCCGTCAACGTGGCGAAGTCGATGATCAGATCGGGCGATGATTCGCTGGCCAGCGCAAGGGCATCGCACAGCACCAGGCGCCCCTCAGCGTCGGTATTGTCGATCTCTACGGTGATGCCCTTGCGGGTGGTGATGATGTCGCCGGGGCGGTAGGCGTTGTCCGAGATTGCGTTCTCGACTGCCGGTACCAACAAGCGCAGCTGAACCGGTAGCTGTTCGGACATGATCAGTCGTGCCAGCCCAATGGCGTGGGCGGCCCCGCCCATATCCTTCTTCATCTGGCGCATGCCCGCGGCGGTTTTGATGTCCAGCCCGCCGCTGTCGAAGCACACACCTTTGCCGACCAGAACGATGGCCGGGTGCGCTGGGTCACCCCAGCCAAGATCGATGAGTCGCGGAGCACAGGCACTGGCCCGTCCGACGGCGTGAATGGTAGGAAAGTTCTGCTTCAGCAGGTCCTCTCCGGTGGTCACGCTGCATTGCGCATCGAAGTCATTGGCCAACTCGACGATCGCCAGTTCGAGCTGATCGGGAAGCATGTCGTTGGTCGGTGTGTTGATGAGATCACGCACCAGGTAGATCGCGTCCAACTGGCGCAACACCGCATCTACGGTCGGGTCGAGGTGCAGGGTCGCCGGTTGCCGATCGGCCGATTTGTAGCGCGTGAACTGATACGCCCCGAGTCCCCAACTGAGCGCGCAAATCTCCTTTACATCGGCGCCAGCGGCCTCCAGGCGGTAGTTGCCTTCGGGAAGCGCCAGAGGCAGGTGCCCAAGACAGGTTGGCGAGAATTTTTCGACCGCGGCGACGAGGCGCTCCGGTCCGTCGGCGCCAGGTATCCAGGCCCAGCTCCCGGCCTTGGCAGCGAAGCCGCTCTCGCTCAGCCAGGACTGAACCGTCTCGGTTTGATCAGCCAACCAGGACCCGTAGTCATCGCTCAGGATCACCTCGATGGGCGTGGCTTCGGCATTGGCTTGCGCCACGACGCTGTTACTCATGGCGATTGTCGGTCCTTAGGTTGCAGTCCTTGCAGTGCGAACGGGATGACTCATCACGCTGTGCCGGTCGCAGTGGTTCCGGTCGGGGCGTTGCCGGTTCGTCCGAATACCTCGGTCGCATGCAATTCGGCCTCATGGAGAGCCACTGCCGCGGGACGTGCCAGCACGCGACGCGTGTAGGCGTCGAAGCGTGGCCAACGTGATGCGTCCAGGGGATCGCCCGCCAGCGACAGCAGCCGGATGGGGGACGCCAAGGCGATATCGGCGATGCCAAACTGACCGTCGACGATGGCGTCTGTGGCGGGCGCGCAGGACTCAAAGTAGCCGAGCACGGTCGGGAATTCCTGATCGACGTATTCCTTGACCGCGTCCGCGTCGACCGGTTGCCCACTGCGCGCAGGGATCAGCACCTGCATCCAATACACCCGCGCGCAGATTTCGACCAGCTTGGTATCCGCATACTCTTCCAACCAGAGCGCCCGGGCGCGGGCGCGGGGCTCCACCGGAAAGAGTGGAGGTGTCGGGTGAATGCGTTCGAGGTAGTCGCAGATCACGGATGAGTCTGAGACCAGATTCCCATCGGGCTCCTCGAGTATCGGCACGCGGCCGATCGGGTTCATTGCCAGGAAGCGCGGCGACTTATCCAGCGGATCGAGTTCGCGGCGCTCGAAGGCCAGGCCTTTCTCGCCGAGAAAGATGCAGAGCTTGCGGACGAAGGGTGACGCGGCCGGGCCGTGGACGATGTACATTCGGATCGAGCGGGCCTAGTCTGCCCCCAAGTGGGTCACTGGAATCGCCTGATAGTTCAAGCCGAGGTTGCTGCGCTCCAGTACCCGCTCCGCGCGATAGCTGGACCGCACCAGCGGACCTGAGGCGACCTCTAGAAAGCCGCGTTGCAGCCCCCACTCCCGATAGCGTGCGAACTCATCCGGATGCACCCAGCGGGCGACGTCGAGGTGGTTCGGCGTCGGCCTCAGGTATTGACCCAGGGTCAGCACGTCGACGTTGTGTGCGCGTAGATCATCCATGGTCGTTTTGAGTTCGTCGTCGCGTTCGCCGACTCCCAGCAGCAAGCTGGTCTTGGTCAGGATGTCCGGGCGGATTTCCTTCGCCATCGCCAGCACCCCCAGCGTTTGCTGGTACCCGGCGCGTGGGTCACGCACCACGTGGGTCAATCGCTCGACCGTCTCGACGTTCTGGGCGAATACCTCCAGACCGGCTTCAACCACGGTGGCGACTGATTCGCGACGGCCGCGAAAATCCGGCGTCAGGGCCTCTACTGAGGTTTCCGGGTTGAGGGCCTTGATCGCGCGGATGCAGGCGGCATAGTGGGCCGCGCCGCCGTCGTCCAGATCGTCCCGGTCGACCGAAGTAATCACCACATAGCGAAGCCCCATCAACTGGACAGACTGCGCGGCGTTGGCGGGTTCGTTGGGGTCGAGCCAACCTTGCGGGTTGCCGGTATCCACGGCGCAGAAGCGGCACGCGCGGGTGCACACCGAACCCATCACCATGATCGTCGCGGTTCCGGCGCTCCAGCACTCGGCGATGTTGGGGCAGTGACTCTCTTCGCAGACGGTACTCAGCTTTTGCTGGCGGACGATGTCGTGCACTTCGGCGTACTTCCCGCCACCCGCGATGCGCACACGCAGCCAGTCGGGCTTTCGGCCAGTGGTTTGCGACGCGGCGCGGGTGTGTTTCATCCCGTCCTTGATGGCGCTGAAACCCTGGGCGGTAACGAACTTCTCGCCGCTGCGAATGTTCGGTTCGCGACTCATCGGCGTATTGTAGCGCATCGATTGTCGGTGTCCGGCCGCCGTGCATCGCGCCGTGCATCGCGCCGGTCGAACGCCGCACGGATGCGACGGAGCCGGAACGCGGAGATCGGGTAGCGCCAGATCACGAAGATGGAGGCCGCATACATCAACCAGGGTGGCAGCACGTACACGAGCGCGAGCGCGCGTAGCTCCGCGGGTCCGTTGTTACCGTTGGGATCGAATCCGAGCCATTGCAGCATCGGCAGCGCCAGGCCGACCGCCACGGCCGCCACCATTTTCTGACCAAACGACCAGACGGCAACGTAAGAACCCGCGATGTTCTCCCCAGTCCTGCGCGTCGCTATCTCGATGACATCTGCTTTCATCGACATCGACAACGCGCCGAAGTTGCCGCCGGCGATCCCATACAGCGCAAGGACCAGAAAAAACGGCCACAGATCACCGCCGTCGAGCAGCAGAAACATTGGCGTGACGATCACGAACATGACGGCGCCTGCGATCCAGGTTTCCTTTTTTCCTACGCGCTGGGCGATCAGCACCCACAAGGGCAGTGCCAGGATGTTGGCGCCAAAATAGCCCAGCAGAATGGCCTGGGTCTGCGCTTCGGCCTCGACCACAAACGTTGCAAACAGCAAGAACGTTGCGGACCCCCAGGCGGTGCCGGCCGACATCAACATGAAGCCGAAGAACAGCCGCTTGAACGAACCATTGGCCCATATCTGACGGGCGTTCGTCAGCATCGGCGCGCGCGACGGCACTGCGTCGTTGCGTTCCGGCACCGTCCACAAGGTCACTCCGATCATCAGCGGCAAGGCAACCAGCGCCATACCACCGATAATCGTCATGCCCTCGTGTGGGATGCTGCCGTAGCCGATCAGTTCACCCGCAATCACCGGGACCGAAAGTACGGTCAGGTTGCCGAGGAAGCCGAACGCCTGGCGCCATCCGGTGATGCGGGTGCGCTCGTTGTAGTCGTCCGACAGCTCGGCCCCCCAGGCGTAGTACGGGATGTTGATCATGGTCCAACCGAGCCAGAGCAACACCGCCCAGACCAACAGGTACGTGTTGTCGACCTGGCCTTGCGGACTGAACAGCCGGAATGCCGCGATCATCATCACCAGCGCGCCGGCGGCCATCCAGGGCTTGCGCCGGCCGATGCGGGTACTTGTCCGATCGCTCAGCCAGCCGATCAGCGGGTCCGTGACGACATCGGAGACCCGGGCGAGCATGAGCAGCAGGCCGACATCCGCAAGATCCAGACCCAGGTCTTTGGCGTAGACGAACGGCAGATAGAGCCCCACCGGAATCACCGCCATATACACGGCAAAGTCGGGCAAGCCGAACAACATCAATGTTGAAGTGCGGAGTCGGCTTCGTCCGGAGGATGTCATGACTGAAACGGTTGCTACAGCGCTGGGCGCTTGTCGTGCCACGGCCGGGCCGACTCGAATGCGGCGGCGGCCCGCAGCACATTCAACTCGTCAGTCCGCTTCCCGACGATCTGCAAGCCGACCGGTAGGCCCGCTTCGGTGAACCCGCACGGGACACTTGCGGCAGGATTGCCACTCATGTTGAACGGGTAGGAAAACTCGGCCCAACTGATCCAGTCCCATGGATGTTGCGGCCAGTGTTCCGGCTGCAGGCGATCCGCAGGGAAGGCTGCCACCGACACCGCCGGCGTGAGGAGCAGATCGCAGTCTTGCATGAACTGGTGAATCTGACCGACGTACTCCAGCTTTCGAGCCCTCATGGCGAGATACTCGTCGGCGGAACGACCGCTGCCCTCCTTGATGCATGCGACGAGGCCGGGGTCCATCTCGTCTTCCCACTCTTCGAGGTAATGCGCCAGATTCGTTTCATGCACAGTCCAGAAAAACCGCCCGAGTTCTGGCCCGAGTGGTCCGAACGGGGGCGTGATCTCTTCGACTGGGCAACCAAGGTCCGCGAAAACTCCGACTGCAGATGCGACCAATTCGCTGACCTCGGCGTCGACTCGCGCGTGCCCGAGGTCGGGACTGAACGCGATCTTCGGCGTTGCTCCGTCGGCACTGAGTAAGCGCGGATAGTCTGGGGGCGGGGCCGTCAGGCTCATGTGATCGATCGGGTCCGATCCGGCCATGACCTTCAGAAACAGTGCGGCGTCTGCCACGGTGCGAGTCATCGGTCCGATGTGGGATGCCTGGTCGTTGTTCGGGATTGGCAGGTTGGGAATTCGGCCGAAGGTCGGCTTCAAACCGAAGACACCACAGAAATGTGCTGGCATTCGAATCGAGCCCGCACCGTCGGAGCCCTGATGGAGAGGCCCATATCCTGCGGCGGCGCCGACTCCTGCACCGGCGGACGACGCGCCGGCGTTGTAACCGAGCCGCCACGGGTTCGAGGTGATGCCGGTGAGCGGGCTTTGGCTGACGCCTTTCCAGCCGAACTCCGGGGTCGTGGTTTTACCCAGTACGATCCCGCCGGCCTGTTTGATGCGGGTTACGGCGACCGCGTCGGCGGCGGGAATGTGGCCAGCTAGAATCTTGGACCCGTGTTGCGTTGGAATGCCCGCGGTCGAGGTGAGGTCCTTGATCGTCACGGGTATGCCGTGCAATTCGCCGAGCCGCTCCCCTGCGACGACGGATTTCTCAGCTGCGCGCGCCGCCTCGAGCGCGAGTTCGGGTGTGAACGTCGCGAATGCGTTGAGCTTGGGATCCAGCGCTTCGATTCGCGCCAACACGGCGCGCGCAACCTCCACCGGTGAGACCGTCTTCTGCTTGATCGCCGAAGCGAGTTCGGTCGCGGGCATGTAGCAGAGATCCAAGTCGTCCATGCTCGTAATTTGGCACCGTTGCGTGGAGATCACAACGACACTGGCTTCTCCGTTGATAGCGCGTTGGTCGAGGCGCATCATGCGCAGTCCTTCCCGGGGAGGAGGCTCCATGAGCAGATTGATGAAAGGTGCGGCGACGGCCGTCTTTGGGATGTTGTTGTCGGTCGCGGGGTCCGCATCCACGCAGGACACGACACCCGCATTGGTGTCCATACGGATGGTGGACGTGGTTCCCGGCAAAGCCCAGCAGTATGAAGCGGTGCTGGCCAAATTCCGTGAAGCGGTGAAGAAAGTCGACCCGGATCAGGGCTTTGGTGTCCGGGTACCCGCCGTCGGTGGTTCTGGCAGTGGTTACTACATCTACCAGTTCCTCGAGAAGGCCTCGGACCTTCGGCAGCGCAATGTGCTCATGGAAGCGTTCGGCCAGGAAGAAGCTGCGGCGATTGGTGCCATGCTGGACGAGGCGGTCGAAAATACCCGGGTTGAGACGTTCATCCCGCGCGAAGATTTGAGTCGGCGGACGGAACTCGGCGATTTCGAGGTGGTGTATGTGATTCGCGTGGAGGTGGCCATCGGTGGCGCGCCGGCGTTCGAAGACTACATGCACAAACTCGTTGAGGCGACGGACAAGGTCGATAAGGATTCGAACTGGTTCGGCTACTCACCCGGCATCGGCGCGGGTACGACGTACCGATTTGCCGTTCCGATGAACTGGGCCGATCTGGATAACCCGGGGATGACGATTTCCCAACGCCTGGAGAAAGCGTTTGGCGAGAAGGAAGCGGCGAACATTCTGGCATCGCGTGACGCCGTCGTTACGCAGGTTGAGACCGGGCTGACGGTTGGCCGACCGGACCTCAGCCTCGAACCCGGCGGCGACTAAATCCGCCGCCCTGACGAGTCGATCAAGGAGATAGCCATGTCCTGGGTGAAAGCCACGACCGTTTCGCTGTTGATCGCCCACCTTGCGATGTGGACGGGCATTGCCGGAGCGGCGCATGCCCAATCGTTCGATGCGGCCGTTGCAACGCTTCGTACGACCGAGGTCTATCCGGGCAAGAACGCGCTGTTCGAAGCGGCTGTGCTGAAGATCATCGAGGCGACGAGGCAAACCGCCCCGGATTCTGGATTTGCTACCCAGGTGGCGGCCTTTGGGCCAGGATCGACCTACTACTCGTTGAGTTTCTATGACAAGTTTTCGGACGTGAAGCCGGAACCGCTGCTGGCCGAAGCCTTTGGTCAAGAGGAAGCGGCCAGGATAGTCGCCATGTTCGCCGAGTCGGTGAAGAGCACCCGGGTGCAGGCGTTCATTCCACGCCCGGATCTCAGCCGGCCAAACGAGTTGGGCGATTTCGAAGTGGTCTGGACCGTGGTCATCACAGTCAACCCCGGGATGGCGGCCCAGTACGAGCGCTACCTCGAACAGCTGGTAGAGGCGACCGAGAAGGTCGACAGCGACCGCCACTGGTTTGCCTACGCGCCGAGTGCCGGGTCCGCCAACACCTTCCGGATCGCCATCCCGATGAAATGGACCGATCTGGACAGCTCCGACATGTCCATTGCGGAACGCCTGACCAAGGCTTTCGGCGAACGGAAATCTCAGTCCATCCAGGAATCCCGCAGAGCCGCGGTGGCGCACGTCGAAACGTTACTGACCATCCGCCGCCCCGATCTCAGCTACCAGCCCGACACCGACTGAGCGCCGGGTTCGTGGGTGCGGGATGCGTGCTTACTCGCCCAGCACTTCATCGATCTCCTCCTCGCTGACATCCTGAAATTGCAAGGTGTGCAATGTGTAATACAGCCCGCGCGCCTCGATCAGTTCCTCGTGGGTGCCCAGCTCTTGCACCCGTCCATGGTGCAGCACCAGAATTCGATCGGCTTCCTGAATGGTTTGCAGGCGATGCGCGATGAGGATCGACGTGCGTCCGGCGGTGAGATTGCGCAGCGCATCCTGGATCAGCAGTTCGGTTTCGGTGTCGATGCTGGCGGTGGCTTCGTCGAGGATCAGAATCTCTGGGTTGGCGGCTAGCACGCGGGCGAAGGCCAGCAGTTGCCGCTGTCCCTGGGAGAGGTTTTGACCGCGCTCGGAAAGCCGTGTGCTGTAGCCATCCGGCAGGGCGGTGATGAATCCATGGGCATTCACGGTGCGCGCGGCTTGCATGGCACGTTCCATCGAGACATCGGAATGCCCGAGCGCGATGTTGTCGTAGATCGTGCCGGAAAAAATATGGAAATCCTGCAGCACCACGCCAATGCGCGAGCGCAGGTCGTGACTGTGAATGGCGTTCAGATCGATTCCGTCCAGGAAAATCTGATTGTCGTCGAAATCGTAGAATCGTCCCAACAGACGAATCAAGGTGCTCTTGCCGCTGCCGGTTGGACCGACGATCGCAAGCTTCTCTCCGGGCGCTATGGTGAAGGAAACACCACGCAGAATCTCGACGTCGGGATCGTAGCCGAAATGCACGTCGCGAAACTCGACCTCGCCCTGGAGTCGGTCCGGTAGTTTCGCCGGGTCCGATGGTTCGTGGATCCGCTCGTCCCAATCGAGCGCCTGGAAGATCCGCTCGCCCGAGGCCATCGCACGAAACAGGATGTTGGTCTGCTCGCCCAGCACCACGATCGGGTGGAACAACATGTCGATGAACCGGGTGAACAGGACGATGCCGCCGAGTGAGATGTTGTCCTGAATGGCGGCGCCGCCGCCGTACCACACCACCACTCCGATGGCGACGGACGCAATGGAATCCGTGAACGCGCCGTACCAGGTCTCCAGACGCATGGAGCGTATCTCGTGGCCGCGATTCTGCTCGTTGATCCGGGTGTAACGGCCGAGGTTCTCGGCCTGACGCTCGCTCAGTTGAACCACCTGCAGGCCGGACAGGTTCTGCTGCAGGTTCTGATTCAGCGCGGATACGGATTGCCGCACCAGGCGAAACAGGTGGCGCGTAGCGCGCCGGAAGAACACGGTTGCAGCCCCCATGATCGGCAGCGCCAGCAGGAGAAGGCCGGTCAACTTGGCGTCTAACGCCAGCATGATGCCAAGCGCCACGAAGAACGGGACGAACTCGCCAATCAACGTACCCATGCCGCGAAGCAGTTCGTACAGTGCTTCGACGTCGTTGGTGACGCGAGTCATGACCCGGCCCACCGCCACCCGGTCGTAGAACGACGAAGGCCGCGTCTCCAGGTGACGGAACAGATCCAGACGCAGATCGCGCAGCCCCTTGATGACCGACGTGATGAGCGTCATGCGATGCAGGTGGCCGGTGATTGCCCAGGCGGCCTGCAGCACGCCGTAAAGTACGCAGGCTGCCATCAGCGGCTCAAGCCCGAGACTCATGGCGATCCAGTCGGTCGCCTCGATCATGCCGAGGTCGGGCGTCAGCCCCTGTGCTTCGCCCATGATCAGGTGGTCGATGACGACCAGCGAAATGACGACGGGCAGCAACACCTGCAGCGTGGATGCAACCAGGATCAGGATCGCACTCACGATGAGCGTGTTTCGGTAAGGTCGCAGCCAGCCTAATAGCCGACGCAGCAGGCCAAGGTTCACCACCTGGCCGGTTAGCTCCGCGTCAAACATGGAATAGTCGCGACGCGTCGGGTCTTTTCCGGTGGTGGTGGGTGCGGTCGTGCTCACGCCGGTGCTCCGGCCGCCTGATAGTCGGCGTCGTCGGCCCCTTCTCGCTGAATGCGTTCCAGTTCGGCGTACAGCCCGCCGAGAGCGATCAGGTCAGCGTGCGAGCCCACCTCCACGATGCGCCCGGCGTCGAGCATCACGATGCGGTCGGAATGTCGTGCCGTGGATACCCGATGCGAGACCAGGATGGTTGTCTGACCGCGGCGCAGGCGCTTCAGCTTGCTGAGGATGTGCTCTTCGGTTTCGGTGTCGACACTGGAGAAGCAATCATCCAGGACCAGCACCGGAGCGTTGCGGATCAATCCACGCGCCAATGTGGCGCGCTGCTTCTGTCCGCCGGACAGGGTCACCCCCCGTTCGCCGACGATGGTGTCGATCTGTTCGGGGAACGCCTCGATCGTCTCCTTCAAGTCTGCGGATTCGGCGGCGTGCCATATCCGCTCGAGCTCGCGGGTTGGATCGTCGTAGGTCAGGTTGTCGCGCAGCGGTTCACCGAACAGGAACGGATCCTGCGGAACCATCGCGACCTGCGCGCGCAGTTGGGCGAGCGGATAGTCCAACACGTCGTGGCCGTCCACCAGTACGCTGTCCGGTGCCACGTCCACCAACCGGACCAGTTGCTTGAGAAGCGTGGACTTGCCGGCACCGACCCGGCCCATGATGGTGATCGATTCCCCGCGGGCAATTTGCAGTTCGACATCGGTCAGGGCGGGTTTGGCAGCGCCAGGATAGGTGAAACTCAAGTGGCGGAACTCGATCTCGCCGCGAATCTGCAGCGGCGTACGACCGCTCGGCGCGTCTTCAATCTCGGGGTCGAGGTCGAATACCTCGAACAGACGGTCCGACGCGACGGCTGCGCGTTGAAACAGATTGACGATGAACCCGGCGACGCGGAACGGCTGCACCACCATGCTTACGTACATGAAGAACGCTGTGAGCGTGCCGACCGTCATCTCGCCCGCCATCACCAGGGATCCACCATAGCCGAGGATGATGATTGAGCAGAGCGCGGCCACGGTGGGCATCCAGGCCGCCATCTCGGAGTTGATTTTCGCCTGACTGTAGAACGCATTGGCGTATTCCTGATTGGTCCGCGCGAACCGGGCGATCTCGTTGTCCTCCTGGACCATCGCCTGAATCGTCCGGATCCCGGAAAGGTTTTCCTGCACGTGGGCGCCGAGATCCGACAGCCGTTCCTGTACGTCGAGCGAGGCGATGCCCATTTGCCGGGACGCATACCAGGCGTACAGGAAGGTAAACGGCAGCGGCGGCAGAATCAGCAGGGTGAGCATGGGCGACAGCGCGAGCATGAAGCCGAATCCGACGATCGCAGCGAACACCAGAATGACCAGCAGCACCGTGCCCATGGCGATGAGCCGCTGCACCAGGCTGATATCCGCCACGGCCCGGGTCATCATGTCGCCGATGGTGTAGCGCGAGAAAAACTCGGCCCCCTGCTGCTGGAGCTGCGCGTACAGCCGCTGACGCAGATCGAACGCCACCTGCAGGCCGACGCGACGTACCGTCATGCGTGCATAGGTAACCACGACGAAACGCCCCAGCACGGCCCCCACGATGCCGAGCACCGGCAACAGTACCGCGGTGTTGCCCGTCGCGATGCGGTCGATCCCTTCTCTGAGAAACAGCGGAATAAGCGCTTCGAACAGGCGCGCGACCAGGAAAGCGAAGATCCCGAGGACCAAGCGACCGCGATACCTGCTGACGAAGGTTCTCAGCCGGTAGAGGGATGCGAACATCTAAAAGCTTGCGTTGTTTGGGACGCGCGGAAACGGGATCACATCGCGAATATTTTCCATCCCGGTGATGTACAGCACCAGCCGTTCCAGGCCGAGCCCGAAGCCGGCATGCGGGACGCTGCCATAGCGGCGTAGATCGCGGTACCAGTCGAGCCCGCCGTCGGCGACCAGATCGCCCATCCGCGCGTCCAAGACGTCGAGTCGCTCCTCGCGCTGGCTTCCGCCGATGATTTCGCCAACCCCCGGCACCAGCACGTCCATGGCTGCGACGGTCTCGTTGTCGTCGTTGAGACGCATGTAGAAGGCTTTGATCTCCTTCGGATAGTTGGTTACGACGATCGGTCCGCCCACGTGCTGCTCGGTCAGGAAGCGCTCGTGTTCGGACTGCAGGTCCAGCCCCCATTTCACGGGGAACTCGAACTTCTGCCCGGAGGCCTGAAGGATCGATACCGCGTCGCCGTATTCCATTCGTTCGAAGGGGCTCGCGATGACATGCTCCATACGCTCGATCACCTGGTCATCGATGCGCTCGGCGAAGAACGCCATGTCGTCGGGTCGGCTCTGCAGTACTTCGCTGCATATGGCTTTGAGGAAGTCTTCGGCCAGGCTCGCGTTGGCGTCGAGATCCGCGAACGCCAGTTCAGGCTCGATCATCCAGAACTCGGCCAGATGGCGGCTGGTGTTCGAGTGCTCGGCGCGGAACGTCGGCCCGAAGGTGTACACCTTGGACAGTGCCAGGCAATAGCTTTCGACGTTCAGCTGACCCGACACCGTCAGGTAGGTCTGTTTGCCGAAGAAGTCCTCCGAGAAGTCGACGTCACCGGCATCGGTTCGTGGCGGGTTGACGACGTCGAGGGTACTGACGCGGAACAGCTCGCCGGCGCCCTCACAGTCGCTCGCGGTAATGATCGGTGTGTTCACCCAGACAAAACCGTGGCGATGAAAGTAGCTGTGCACGGCCTGAGCAATTGCATTGCGTACTCGGGCGATTGCGCCGAAGGTATTGGTTCTCGGGCGCAGGTGGGCCTCGGTGCGCAAATACTCGAAGGTGTGTCTCTTTTTGGCAATCGGGTAGGCTTCCGGGTCATCGACCCAGCCGACCACCACGACCCGCGCGGCCTGTATCTCGCGATCCTGTCCCTTACCCTGGGATTCCACCAGGGTGCCGTCGACCTGCACCGCGCACCCGGCGCTGAGCCGGGTAATGTCCGAGTAATTGTCGAGCGACTCGTCAGCCACCACCTGCAGCCCGTCGAAACTCGAGCCGTCATGCAGAGTGATGAACGAGAATCCGCCTTTGGATGAGCGCAGCGAACGAACCCAGCCGGCGATACTGACCGGCGAATCCACGGGGATCTGATGGGCGAGAATGCGGGCGATGGGCGTGGCTGGCATCGGCGTGGACGTGGTCCGCGGGAAATATGAAATGATAATGGATTTGGCCGGATGATGGATACGCAACCCCGGCGCGCGGTCATAATGCAGCGGGTTCCATGATTTCTGGCGCTCTCTCCCGCAAGAGTTCTGGCAAGAGGGGTTCGGCAATGCAGCTACGGTTTCTCGTTCTTGGAATCGCCCTGGCGGGGTTGGTTATCGGCGGGCTGGTGTGGCTGCGCAGTTGGCAGTCGACGCCCGAACCCGTTCCGCCGCAGGTGACGGTGCCGGATGCGGAGCCGGTTCCTGTTCCGGCACCGGTCGAACCAAAGCCGCAGGTTGGCGTTCCCGAGCAACCGCCCGAACCGGTGCTTCCCGTACTCGACCTGAGCGACGACTTTGTCCGGGCATCCGTGTTGGAGAGGTCTCCAGGGCTTGCCGCCTGGCTCGATCGTGAGGAGCTGGTCCGGCGTTTCGCGGTCGTTGTCGATAATGCCAGCCGCGGTGACTACCCGCGCCGGCAGCTTGGATACCTGGCGCCGAGGGGTACGTTTCCCATTCGCAGGGAAGGTCCCGAAGGTCCCGAAGGTCCCGAAGGGGTCCAGCGGTTGTTCATGGATCCGAAGGGCTATGCCCGGTACGACCGCTTCGTGGAGCTTGCGACCAGCGTTGCCCCGGCACCTGCGGCGGCGCTGCTGATCGAGTTCTTTCCGTTACTGGTGGACGCGTTGCAGGAACTGGGTCTGCGCGGACCCGACGCGCGCAGCCTCCTGGTCATCGGCATCGATCAGGCGTTGGCGACGCCCCTGCTGGAAGGCGAAGTGGAGCTGCTACAGAGCAACGTGTTGTACGAATACGCGGATCCGGCCTTGGAATCGCTGCCACCGCTGCAGAAACAGCTGTTGCGCATGGGACCTGAAAATCTCGACCGGTTGCAGATCTATCTGCGCGCGCTGCGCAGCGAACTGACGGCGTCCCCCTAGCGTCATGCTGTAGCGCGCCGTAGCTATTACGGCGCGCTACAGCTAACTAACAGATTGCATTGGCCGCAGGCGGGCGCAGGTCGACGTCCTTGCGGAAGGGCGTGTGCGCCTCGGTGTACTCAATGTCCTGACGTACGTAATCCCGTTCGTCCTCCAGATAGCGCTCGATCGCGTCGCGCAACCCCGCATCTCGAATCCAGTGTGCCGAGTAGGTTGCGCGCGGGCCGTAACCCCGGGCAACCTTGTGTCCTCCCTGGGCGCCCGCTTCGACCCAATCCAGGCCGTGCGTGATGGCGAAGTCGATCGCCTGGTAGTAGCAGATCTCGAAGTGCAGGAAGCGATGATCCTCGATGCAACCCCAATTGCGGCCGAACAGCGTATCGGCGCCGATGAAGTTGAGCGCCCCAGCGATGTAACGGCCTTCGCGGCGGCACATGATCAGTAGCACCTGGTCGGCCATGGTCTCGCTGATCAGGCTGAAGAAAGACCGCGTCAGGTAGGGTCGGCCCCATTTTCGGTCGCCGGTGTCCAGGTAGAAGCGGTAGAACGCGTCCCAATGATGCTCCTGGAGGTCGGAACCGGTGAGCCACTCCACCTCGATGCCTGGGCTCAACGCCTCGCGCCGCTCGCGGCGCAGATTCTTGCGTTTCTTGGAAGACAGCTCCCCCAGAAACTCGTCGAACGACCCATAGCCTCGATTGCGCCAATGAAACTGCTGATCCATGCGCCGCAGCAGCCCGAGCTTGCCGAGGTTCTGCCACTGTCGTTCGGGTAGGAACGTAAAGTGCAGTGACGAAACTTCCAGTTGCTCGGCCAGTTGGACGCAGCCGGAGACCAGCTGGGCTTCGGTTTCGTCCCGCTTGGGGCCGGGCGGGGTCAGCAGACGGCTGCCGGTGGCGGGCGTGAAAGGCACGCTGCACTGCAGCTTAGGGTAGTAGCTTCCGCCCGCGCGGTGCCACGCGTCGGCCCAGGCGTGGTCGAACACATACTCGCCCTGGGAGTGGCCTTTCAGATACAGCGGGACGGCGCCGATCATCTCGTCGGCGTCGCCGTTCAGTGCCAGATGAAAGGGTTGCCACCCGGTGCTTGCCGAGACGCTGCCGCTTGCTTCAAGCGCGGCGAGGAAGGCGTGGCGGGTAAAGGGGTTCTCCGGTCCCGCGCACCGGTCCCAGTCGGCGGCGTCGATCTGATCGATCTGCTGGACGACTCTGGCTTGGCGTTGCTCGGGCACGGCGGCTCCGGTAATTCGAATGGGCTGTTCGCTACTAGTGTAACCAACTCGGCGGTGGTGCCTGAAGCCCGCTCGCTGCGTGCTAGACTCGGCCGGATCAGCGTTGTCGTGATGGCCATGGACAAGAAGGCCCTGCTGAACGAATTGAAGATCGATCGCAACGCGCCGTCCGCCGCAAGCACGGTGCTGAAGCGGCCGCTGCGATGGTTTCTGATGGTGGCGTTACTCGGCGGTGTAGGTTTCGTCGCCTGGTTTGTAGATCTGTCCGGCGATGATGCCCTGCTGTCGGTGAAAACAGCGGTAGCGCGGGCCGCCGGTGGCGCTGCGGCCGGGTCCAGCGTACTCGACGCTACCGGCTACGTGATCGCGCGTCGTCAGGCAACGGTAAGCGCCAAAGTCACCGGCAAGGTGATCGAGGTGTATATCGAAGAAGGCATGGCGGTCGAGCGTGGTGACTTGTTGGCGCGACTTGATGACAGCATTCCCCGGGCTCAGCTGGCGTTGGCGGAGTCCCAGCTGCTGGCGGCGCGGGCCGGGCTCGACGAGCTCGACGTCGAGCGGCGCCAGGTTCAGCTGGATCTCGATCGGACCGAGGGGCTCGCCCGACGCAACCTGGCCAGCCAGGCGGACCTCGATCGTGATCGGCTGGACGTCGAAGCGCTGATTGCCCGTCTCGAACGGACCCGTCGCGACATTGCGGTGGCGGAGCAGAGCGTTGCGGTGCAGCGCCAGCGTGTTGCGGACATGGAGATCCGTGCGCCCTTTGCCGGAGTGGTGATCGCCAAATCGGCCCAGCCCGGTGAAATGATTTCGCCGCTCTCAGCGGGCGGTGGGTTTACCCGCACCGGGATTTGTACGATCGTCGACATGGCCTCGCTGGAGGTCGAGGTGGACGTCAACGAGGCCTACATCAATCGCGTCCGCGCCAGGCAACCGGTACAGGTGACGTTGAATGCCTATCCTGATTATTCGATCCCGGCGGAGGTGATTGCGATCATTCCGGCAGCGGATCGCAACAAAGCCACCGTTCGGGTACGCATCGCGCTACTCGAACGTGACGGCCGGGTGCTTCCCGACATGGGCGTAAGGGTTGCGTTTCTGGAAGAGGCCTTCGCCGAGGACGCCTCCGCGGTGGACGGGCCCGGCGTGATGCTGCCGGCGAACTCGATTACCGAAGATGGACGCTACGTATTCGTCGTATCGGGTGATCGAGCCGAACGTCGTGCCGTCGTACTCGGTGACCGACAGGGTGCTCGGATACGCGTTCTGTCGGGAGTCGAGCAGGGCGAACGTGTCGTTCTCGAGTTGAGCGAAGACCTCATGGTGGCCCTGGCCGGCGGCGGCCGCGTGCGACTCGAGTGAGCTGCGCCACGAATGTCGAACGAAGGTAAGCACCTCGCGCGCGTCAATACAGCAGTACGAATTCGAATTCAGCGGCAGAAGCAGGGAACAAGATGAGCGCATTGGTAAAACTGAATGGGGTGTCGAAGAGTTTTATCCGCGGCAAGGAAGAGTTGCGCGTGCTCACCGACATCGACCTGTCGATCGAGGAGGGCGACTTCTTCGCGCTCATGGGACCGTCGGGTTCGGGTAAGACAACGCTGTTGAACCTGATCGGCGGGTTGGACACCACCACCGCGGGTTATGTGCAAGTGGGCGATACGCGGCTTGATGAATTGTCGTCGAAGGCCCTGGCGAAGTGGCGCTCGGAACATGTGGGTTTCGTCTTCCAGTTCTACAACCTGCTGCCGGTGCTCACCGCCCAGCGCAATGTGGAACTGCCGTTGTTGCTGACCAAGCTGAGTCGCTCGCAGCGCAAGTCCAACGCCGCAACCGCGCTGAAGGTCGTTGGCCTGGAAGATCGGGCTGACCATCGCCCAGGTGAGTTGTCCGGTGGGCAGCAGCAGCGGGTGGCGATCGCGCGGGCGTTCGTCGCGGACCCGGAGATACTGGTGTGTGACGAGCCGACTGGAGACCTCGATCGGGACACCGCGGACGAGATCCTCGGCCTGTTGGAGCTCCTGAACCGGGACCACGGCAAGACCATCATCATGGTCACCCACGATCCCAAAGCCGCCGATCACGCGAGTCACGTGCTGCACCTGGACAAGGGTCGGCTGGTTGACCAGGTGAGCGCGTGAGCCGTCTGGGGTTGATGTGGTCCGGTCTGTTCCGGCGCCGGGTCCGGACCTGCCTTACGGTGTTCTCGATCATGATCGCGTTCCTGCTGTTTGGCCTGCTGCGCAGCATTGCCGATGTGTTTAGCGTGGGGGTTGATATCGCCGGCGCGGACCGCCTGATGGTGGCCCCGAAGTACTCGATCATCGACCCGATACCGTACCGCTACATCTCCGAAATACGTGCGGTGGATGGGGTCGAAGCGGTCACCCATGCGAATTGGTTCGGTGGCACCTACCAGGACCCGAGAAATTTCTTTCCGCGGTACCCGGTAACGCCGCGGGAGTATTTCGATCTCTATCCGGAGTTGCGGATGCCCGCGGAGCAGCTCGATGCATTCGACAACACCCGGACCGGCGCGGTGGCATCGGTGGCGCTGGCCGAGAAGTATGGCTGGGCGATCGGTGACAAGATTCCGATCGAAGCGGATATCTGGCCGAAGAAAGGCGGTGACAGGCTTTGGGTCTTCGACCTGGTGGGGCTGTACAGCGTGGCTGAAAATGCATCGGCACAGGACGTGTTCCTGCTGAACTACGCCTACTTCGACGAGGCGCGCCAGTTCGGCGAGGGTGAGGTCGGCAACTTCATCGTCCGGGTGACCGACCCGAACCTGGCCGCCGAAGTGTCCAGAGCGATCGATGCCCTGTTCGAGAATTCCATGGCTCCGACCCGTACCGCCACTGAAGCCGAAATGCAGCGTGAAATGTTCAATCAGGCTGGCCGTATCGGCCTGGTGATGACCGCGATTCTGGGCGCGGTTTTTTTCACCATCGTGCTGCTGACGGGCAACACCATCGCCCAGTCGCTGCGTGAGCGGATACCGGAATTTGCCGTGCTGAAGACCCTGGGGTTCACCAATGGCGGCGTTGCCTCGTTGGTGCTCGGCGAGGCCGTGCTGTTGTGCCTGGTAGGGGGCGCGCTGGGTTTGGGGGTTGCCGCGCTGCTGACCCCGTGGGTCGCCGGGACCGTCGAAAACATCCTGCCGGGCATCGAACTCGGCTGGACGATCGTCGCGACCGGACTGGGGGTCGCCATGCTGCTGGGTTTGGCGATTGGCGTGCTGCCGGCGCTGAGCGCGAACCGCCTGCAGATCGTCGACGCCTTGCGAGCGCGGGGTTAGGCGCGCCATATGTTGGGTCAGATCGTTGAAGTCTCGCTTATGAACCTGCGCAACCTGGGTTCCCGAATCGGTTCGTCATCGGTGATCGTGGTTGGCATTGCCGGGGTGGTCGCGGTGCTGGTGTCGATCCTCGCGATGGCGAACGGATTCCGTGCGACCTTGGAGAACACCGGCAAACCCGATCGTGCGCTGGTGCTGCGTGGCGGTTCGAACGGTGAGTTATCGAGTCGCATCATCAACGAGCACGTGGCGCTGGTGGGCCAGATGGAGGGAATCGAAGCGAGTAGCGCCGAGTTCTACACGGTGGTGGACGTACCCAAGCGCGCCACCGGTACGCCGGCCAACCTGGTGTTTCGCGGCGTCCAGGAAAGTGCCTTTGAGATTCGCCCGGAAGTGAAGATCACCGTTGGCCGGGTGTTCGAGTTCGGCAAGCGGGAGCTGATCGCCGGGCGCGGTGCCGCCGATCAGTTCGAAGGCATCGATCTGGGTGCCACGATGGTGTTTCGTGGCGTGGACTGGCATATCGTCGGGTTGTTCGAGGCTGGGGGCGCCATCAACGAATCCGAGTTGTGGGGTGACGTCAAGGTCGCGCAGAGTGTGTTTCGGCGGGAGGGTTCGGTCACGTCCATGCGCGTTCGTTTGAGCGAACCGGGCGTGATCGGGGATCTGAACCGGCGTATCGAGGAAGATCCGCGTCTCGACCTGACGATACGCTCCGAGCAGGAGTACTACAAAGCTCAGTCCGAGGGCCTCACCGCGCTGATTACCAACTTCGGCTACCTGGTCGCCGTCATCATGGCGATTGGAGCGATCTTTGCGGCGCTGAACACCATGTACAGCGCGGTATCGAATCGAACCGTCGAAATCGCCACGTTGCGTGCGATCGGCTTTGGTGGCACCCCGGTGGTGGTCTCGGTGATGATTGAAGCGCTGGTGCTGGCCGTTTGCGGCGGCGCGATGGGCGCGGTCATGGCGTATGTGTTCTTCAACGGACTGACGATCTCGACCCTTGGGGGTAGTTTCTCCCAGGTGGCGTTCGACTTCGCGGTGACGCCTGAGCTCATGCGTCAGGGACTGGCCTGGGCCGTGGTTCTCGGTGCGGTCGGCGGGTTGTTTCCAGCGCTGCGGGCGGCCCGTCTGCCCATTACGGTGGCATTGCGGGGCGAATAGGGGCGAAGATAGGAGGTTTTCCGAAGGCATCTCCTTTGCGCTCGGCTGAAGACCTGACCGACGGGTCGGTTCGCAAACATCTCATTCGTCTCACCATCCCTATGTTTCTGGGGATTTCGTCGATGATCGTGGCGTCGATGATCGACACCATCTACATCGGTTGGATCGGTACGCGCGAGCTTGCCGCCGTAAGCTTCTCATTCCCCGTCGTCATGGGGTTGGCCAGCATGTCCATGGGCCTGGGCGTGGGTGCCACCTCGATCATGGCCCGGGCGATTGGCAGCGGGAATCGCGACGCCAGCTTCACGTTGGCCACCCACACGCTCGTGCTGGTCGTGCTGCTGGTGGTGACCCTCGGCGTGGGCGGTTGGTTCGCGGGTCCCTGGTTGTTCACGCGGATGGGCGCCGATGCGGTGCTGCTGCCGCTGGTGCTGGACTACATGGACATCTGGTTCTTCGGCCTGCCTTTGTTCGCCGCGCCAATGGTTGCCATGAACATGCTTCGCGCCGCGGGCAGCGCGCGGACCCCTGGGGTGCTGATGTCCTTCGGCGCCGCCCTGCAGGTGGTGATTGCACCTGCGCTGATCTTCGGCATTCCGGGGCTGGTCGATGGCATGGGCTATCTGGGGTCGGCCTGGGCGTTCGTTGCGTCGCGCGCTGTGACCGCGGTAATCACCGTAGTGGTCCTGAACAACCGCGGCATGTTCAGACCGATGGTCAGCGTCTCGGCCATGCTCGTGTCGTGGCGCGAGGTGTTGCGGATCGGCGTCCCGTCGATGCTCACCAACCTGATCGCGCCCGTGTCGATGTCGGTGGCATTCTGGTTTCTGGCGGATCATGGTCATGCCGTGGTGGCGGCGTTCGGCATTGCGGTGCGGATCGAATCGTTGGCGTTGATGATCCTGATGTCGCTTTCGTCGAGCATGAGCGTGCTGGTGGGTCAGAACTGGGGCAAGCGGCAGTACTCGCGAATTCGCGAGGGGCTGTCGTTGAGTTATCGCTTCTCGTTTGCCTGGGGCGTATTTGCCCTGGCGCTGCTGGGCGGGCTCGGCGCGCAGATCGTCGGCTTGATCAACGACAACCCGGACGTCATCGCCGCCACCCACGACTACCTGCTGATCGTGCCGCTGAGCTACGCGTTGCTGGGGGTGTCGATGATGGCCGGCAGTTGTTTCATCGCGCTGGGTCGTCCCATGCCGTCGCTGGTCTTGTCGATTGGGCGCATGCTGGTGTTGTTCGTCCCGCTCGCCTGGCTCGGCGACGCCTGGTGGGGTTACCGGGGGGTGTTTGTTGCCAACGCGCTCTCCAACGTGATCGTGGCGATCGTCGGATACCTCTGGGTCACGCGTACCGTTCCCCTGAATCAACCGGACGGTGAACCCGCAGACCCCGCCCCGGTCTGAAGATTTGGACATCCATCAAAGTTTGGGACACCCATCATCTGTGACGTTCTGGACATCCGTGATCCGTGCTTCTGGATGAAGCGGTCGGTGATTGCCTTCCTGTGGCTTGTGCTCGCCGGTGGTGCGGCCGGGGCCAGCGCGGATCTGCCGATCTACCAGGTGCGGGTCGCCGAGCATCTGGCGAATCTGAGCGTTTCCGTATGCCGCTCGGCTGACATGCCGCATCGATTTGCTCTCGAGAGCCCCACGCAGGCGCGCGCCCTGCGCAACGTGACCTATGGCGCAAAACGGCTCGGTTCGCGGCATGGGCGGGTGACGGTGCCGGCGGACCAACCGGGGTGTCTCACCTACGACTTCGAGATCAGCGCGGTGCGCGAGGAACGACGTGCCTCGGTCCTGAGGTTGGGCGCTGATCTGATTGCCAGCCCCGCCGCCTGGTTGCTGGCTCCGGTCGACGAAGTACCGTTCGAGGTTCACTTCGCGTTGCCGCCGGGCATACAGGTCAGTGCGCCCTGGCAACCCTTGGATCAGGCATTGCTGCGTTATCGCGTTGAACCTTCACCCAGCGGCTGGCAGCCGATCGTGGCGTTCGGTCGGTTCAAGCAGTTTCCGATTCAGCTGCCCGGTGGACGCCTGGATGTGGCCGTGCTGGATGGCCAGCCGCGTGCGGACGTGGATCAAGTGCGGGTCTGGATCGAAACCGCCGCGCGACATGTCACGCTGGCCTATGGGTCGTTTCCGGTGCCGCGCACGCAGGTGGTGATCGTGCCAGTGGTTGGGCTCGACGCCTGGGGCGGGCGGGGCACCGGGGATGCCGTACCCTTTGCCCGGATACTGCGGCGCGGCGGATCCGCGGCCCAGTTCTTCGTCAATCAACTCGCGCCGTTGGAGAGCTACCTGACTGACTGGACTGCGACCCATGAATTCAGCCACTTGCTCTTGCCCTACGTCCACCAATCCGACGCCTGGCTCTCCGAGGGCATCGCCAGCTATTACCAGAACGTGCTGCGAGCTCGTGCCGGCACGCTTACGGAGGAGACCGCGTGGCGGAAGCTCCACGAAGGTTTCGCCCGGGGACGCCGTGACGACTATCGGGACACCCTCGCCGAATCCGTGCACTACCGCGGTCCCAACATGATCATGCGTATGTACTGGAGTGGTGCGGCGATCGCGCTGCTCGCGGACGTCGAGCTGCGTGAGCGTTCCGGGGGTACACAAAGTCTGGACACCGTGCTCGAGCAACTCCAGAGGTGCTGTCTGCCATCGAGCCGTACCTGGTCGGCGATGGAATTGTTCGACACGTTGGACGAACTCGCCGGCGGCAACGTGTTCAACGATCTGTATCGGCGCTGGGTCGATGCCGTTGAGTTTCCGGCCGTTGGCCCGGTGTTCGCGCGACTGGGAGTTGATCCGGACGGGCCCTCCCTCCGCCTGTTTCAGGCGCCCGGCTCGCAGATGCGTCGGGAAATTATGGCCGAGCGGTCGAGCAGGGAACATCGTCACTGATCTGTGCGGCTTCATCCCTTGAATTCGTGGTTCTGGCGGCACAGTGCATCGACGTCAGTACGGGTGGGGCGTGCAGCAGGCAATTGCGGATCGACTGCGCTATGAAGGCGGGACCATTTTAGACAGCAGCAGCCGTTCCCTGCATCATGCGCGGATGTTCGTGGATCCCGATCAGCAGTCTCGAAGCCGGCGTTATGTCCTGGCCTTTTGGGCATTTTGTGCGTTCCTGCTGGTGCCTGGTCAGGGCTGGGCAGGGGGTGGCGTCATGCTGCGAGATGATGTCTGCATCATCACGATCGGCTTCTATGAAGCGCACTTCACCGCCTACCAACCACAGACTCGTGGCAATGAGGAGTTCTGTAAGGATCTACCGGACATCGGCGAAACCCTGTTCGTGTTGGACTATCTGCATGCCAGCATGAAGGAGGTGCCCATCGACTTCCGGATCATCAAGGACGTCACCGAGCTGGGGCAGTTCGTCCAGCTGCGTGATATCGAAGCGATCGCAGACCTGGATGCGCATACGGTGTTTTATCAGCGCCCCACGGTGCGGACAGATGCCTCGCTGCGTGTCGATCACAGCTTTGTCGAATCCGGGGAGTACGTTGGGATCGTCACGGCGGGTCACCCGACGCAGGACACAATCTACACCGCGGTGTTTCCGTTCCGCGTCGGCAAGACCGACTACAGCAGGTTGATGTGGCTCGGATTACTGTTGTTGGTGCCGTTTGGCTACTACTTTGCGCGTCGGGGAGGGGCCCCGGTTCCTGGCGGTCCCAACGGTCCCAACGGTCCCAACGGTCCCAACGGTCCCAACGGTGACGCC
>Ga0209988_10000311_pt1 | contig 29411 bp, 16 predicted proteins | sample N075metaG_FD_183115 | JGI IMG/M metagenome (GOLD analysis project Ga0209988, IMG submission 183115) | Deep subsurface microbial communities from Kermadec Trench to uncover new lineages of life (NeLLi) - N075 metaG (SPAdes) (version 2) | ecosystem: Environmental > Aquatic > Marine > Ocean trench... | reverse complement strand
ATTGGTAGCTAAGGAAATAAGGATATAGGGAAACAGAGGGTTTTGTGTATAAAATGAATTCTTCCCTATTCCCTTATTCCTTATATACTTTGTAGCTTCAGGTTTGCAATTCATGAATTATTCTGGTTAATGGAAGAAATTTAACCTTATGAGTATTGGCGAATTCCTAGCTTCATGGACCATTTGGATTGCGGTTGCCGCTTATTTTGCCGGATTGGCCGGTCTCCTGCTGAGCCGTTTGCAACCTAATCTGCAAACTGTGACAAGATGGGTGTGGACGGTCGGGTGTGTATTTTATTTAGGTCACGTCATTAGCGCTTTTCAATTCTACCATGAATGGAGTCATCAGGCGGCTGTTTTTGAAACTGCGCGTCAAACCAAGGAAGTTGTCGGAGAAGCAGTCGGCAGTGGCATTTACATGACTTACTTATTTACCTTGCTTTGGGTTTTGGATGCCGGCTGGTGGTGGTTGAACGGCAACACCGGATATTTCAGAAGGTCCAAGAAAATTTCTTTGTCAATTCATTTTTTTCTGTTTTTTATTGTTTTTAACGGGACCATTGTTTTTGAAGGCGGTCTTTTGCGCCTGTTGAGCGCATTGGCGATAATCGGACTGGTTGTAGTGTGGGGTTACACCTATAAATATCGAAACGCGTTTCATCCCGCTGCCAGGTCAAGTTTCACCTAAATTGAGCGATTTGATTTTGGCTATTAGCTGATAAAAATCAATTAGTTAGTTGCAAGGGTTATGTGTTAATGTAGTTCACCTATCAGGTTAAACGATATTCAGGATGTTAACTCATTAAAATAGCAGCCAAAAGGCCAAGAGCTAATGGCCAGGCGCTTATTTTAGGTTGCAAAAAGCTAGCTCTTATGCAAACTGAGAAAATGTAAATGCCGGACATAGCACCAAAAATCTGTTATATAACTGCGGGCGCCGCAAATATGTATTGCGGCAGCTGCATGCGCGACAACACCCTGGTTGCAGCGCTGCAAAAGATGGGCTGTAATATTCACCTTTTTCCCACCTATACGCCAATTCTCACCGATGAAGAAGATGTTAGCGAAAACAAAATCATGCTGGGCGGACTCAACCTTTACCTGCAGCAAAAGTCAGGATTTTTTCGACGTCTGCCAGCTTCGTTGGATCGCTGGCTCAATAGCTCACGGCTGATTAGGATAGTCGCTTCCTCAAATTTACCGACTTCGGGACACGAGACCGGCGCCATGGTCCTTTCTTTGTTGAAGGGCGAATCAGGCAGACAGCGCAAAGAATTCATCAATATGCTTTTGTGGCTCAAAGAGCATGTTAAGCCGGACCTGATTAATTTAACCAATATTTTGATCGCCGGCTGTTTGCCCCCGATAAAAAAACATCTTAACATCCCCGTGCTGGTGACCTTGCAGGGGGACGATCTTTTTTTAGAGCAGATGATTGAACCTTACAAGAGTCAGGCCATTAAGCGGATTCAGGAATTGGTGAAAGAGGTGGATGGTTTTATCGTATTCAGCCAGTATTATAAAGACTTTATGTCTGACTACTTATCCATACCAAAAGAGAAAATTTATACTGTCCAAATGGGGATTAGCCTGTCTGGTTTTAGTCTCAACCGATTGGCCTCTAATTCGGGCTCGCCAACCATCGGTTATTTTGCCAGAATTGCTCCTGAAAAAGGGTTGCATGTTCTGGTCGACGCTTTCATTCTTCTGCGCCAAATGCCGGGGATGCGGAACGTACGATTGAAAGCGGCAGGTTGGTTGGGCAGAAGTCACCAGCCCTATTTGAAAGATCAGCTAACCAAGCTCAGAAGTCATGGTTTGGAAGCGGATTTTGAATATGCGGGTGTCCTTGATCGGCGTGAAAAGATTAATTTCTTACAGAGCCTGGACCTTTTTTCCGTGCCAACGATTTACAAGGAACCGAAAGGGCTTTATGTGCTTGAAGCGCTCGCCTGCGGCGTTGCCGTGGTGCAACCCGAGCATGGAGCATTCCCGGAATTGATTAAAGCAACCGGCGGCGGACAACTCATACCCCCGGATTCTCCCGAGCACTTAGCACAAGCTTTACACCACCTGATGACTAGCTCTTCAACTCGAAAAGAGCTCGGCCGGCAGGGACAAAGACGTGTGTTTGAGTCCATGACTGCGGAAGCGATGGCCAGAGGTACGCTGGCAATTTATAAAAAATATCTTGGCGGTGTATCCGGCAATGGGGCCGGCAGCCAGCCCAACGATCAAATGAATGTTAGTGAAGATCTCATTTACTCTGATATGAACAACCACTAAAATCGATCTTACAGGATTGCTCTATGAATCGGCGTGACTTTTTGAAGTGGCTAATAGTCAATAAGATATTTAGCTATAATTGATAGATTAAGGAAATGAAATTTCCAGTAGGTTTTTTCCTCAAAATTTGTTAAAATGATAGATTTTAAAATTAGAAAATTAAACCTATTTGGAGGAATAAAAATGGAATATTCAAAATAACCCTGGTGTTTAATGAACTTGTTGGAAACCAATGATCCCAAATTAATTTTAAAAGAAAAAACTAGAGGGAATTGAGATGGAAAAGAGAACTTTCGTGGTTTTTTGCCTGTGTTTAATTCTTTTAGGATTAAACATCCAAACAGGCTGGTCCTCCGATTGGCCGAGCTGGAGAGGACCCTACCAAAACGGCGTCTCAGATGAAACCGGCCTAATTTCAAACTGGTCTTTGGAGGGCAAGAATTTGCTCTGGAAAGCGGATTTTGTCGGCCGCTCGACCCCGATTGTGATCAACGGCAGAGTTTACGTCGTAGGCCGCACCGGGGAGGGCGTGAACATGCAGCGAGTCGTGGCTTGCTATGATGCCAAAGACGGCAAGCTCATCTGGGAAGATAAGTACAATGTGTTCCATGCCACGGTGCCGTTTACACGCGTTGGTTGGTCGAGTCTGGCGGGCGACCCTGAAACGGGAAACATCTACTACTTCGGTGTCGATGGCATGTTCGTTTGTTACAATAAAGACGGCAAACGGCTTTGGGAGCATTCCTTTGTGGAGGAATACAACCGCTTTGCCGGATATGGCGGCCGAACCTGCACCCCGGTGATTGACCAGGATTTGGTGATCGTCAATGGCGCCAACAATACCTGGGGCAACTTGCTGATTATGCGCCACCGTTTTTTCGCTTATGATAAACGTTCCGGCGAGTTGGTTTGGATTTCTACAATTAATGAGCCGAACAAAAACACCAACTACTCGGTGCCGGTCGTGACAAATATAGGCGGCAAAAGATTGCTGATTGTAGGCGGTGGTTCCGGTTGGGTCTACGCCATGAAAATCCGCACCGGTGAGCATATCTGGAAATTTCAATTGAGTAAAGGGGCTATTCAGGCGTCAGTTGTTGTCGATGGCAGGTTTGTATACGCAACACACCATGTTGAGAACTTCGATAACACAACCTGGGGTCGTGTCGTTTGTATAGACGCTACCGGGAACGGCGATGTCACCAAAACGCATGAAAAGTGGCGTCGGGACGGCCTCGAAGTAGGTTATGCCTCACCGCTTGTTCATGGCGGCAGACTTTACCTGGTTAACAATTCCGGTAATATGTTTGCCCTTGACGCTAAGACCGGTGAAGAAAAATGGGTCTTAAACATCGGCAAAGTCGGCAAAGGCTCGCCGGTGTGGGCGGATGGAAAAATCTTCGCGACTGAAGTGAACGGCGGCTTTCATATTATCGAACCGGGTGAAAACGAAGCGAAGTTTCTCGACCGCAAACAGGTCCCTTTTGATGACAAAAGATTTGCTGAAATTTTCGGCTCACCCGCCATCGCTTATGGCCGGGTTTATTTCACCAGTGCAGCCGGGCTCTTTTGTTTGGGTGATAAGAAAGCTGAGTTTAAGGTGACGCCGCCCAGTTTTGTAAGAATCCCGGAGCTTGCCGCACCGACGTTGGACAACCCCACTCATTTGCAAATCGTTCCGGCGGAAGTTTGGGTAAATGTGAATGATAAAGTCCAGTTCGGGGTTCGTGGTTTTGACGACTTTGGTCGCAGAACCAGCGCAATCAATGTTGAATTCAGCCTCAATGGGCTGCAAGGTAAAATCGACAAAAACGGCCAATTCACCTCTGATAAAAAAGCCGGCAATCAAGCCGGGTATGTGGTGGCAAAATTGGGTGACTTGGAAACCCGGGCTCGGGTGGCTGTTGCGGATAATCTGCCGTGGGAGTTCGATTTCGAGAATTTTGAAGTCGATAAGAATCCGCCGCTGTGGCCCGGTACCTGGAAATTCCTGGTGAAAGATATGGACGGCAACAAAGTTCTCGCCAAGCCGCCTTCAAAGCGAATGTTGAAGCGGCACAATCTCATTTTGGGTCCACCCTCAATGAAAAATTACACCATTCAAGCTGATTTGAAAGGAACGAAAATTAAGCGCCGCAGCCCGGATATGGGATTAATTTCGCACCGTTACTACCTCGATTTTATGACCAAGAAAAAGCGTTTGCAAATCCGCACCTGGCCGGCTGAGCTTGAAAGATTGAAGGTGGAAATCCCATTTACCTGGAATCCTGAGATCTGGTACACCATGATAATGCAAGTGGAAATCAAGAACGGCAAAGCCATGATCAAGGGCAAAGTCTGGCCACGAGATGAAAAAGAACCCAAGGATTGGACGATCACAGCGGAAGATCCCAATCCGAATAGACATGGCAGTCCCGGACTTTATGGCGACGCGCAGACGACTATATTTTTCGACAACGTGAAAGTTACTCAAAATAATTGAGGAGGAGGAACGAAGGATGGTTAAGAAACATGGTTTGTTGCTAATTCGAATTTTAGTTGGAATTGGAATTCTCTCCACCATCGGATTTTACACATTGGTCGAGACCGCCATGTGGGGCGGCTCACCGGGACGCAATATGGCTTCCGATGAAACCGGTTTGCCGGCAGAGTGGGACCCTGAATCCGGGAAAAACATCAAATGGACTGCGCAGTTGGGGTCGCAGACTTACGGCAATCCAGTAATAATCGGCGGTAAAATTTTTGTTGGCACCAACAATCAGGCAGTACGAAACCCAAAACTCAAAGGCGATCGGGGTGTGGTCATGGTTTTTCGCGAATCCGACGGTAAATTTCTCTGGCAATCAGCGCATACAAAGCTGGCTTCCGGCCGGGTAAACGATTGGCCGCAGCAGGGAATTTGCTCAAGCCCATTTGTGGAGGGAGATCGACTTTATTATGTCTCGAACCGGGCGGAGGTTATCTGCGCCGACACGGAAGGTTTTTATGACAACGAAAATGATGGTCCTTACGTGGATGAGGAAAACAAATCCAAAATTGATGAAGACATCATCTGGCGATATGACATGATAGATGAGTTGGATACCTTTCCCCATAACCTCGCGACCTGCTCGCCTTTGGTTGTTGGGGATTTGGTTTTTGTAGTTACAGCGAACGGCGTTGATGAAACTCACATCAACGTCCCTTCCCCTGAGGCGCCGAGTTTTATCGCCTTAAATAAAAACACGGGAGAGCTGGTTTGGGAGAATGCTTCACCCGGTGAAAACATTCTGCATGGTCAATGGTCGAACCCGTCTTACAGCGTCATTGACGGCACAGCGCAAATAATTTTTCCGGGAGGCGATGGTTGGGTCTATGCATTCGTTCCAGAGACTGGAAAACTTTTATGGAAATTCGACTGCAACCCCAAGGAATCCGTCTGGGAGCTTGGTGGCTCCGGAACCCGCAATAACATTATTTCCACGCCCGTCATCTGGAACAATAAAGTTTACATCGGTGTTGGACAGGATCCGGAACACGGTGAAAGCAGCGGCCACTGGTATGCCATCGATGCCACCAAACGTGGTGATATTACCGAATCCGGCAAGGTCTGGCATCGGGGCAATGAAGATTTTAACCGCACCATGTCAACGGCAGCTATTCATGATGGGCTCATGTACATAGCAGATTTGAGCGGCTTTGTTTATTGTTGGGATGCTAACACTGGCGAAGAGTACTGGAAATACGACGCCTTTGCAGCTATCTGGGGATCGCCCTACTACGCGGACGGCAAAGTTTACATCGGTGATGAAGACGGCGACGTTGCTGTTTTGAAGGCGGGCAAAGAAATGGAGCTGCTGGCGGAAATCAATATGGATAACGCGGTTTATACCACGCCGGTGGCTAAGAATGGTGTGCTTTATATTACCAATCGCTCGAAGTTGTTTGCGACCGCTTTGCAAAAATAAATAGTCCATGTTGATCAATAATTGCACAGCGCGACCCATTCCGCAAGGGTAAACTATAAGAGATTGATAGATCACGGATTAACACTGATTCGACACGGATAAATGCACTGTCGACGAAAAACCAGGCCCTAAAATAGTTGGCTTGAACACATTGTTTTTGACCAGTTTTAAATTTTCAACATTTATCCTCAACACCTTTAATAATCAGTCTTTCATCAGTGTGAATCTGTGGCTAAAATATTTTTTTTGCATAACCAAGGCTCCATGAAAATTTTGCTAAAAAAACACAATCTTGCAGGTTTAGTACAGATAAATATTTGTTCAAGAGCTTAGTAAACCGGAATTCTAATGCCAGAGTTGTCCACATTCACTATTTTTGTTGTTGCTGGCTTCGGTGCTTCTGCTCACACCGGGTCCGGCAGTTCTGTATATCGTCACGCGCAGCATTGATCAGGGTCGCCTCGCTGGAATTGTCTCGACGTTAGGAATTGCTGTTGGCACACTCTTTCATGTGGCCGCTGCAGCATTTGGGATTTCGGCGCTGTTGATTTCCTCTGCCCTGCTCTTTAATTTTGCGAAATATATGGGAGCTGCCTATTTGATCTATCTCGGGTCCGCAAGCTATTGGTGAAACAGGAACTGCCGTCAATTCAAAAGGTAGAGCCCAAAAAGTTATTACAAATTTTCTATCAGGGGTAATTGTTAACGTTTTAAATCCAAAGACGGCTCTATTCTTTTTTGCATTTTTACCGCAATTTGTCGACCCTGCAAAAGGAGCTGTGAGCGCTCAGATTTTATTTCTGGGCGCTGCATTTGTTGTCATGGGGCTGTTCAGTGACGGACTCTACGCCCTTTTGGCCGGATCGTTAGGAAAGTGGCTTAGAAGTAATTTACGTTTTTTGTGTGCACAGCGCTATTTTGCCGGCACGGTCTATATTGCCTTAGGGGCAGTGACCGCTTTGTCGGGAGCGCACAAAAATTAACTATGGTTTAAGTGTAATTTAAGGAGAGTCCATGCGAAAATTAGTTGTATTCATTATTTTTTTTATTTTACCTACAGGACTTTTAGCCGGAACCCATGATTCAAAACCATTTGTCATCGGCGAAACTATCACTTTTAAATCAGACATCCTGAATGAAGATCGGCAAATCCTGATTTCAAAACCGGCCGGATATGATCAATCCAGTGCAAAATATCCGGTTATGTACTTGTTGGATGGCAACGCACATTTCCATCATACAACTGGAATTATTCAGTTTCTGTCTTCGGTTGGAAATATGCCGCAAATGATTGTGGTTGCCATTCCCAATACCCAACGCACGCGTGATTTAACCCCGGCAACCAGTGACACTTCCAGCCGACTCCGGAACGCCGGCGGTGCGGATGATTTTCTCAAATTCATCACCAGGGAACTCATGCCTCATGTTGAGAATAACTACCGAACGCAGCCATACAAACTTCTCGTCGGTCACTCTTTCGGTGGGTTGTTTGCAATCAACACACTTCTGACCCATCCCGATTTCTTTGATGCTTATGTGGCCAGCAGCCCAAGTCTCTGGTGGGACACCCAGCGACTTATCGATGATGCAAAACCTTTCCTTCAAAGTAATTCAGGGCTGAAAAATTTTCTTTTTGTCACTTTGGGGAATGAAGGTGGAGATATGCTTCCGGCAGCGCAAGCGTTTGTTCAAGTTCTAAAGAAACATGCGCCAGTGGGGCTGGAATGGCAATATGATCACATGGAAGACGAAACCCATGGTTCGATTCCGCACCGTACGACTTATAATGCACTTGAGAAGCTTTACATGGATTGGAGGTTACCCATTGAGATAGTAAGAACCGCTAGCCTCGATGATCTTGATGCGCATTTCGAAAAATTATCCAAGAAATTCGGATATCAAATTATCACACCGGAAGGATCGGTGAACAGGCTTGGTTATCGACTTTTAGGTGCAAAGAAAATGGCAGAAGCGATTACGGTTTTTAAGCGAAACGTGAAAGTCTACCCAGAGTCTGTAAATGCATATGACAGCCTGGGTGACGGCTATGATGCAAATAGGCAATTTATATTGGCGGCAAAGAATTATGAAATTTCTTATAAAAAAGCGCTGGAAACATCACACCCAAATCTGCAAGTTTATATGAACAACTTTGAACGGCTGCAGAAAAAATTAGCGAGCGATTAAATGAATCGTCGGCAATTTTTTAAAAAAGTGATGAAGCTAAAACGACTGACATCTTTCCGCGCGGTCGTCAATATTCACGGCATCAGCCTAAAAAGATATCCTTTTCTATTTTCCCTTATGAAATATTAATGGATCAAAAGAGAGAAATATGGCTGAATAGACAAAGCTTGGTAATAAAAATCGAGGTTGCATGAAGCTTAAGTTTGTCAAAAAGCTAGGCAGCTTTCCAAGTTGGTCTGGCGAATTGTTTATAAAAGAAATAAAATTGACTTCAAGCTTAGAGCACAAATAGCAGATTCGAGCGATTGGCCTGAAAGAAACTGAACAAATGTCTGAAAAACAGTTTCAAGAAATAGTTTTGCTACATTATGAGGTAGAAAATAAATGGTGGCGATTGGTTGAAGCCTCGAAAAGAAAAAAGAAGCCGGCTCTTGGTCAAATCGCGTTTCAGATGAAGAAGAAAAATATTTTGTTCAAGGTAATCATTGATCCAAAATACGCCATAATCCTCTAAATAAAAAGAACGCCTGGAAATTATGAGAGATTCACTGTCTCAAAAAATAAAACAAGCGCGAGAAGAACTTGATTCGCACGTAAGAGAGATGGTCGAGTGGCATTTCAACCCGGAGACCGGCAGCGAGTTCTGGCTGGATTATGCCAGCAAACTCGACTTCGATCCACGAAAAGAAATCGGCGGCTACGCAGATTTAAAAATTCTCGGCCATTTTGAGGATACCTGGCTGCGTGGCGGCCCGGTGCGTAAATGGGTGCCGAAGCCTTTGTTAAATGAGCCGATTTATGTTTTTGAAATCGGCGGCTCGACCGGTGTTCCAAAGACGCGGGTGAATATTCGCGACTTCCAAACCGATTACGAAATGTTCAGCGAGACACTTTCGGACGATGGTTTTCCAAAAGGCGCCGACTGGCTGATGCTCGGGCCAACCGGTCCGCGTCGGTTACGCTTGGCGATTGAGCATTTGGCGCAGCACCGCGGCGGAATGGTGTTTTTCGTTGATTTGGATCCGAGGTGGGTGAACAAACTCATCAAACGCGGGGCTCACGAGGAATTGGAATTGTACACAGATCATGTCGTCGGACAGGCCCTGAACATTCTCAGAGTTCACGAGAACATTCACTGCTTATTCACCACCCCCAAGCTACTTGAGGCCCTTTGCGAAAAAATCAATCTAACGAAAACGGGAATAAAAGGCATCTTCTGCGGCGGCACAGAGATGAATGCGCAATTTAATCGGTTTGCCCGTGAAGAGCTGGTGCCGGGAATCGATTTCGTGCCGACCTACGGAAATACTCTGATGGGATTGGCTGTCAACAAGCCGTTCGACCCGGCTGATAATTATGCAATTATTTATTATCCACCAGCCCCGCGCGCGGTTTTTGAGCTGGTCAATCCAAAAAACACAGAAGAATCAGTCGATTATGGTGAAACGGGCCGGGTCATGTTGACGACTCTGACCAAAGAATTTTTTATGCCGCGATTTTTGGAACGGGATGAAGGGGAGCGCGCCGAACCCATCGAGCCTTTTCCCTGGGACGGGGTGGCGAATTTGCGGCTATTGTCTTCGCTGCAGAAGTCTGTTGTAGTGGGGGTTTATTAATGCTTCATTTCCCAATCCTGCGCGCGGGGCAACCTTACAAAAGTCTATCCGTTCTCGACGTTACCAATTTTAAAACAGGTGAGAAGATCGCTGAACTGAGTCAGGCAAATAGCGGACTGATTCGCAAAGATTTTTCTCAAGCTGAAAAGAATAAGCAGACTTTAAATGACTTGCCGGTGCATGAATTGCTGACGATGTGCAATAATGCCGCAGCCTTATTCATGAAGGAAGAACTACCGATTAACGGCGCAACCCAATCACCGGAAGACTATATCCGGATTCTTTCTTCAACGACGGGTATGCCGGAAGTGCTGTGCCGCAAGAATATGGACAAAATAAGCTTTGTTCTCGACGAAATGGAAACAGTTTTAAGCGGATTGACTCGCGGGCTCGACCTTTCTATCCTCGATCAAGGGTGGGGCAGTGAAAATGGCAGCTCACTTAGTTATTTATGTACCACCAACTCTTTAGGAGCCATTCTACCCAACAACTCGCCGGGTGTGCACTCTCTTTGGCTGCCCAGCATTCCATTAAAAGTCCCGCTGGTCCTCAAACCGGGGACTCAAGAGCCCTGGACACCCTACCGGGTGATTCAGGCATTTATTGCCGCTGGGTGTCCACCGGAAGCGTTTAGTTTTTATCCGACCGATTATTCGGGTGCAAAGGAGATTCTTCTCCGCAGCGGGCGTTCGATGTTTTTCGGGGGTGCATCAACTGTGCAGGCCTGGGAAAAGGACCCTCGTGTTCAAATTCACGGACCCGGATGGAGCAAGGTTCTATTCGGTGAAGATCAGGCTGAAAACTGGCAACAATACCTGGATACGCTCGTAGATTCTATTTTGATCAATAGCGGTAGATCTTGCCTCAATGCCTCCGGCGTTTGGGCCCCATCTCATGCCCGCGAGATTGCCGAAGCGCTGGCAAAAAGACTTGCCAAAATTCAAGCAAAACCGATGGATGATCCCGAGGCGCAGCTGGCTGCTTTTGTAAATCCGGCTGTGGCCGAAAGTATCTCAAAATTGATTGAAAGCGGACTTAGCGAAGGCGGGGCTGAAGATTTAACTGCTAAGTATCGCGATTGTGATCGAGTCGTTGCAGTCGATGGATGCACCTTTCTGTTACCGACCATCATTTGGTGTGAAAGGCCGGAACATCCGCTGGCAAATACCGAGCTTTTGTTTCCTTTTGCCAGCGTTATAGAAATTCCTCAAAATGAAATTTTAAAAAAAATGGGACAGACTCTGGTTCTCACAGCACTAACGGAAGATAAGAAATTTATTCAACGGATCCTGGCTGCGCCAAATGTCGATCGGCTAAATTTAGGTCCGATTCCAACGAGCAAGGTGAGTTGGGATCAACCGCATGAAGGCAATTTATTTGAGCATTTGTATAAACAGCGAGCCTTTCAATCCGGTCACTTCCTAACCAATGGGAGAAAATTTGTAAATGAAATTTGATTTTAAGAAATTCCGCTTAAGCTTCTGTTTGATTTTTTCCCTCTTATTTTTATCTCAGGTCGTTTTTGCGAGTGGCAAGGCAGAAAAGATCGATGAATTCATGAAATATTGCCATAGCAATGGCTTATTTAACGGAACTGTTCTGGTTGCTGAAAACGGCACGCTTATTTATATAAACGCCTTTGGTTTTGCAGACTTTGAAACAAAGAGAGAATTGCAGGTTACCTCACCCTTTTATCTCGCCTCAGTTTCCAAGCAATTTACAGCGATGGCCATCATGATTCTCAAAGAGCGCGGAAAGCTTAATTATGAAGATAAGCTTTCAAAATTTTTTCCGCAATTTCCGTCTTATGCAAGTCAAGTGACAATTCATCATTTAATGACTCACACTTCTGGCATTGCGAATCATTATCGATTGGGCACTTACAAAGCGGATCTGACTAATAGGGAAGTTCTTGAGATTTTAGTCAAACAAGATACCCTCGATTTTTCCCCTGGCGAAAAATATTCCTATAGCAATGGTGGGTATGTTTTGTTAGCTATGATTGTGGCGACAGCATCCAGGCAACCTTTCCATAAATTCATGAAGGAAAATATTTTTGAACCGTTACAAATGAACCATTCTTTGGTTTATGATGAATCCAAACCAAAAATAAGGGAGCGCGCGGTTGGGTTTAATATGTATGGTGAAAAATCGGATTACGAGCTTTTGACCAGTGGTGCAGGAGGCATCTATTCAAACATAGAGGACTTATTCAAGTGGGACAGGGCTCTCTATACAGAGAAACTTGTGAAAGCCTCGACACTCGCAGAAGCATATCAACCGTTTATTTTAAAAAATGATAGCACTTCGAATTATGGCTACGGTTGGAGTATAAGTGAAGATGAAACCGGAAAAACAGTGGCACATACCGGAAGACTGAGTGGGTTTAGAACGTATATTGAGCGCCATTTGAAGAAGCAGAACACCATCGCTTTTCTCACCAATCAGGGAAACGCCACTGCTCTTTTGGGAATTCAGAAAGGCCTTAGAAATATTTTGCTCGGTCAGGATTTTGAATTGCCCAAAAAACAAATTCAGGTGACGATGTACAAAATTATCGAAAATGAAGGCGTAGATACAGCGGTCATACAATACCGTATCTTAAGAAAGCAGCATTTTGACAAATATGATTTTTCTGAATCGCAATTAAATTCTCTAGGATATCATCTGCTTCAAAAAGAGAGAATTCACGAAACAATTCAAGTTTTCAAGCTGAATGTTGAAGCCTTCCCAGAGTCATCTAATCCCTATGACAGTCTTGGCGAAGGATATATGGCTGACGGTGATTTTGGACTGGCAATAAAAAACTACAGGAAATCGTTGGAATTGAATCCTGATAATACCAACGCCGGCAAAATGTTGAAAAAAATTGATGAACAAATCACTAAGGCAGCAACAACAAAAACTTTTTAGTATCTGAATAATGCAGGATTTCGATTACAATCCAACTACCAGGGTAATCTTTGGCGAGAATGCTATTGACCAGCTCGGCGAATTGGCGAAAGAGCTTGGCGCCAAAAAAGCTTTACTGGTCACCGATCCGGGGCTCGCTAAAACCGGATCTGTCGCTAAAGCTCTTACAGCCCTCAATAAATCGTTGATTGATTCCGCCGTCTTTCAGGGCGTTATAGAAAACCCGACTACCGGACAGGTTGAAAGCGGCGTTCAGTTTGCTCAAGAAAATGGCCCAATTGATATCATCATCGGGCTTGGCGGTGGCAGCTCCTTGGATTGCGCCAAAGGGATCAATTTTTTACTGACTAATGGCGGTAAGATGGAAGACTACTGGGGGTTCGGCAAAGCGAAGAAGCCGATGCTGCCTGCGATTGGTATTCCAACAACAGCCGGTACGGGCAGCGAGGCACAATCTTTTGCTTTGATTGCTAAAGAGGACACACACCAAAAAATGGCTTGCGGAGATATTAAGGCGCGTTTCAGGACTGTGATACTGGATCCGAATTTATTGCAGACAGTCCCCCGAAATGTTGCTGCGGTTACAGGAATTGATGCGATTTCCCATGCGATTGAAAGCTTTGTGTCGATGAAACGGAATGCATTTTCTCAGATGTTTTCCAAGCAAGCCTTGAAGTTGCTCTCTGAAAATTATCGAGCCTTCATCTCAGATCGCCAAAACTTGGCGGCGGCTGGAAAAATGCTTCTCGGCGCTCATTTAGCCGGCAATGCCATTGAAAACTCAATGCTCGGCGCGGCACATGCTTGTGCCAATCCCTTGACGGCTCACTTTGATATGACTCACGGTGCTGCTGTTGGTTTGATGCTGCCGCATGTAATCAGATTTAACGCAGAAACAGTGAACGGCTTTTATGATGAATTAGCCGAAACCGCCGGATTGAAATCTGGTGCGGAAGGTCTTGCGGCCAGGATAACAGAACTATTTGAAATGGATCATCTTCCAGTGCGGCTTCGCGATTGCCACATCAGTGAAACCGAATTGCCCGAATTAGCTGAGGAAGCAGCTGAGCAATGGACGGGAAAGTTTAATCCCAGGCCGGTTGGTGAAACAGAATTGTTGGAGTTGTATCGACAGGCTTTTTGATTTAGTTGTTGAGTTAATGGGTAGGGTGGATGACTTTATTTAAGGATTTGGAAGTTTGGAAATCGGCGCGTGAACTCAGAAAATCGATTGCAAAGTTAACCAAGAGTTTTCCAAAAGTGGGAATATAGATTAATAGATCTGATACTTTGTTCATCACGATCAGTGGCAGCGAACATTGCCGAAGGATTTGGGCGATACCTTTATCACGAGAATATCCAATTTTGCCGTCAGGCGCGCGGTTCGCTGAATGAGACTTTAGCATACTTAGTTTGCGCCTTTGATGAAGGTTTATAACCGAAGAAGAATTCAAAAACCAGAAGGCAGTATTTAAGAGCTGCTTGAAATTGTTGAACGGGTACATCGGTTATTTAAAAAAAGCTGTGCAAAACAAATGAGAATAACAATTAACAAATAACTCAATAACTGTAAATTATGCAGCTACTACTATTACTATTTTTAGTTGTAACAACAGTTACTCATCACGGAACAAATGGTACCGACAACTGGCTCATGTTTCGCGGCAACCCCCAGCTTACCGGGGTGAAAGAAGGTGAACTACCTGAAAACCTGGAGATACTCTGGACATTCGAAGCAAGCGATGCCGTTGAATCGACTGCAGCAATTTACAATGGGAGCGTTTATTTTGGCACGCTCGACGGTACTTTCTATGCTGTTGATTTTGTTACCGGAAGACTGAAATGGAAGATGGACGGCGCGGATCCGATAAAATCATCCCCATCTATTTATAACGACACAGTTTACTTTGGTGATGAACTTGGCAAATTTTATGCTCTGAATGCAAAAACCGGTGAAAAAATCTGGACATTTGAAGCCGAAGCTGAAATCAATTCTTCAGCTAACTTTTACCAGGACAAAGTGCTTTTTGGCGCCTATGACAATTTCCTTTACTGCCTTTCTGCAAAAGACGGCAGCTTGGTTTGGAAGTTTGAAACAGATGGATACGTTCACGGCACTCCGGCAATTTTGAACAATCGTGCTTTCGTGACCGGCTGCGACAGTTACTTTCGGGTCATCGATATCCCTTCGGGAAAAGAGGTGCAAAAAGTCGACCTGGGAGCCTATGTGGCTGCAAGTCCTGCAATTCACAATGACCGGGCATATTTCGGCTCTTTTGGAAATCAGGTTTATTGCATCGATTTAGAAAAATCAAAAATTGTCTGGCAATATGAACACCCGAAAAGAAAATTCCCTTACTATTCATCCGCAGCGGTAACTGAGAAAGTGGTCATTGTTGGTGGGCGGGACAAGATGGTGCATGCCTTGGATCCAAAAACAGGCGAAGCGCTTTGGACCTATCAGGCGAAAGCAAAAATAGAATCCTCGCCTATTATTATAGGAAATAAAGCAATTATTGCCTCGACTCGAGGCATCATTTTTATTTTTGATATTCACTCAGGCAAAGTGCTTTGGGAATTCGACACAGCCTCAGCAATTGCGTCGTCAGCGAGCTTTGCTGACGGCAAATTTATTATCGGCAACGATGATGGCATCGTTTTTTGTTTCGGAAAAAAATAACTGAAAGGAAAATTCCAATTTATCAAATTCCACATAAGGATTGGAATTTGATGTTTTTGGATTTTTATATTTTATGACTTCAAATCCACAAACTTCACAGCCTGAGCCGGCAACTTCCCGGCTCGATCTTAAAGAAACCGAGGCCGGCAGCGTTTTCGTTTCCAATTATCCACCTTATTCATTTTGGAGCGAAGATAAAATTTCTGCGGCCTTGGGAGCGTTGAACTCGCCGCCTCTGGAGAATACTCTTGGACTTTATTTGCATATTCCGTTTTGCAGAAAGCGCTGCAAGTTCTGCTACTTCAGAGTTTATACAGATAAAAATGCCTCGCAAATAGATGACTACTTGAACGCTTTGGCTAGAGAAGTAGAAATTTACAGCCAACTTCCCGCAGTTGCAGGTCGACCGCTAAAATTCGTTTATATCGGCGGCGGCACGCCTTCCTTCATTAGTGTCAAGCATTTGCGAACCCTCGTTCAAAAGCTCAAAACCAGCATTCCCTGGGATGGAACCGAAGAAGTCACATTCGAATGTGAGCCGGGTACGTTGTCACAATCCAAACTCGAAGCGATTCGCGAAGTTGGCGTGACCCGCCTGAGTCTCGGCATAGAAAACTTCAACGATTTCATTTTAAAGGAAAACGGCCGTGCCCATCTTTCCAAGGAAATTTTTGAAGTCATGCCCTGGATAAACCAGCTTGATTTCGATCAACTCAATGTCGACTTGATCGCCGGCATGGTCGGCGAGACCTGGGAGAGCTGGAAAGAGAATGTGCAAAAGACCATAGATCTGAATCCTGATAGCGTCACGATTTACCAAATGGAGCTGCCGTTTAATACCGTTTACACCAAGGAGTTGGGGGAAGGAAAAATTCATGTTGCCGACTGGCCGACAAAACGTGATTGGAACCAGTTTGCTTTTGAAGAGCTGGCCAAAGTCGGCTACGAAATCTCCAGTGCCTACACCATGGTGAAGAAAGATAAACCCTGCAGTTTTGTTTACCGCGACGCGGTTTGGCAGGGCACGGATATGCTCGGTACCGGTGTGGCTTCGTTCGGACACATGAGCCATGTCCACCTTCAGAATACCGCATCCTGGGACAAGTATATTGCTCAGGTTAATTCTGGCGAGCTGCCGCTAAGCCGTGCTTTTCTAACCACAGATGGCGAACGCCTGACCCGCGAAATGATTTTACAATTGAAGCTCGGTAAAATCAGCACTGAATATTTTCAGGAAAAATTTGATTGTGACATCCAAAGCAAATTTTCTGAGCCATACCAAAAACTACAGCAAGAAGGCATGGTAACTTTGAACGGTCAGGAAATAAAACTGACTCCAAAAGGCTTGCTTCAGGTTGACTCTTTGCTCCCCGAGTTTTACGAGAAGAAATATCAGAATTCACGGTATACTTAAACCATACTTAAGCTGGGCGGAATCGGCCGGATAGGATTCTGGAAACGTTTTTTTTCAATGAAAACATCTATGAAGTAACTTTCTTAGCCATTAACAAAAGAGGTGAAAAATGAAGGTGGTAAGAATTACACTACTCGTCGTTATTGGAAGTTTACTGACAGCAGGTTTAATTTACAGTTCTGATTCAGGTGACAACGACTGGCCGCGTTGGCGCGGTAGCAACATGGACGGCAAGGCGCTGCAATCAGATGTCTTTAAAGAAGGTTACGGCTTGAAAATCAATTGGAAGAAACAGCTGGGGTCGAGTTACTCCAGCATCTCCATTGCAGACGGACGTGCCGTCACCATGTTTTCGGATAGTACCTTTGATTATGTTGTGGCCCTTGACGTTGACAACGGCAATGAACTCTGGCGTTTTAAACTCGATTCAACTTACAAAGGTCATGATGGTTCTCATGACGGGCAAATCTCCACGCCGACTATCGATGGCGACAAGATTTATGTTTATGCCGTCAAGGGGCACCTTCTCGCTTTGGATGCCAGGACCGGCAAGAAACTCTGGTCTCATGATGTCAAAAGCGAAATAAAACCTTTGGAACCGATTTACGGATTCGGCTCCTCACCCATCGTTGTTGGGGATGTGTTGATTTGTCAAGTCGGTGATCCCAAGACTCATACGATTTGCGGTTTTGATAAGAACAGCGGCAAGTTACTCTGGTCTGCTGCTGCTGATACCATTAATTACCAGTCTCCGATCTCAATGACTTTATTGGGTGAAGAGCAGGTCATCGGTGTGGGTGATCACAAGATTTTTGGGGTGAAACCTGCTGACGGTGAAATTCTTTGGGAGTACCGGCATAATGGTCGGGAGGACGGCTACAATCCAGTAGTAGTATCGGACAGCGAAATTTTTGTCAGCCACAGCGGTCGGGAGTCGGCGCTTCTGAAGTTTTCGAAAAGCGATGGCAAATACCAGGTAGAGGAGGTTTGGAAAAATAGAAACATTCGTGGCAGCTATAATACCAGCGTTTATCACGACGGCTACATTTACGGTTACAGCGGCCGGTTTCTAACTTGTGTTGATGCAAAGACCGGAGAGACGGCCTGGAAATCCCGGCAGCCGGGAGATGGTTTCACAATTATTGTCGATGGCCATCTGGTTGTAATTACCAAACAGGGCAACATGCATGTGGTAAAAGCCTCCCCTGTGGGATATGAGGAGGTCGCCAGTTTAAAAGTGTTTGACGGCTTAACCTGGACGCCTGCCAGTTTTGCCAACGGCAAAATCTACGCCCGTAGTCTTATGGAAATTGCCAGCATTGACGTTGCCTCGGTTGCTCAACTCATTGCGGATGAAACCAGGCAGAGAGTAAGAGGTGTTATTGCCAATAGCGACTTTGCAGTGTTTGTTAAAAAAGTCGAAAATGCTTCGGATAAAAAAGCTGCGATAGATAAATTCATGGAAACCCAAAAGCAGTTTCCGGTGATCGAAAAAGGTAATCTGGTACATATTGTTTATCGCGGTGAAGTCAAAGACCTGGCGATCGGCGGAGACCTGATGAATGCCGGCGAGGAACATCCGATGAACCGGGTTGCCGATACCGACTTGTACTATTATTCGGCAAAGTTAGAACCGGACGCTGTCATCGCATATCAGATTGTTAAAGATTTCGATACAAGAACTTCCGATCCATTGAACGAACACAAAGCGACATCATTCAATGGGGAAAACGCTGTTCTGTACATGCCCAAAGCCGACGCAGCCGACCATTTAAAAGATCCGGTTGGTATGACTCGGGGAAAAATCGATACATTTCACTTTGAAAGTAAAATCATGGAGAACAGCCGGAAAGTTGAGGTTTACTTGCCGCCAGGATACTCCGAAATCGGTGATAAGAGATATCCCACGGTTTACGTGAACTACGGACAGCAGGCCAAGGACTGGGGCAAAATGCCCAATACGCTTGACAACCTCATCGGCGGCAAAAGAATCGTGCCTGTTATTACGGTGTTTATCCATTTAAGCCAGTTCGGTTTTGGTGAAATCTCGGGACAGCAGAGGCAGAAATACATCCAAATGATTGCTGAGGAATTTGTTCCTCATATCGATAAAACATATCGTACGCAGACGATGCCGGAGTCAAGGCTGTTTATGGGGGGTAGTTCCGGTGGCTATAACGCGGTTCTAACTGCTTTCAATTATCCGGGTATTTTCGGGAAACTTGCGGGCCAGTCTATGAATATTGATAATCCGCGAGATAAAGAGTTAACCGATTTGGTTTCAAACTCAGAAAAACTGCCGGTTGAATTTTATTTACACTGGGGCAGATATGACATTAGAAATGCAAACGGCTTAGACCGCGCCGGAGTCAATCGCAAGTTTGCAAAAATGCTAAAGGAAAAAGGTTATGTAGTGCATGGCGGCGAGTTCAACGAGGGTTATGCTTACCCGAGTTGGCGAACACGGACAGACGATATCCTCCTGGCTTTTTTCCCGATAAAACTTCAATGAAACAACTTTTTAGTAACCAAAAAATGAGGTAAAAAATGAAGTTGTTAAGAATTACATTACTCGTCGTTATGGCAAGTTTACTGACAGCAGGTTTAATTTATAGCTCAGATTCGGGTGACAACGACTGGCCGCGCTGGCGCGGCAGCAATTATGATGGTAAGTCACTCCAAAAAGGAGTTTTTAAATTTGATCAGGGCTATGGTTTGAAAGTCGTCTGGACGAAACCTTTAGGTTCCGGATACTCCAGCATTTCCATCGCTGATGGCCGTGCAGTCACGATGTTTTCAGATAGCACCTTTGATTATGTCGTTGCCCTTGACGTTGATAATGGTACCGAGCTCTGGCGTTTCAAACTCGATTCAACTTACAAAGGTCACGATGGCTCTCATGACGGCCAGATCTCCACTCCGACTATCGATGGCGACAAGGTTTACGTTTATACCATCAAGGGGCACCTTCTTGCTTTTGACGCCAAGACCGGAAAGAAACTCTGGTCGCGTGATGTTAAAAGTGAGATCAAACCGCTAGAACCGGTTTACGGATTTGGCTCCTCTCCCATCGTTGTTGGGGATGTGTTGATGTGCCAAGTCGGCGACCCGAAGACTCATACGATTTGCGGATTTGATAAAGATACCGGCAAATTACTTTGGTCCGCCGCCGCCGATACTATCAATTACCAGTCTCCGATCTACGCGACTTTATTGGGTGAAGATCAGGTCGTAGGGGTTGGTGACCACAAAATTTTTGGGGTGAAGCCTGCCAATGGTGAAATTCTTTGGGAATACCGCCATAATGGCCGGAAAAACAGCTTCAATCCGATAGTAGTCTCGGACAGCGAAATTTTTATCAACCACAGCTTTAGGGAGTCGGCGCTGCTGAAGTTTTCGAAAAGTGACGGCAAATACCAGATCGAAGAGGTGTGGAAAAATAGAAACATTCGTGGCAGCCATAATGTCAGCGTTTATCACGATGGCTACATTTACGGGTACAGTGGCCGGTTTCTAACCTGTGTGAATGCCAAGACCGGCGAAACCGCCTGGAAATCGCGTCCTCCGGGTGCAGGGCTTATAATGATGGTTGATGATCATCTAGTGGTTTTAACCAGACAGGGCACCCTGCATGTCGCCAAAGCCTCCCCGGAAGATTATGTCGAATTGGCCAGCACCGAGGTGTTTGACGGCCTGACCTGGACCCCCATCAGTTTTGCAAACGGCAGTATCTACGCCCGCAGCCTCACTGAAATCGCCCGCATCGATATTGCGCCGGTCGCTCAACTTACCCTCGATCAACCGGAAATACAAGTCGTAAATCCGGAAGGCCGCTTCGCACAGTTCGTTAAAAAAGTGGAAGCTGCACCGGATGCCGAAAAGAAAAAGATGGTGGAAGAATTTGTCAACGACAACCCCAACTCGCCTCTTATTGAAGAGGGCAAATTTGCGCACATTTACTTTTATGGTGAGGCAAAGGATATGGCCATGGCCGGAGACATGCTGGTTTCGGGCCGGGAAGTGCCTTTAGCCCGCATTCCCGGTACGGACTTCTTTTTTGCATCCTATGATCTCGAACCGGATGCACGACTGGATTATTATCTGCGCCAGGATTTCGATAATGTTATCACCGATCCCAGAAATCCGCATTCGACCGGATCTTTTACCTCGCCAAATCAACAGGCTTCCGTGCTGCGCATGCCGGAATGGAAAGTTCCGACTCACTTTGACGAGCCGAAAGAAGGCGTGGCCCGCGGTACCCTCGAGACCTTCGAATTTGAGAGCACGACCCTGGGCAATACTCGTAACCTGCACGTCTATCTGCCTGCAGGTTATGCTGATGCTAAGAATCGATATCCAGCCGTATTCGTCAATTATGGCAATTTCGCCAAAGACATGGGACTCATGCCGAATTCTCTGGATAACCTGATTGCCGGTGGCATGATTCACCCTGTTATTGCCGTTTTCGTTGAGGCGCCACAGTCTGGCCAGGAATACACAAGGAACGGTCGTGACAACTTTGCGAAGATGTATGCCGAGGAGCTCATTCCCCACATTGATGGTAAGTACCGCACGAAAGCGGATGCGGATTCCCGACTCCTGATGGGCGGCGACGAAGGTGCTTTCGCGGCTTTCTTCGCAGCTTTTAGTTACCCGGATAAATTCCATAATATCGCAGGCCAGTCCACCCATTTTTTTGAAACGGCCGGAGGCGCGGAGTTGAAAAAACTTGTCGAGGAATCTGATAAGTTGCCAATCAACATTTACATGGAATGGAGCGAAAACTACGAGTTAAGATATGGCAACGGATTAAGCTGGAAAGATCTGAACGTCACGGCACATCAAATGTTGACCGACAAGGGTTACAATGTTACGGCCGTCAAAACCAATCAAGGTTTTGGGTTTGGCAGCTGGCGGGCCAACACCGACAAGATCTTGATGAAATTCTTTGGAAAGAAAAAAACTATGAAATAAAACGTATCGCTGCCATCAATGAAAAACGATGGCAGCGGTTGAAACAAAATGTGGAGAAGTTTATGAGAAACAAAATCATTTTGGTTTTTCTCAGCCTGTTGGTGTCGAGTCCAGGTTTCGCTTTGACCGATTCGGGTGACAACGACTGGCCACGCTGGCGCGGCAGCAATATGGATAGCAAGGCGCTGCAATCAGATGTCTTTAAAGAAGGTTACGGCTTAAAAATCAATTGGAAGAAACAGCTGGGGTCGGGGTACTCCAGCATCTCGATAGCCGATGGTCGGGCAGTGACCATGTACTCCGACAGCACTTTCGAATACATCGTGGCTCTCGATGTAGACAGCGGTAACGAACTCTGGAAAGTCAAGTTGGATTCAACTTACAAAGGCCACGATGGCTCCCATGACGGTCAACTTTCAACTCCGACAATCGATGGCGATAAAGTCTTCATTTATGAACGTACGGGTAAGCTATTGGCATTCGATGCCAATACGGGTAAAAAACTCTGGTCGCGTGATGTTAAAAGCGAAATCTCGCCGCAAGAACCGTTTCACGGATTTGGTACTTCACCCATTGTTTTTGGTGAAGTGCTGATCTGCCAAGCCGGCGGTACAGACGGTCATACCGTGTGCGGGTTCAACAAGAACGACGGTAAGTTGCTCTGGTCAACCGGTTCGGACACCATCACTTACCAGTCTCCAATTACTGCAAATTTTTTCGGTGAAGATCAACTCATTGCCGTGGCAGACCATCACATTTATGGCATTAATCCCATATCGGGAGAGATGCTGTGGCAATATCGTCATAATGGCCGTTACGACGGTATCAATCCGCTTGTTATTGGCAGCGACAAAATTTTCATCAATCAGGGACGCAGAGAGTCGGCGATGCTGCAGCTCAGCAAAACGGATGGAAAATATTCTGTTTCAGAGTTATGGAAAAACCGAAATATTCGCCAGACCTATAGTTCAACCGTGCATCACAAAGGATATCTCTACGGCTATTGTGGTTCCTTTATCACGTGCGTGGATGTTGAGACCGGTAACACAGTTTGGAAATCGCGCCCACCCGGCGATGGATTCCTCATTCTGGTAGATGGTCACCTGGTTGTTTTGACCAAGCGCGGCACCATGCACGTGGCCAAAGCCTCACCGGAGGATTACATCGAAATGGCCAGCACGGAGGTCTTCACTGGTTTGACCTGGACGCCGCCGAGTTTTGCCAACGGCAGTATCTATGCCCGGAATCTCTACGAGGTCGTGCGCGTCGATATTGCCGAGGTCGCTCAGATGGATTTGACTATTGATAAACCTAAATTTGAATATGTTAACCCTGCAGGCGATTTTGCCAGTTTTGTGAAAAAGGTCGAAACTGCTTCTGATGCTGAGAAACAGGGCATCATCGATAAGTTCATGGAATCACATAAGACCTCTCCGATCATCGAAGGGGATAAATACGCTCATATCCTTTTTGAAGGCGAAGCAAAAGATGTCGCGGTCATTGGAGACATGTTGGACTTCGGACAGGAGCAAGCAATGCGCCGTATCGCGGACACGAACTTTTTCTTTGCCTCGTTTGAATTGGAGCCGGACACGCAGATCACCTATCAGATCCGCCGGGATTTTGACACTGTGATTCCAGATGCGATGAATCAAAACGGCACGGCTCCCGGCGGTCCCGCCACACTGCAAGGTGACGCTTCCATACTTAGAATGCCGAAAGCAAAGGTGGTTAATCACTTCGCAGTACGCGAAAATGTGGCCAAGGGAACCATTGAAACCGATTCACTCAAGAGTACAATTTTGGAAAATACGCGCACTGTTCATGTTTATCTCCCGGTCGGATATGCGGACAGCGGCATGAAATATCCGGTGTTGTTTGTTAACTACGGGCGGGGCGCCATGGATTTTCAAGCCATTCCGACGACATTAGATAATTTGATCGCGGACAAAAAGATCCAACCAATCATTGCCATTTTTGTCGAAGCGCCAAATTCGTTCCGGGAATATGCGCGCACTCAGAAAGATCAGCATGCTCAGATGTATGCTGAAGAGTTGGTGCCGATGATCGACGGCAAATACAGAACTATTGCAAAGCCGGAGTCCCGTGTCATCATGGGTGGCGATGAAGGTGGGTATGCTGCTTACTATTCAGTGTTCAAAAATCCCGACGTCTTCCGCAATGCAGCCGCCCAGTCGGGACACCTCATGCCCAATGCTGGAGGCACCGAACTGCGCGAGCTGATCGCCAGTTCTGAAGGTATATCGATGAAGCTTTATCATGATTGGGGCATATATGATCTCAATTACAATCAGACTCTCCGTTGGACTGATATGAACAGCGACTTCAACAGGTTTCTGAAAGAAAAAGGCTATGATGTTGCTGGTGGCGAGTTTAGTGAAGGATTTGGTTGGGCAAGTTGGCGCAACCGCACCGATTTGATTTTGGAAACATTCTTTGCAACGAAACAAACTATGAAATAATCTGTTGGGAATGTACCGATGCCACCGCTTTGAGCAATGGCATCGTTTACGCTGAATCTAAAATTGGGAGAAGTTCATGAGAAAGACTATTATTTTAATCGCCCTGAATCTGATGGTATCGAGCTTTGCTGTGGCACTCACGGAATCGGGTGACAACGATTGGCCAAGCTGGCGCGGAAAAGACACAGATGGCAAGGCATCCCAAAAAGGGGTGTTCAAATTTGATCAAGGATACGGCTTGAAAATCGGCTGGAAGAAGCCGCTGGGCTCGAGTTATTCCAGCGTTTCCATTGCAGACGGCCGTGCGGTAACCATGTTTTCGGACAGCACGTTTGATTATGTTATTGCTTTGGATACAAAGAGCGGCGACGAGCTCTGGCGATTTAAGATCGACTCAACTTTTAAATTTCGCGGCGGTTCTCATAATGGTCAAATCTCGACACCAACTATCGCCGGCGACAAGGTTTTTGTCTATACTCGCCGCGGCAGGCTTTTGGCTTTGAACGCCAGAGATGGCAGCGAAATCTGGTCGCATGATGTGACCAAAGAAATAGAATCCAAGGAGCCGAATCAGGGCTTCGGATCATCGCCGCTTGTTGTCGGCGACATTCTGTTTTGCCAGGTTGGCGGTACGGCCGCCAGAACTGTGTGTGGATTCAATAAAGACACGGGTGAAGTTGCCTGGTCGGCCATCTCAGACACGGTCAATTACCAGTCGCCGATTTTTACCAATTTGCTGGGTGAGGATCAAATCATCGGTGTTGGCGATCATCAAGTTTTTGGCGTTAATCCGAAGTCCGGTAACGTTCTTTGGAGATACCGCTTCAACAACGGCTCGGGCAGCAGTAATCCGGTTGTTGTCGAGAATGATAAGATTTTCTTGAACCATGTCTTCGGGCCCGGGGAATCTTTTATGCTGCAGCTCAAAAAGGAGAATGGCAAATATTCAGTTGAAGAACTCTGGAAGAGCCGCGATATTAAACAATCGTTTAATACGTCTGTTTATCATAACGGATATTTGTATAGTTACAGCGGCCGTTTTATTACCTGTGTGGACGTAAATACCGGGGAGAAGGTTTGGAAATCCCGTCCTCCGGGCGATGGCTTTTTAATTATGGTCGACGATCACCTGGTGATTGTCACCAAACAGGGTACGCTGCATATTGCAAAAGCATCTCCTGAAGATTACATCGAGCTTGCAAGCATTAAGGTTTTTGATGGCTTAACCTGGACCGCTCCCAGCTTTGCCAATGGCAGTATTTACCTGCGCAATCTCTATGAAATTGCGCGGGTTGATATCGCCAAAGTAGATCAATTGACCCTCGGTCAACCTGAGGTTGAACTGCTAAACCCTGATGGCGACTTTGCAAAATTCTTAAATAAGGTTAACTCGGCTTCTGAAAACGATAAGAAAATGCTCGTTGATAAGTTTATGAAATCGCAGAAGAGTTTTCCTGTCATTGAGGATAACCGCTTTGTCCATCTTATTCATAATGAATCAGGACTCAAGGACGTCGCGGTTGCCGGGGATATGTTCAACGTGGGGCAGGAAGTCGTGTTGAATCGTGTCGAAGGAACAGACCTCTTCTTCCTGTCTTTTGAGCTTGAACCGGACGCCCGAGTCTCTTATCAAATGAAACTCGATATCGACCAGACCACAACGGATCCTTTGAACCCGCACAAAGTTACAGACAGCGGTCCGGTTATGCAAGGAGAAGCCTCAGATCTGAGAATGCCAGAATGGAAAACCGCAACTCATTTTCAGGAACCCAAAGCAGGCGTCGCTCGCGGGACCATTGAAACATTTGAGTTCGAAAGCGAGATTTCAACAAGCAAACGGAGTGTTCATGTTTACTTGCCGGCAGGTTATGCCGACAACAAGGATCGTTATTCCGTTCTTTATGTAAATTACGGCAAAGGAGCGAAAGAGCAAATGCTGATGCCGAATTCGCTTGATAACCTAATCGCTGCAAAAGAAATGACGCCAGTCATTGCTGTCTTTGTAGAGCAATCATCAAACCGGCGACAGGCATCCAGGGAATATTCAAGAAATGGACGGGATAAATTCGCTCAAATGTTTGCGGAAGAACTGGTGCCGCACATCGACAAGAAATACAGAACGCAAGCAAATGCAGATTCGCGAGCGGTAATGGGCGGCAATGAAGGCGGTTTTGCCGCTTTTTATGCGGCGTTCAAATATCCTGATGTTTTCCATAATGTTGCCGGGCAATCGACGCATTTGCATAAACGAGCGGGCGGCGACGCTCTTACAAAAATTGTTAATGAGTCTAAAAAGCTACCCATCAACATTTATATGGACTGGGGTAGATATGATATCATCTATCCAAACGGCTTAAGCTGGATACAGCTTAATGAAGATTTCATGAAATCGCTGCAAGAAAAAGGATACTCCGTTGAAGGCGGACAAGTGAACGATGGTTTTGGTTGGGCAAGCTGGCGCAACCGCACGGATAAGATTTTGGAGACGTTTTTTCCATTGAAGAAGAGAACAATGAAGATTAAACATTTATAAAAATATTACGAATCTTTCAATTTCAAATAATCTGTGAAAATCTGTGGCCTTTTAAAAGTGTATAAAATGAAACTAAGGAGTCGTTATGAAGAGCCGATTTAAATACTTTGCCTATTTGTTTCTGGGTTGCCTGACGGTTGCCGCTTTTGCCTCCGGCCCGGGCAAAAAAGCGAAAAATGACTGGCCGCAGTGGCGCGGCCCAAACCGTGACGGGATTTCAAAAGAGACCGGTATCTTGAAGTCCTGGCCGGAAGGCGGCCCCAAAGTCTTATGGTCGGCTCCTTCGGGAGATGGCTATTCCGGAATGTCAGTGACGAACGGCAAGCTCTATACTATGTACGGCCAGGGTTCGGACGCAATCGCAATTTGTCTGGATGCCGCCAACGGCGAAGAACTCTGGCGTTTCAAGATGGATTCAAAATATACCAATCAATTTGGCCATGGGCCTCGTGCAACGCCCACAGTCGATGACAATCTGGTTTTCGTTTTAAGCGGCAAAGGAAAGCTGTTTGCTTTGAATGCCGCCAAGGGCACAGAAGTCTGGGGGCATGATTTACACAATGAATATGGCGGCAAAATCCCAACCTGGGGGGTTTCTACATCGCCGTTGGTGGAAGGCAATATGCTTATCGTAGATGTCGGCGGCAAGGACGGCCATGGACTGGTTGCATTTAACAAGAAAAACGGCAAGGTGATCTGGAAGTCCGACTCCGGAATCCCGGGCTACTCTTCTCCAATTGCGGTGACAGTAAATGGTACACGACAGATTCTTTCCCTTGCCGGTAAGGCGTTGGTTTCCGTTTCTCCTAAAGATGGAAAGCAATATTGGCGTTATTCCTGGGTTACAGACTACGATGTCAATGCAGCCACACCGGTTTTTATCAAGCCGGACAAAGTGTTTATCTCATCCGGCTACAACGCGGGCGCCGCGGTTTTAAAAATGAAAGCTGCTAATGGTACGGTTGAAGTTGAGGAACTTTGGAAGGGTCGGTCTATGCGTAACCGTTTTTCCAGCTCTCTATTGGTTGGCGACTATTTGTATGGATTCGATGAAGGAACCCTGCACTGTCTTAACGTGAACACCCAGGAATCAAAATGGGCGAAACGGGGATTCAGCAAAGGGTCGCTTATGTATGCAGACGGGCACCTGATTGTACTGAGCGAAAAAGGTTTGCTGGTTTTAGTTGAGGCCACTCCCGAGGCATTCGTCCAAAAAGCAAGTGCTCAAGTTTTAAAAGGCAGGTGCTGGACGGTTCCGACTTTGGTAAACGGCAAACTTTACCTGCGCAATGAAAAAGAAATGCTTTGCCTTGATCTGTCCCAGGGAAAGCAGTCTTAGTGAATTTAGAGGTGCGAAAAGCGATTAGCGAGGGTGTTGATGGCAGGGACGCGCTTCTCTCTGTCCGTTTCTCGCACGTCGTTTCGATGAAGACATTTTAAGCTGATTGTAATGTTTTGCAATTATGTCTATCAGTGCGAAAATATTTTAAAGAAAGAGGATAAATTATTCAGAAGGATGGAGTCGAAAATGATAGTCTTAAATAGGAGTCGAAAATGAAGTTGATGAAGTTGTTCTTGGTGGGGATTGTTGCAAGTTTTTCTGTTTCATTATCTGCACAAGAAGAGGAGGACACGCACGCATATTTTTGGGCTGACACCGTCACGGTGGTTGGGGAAAAAGAAGTTAAGTTGCCGATGGTAAATGCCATAACTACAAAAATGTTTGTTGATCTTCAATTGACCCCGGCCAGCGTTGGGGTTGTCACCAAGTCAATTATTGAAAATCAAAACGGCAGTGTTTTAAGTGATGCTATAAACAATATAAGCGGCGTCAATGTGCAGTCACAGTTCGGCGTGCATGATTATTTTATTATCCGCGGCTTTGACTCCATCAGCAGCGGTTTGATTTTAACGGACGGCACACCGGAGCCGGAAGCAACTTTTTATCATTTATATAATATTGAGGCTGTTGAAGTTTTAAAAGGACCCGGGGCATTTTTATATGGCGGCAACCCACTTTCCGGAACCATTAACTTAAGTCGTAAACAGCCGCTCTTTTCTAATTTCGCAAACGCTTCTGGGAGCTATGGCAAGTTTCAATCCTATCGCGGCATTGTTGATTTCGGGCTTACAAATCAAAATAAAAATTTTGCGTTTCGTTTGAATGGCTTATTTGTCGATTCCGATAGTTACCGTGATGGAAAAAACAACGAAGTGATGGCGGTCAATCCGGCAATTACCTGGCGAATCAGTGAGCGCAGTAATCTCAATGTTAATTTTGAATATGTTAAAAGTGAATACACTCCCGACTCGGGACTCCCCATTCAACTTGATCTGGCAACTCCACAGATTCCTGATAATATCTCAAGAACGAGTTC
>Ga0209988_10000309_pt1 | contig 29487 bp, 25 predicted proteins | sample N075metaG_FD_183115 | JGI IMG/M metagenome (GOLD analysis project Ga0209988, IMG submission 183115) | Deep subsurface microbial communities from Kermadec Trench to uncover new lineages of life (NeLLi) - N075 metaG (SPAdes) (version 2) | ecosystem: Environmental > Aquatic > Marine > Ocean trench... | reverse complement strand
GGTGACCGCCCTTCGTGTCCGCAGTAACCAAAGTCCAGTCCTATCCGCAGCTCCAATTCTGCGATATTGTTCGGCAACTGCGTCACCAAACTCATTATCGGCGGCAACGACTTCAGGACTACCGGCATGAAGCTACGCACCTCAACCAAGCGGATATCTCCGCGGCGCATCGCAGGTTTCACCCTGATAGAGGTCACGATCGTAGCCGTAATCGTCGCGCTGGTGGCCATGATGGCCTACCCCACAGTCGTACAGCGTCTGCGTAACGACGATCGCTCCGACGCACAGTTGGCCTTGGCACAGGTCAGCGTCAACCTAGAGCGTTTCTTCGCGACGAATGGGACCTATACGACGAATACGGCCCTACTCGGGTTGCAGATTGACGAAGGAACCGCGTACTCGAACGCCAACCGTTACGTCATGACCGTTGCGCCGGGTGAAACCGGAATCGGCTCCAGCTACGTCATCACCGCAACAGCCGCCGCCGGCGACACCTGGGTCGACGATGGTGACTGCACGGTGCTGTCGTTGGATTCCCTGGGGCACAGGGTTCCAGATCCGAACGATTCGCCGTGCTGGTAAGCCAACTGGAGACACAATAACTCCGCTTGTCGCCGCGGCCTTCGTCCGTCCCATAACTCAGCGTCTGATTAAGGTCTCTAATCTCGAGCTAAAAAGAATCCAGAAAGGAGTAATGAATGAAAAGTTCATCCGGCATGGTGACAGGACTCTCACTACTCATTGCGGCGCTGGGCACGAGCATGGCGGTCAGTCAGGAGAACTCCGGAGATGGCTGGGCCACGCTGTTTAACGGCACCGATCTTGATCAGTGGATCCTCCTTGGCGACGCGAACTGGACCATCGTTGACGACGTCGTTCAGGCCGACAGCGGCAACGGGTTTCTCGTCAGCGCTCAAACCTACGGCGATTTCCATCTGACACTGGAGTTCTGGACCGATACGGATGCGAATAGCGGTGTCTTCATTCGCTGCTCAGATTCGAACGACATCGGCTCCGGCAATGCCTATGAGATCAATATTTTCGATAAACGCCCGGACCAGACCTACCGCACAGGTGGCATCGTCAATTTCTCGGCGCCAACCAGCATCATCGATGCCGCCAATCAATGGAATACGTATGAGATCACCGCGCAAGGCTCACGGCTGCTGGTCGAATTGAACGGTACTGTCACCGCCGACATCGAAGATACCACGTATTCTGCGGGACCCATCGCGCTACAGTACGGGGCAGGTATCGTGAAGTTCCGGCGCGTTCGAATTCGGCGGTTGTAGCCCGAACCGTCGCGCCTCCAGTCACGAGCGCGGGCTAACGAGCGCTGATGTCGACGGCACCGCCCATATATGGCCGCAGAACCTCTGGTATCGTCACAGAACCGTCTTCACGTTGATAGTTTTCAAGCACCGCGATCAAGGCGCGACCCGCAGCGACACCGGAACCATTCAAGGTGTGCACCGGCTCAGGTTTATTGTTGTTGTCTGGATTTCGCCACCGCGCATGCATACGCCGGGCCTGAAAAGCCTCGCAGTTACTACAGGAAGAGATCTCCCTGTATCGGCCCTGTCCCGGCAGCCACACCTCCAGATCGTAGGTCTTGGCGGCACCGAAACCAGTGTCGCCGCCGCAAAGGGTCACGACACGATAAGCAAGCCCCAACCGCTGCAGAATCGCCTCGGCGTGCGACAGCAACTCTTCAAGCGCTTCGTAGGAATCCTCCGGCCGCACGATATGCACGAGCTCTACCTTCTCAAACTGATGCTGGCGGATCATTCCGCGCGTGTCTTTGCCGTATGAGCCCGCCTCTGATCGGAAGCATGGCGTGTGGGCCGTCAGTTTTATTGGCAGTTCATCGGGCTCGATGATGGTGTCTCGCGCGAGATTAGTCAGCGGCACTTCCGCAGTGGGTATGAGTCTGAGCCCAGCCTCACCATCAACATGAAACAGATCCGCGTCGAACTTCGGGAGTTGGCCTGTGCCAAATAGAGACTCTTCGTTGACCAGATATGGAACGTATACCTCACTGTATCCGTGATCGTTAATATGCACATCCAACATAAACTGGATGAGCGCACGCTGAAGTCTCGCCAACTGGCCGCGTAATACGACGAATCGACTGCCCGAAAGTTTTGCTGCGCTTTCGAAGTCGATGAGCCCGAGATCCTCACCGATAGAAACATGGTCTTTGGATTCGAATTCAAAACTTGGTGGTTCACCCCAGCGGCGAAGCTCCGCGTTACAAGTCTCGTCCGCCCCATCAGGAACTGACTCGTGCAGCAGATTGGGCAAGTTCGACTGGAGGGCCTCTAAGTCATCCTGCACACTTTGCAGGCGTGCTTCAGTTTCGGATAATTTTTTCGCGAGCTCGCCGACCTCAAGCTTTAAAGGTTCGATGTGTTCGCCGGCGGCTTTCGCCCGACCGATGGCCTTAGAGCGCTCATTGCGCCCCTGGCGCAGTGTTTCAACTTCGACCTGTAGAGCCTTACGGCTGGACTCAAGCTCCAGATACCGCCCTCGATCCAGGACGACACCGCGGCGTGCGAGATTCCGCGCGATGCTGTCAAGGTCACTGCGCAGAAGTCTAGGGTCCAACATGGCTAGTGGCAATTCCCTGCAGACCGCGCCTTGTCTTGGTTCATTTGGGTAGCTCTGTACTCGTCAAAAAAACCTAGTTGGACCACTAGTTATGGTACCCCAATCGGCTCTCGATACGCTGACACCAACCTGCGAGCAACCAGAACGAGAGGCCGAAACCGATGAGCACGCCCGTCGCGTTCGCCGCGAGATCGCCTGTCTCGAAGAAGCGGTATGGCAGTCTGAACTGAATCAGTTCAAGCACTAAACCAAGAGCCAGTAAAATCACAGCGACGATTCCATGGTACCGAGGCGCGTAGAGCCCGGAGAACCAGATCATCAATAGACAATAGCTAGCAGCGTGTACAATCTTATCGCCCCACGCGAGGTCTATCGTGACAATCACAACGCTTGGGAAAACACTCGCCGCAACAACACACACGACCAATACCAAACCGCACGACAGCCATAGCCAGGGATATCTAAGAGGTAACACGACGCACGTTACCTCGGTTTGCCAATCACATCGACCCCATCCGGCGGATCAAAAGAGAATAGATCGGCAGCAAAATCCTGATTGATATCCACTTCCGAGAAATCTATTCGTATAAGTTGATCCAGGCCATCAATCAATTCGAGGCGAGCAAGCTCACCATTTCGAAAACCGATCAGAATCGAACGAAAGTCTGAGCCTGAGAGTCTAGGCGCCAGATGTACCCAACTCAGCCCGTCCTCTGTAAAGCTCTCTAGCGTCTCGAAGCCATCCCGCACCGGCTGATCGCCACTTAAAAGCATGGCCGGTGTCGCCTCGATGATGGCACTCAAAGGTGTAACGGTCGCCTGGGCTAACTCGACGTCGTATATCCACAGATTTTCGCCGTCCGCGAGAACAAGCTGCTCAATAGGTTCCCGGTAGAGCCAAAGGAACTGGTTCGGGCGCTGTAGTGACAAACTGCCCGTCGCGGTCTCCATGAGTTGTTCGTCGGCACCCCGAAGTTCTTGATAGAACTCCGCCTGCAGGGTCTGCACCTCGTCTAGAAAGTTCTGCAGATGTTCTTCGCCTGTAAGCGCGTCAGCCAAATCCGCGGGCTGAGGCCAAGCCGATTCACAAGCAATCAGCGCCGCGCCGACAAATAAAAGAAACTGGTGGATGCTAGTCGTCGCTCGGTGGCGGCGGCGCCAACACTTCCCTGAATCCGTTCGTTTGCAAACTTCCAACGATGCCGGCCTCCTCCATGGTTTCCACCATCCGAGCTGCGCGGTTATAACCGATCTTCAGGCGACGCTGGACGCTGGAAATTGACGCCTTACGGGTTTGCGTCACGATCCGTACCGCCTGATCGTAAAGCGGATCCTGTTCGCCGTCCAACGCCCGCATCGTCATAGAATCGATTCCGGGGACATCGCCACTCGGGCCGGACAGAATTTCATCAATAAATGCAGGCGTTCCCGTACCGCGTAGATCCCTCACCACGGAGTGCACCTCGTTGTCGGATACGAAGGCACCGTGGATCCGAGTCGGGATCGACGTACCGGGCGGCAGGAACAGCATGTCCCCGTGACCCAGCAGTTGTTCAGCGCCCATCTGATCGAGAATCGTCCGCGAGTCCACCTTTGCGGACACCTGGAAGGCCATCCGGGCCGGAATATTGGCCTTAATCAGCCCGGTAATGACATCAACCGACGGCCGTTGCGTCGCTATGATCATATGGATCCCTGACGCTCTAGCTTTCTGCGCGAGTCTTGCGATGAGTTCCTCTACTTTCTTGCCCACCATCATCATCATGTCCGCCAGTTCGTCGATGATGACGACGATATACGGTAAGGGCTGCAACTCTGGCGGTTTCTCGTCGCTGCCTTCCGGAACTGTGAACGTGGGATCGGGAATGGGCGTCCCGTAGTCCAGCGCCCTTTTAACCTTGCGGTTGTAACTGGTAAGGTGCCGTACGCCCAGCCCTGCCATCAACGTATAACGTCGCTCCATCTCAGCGACGCACCAGCGCAATGCATTCGCCGCCTCCTTCATGTTCGTCACGACCGGCGCGAGCAGGTGAGGAATGCCCTCATAGACTGAGAGCTCCAACATCTTCGGATCGATCATGATGAGCCGGACGTGTTCCGGCGAGGCTTTATACAAGAGGCTCAGGACCATCGCGTTGAGCGCCACGGATTTACCCGAGCCCGTCGTGCCGGCGATCAGCAGGTGGGGCATCTTTGCGAGGTCGGCAACGACCGGCTGCCCACCAATGTCTTTGCCGAGCGCCAGAGTCAGCGGGGAGCTTAGGTCATCGTAAACCCTTGATTTGATGATTTCCCCCAACGCGACCATCTCACGAACCTCATTAGGAATTTCGAGTCCGACATACGGCTTGCCGGGAATGATCTCTACGACTCGCACACTGACGGTGGACAGCGAGCGGGCCAGGTCCTTGGACAGATTCGTGATCTGGTTCACCTTTACTCCGGGCGCGGGTTTCAACTCGAAGCGGGTCACGACCGGCCCCGGGCGCACGGACACGACTTCAGCTTCGACACCGAAATCCGCAAGCTTCAGTTCGACGAGCCGAGACATCGCTGCCAATGCCTCTTGCGAATATCCGCCTTCCCGTTGCGGCGGATCGTCCAGCAAAGCTAGCGCCGGAAGTTCCGATGATGCAGGCGGTTCAAAAAGCGGCACCTGCCGCTCCCGTTCCAGCCTGGCGCTGGATTCTACCGATTCAAATAACGGCTCGATTTTCGGCGCATTCAGCTTCGATTTCGAGCGGCTCCGCGTGACAAGCTCATGGCGTTGTTGCTTGGCACGGCGGCCTGCAAGCCACACCTGGATGCGACCGACTGCGATCTCAGCCGCACCAATCGTCGCGAGGACACCGCGTCCTGTTCTATCCATTACCGCCAGCCACGAGACTCCGGTGGCCAAAGACACCGCCGCAAGCCAGATGACCAGCAGCAGTACGGTGGCGCCGAGAAGCCCGAGGATCTGCTCCAACCCCGCGCCGACGAGCTGACCGACAATACCGCCCGCCGTCTCCCTCAGGCCGGGGACCAGAAAGTGCAGTGTGGCAAGACCACAGCTGGCCGCGAGCATCAGAATGAAGCCGCCGCTCCGCCACAGCAGTGCCGAGCGACTCACGCGGTCACGGTAATTACGGCCTTTAAAGACCACCAGGCCGGCCAAAAGAACCAGCGCCGGAAACAGGTAAGCCGGCGCACCAAACAACAGATAGGCGATATCAGCAAACCACGCGCCCGCTGGTCCCATGCGGTTTTGCACCATCTGGTTATCGCCGGAAACGCTGAAGGCCAGATCTGTCGCGTGATAGCTCGCGAGCGCGAGGAAAAAGATAACGGCGAGGCCCGCACAGAGCCACAACGCCGATTCCCTTAAGCCCCGGATCCGTGGGACGAAGTAGGGCTGGGCCGCGCTGTTGGGGTTCGCTCTGCTCAAGTTCTACCCGAATATGTCAAGTTAAGGTGCTGATTATACACACACTCGCCCCGTGCACAGCCCCCGCGACAAGAGATTGGCGGCGCCCGATAGCTTACGCAACGCCGCCCCTATCCGCGCAGCTGTTGGCACCGGAAACGCATTGGGTAACCTGGTTATAGTACTCCTCGGCACCGGAGCGACTCGTTAGCGGTTCCGGCTAAACGCAGGAGTTATGCCTGAATCGTATGAATGTCCAAGTGCATCGCGACACCGGAATCCTGAATGTCGCGCCGGCCGCGTGGAATGCGCTTGCCGGCGACTCGCCGTTCCTACGGCACGAATTTCTTGCGGCATTGGAAAGAACCGGCTGTGTTGGTGGTGAGACGTCGTGGCAACCGAGTCATCTGACGGTAGTTGATGCGGCAGGCGAATTGCTGGGCGCATTACCCCTTTATATCAAGCACGACTCCAGAGGGGAGTTTGTCTTCGACTGGAGCTGGGCCGACGCCTACGCACAGGCGGGTCTTTCATACTATCCGAAGCTTGTCAGCGCAGTCCCGTTTACACCGGCAACCGGGCAACGAATCTTGGTTGCAGCGCATGCGGACTTTTCAACCGTCGCGAGCGCTCTGATCGGCGCAGCCCGGGAGCTCGGCGCCGAACTCGGCGCGTCATCGCTGCACGTGCTCTTCCCTACTGAGGCCCAGCGTAATTATCTGGCTGGCGAAGGCCTGCTGACGCGGAAGAGTTGTCAATTTCATTGGCGCAATGATGGCTACCAGAGCTTCGACGATTTTCTAGCTCGATTCAGCTCCGCAAAACGCAAGAAAGCCCGCCGGGAACGGCGCCGCATAGCCGAAGCGAAAATTCAGTTCCAGCATCTCCAGGGCGACGAACTGGGACCCGAAGACTGGGACACAGTATTCAAGTTCTACGCGCATACTTTCCTGCGACGCGGTCGCACTCCTTACCTCAATCGTGCGTTCTTCGCCGATATCGCAACAACCATGCCGGAGAGCCTGGTCGTGATACTCGCACGCTTCGAAGGCCAGCCCATTGCGGCGGCGATCTGTTTTCGTAGTAGTGACACTCTGTACGGACGCTACTGGGGCAGCCTCGCGGATTTTCACAGCCTGCACTTTGAGACATGCTACTACCAGGGCATCGACTACTGCATCAGAGAGGGGCTGAGCCGATTCGAGCCGGGCACACAAGGAGAACACAAGATCAGCCGGGGCTTCACGCCCATAGCGACCTGGTCGAACCATTGGATCATCGATCCGGAGTTCGGTCATGCCGTCGCAGAATTTCTGGACCGCGAGCGGTTGCATGTGGAAGCCTATATGGAGGAACTTGCTGCGCACGCACCCTATCGGCGGGATCTGCAGGACACGACTCCATCCCGATGAGAAGCACACATACCGACAATGAGTGCCGACCATGACTAGCCCGCGCTGGCTGGCCGTCACCGACGCCCCCGACGATTTCCCACCGGCCGGGGAAGCGCTGACCGAACCAAACGGGCTGCTCGCCATGGGCGGCGATCTGAGTCCACAGCGGCTGTTGGCCGCATACACTCAGGGCATCTTTCCGTGGTATGAGCTCGGTCAACCGATCCTCTGGTGGTCGCCCGACCCGCGAGCCGTACTCTGGCCGGAGAATCTCCACGTCTCGAGACGCCTGCAACGCACACGACGCCGCTCCAGTCTCAGTCTGACTTGCGATCAAGCATTCGCCACCGTGGTCGAGTGTTGTGCTGAGCCACGTCGTTACGCCGAGAGCACTTGGATCACCGGCGAGATGAGCGATGCGTACAACGCTCTGCATCGGCTTGGCTGGGCCCACTCTTTCGAGGCCTGGCAGGACGACGAACTCGTAGGCGGGCTGTACGGCGTCGCCATTGGCCGAGTATTTTTCGGTGAGTCCATGTTCTCGCGAACGACGAATGCGTCGAAGATCGCGCTGATTACCGCAGTCAACTACCTCCGAGCCAGGGACTTCGCGCTGCTAGATTGCCAGATATGGTCGAGTCACCTGCAAACTCTTGGCGCGACAACCCTACCGAGATCCGTCTTCCTGCAACAGATCGACGAACTATGCCGTCCGCCGGGCAGCCCGGGCTCATGGGCGAAGGATTTTGAAGAATCCAGCGGGGACCAGACTCGTCTCGGGTAGCAGGTTAGCTAGCCTGCTCGGTGGCGTCGTTGCGGGAGTCTCGTAGGATGTGTAACAATTCGGCGCCGCAGTCGGCAGGTAACCGTTACAGTATGGCCAAAGAAGAAGCAATCCAGATGGAAGGCGTGGTATCAGAAACGCTACCCAATACCACTTTCCGTGTCGAGCTCGAAAATGGCCACATCGTCACTGCCCATATCTCGGGCAAGATGCGCAAGAACTACATTCGAATTCTCAAGGGCGATCAAGTCACAGTCGAGTTGACACCCTACGATCTCACCAAGGGGCGCATCATTTACCGCTCCCGGTAGCGGGGTTCAGGCTTCAGGTAAGTGTTCGAGTTCGCGCGTAACCGGCTCGGGTGTCAAGATCAGCCCAGCTCCGTCCTCATTCAGGTCTACCCGCACATGCCCGCCGTCTCTAAGCTTACCGAACAGCAACTCTTCGGCTAGCGGCCGCTTAATATGCTCCTGGATAACTCGGGCCATCGGCCGCGCACCCATATTTTTATCGTAACCTCTCTCCGCGATCCAGGTGCGCGCGGCGGGCGCTAACTCGATTGTCACGTCATTCTTATCCAGCTGCGCTTCGAGCTCTATGATGAATTTATCCACCACTCGAGCGATGGACAGTTCGTCCAGAGACTCGAACTGAATAATTGCATCAAGCCGGTTGCGAAATTCCGGCGAGAACAGCTTTTTGATGATCTCCAGGGTATCGCTGGAATGATCCTGGACCGTGAACCCGACGGACGCGCGGCTCATCTCCTGCGCGCCGGCGTTTGTGGTCATCACGATCGTGACATTGCGAAAGTCGGCCTTGCGGCCGTTGTTGTCGGTCAAAGTACCATGGTCCATTATCTGCAATAACAGATTGAATACCTCTGGATGCGCTTTTTCGACTTCATCGAGCAACAAAACACAATGGGGATTCTTCGTGATGGCCTCAGTCATGAGACCTCCCTGATCGAAACCGACGTAGCCCGGTGGTGCGCCGATCAAACGTGACACGGTATGGCGTTCCATGTATTCGGACATATCGAAGCGTATGAGTTCAACACCCATTGTCATGGCCAGTTGCCGAGTCACTTCGGTCTTGCCGACGCCGGTCGGCCCGGCGAACAGGAAGGAGCCGACCGGGCGTTGCTCGTCGCCCAGACCGGATCTCGACATTTTGATGGCAGACGCCAACGCACCAATCGCCTGATCCTGGCCGAAGATAACGAGCTTGAGATCCCGTTCAAGATTTCTAAGCACATCGCGGTCCGATGTCGAGACGGTTTTCGGCGGAATTCGTGCCATCTTGGCGATGATATTGTGGATGAGTTCCACGTCCACGACTTCCTGCCGCTCTGCTTCGGGCTGCAGACGCCTATTGGCGCCGGCTTCGTCGATCACATCGATCGCCTTATCCGGCAGCTGGCGATCGTTGATGTGCTTGCTCGATAGCTCCGCTGCCGCCTTGAGGGCTTCGTCGTCGTAGCGCACATTGTGGTGTTCCTCGAAGCGAGTCTTGAGACCACGCAGAATCTCGATCGTCTCCTCGATGGTGGGCTCGACGATATCGATCTTTTGAAAACGGCGGGCCAGCGCATGATCCTTCTCGAAGATACCGCGGAATTCGGTGTACGTCGTCGATCCGATACATCGCAGATCGCCGTTGGCCAGCACAGGCTTGATCAGGTTGGAGACATCCATCACACCGCCGGACGCCGCACCGGCACCGATGACGGTATGAATTTCATCGATGAACAGAATCGCCCCAGGTAGTTTTTTGAGCTCGGTGATCACGCTTTTCAAGCGTTTCTCGAAATCCCCACGGTATTTCGTTCCTGCGATGAGGGCGCCCATATCCAGCGCATAGATCCTACAATCCCTGAGCACCTCTGGCACTTTGCCCTCTGTGATCAGACGGGCCAGCCCTTCAGCGAGTGCAGTCTTACCTACGCCGGCCTCACCCACAAAAAGAGGATTGTTCTTGCGGCGCCGGCATAGAATCTGCACGGTACGCTCGACCTCCATCTCGCGGCCGATCAACGGATCGATACGCCCAGCTTCAGCCTGAGCATTCAAGTCGCTGGTAAATTGCTCCAGCGCACTGACTTCGGATTCCACGCGATCCCCATCTACCGCCTCAACATCTTCATCGTTTTCAGCGCTGCGTTCTCGAAAGCTCGAAAATCCGTGAGAGATGTAGTTAACCACGTCCAAGCGTGCCACATCATGCAGCCCGAGAAGATAGACGGCCTGTGATTGTTTCTCGTTGAAGATCGCGACCAGGATATTGGTCGGCGTCACCTCTTTACCACCGCTGGATTGCACGTGTAACACCGAACGCTGCAGGACGCGTTGGAACCCGAGAGTTTGCTGAACGCCCACGTCCACGTCTTCCTCGTCATCATCCTTTATAAGCCGCGGTGTCGATTCGGCAATGAATTCAATGAGTTCACGCTGCAGCTGAGCAATGTCTGCACCGCAGGCTTGCAGAATCTCTACGACCTGGGGCGTGTCGAGCAATGCGAGCAGTAAGTGCTCGACCGTGATGAACTCATGCTGAGCTTTCCGAGCCTTCTGGACTGCCTCGTTAAGGCAATATTCGAGTTCGCTCGACAACATCAGGTTTGTTCCATCGTGCACAAAAGCGGGTGCTGGTTTTGCTGCGCTAATCCGGTCACTTGAGCTACTTTAGTCTCGGCGATCTCAAAAGTGTATACACCGCAGATACCCTTGCCCTTGGTATGCACTTGAAGCATAACGCGGGTCGCGATCGAGCGGTCCATGGAGAATATTTTCTGTAGCACTTGCACCACGAATTCCATCGGAGTGTAGTCGTCGTTCAGTAGCACGACCCGATACAGCGGCGGTTTCTTCAGCCGCGGACGGGCCTCTTCCAAGGCAAGCCCGTGGTCGCCCTCAGTACCGACTGTGTAAGGATCGTCCGCCATAGTCCAGTATTATCGGGCCTAACAATCAAATTTAAAGGTAGGCGACAGGCGGAGATTCGACGAAAGACGCGAATCTAACTCCTGCGCAGCCAGAAAGGCGCAAAACTGGCGCCTAAGTCACTTGTCCCGCCCCTCTAGCGTGCCTATGATGCTTGGTTAGGCTGGCAAGCCACGGGGTTCCAAGACGCATCTATGGACGTCGCGACACGTATTCTCCAATGGAAGGAGCACCCGCCCGAGGAATGGGCGAGAGCCGCGAACCGCTACCTGCCCCACATCGTCAGCGCCCTGTTGATAGTGGCGCTGGCCAACAAGCTTGCGGAACTCACATGGACGATCATCCCGGGTACCCCTCTGAACGCAGCGGCGCCGATCGTTAGCGTTCCAACCACCCGAGGAAACTCTGTCACCGCAGCCTTGGACTTCTCCAGGATCACTGGCAGCCACCTGTTCGGCGAAGCGTCGCAGGCCGTGGCACCGGTGATCGAGACTATAGTGGACGCGCCCGACACGAACCTGAATCTCGAGCTGCGCGGCACCCTATCGAGCCAGGACAGCGAGAGTGGCTGGGCGATCATTGCCGACGGTCGTGGCAAGGAGAAAATTTATTACGTCGATGACACGATCGACGACAGCGGCAATACGGTGCTTCACGCGGTGTATGGGGATCGCATCCTACTCAACCGGGCTGGGAATCTGGAGACGCTACGTCTGCCCAAGGAGCTCTCCGCCGGTGCCGCAACAGCCACCGTTCGACGGACTACGGCCGCGCCCGTCGCCTCCAATTCGTCGCTGAGGAACGTTCTCAGTCAGAACGCCTCGCGCATCACCAACGTGATCCGGATCGTGCCCCATATCGAACAAGGCCAGATGGTCGGTTTTCGGATCAACCCTGGCCAGGCCCGTGCACAGTTCGATGCACTGGGCTTACGACCCGGCGATGTCGTGACCGAGATCAACGGCACCGCAATGACAGACCCGAGCCGCGGCCTGCAGGTTTTTGAAGCCCTGGGTGAGACCACGGTAGCCAGTGTCACGGTGCTCCGCAATGGTCAACCCGAAGTTCTAGTGATCGATACCAGTCAACTGGCGGTACTGGCGGAGGGTCGTCAGTAGGACGCCGCGCCAGAACAAACAGGAAACACTCGTGAACAGACACTATGCGATGCGAGACAGATTAAGAATCATGGCGCTAGGGCTCGTCCTCGGGCTAAGCACCACGAGTTCCACTGTCGCTCAAGACGCTGGGCCGCAGATCATGCCCAACTACCGGGACGCCGACATTCGCCAGATTATCGAGGCGGTAGGCGAAGTCACCGGGCGAAACTTCCTCGTGGACCCGCGGGTAAATGCCCAGGTAACGCTGCTGTCGTACACACCCATGTCCCCCGACGCGTTCTACGATGCGTTTCTCGCCACCCTCCAGGTACACGGTTACGCAGCGCTTGAGGCCGGCGACATCGTCAAGATCGTACTCGACGCCAACGCGCGGCAACTGCCTGGCGCTGGGGCGGGAGCCACGGGCGACCGGTTTGTGACTCAGACCATCCAACTGCAGAATATCGGCGCAGCCCAACTCGTACCGATTCTGCGCCCGCTGGTCCCCCAATACGGACACTTGACCGCGCATCCAGCCTCCAACATCCTGATTATCGCTGATCGGGCGAGCAACGTGACCCGCATGCTGAACATCATCGCCCGCATGGACCAGGCCGGCGCTGAGGAAATCGAAGTGATTCGCTTGGAGAACGCCTCGGCTACTGAGGTGGTTCGCATGCTCAGCACGCTGGATCAGGCCGCCGCGGCCGCGGGTGGTGCACCCGCCGCCCGAATCGCCGCCGATTCGCGCACCAACAGCGTGCTGATCAGCGGTAATTTGAACGGGCGGCTTCGTTATCGTGCGCTGATCGCGCATTTGGATACACCGAACGAGGACGGTGGCGATACACGCGTTCGCTATCTGTACTACGCGGATGCCGAGGACCTCGCAACCAAGCTGCAAACACAATTTAGTGCGGTCGGCGCCGACGGTACAGCAGGCGCGTCAGCCCAAGGTGTCAACATTTGGGCCGACGCGGGCACCAACGCGCTCGTTATTAACGCTCCGGCCAATGTCTTTCAGGACATAACTTCGGTAATCGACCGATTGGATATTCGGCGCGCTCAGGTGAAAGTGGACGCAATCATCGTCGAAGTCAGCGAAGAGACCGCTAGCGCGCTCGGCGTGACTTGGGCCATCCAGGGCAGTGGCGCGAACAATCCGGTCGCGTTCACGAACTTTGGCTCGACGATCCCCGGCATCATTCAGCTCGGCTCCGCCAGCGCCAGCGGCACGCCCGACCCGTCAGCGCTACCGGAAGGTGCGGTGCTTGCCGTGGGGCAGATCCGGGACAACGGCACGAGCTGGGCTGCGATCCTCAGCGCACTGCGTGGAGATGCCTTGAACAATATTATCTCCACACCATCGATCGTCACGCTGGACAATGAGGAAGCGGAGATCAAAGTCGGCCAGGAGGTGCCGTTCCTGACCGGGAGTTTCACCAATACCGGTGGTGCCGCGGGCGCGGTCAACCCGTTCCAGACGATCCAGCGCCAGGAAGTCGGTGTGAGCCTGAAAATCACGCCGCAGATCAACGAGGGCAGCGGCGTGAAGCTCACGATCGAGCAGACGGTCTCAAGCATCGACTTTGGCGCATCCGGCCTCGGCGCGGTCGACCTCGTGACGAACAACCGATCGATTACGACGACTGTCTTCGTAGAGGATCGAGACATTTTGATACTGGGCGGTTTGATCGACGATCAGCTGAGCGAACGCGAGCAACGCGTGCCTTTCCTCGGCCGCATCCCGGGGCTGGGCTGGTTGTTTCGGGCACGTACCGTCGAAAAGGTGAACAGGACTCTGATGATCTTCATTCGCCCGACCATCTTGCGCAACAGCGTGCAGGCGAACTTTGAGACCAACGCAAAGTATCGCTTTATCCGGGACTTACAACTGCAGCAAGCCCAGGAAACCGTGCCGCTGATGAGAAATGCGGATCGCCCGTTGCTGCCGGAACTCACCCAACCTGCGCCAATACCGCCGCCAGCCCAGGGCGAAGCGTCCGAGACCAATGGCGGCTAACCTGGATCTCGATCAAGCCGAGACAGCACAACCACGGGAGCGACGTCTCCCGTTCGCTTTCGCCAAGCGTCACGGCGTTCTGATCCAAGGCGTGAAAGACGGTCACACCGAGGCCATCTACCGGCAAGGCGTGTCGACACTGAGCCTTGCTGAGGTTCGCCGTTTTGTCGGCGGCCCGGTGGCATTCTCCTGCGTCGATTCAGAGTCCTTCGACGATCAGCTCCAGATTTCGTACGAGAGCGGCGCCTCCATGACCATGATGGAAGGTCTGGACGATGAAACGGATCTGCTGGAGGTCGCGCAGCAACTTCCCGAACCGTCCGACCTGCTTGAAAGCGATGATCAAGCACCGATCATTCGCCTGATCAATGCGCTGCTGACCGAGGCGGTCAAGAAAAACGCTTCGGATATTCATATCGAACCCTACGAAAACCACCTGACCGTCCGGTTCAGGATCGACGGCGTGCTCCAGGAAGTCCTCAAGTCCCGGCGCGCAGTAGCGCCACTGGTCGCATCCCGTATTAAGGTCATGGCCAAGCTCGACATTGCGGAAAAACGCCTCCCTCAGGACGGGCGCATATCCCTGCTGATCGCAGGCCGGGCCGTTGACGTTCGCGTCTCGACCATTCCATCCGGACACGGCGAGCGAGTCGTCTTACGACTGCTGGACAAACAGGCCGGGAGACTGGATCTGTCACGCTTAGGTATGGCCGAACGAGATCGGTCCAGTATCGATTCGCTGATTCATCGCCCTCACGGCATTCTCCTCGTCACCGGCCCCACGGGCTCAGGAAAGACGACGACGCTCTATGCCGCGCTGGAGCGCATCAACGACACGAGCCGCAACATATTGACAGTGGAAGACCCGATTGAGTACTACATCAATGGCATCGGGCAGACGCAAGTCAATAACAAAGTGGAGATGACATTCGCGAGAGGCTTGCGGGCCATTCTTCGTCAGGACCCCGATGTCGTCATGGTCGGCGAGATTCGCGACTTGGAGACTGCCGAAATCGCAGTACAGGCGAGCTTGACCGGCCATCTCGTTTTGTCCACGTTGCATACAAATACGGCCGTCGGGGCCGTCACGCGACTTCGGGACATGGGGGTGGAACCGTTCCTATTGTCCTCCAGTCTGATCGGCGTACTCTCGCAACGCCTGGTCCGCGTGCTCGACCCCGAGACGCGAGAACCCTATCAGGCGGGTGAATACGAATGCCAATTACTGGATGCCGACGTGAGCAATCCACCAACGCTTTACCGTACCTCGAACGGAGATCAAGGTTACCAGGGGCGCACGGGAATATACGAACTCGTCACTCTCGACGACAAGATGCGCAGGATGATTCATGACGGCGCCGGTGAGCACGAATTGGAAGCTTATGCACGCGAAAAGGGGCCCGGTATCAGAGACGACGGTATCGGCAAGGTCCTGACTGGCACGACGACCCTGGAGGAAGTACTTCGGGTTACCCGGAGCGATTAATGGGGGCATATCAATACGTTGCGTTTGACAGTAACGGCAAGGAACGCAAGGGGGTATTAGAAGGCGATACCCCACGTCAGGTTCGAGCACTACTACGCGAACGCGAGCTCCATCCGGTAGAAGTCACCGAAGTCGAAGCGAAGGAACGCTCCCGGCGAACAGAGTTCTCGCTACGCCGCGGAGTTTCGGCACTCGATTTGGCACTACTCACACGCCAGCTCGCCACCCTGACTCGAGCGGGTTTACCCCTCGAAGAAGCGCTTCAGGCTGTCAGCGAACAGACTGAGCGGCCGAGGCTCAAGAGCATCATCCTCGGCGTGCGTGCGAGGGTCCTGGAGGGCCACACTCTCGCCACCGGACTCGACGATTTTCCGCATGCGTTTCCGAACATCTATCGCGCGACTGTTACCGCAGGAGAACAGGCGGGAAGGTTGGACGCGGTCCTGGAGCGACTGGCCGATTACACGGAGTCCCGTCACAACCTGCGTCAGAAGATCAGCCATGCTTTGATCTATCCCATCGTGTTGACGGGTCTGGCGTCCACGATCATCGTACTCATGCTCGTCTACGTCGTACCCAAAGTGGTCGGGGTATTCGAGACTACCGGACAGACGCTACCACTGCTTACGCGGGCGCTGATCGCTCTGTCAACTTTTCTGCAAAATTGGTGGTTTTTAGTCGTGGCGGGAATCGTCGCGGTAGTCGTCGGGATCAATCGACTCCTGAGCCGAGAGGGACCGCGCCGACAATATCATCGGTGGCTCCTCAGAACGCCCATCTTCGGGCGTGTTAGCCGGGGACTTAATACCGCCCGTTTTACGAGAACACTGAGTATTCTGAGTTCCAGTGGGGTACCCATCGTCGAGGCAATGAGCATCAGCGGCTCCGTGGTCACGAACCTGCCGATGCGCGACGCAGTCGAAGAAGCTACGGTTCGCGTGCGTGAAGGCGGCTCAATCGGGCGCTCTCTTGGTCAGTCCAAACTCTTTCCGCCGATGAGTATCCATCTCATTTCCAGTGGCGAGGCTTCCGGGGAACTCGAAAACATGCTCGAGCACGCAGCAAACCATCAGGAGAATGAGATGGACAGTCTGCTCGGAGCGATGCTGAGCATTCTTGAGCCGGCCCTGATTATCGTCATGGGTTTGATGGTGCTGGCGATCGTCATGGCCATTTTGCTGCCGATTTTTCAGATGAACCAGCTCATTGCCTGAGCGCCTCGCGTAGAGACGACCGCCTTCCCGCGAACGTGGCGCAGACGACGGGCGCCGCCTAATGAAAGTCTCTGGATTGAGCAGGCAAAGAGCCCAATAAGGCGCTGTGATCATAGAGCCGATCAGCCACCACATGGACCACTTCGCCCTCCTTTTGCACGTGGCCCTTAACTCCCAGCAGGGTCGCCCCGAGTAAGATAGATCGCTGACTCTTCGCTAGGCGCTCCCAGACCACCAGATTGAGATACCCGGTTTCGTCCTCGATGGTGACGAAGGTGACGCCTGCAGCACTGGATGGGCGTTGACGTGTAATGACGAGACCCGCTACATAAGTAGCCGTACCGTGCGCAAGCTCAGTGACCAAGCTTGCCTGTTCAATGTGCATGGCAATGAGGCGCGTTCGCAATAACGCAAGAGGATGACGACCGAGAGTAAAACCTAAATGACGATAATCCGCGGCGATGTTCTGCCCTTCAGTCGGGATCCTCAACAGGGGGGTTCCTTCAGGAATACGAATCTGGGGGAAAAGCGGTGTTGGTTTCTGCACACCTGCTATATCCCAGCGGGCACGATGTCGATTTGTTGCCAGAGATTTTAGCGCGCCACTGGCAGCCAACACGTTAAGATCTTTGCGGCCAAGCCCCGTTTGCTCCGCAAGGTCCTGGATATTGGTGAACCCGTGCGTACGTCGGGCCCCTATCACTTGCTCGGCCCCAGCGGCCGACAAACCCTTAACCAGATGAAGACCCAAGCGCAGAACCGGATCTCCGTGCGTGTTGCGTTCCAGTGTCGAGTCCCAGTCGCTAGAGTAGATATCTACGGGCCTCACCTCCACACCATCCTTCCGCGCCGAGCGTATTAGTTGAGCTGGGGCGTAAAACCCCATGGGCTGACTGTTGAGCAAAGCGCAAAAGAAAACTGCGGGTTCGTGACATTTGAGCCAGGCAGACACATAGACCAAAAGCGCAAAACTCGCTGCGTGGGATTCCGGAAATCCGTATTCCCCAAATCCCTTGATCTGTTTGAATATCCGCTCGGCAAACTCCCCCGTGTAGCCACGATCCAGCATGCCCTGAATTAGACGCTGTTCAAACCGCTCCAGGCCACCACCACGGCGCCAGGCGGCCATAGCCCGGCGCAAATCATCAGCTTCTCCCGGCGTGAACCCTGCCGCAACCACGGCCAGCTTCATGACCTGCTCTTGAAAAATCGGCACCCCCAGAGTGCGTTTCAATACCTGCTCGACCTGGGGACTCGGATAACTCACAGGCTCTTTGCCATCACGTCGTCTGAGATAAGGATGCACCATGCCCCCTTGAATCGGTCCTGGCCGGATAATGGCCACTTCAATCACAAGATCGTAATAACATTTAGGCTTAAGCCTGGGCAGCATCGCCATTTGAGCGCGCGACTCGATCTGAAAAACCCCGACCGTGTCAGCCCTGGAAATCATCTCATAAACAGCAGGATCCTCGGGTGGTAGATTGCTCATACTGAGTTCCCGGCCATAGAAAGCCTGGATTAGATCGAAGCTACGACGGATCGCACTTAATATGCCCAACCCGAGCACATCCACCTTTAACAATCCTAGTTCTTCCAGGTCATTCTTGTCCCACTGGATGACGGTACGGTTCGGCATGGCAGCGTTTTCAATGGGCGCTAACTCACTCAAGATCCCTTGAGAGATGACGAATCCACCCACATGTTGAGAGAGATGCCTCGGAAACCCAATCAAAGCACTGACAAGAGTCAACAAACGATGAACCACGGGACTGGCTGGATCGAGGCCGGCTTCCCTCACTCGCTCCGAACCGATTTGTCGGCCGTCACCCCGCTGCAGGGACTTGGCAAGCGCGTTCACCTGGAGTTCATCAAGCCCTAAAGCCTTGCCTACATCCCGTACGGCGCTCCTGGCTCGATAGCTAATCACGGTTGCCGCTAGTGCGGCTCGTTCACGTGAATACTTCTTGTAGATATATTGAATGACCTCCTCGCGCCGCTCGTGTTCAAAATCTACATCGATGTCCGGAGGCTCATTCCGTTCCTTAGAAATAAATCGCTCCATGAGCATTTCCATGCGAGCAGGATCTACCTCCGTGATCCCTAAGCAGTAACAAACAGCGGAATTAGCGGCAGAACCGCGCCCTTGGCAAAGTATGTGTTCGCTACGTGCAAACTGAACGATATCGTGGACCGTAAGAAAATAAGGCTCATAGCAGAGCTCTGCGATGAGTTCGAGCTCATGTTCAATGAGCTTCAGCACTTTGTCCGGCGCACCATGTGGCCAACGCCAGCGCATACCTTTCTCGGTAAGCGCACGAAGATGACTCGCGGGGGTTTCTCCAACGGGGATGAGATCATGAGGATATTCATAGCGCAACTCATCCAATGAAAAATGGATACGCTCGGTAATAGCCAATGTTTCCTTCAAAAGTTCCACGGGATAACCACGAGCAAGTGCCTCAAGTGATCTCAAAAAACGTTCCCCGTTGGGATAGAGTTCGAAGCCTGCTCTCTCCAATGGCACCTTGAGCCGAATAGCCGTCACAGTGTCTTGGAGCCTTCGTCGCTCACGACAGTGCATGTGCACGTTCCCGCTAGCGACCATCGGTATACCAAGCGCCTTCGCTGTCTTAGTCCAGACTCTCAGCAAATGTCGATCCTGCCCATTCACCAATAGCTCTGTCGCCAACCAGACTCGATCGGGGAAACTTTCTTTAACCCAAGCACCCTGACTAAGATCGGGATCCTCTGCAGGCAACCACAAAATGAGGTTCTCCGAGGACCCTAAGCACCGGCTGACATCATCCCTGGTCAAGTGATAGGAGCCTTTGTCAGCCGCTCTCCGGCCGCAACTGATCAGCGCTGTAAGCGCCCCGTAGGCTTTACGATCGGCAGCGAGAACAACCATCTTCAAATCGTTATCGAGTTTGAATTCACTACCGATAATGAGTTGCAACGGCAACTTGCGAGCGACAGAATGGGCACGAACGACGCCGGCCAGTGAGCACTCATCGGTCAAAGCGAGACCCGAGTATCCTAATTCAGCGGCCCGCTTTACTTGCTCTTCCGGATGAGACGCGCCACGAAGAAAAGTAAAGTTACTAAGACAATGCAGCTCCGCATAACGAAGCATTCCATTAGCCGAAAATTCCATGGAGATACCAGTTTCGATCTGCGCAACGGTTCTGATAAATCCACAGCTTCTCGCCTTTACTATTTGCAGCCATGTAGTAATCCCTGCTGATATCTTCGCCGCTCCACCACCCCGCTTCTATCCGCTCAGGACCAGACAGCGTTTGCAAAGGTTCTCGTCCGTGGTAACGGGGAAAGCCGCCGGCAGTACTGAGTAATGGCAGCGGCCTGGGCAATATCCAAAGTGGCCGATGATGCGCCCAGGGAGAAATCACTGCAGCACCGGGACTTGTTTGCGAGAACAAATCAACCGATTTTTCCCATGCCGCCTCAGGCCGATGTTCTTTCACGAGGCTGATACCGTAAATGCGTGTTGCTCCTAAACGCCCTCGCAAACGTTCTACTAATCTATCGATGCTCTCTTCACGCCCCGGCTGGGCAGAGTCTCTGAATAGTGTCGCATTATGCTCGACCGCGGCTTCAACGCGCCCAGTTCTCAATGCCAACGCAATAACAGGAGCGGGCAGGAAAATTCGCTCCAATCTGTCTAAGAAGAGTCTCAAGAATCTCTCCCGATCCTGGGTAAGACCTACCAGTTTGATATGTTCCACCGTCGCCGAACGATGCAGGTGCCGGAAGACGATTTCAAAACTCTCTATTCCAATCTGACGCTTACGCAAAACCTTGACGAGATTTTCAATGAGGTTTCCTCCCGCACAAGCGAGAGCAACCGGATCAGTAATTTCATCAGGAAATTCGAGCACAGAACTCAGGCGCTGAGATGGTCGAAACTCGGGCCACGGGTCATATCCCCCTAGAGACTGGTCTAACTGAAGGAGATATTGCCGGCCTATCCGCCTAATAAAACCATCGCGCGGTAAACGCAGGCAATCACCAATGGTCTGTAGGCCCATACTCTGGAGAGATGATTGAGTGCTTTCAGGCCAACCTGTCACGCTTAAAGGAAGCGCGCTCAAGCTTCCCACCAATTTTTCTGGAAGACGAACATCGTGATTCCTATGACGTACCAGCCAGAGCGCAGCAAGTGCTGTTGGTGCTGCGCACAGATAAGCCGTGATTTGTCGGCGCTCGAATTCTGCCCGTAATGCCTCCTTAATAGTCTCGAGCCCGCCAAATAACTTGAGACTCCCATTTACTTCCATAAGAAATTCTTGGGGAGGCGCAAGACTTACAGAAGATGTGAATTGCCGGGCCCACCCGGCTAATGCCTCTAGAGCAGGCTCGTGAGGATCAGAATCAGGTAGTGATCCCAGGGCTATTTTTGGCAGGTGGACCGCAATCCATAGTTTGCTTGCACGGAGTTTGTTTGAGCGAGGTTCGCAAAAAACGGAGTCACGAGGAGAGGATGACGATTCTCCGGTCAACAGAGATAGTGGGTTGAGAGCCTTGGTCATAGCAAGCTACCGCCACTCGGCGTCTCCCGCATCGCTGCAACGGATACGGATCACCCCGGGACGCCCGCCACGGCATTTCAGTATCTCAACCCGGGTCATTTCTCCTTCCCGTAGAAGTTGTAATTTAAGCGCCGCCGGTGATCTCTGTCGCAACGCCGTTTTGGGGCGAAAAAGCACCGCCCAGCAACACCCTTCCTCGGCAGCCAGTTGCAGACGCCTTAAGGCTGTCTCATCCGCAGACTGAACCCAGGCCAATACGACAGCACACGAGCCGGCACGCAAGGCTTGCTCCATAGCCCAGAGACTGTCCCGATGACTTGGCGCTGCATGCACGAACAACATGCGGGTCAAATCGATGCCATGCCTGCTCAAAGCAGGGGCATAGGGAATAAAAGGCGGCGCAACCCAGAGAATCCAACGCGCAGCTAACCCTAGACCCTGAGGCCGGCTTAAGCGGGCCAGGACCGGCATTAAGAGGCTCAGCTCACCAATACCGTAGCTCGCCAATACGATCTCTGTCAGGGTCGCCGTAGGCCAACCACCCCCAGGCAGGTGATCATCTAATTCCTTAAACCCCGTCGAATGAACGATGTTGGGGGACTGGCTGTCCGCTCCCTGCCAAATATGCGGGTGATTGATTAATTTTTCGATACTCACGATGGTGGGCATTGCTCTGCAATGCTTTGTTTTTATTCTCTATATAGTGTTCCTAATCACGCCCACCACCACACCTTCTATAGTCAGAGACTGTTCCCTGAGATCTATCTGGATAGGTTTAAAGTCCGGGTTCTCCGGCATCAACCAAACCTGATGCCCTTCCTGACGGTAGCGCTTAACCGTGACCTCATCTTCCAAGCGGGCGACAATGATTTGCCGATTCCTCACCTCGGGTGAACGATGCACCGCCACTAAATCGCCATCCAATATGCCTGCATCCCGCATACTCATGCCCTGCACTCGGAGCAGGAAATGCGGCTCAGCGCTAAAAATTCCCGGATCGATCTGATAACGGGCTTCAATATGCTCCTCGGCAAGAATGGGCTGTCCTGCGGCAACTCTTCCTACTAATGGCAAGCCGAGCTGCTCCCGTATAGCGTCCTTGAGCCGGATACCCCGAGAAATGCCCGGCAACAACTCGATTGCACCCTTACGTTCCAGGGCTCGTAGATGCTCCTCAGCGGCATTCACGGAACGAAAACCCAGCACCTTGGCAATCTCGGCCCGGGTGGGCGGCATGCCAGTTTCTCTTATAATCCTTTGAATTAAAAGTAAAATTTGTTGCTGTCTGGGAGTGAGATGCTGCATGTCGATGACTGTATATAAAACCAGTTACTGATACTATATACAGTCCCTCGTTGAGGTCAACCGTTAGCCCCAAAGAAGCGTTACCTCAACCCCACAGAGTCGTCGCAAAGACGACCCTGCGCAGACGGACAACAACTTGGCCAGAAGACGCGGCCCTGCGGTTCGTAGATTTACCGAAGCACATTGTTTTTATGGCAACATAGATTGCCTTCTTAATTGCAGTGTTGGGCGCTTTAGGAAATAATTGCGCCGGTTTGTCATTTCAGTCAGGGGAAACTCTATGTTCAGAAAACTTCAGCTAGGCGCACTCTTTGCCGTCCTGGCCATTGCCACTGGATGCGCAGCAACGATCACTGACGCGCAGCTTGAGGCGGTCCGGACAATCGCACGGAATGCTGAAAGCGCAGCAGAAGATGCCCAACGCCAGGCAGGTGAAGCGCGGGAAATGGCGTCAGGCGCTCAGAGTACCGCGAATCAAGCTCTCTCCGCAGCCAATGCAGCTCAAGCCTGCTGCGATGCGACCAATGAGAGAGTCGATCGCGTGTTCCTGGAAACGGTTGCGAAGTAACGAACAACGCAGCGAATAGATGCCGTTGGCACGTTTTGCCAACGGCGTTTTTTTGTGTGATTGAAAACCGCTTAGACGAACGAAGCGGGTTGTGAATCGACCGTTACAGCAGACCGCCGGATGAAATAACCTCTGGAATACCGCGAGCGTTTAAAACCACGCGCTCTGCCATTTTCCAATCGAAGTCGTTGCCTAGGCCTTCTTCGGTCGCCGCGATATAAGCACGCGTTAATTCGGTCATGATAGAAACCTCATCGCCCTGAAGTTTCTCGTCCAGAAGCGGGTGGGCCTCCAGATAGAAATCGGCTCCGCTTTGACCGAGTTTAATGGGTTGATTGACAATCCGTACTGGTGTGCCGACCGGGACATCGTTATACAAGGACTCGATATCCTCGGGAAACATGCGAATGCAACCGTGGGTAACACGCATACCGACACCGGCCGGCATGTTGGTGCCGTGGATCAGATAGCCCGGGATGGCGAGCCGCATCGCATGTTTGCCGAGCGGATTATCGGGGCCCGGCGGTACAACCGCCTCTAATGGCCTGTTCTGGGCAGCGTGCTCGTCACGAATCGATTGGGGTGGATACCAGGTCGGATTTTTTATCTTGCTGTAGACCTCGGTCAGCCCTAAGGGCGTACGCCACTCCATCCGACCAATACTGATGGGATGGGTAATGACACGACCCGAATCGCCATCGGGAAAATAGTAGAGTCTGAGTTCCGGGAGGTTGATCACAATCCCTCTGCGGGGCGCCTGAGGAAGCACGAATCGGGTCGGCAAAATTATTTTTGTGCCCTTTCCCGGAATCCAGGGATCGACACCGGGATTAGCCTGAACCAACTCTTGGAATCCGAGGTCGTAGGCGCGGGCGATTTTGACGAATGTATCCTCATAGTTCGCTACGAGCACCGTGTTCTCACCGACGACGTGGCTATCGGCCGAGAGCGGCAGCTCAAGCGCAAGCGCCCTACCCGCCGCGGCGAGTAACACCAGTATTGCTAAGAGTCTGCCCATAGATTTGAATAGTATACACATTAGCCGTGACGTAAGGATGCGCACTGGGTCATGAATCGGCTGACCTACAGCAGCAGCGCCCAGAGAGACTCAGTGTCCGTAGCAGTCAATCATTGCGGGACCAGACTCCGGTACAGTGCAACTGTCTGTTCGATCGTGTCTTCGATGCGGAATTCTTCACCGATACGACGGCGTGCTGCCCGACCGATACGGGTACGCAACGCGGGGTTTTCATGCAAACGGCGGATCGCTTCACTTATCGCCCGGCTGTCGCGCACCGGGACTACGAAGCCGCTGACGCCATTGACAACGAGTTCCGGGCTGCCGCCGCAGTCAGTGACGATTGGCGGTACGCCATAGGCCATCGCTTCGATCAACGCACGCGCGAGACCCTCGCGTCGGATTGACGGCAGTACGAAGACATCACAGGCTGCGCTCAGGGACGGCGCATCGACACGAAAGCCGATCTTGTGGATTCGGTCAGCTACCGGGCTCCCGGCGATGCGTTTATCCAGGTACGGCGCATCCATGTGGCCGACGAGAAGCAGATGAACCCGCCAGTCTTCCGGTAACTCAGCCATCGCATCGACAAGGACCTCGATACCCTTCCGCGGCCGTATGTTCGCGACGCAGCCGATCACGAAAGCCTCCGGCGGAATCCCGAACTCCCTTAGGTCGCCCGGTGCGTCGGTGTACCAGTCGAGGTCGTGGCCCTTGTAGATTGTCACGAGCCGTTCGGCGGGCAGGCGAAGGAATGCGGGCCACATCGTCAGAAAATAGTCCCGGACCGCGTCGGCGACGCAAACGATTCGGTCGATTCTGGGATTCAGGAAGCGCTTCCACGAAATCGGATCGAAAAAACTAACGTTGCCGACGATGCCCCTGTACGCAACGATCCGAATGTCAAGTCCCTTGCTGGCCACGAGCCCGTTCTGTAACCCCTTGTTGTCGAAGACGTGCATGATGTCGTACCGTCCACACCGAATTTCGTCGCGCAGCTGGCGAGCGCCGGCAGAGTCGAATCGGCTGCGCAACTCGATATCCAGAACCGGAACTTCCGCTTCGGTTAACGCGGCGTGCGTTGCTGTCGCACGAGGACACACCACGGTCAAATCGATCCCCGCGTGGTGCAGACCGATAAAGGTCGCGACGGTCGGACGATCCGCACCCTCGGTAACGCACAAGACCTTGATCGTCACTGCGGTAACATTCGCGCAGATCGATGGTCGTCGAGCACGGACCGGTAGAGGCTGAGATAGTGTTTGCCCATGATTTCGGCCGTATAGTTTCTAGCGATTCGTTCGCCGTTCGTGCCGAACTCGCGTCTGAGCTCGGGCTGGTCGTGCAGGCGCAATAGGGCTGCCTTCAACTGATCGGGCCGTGCCGGGTCGATCAGAATTCCGTTTTCACCGTCGTGGACGATTCCGGGTATCCCACCGACTCTGCTCGCGACTATGGGCAGGCGCTGTTCCATCGCATCGAACAGTATGCTGCCGATGCCCTCCCTGTTGGACGGCAGAATAAATACATCGAACGCGGCCAGGTAGTCGCCGACGTTATCGACAAAGCCGGTGAAGGCCAGATTGCGCAGACCCTCGGCCGATTTACGGAGCATTGCTTCATCGTCTCCACCACCGACGAGCAGAAACTGAATGTTCGGATGCGTCTCCTGCAACTCCCTTGCAACCTGGATGATGATTTGCTGTGCCTTCTGCTTGTTATCGAGCGCCCCAACGTGGCCGACGAGCAGCTTTCCCGGGTCAGCTCCGTCAACTCCTCTGATCGCGGCCGACCGGGCAGCGTCAACACTCAGCCCACTGGCGGCACTGTAGATCACTCGCAGCCGTATCGACGGGTCGTAGGCCGACACGACCTCGGCAACCTGCGGGGCAACCGCAACGACGCACGCCGCACGCCGATAGGCCCTATGCGCCAACCAGTGATCGCCGATAGGGTTATCGATCCGACGCGTGAGGATATACGGGGTTCGCGAGCGCAGTGACCGCAAGTATGCAGCGTAGACGCTACGGCCTTCATGGACATGAATGAGATCGACTCCCAGAGTAGCGTTCATGGCCGCGAATCGGCCGCGGGAGACCGCTCGAACTTCGACAGCCACGTCTTTGACTCGTTCAGCCAACGGTTCATGCCGGCGTGCGACCAGTACCTGCCGGACGTCGGCGTGCGCCAGTTCGCGGATCAGCAACTCAGTTTGCCTCTCTCCTCCACGGAAACCGCGGGAGATATTGACATGGGCGATACTGATCGTCATCGGTGAAAAGATGCTCTATCGGTTCGGTAGGCGGTAGTGTATCGCACACCTCCGATGGGGTGGTCGGCGGACCGATCGTACGCAGCTCTGCGCCGCGATTGCGGCAGCGAGATGAACCGCATAAAGTGTTTTCTTTGCAACCTTCGCAACGATACATGAGGGCGGGCGACAGTGTGTGGCTTTATCGGCGGAACCGAGCCGTCATGGAATTACAGGAAAGCCTTGGAATCCATCGCTCATCGGGGGCCGGACGCGAGCAAGCTGTGCCTGGACGGAGTTGTCAAAATAGGATTCCGGCGGTTATCGATCATCGATCTCCGCGACGACGCGAATCAGCCCATGTTCGCCGCAGACAATGCTACCTGGCTCGTATTCAACGGCGAGATATACGGTTACCAGGCAGTGCGGAAGGATCTCGAAAAGCGCGGCCACGTCTTTCGAACGACTTCGGACACCGAGGTTGTACTGAACTCATATCTACAATGGGGCGATAGCTTCGTCGATCACATCGACGGCATGTTTGCTCTCGCCATCTGGGACGCGCGCGATCGACAGCTAAAACTCTACCGCGACCGGCCGGGAATCAAGCCGCTTTACTATTATCACAAAGGCAAGAGTTTCGCTTTCGCCTCCGAACTGAAAGCGATCGAAATCGCCTGTGCAGCCGAAGGACTGCAGGTCGATAACACTGCACTCTACGATTTTCTCGGTTACCGCTATGTCCCGGCGCCGAAGACCCTTTACGAAAACTGCTTCAAGTTGCAGCCGGCACATTGGCTTGTGTTCGATCCCGCGACAGGCGCGATACAGAAACCGCGGCCATACTGGCGTATCGAGATACCCGATCAACCGCGCCGCCTCTCGCTCGATCAGGCCTGTGAGGAGTTACGTTCGTTGATCGACACATCGGTTCGCGAGCAGATGATTGCAGATGTGCCGGTGGGATTTTTCCTGTCCGGCGGCGTCGATTCCAGTGTCGTCGTGGCGTCAGCATCGACGACCGGCAGCGACGTGTCTACGTTCTCGATCGGGTTCGACTCGGACGCGGTATCGGAAACACCATTCGCTCGCGAAGTGGCCGAATTGTTCGGCACCGATCACCATGAGCGGATACTTTCACAAGCCGATGCTCAGAAGTTTCTGCCAATGTTGAAGATCTGGTTCGATGAGCCGTTCGCCGACGAATCCGCAATGCCAACGTTTCTGGTTTCTCGAGTCGCGCGCGAGTTTGTCAAGGTCGTGCTCACCGGGGATGGCGGCGACGAAGTGTTCGGTGGGTACCGGACGTATCCACGCTTTGCGCGTTATGACCGGTGGCCGTCGTGGCCGCGTTTTATGGACGGCGTCGCACACCGACTGCGCAAACCGTTTAACCGGCGCAGCACGGCCACGCGCGTACTGACGCTACTCGAGATGGCGTTCAGCAAGGGGCCGAGACTCTGGGCGAAGATCATGTCGGGAATGCCGGAAGCGGCGAAGCTCTCGTACAAGGTGGAGTTCGGGCTTCCTTCTGACTACGACGACTGGTGGCACTATCGTCAGTTCTGGCGCGACGATTTGCCGGTGCGCACGCGGCTTCAGCTGATCGACTTCCACACGTTCATGCCAGGCATGGTGTTGGCTAAGGTAGACCGTACGAGCATGGCTGTTTCGCTCGAAGCGAGGGTGCCGTTGTTGAGCCGCGATATCATCGAGTTCTCGTTCGCTCTTCCCGAGGAGCTCCGCTATCACGGCGACGAGCCGAAGGGCTTGCTCCGGCATGCGTACCGGCGCGTATTGCCGGATCACATCCTGGATAGACGTAAGAAAGGGTTTGGGATTCCGCGGTACTATCTGAAAGATCTAGCCGGCAACAAACCGATCCAGCAGCACGTATTGGATAGCCTGTTCTTGTCGGCATCATCGGCATGACCGAGCGAACGGCTTGGCGATCATGAATTTCGAAGAGCTCGCGAATCGGCTGAACAAGAAACTCTATCGCCGCAAACACCGGAAAATGATCAAGCGATGGCGGGACGATGGCGGCGACTGCCGGTTTCGGTATAGCTACCCGCTGGATCAGAGATCGTTTGTCATCGACTTGGGCGGCTACCGAGGACAATGGACGAGCGCCCTCTATTCGAGATACCGGTGCCGGATTTCGGTCTTCGAACCCGTCAGACGGTTCGCGGAAGCGCTCGACGAGAAATTCAAACAGAACGAAGATATCGAAGTTTTTCGATTCGGCCTGGGAGCGGTTTCCAAATCGGAGACGATCTACATTCACGGAGCGGGCAGCTCAACGTATCGAAAACGAACCGAGGCCGAAGAAATCCGGATCGTCGATGTCAAGCAGTGGTTCGACGAGAATAGCGTCGCATCGGTTGCGTTACTAAAAATCAATATCGAGGGCGGCGAGTACGATCTGCTCGATAGAATGATCGAGGCAGGGCTGATCGAGTCGATAGAGAACATCCAAGTGCAGTTCCATAATTTCACGGTCGATGCGACCCGTCGGATGGAACAGATACAGAAAGAGTTGGAACGGACTCATACGCCGACCTACCGATACAAGTTCGTCTGGGAGAACTGGGCAAAACACAGCAATGCGTGACAAGCCGATCAAGGATGCATTGCTCAGGCTGCTCGGGGGACTGGGTATCGATATCGTCGACCGGACCGGTTACTCCGAACTCGAAGGATTGATACGCTCGCTGAGACCGCTGGACAGCGGCGTCAAGTTGATCCGGTTAGGACCGGATGGCGATGGCGGCTATCTGCTTCCGGACGATCTGGACGGCATCGAGTACGCTTTTTCTCCCGGCGTCTCGACCGA
>Ga0209988_10000307_pt1 | contig 29520 bp, 21 predicted proteins | sample N075metaG_FD_183115 | JGI IMG/M metagenome (GOLD analysis project Ga0209988, IMG submission 183115) | Deep subsurface microbial communities from Kermadec Trench to uncover new lineages of life (NeLLi) - N075 metaG (SPAdes) (version 2) | ecosystem: Environmental > Aquatic > Marine > Ocean trench... | reverse complement strand
AATTTCTTGACTTTTACCTTGTAAACATTTTCCACAAATCCCTGGTTTTTGACCGTTTTCTTCAATTTTGTTGCTTATTTGTTACTCGATGCATTATATGAGTAATGTTTTCAATAGTTTAAGCTGACTAAGCAGGATTGCATTCTATTCTTGCAGCCAATTTGTAAGGGGGGGTCTATGCCCGCTCAGAGTTAAAGCGGCTCACTGCTCTCCAGATATCTTTTCCATCTTAAAAAGCTCAATTAAAAATTGTGTGCTCTCTGAATCCAATGGGCAGGAAGCCAGATTATCCCATGGTCTTTGCAATCGGGCCATGATAACCCTCCACAGACCAAATAATTCTCCAGCCGCTTTCGGGAATAATTTCGCAAAGTCACCGCTAAAAAAGTGCAGCGAGGTCATTTTTGTGCAGCAGCAAGACATGCTCAGGTGAACATCCTAAAGTTTCGAGCGCAATATTATGGCGGGATAATTAGTCTTGACAATTTATAAATAAAGGATTATTGTTACTCAATTTCAAGTAAGCCGGCAAATAAAAGGATAACAAATGAGGCAACTTCCATCCATCAGTCTTTTGCTCCTCTTTCTTTGGCACTTAGCCTTTAGTCAAATCTCCGATCCGGATGATGTAAACAAAGCAAGAGATCTTTTACAAAAACAAAGACAAAGTATTAAAAACGATAGTGAGCTATCAGCAACCGCCAAAGCTCACAAAATGCTCAGGCTCGGACTTTGGAAAGAAGCGAAAGCGATTCTCGATGAAATCCCGCGGCAGGATCTCAAAACAGAGCTGGTCAGAGCGCAGTATCAATTTTTAATGAACGACTTTCAAGCCGCCGAAGAAATCATCACCAACGTCTTGGATAGGAATGCGCAGAACCGCGATGCCTTGCTTTTCAAAGCCAAATTGCAGATCGAGGCCTGGTCTTTAAGAAATGCCGGACAGATTTGTCGGCAGATCTTAGAAGGAAATGAAAATGATCAGGAGGCAGGGCTTTTGCTTGGCCGCATCAAAATGCTGGAAAAAAACTTCACAGGCGCTTTAAAATGGGCCAGGGCAGTACAAGAATGGAACCCGGATAACGCGGCGTCATATTTGCTCGAATCCGATGTCCATTTCTGGAATCAGAAACCCGAATTAGCTGAAACGCCCCTTAGAAAATGCCTCGAAATCGATCCGTTTAATGCAGATGCGCGGTTCAATTACGGCTACATGATCTGGCGACGAGTCGATGCCACGCAATTGGCTGCCATGGCGGCGCAGTGGGCGTTGGCGCTCGAAATAAATCCGTTGCATTATGTGACGCACTGGCATTGGGGCAATGGCCACACCAACCAAACTTATGCGGATTACATTCACCGCGCTGATGAAGAAGTAAGAAATGAGTTGCAACCGGCAGACTCCCTTATTACAGAAAATAAAATAAATGATGCCATCCGTTTGACCCGGTTGCTCAACGAAAAATATCCTGAATCGGTTCTTCCTGCCATGCTGCGCGGGTCGATTTTTTATATGGCCTTCGATATGGATCGTAACACCCGCCTGGATTCCGCGCAAGCGATTTTCCTGTCGATTTTGGAGAAAAAAAAGAACTATGGTCCGGCACACAATGCGCTGGCGGCCGTGATCAAACAAAAGCGTATCTCATATCTGGCGGCTTTCGATTCTTTGGAGTCTGTGATTAAAAATACGAAAATTACCGACTGGGAAAATTTTTCAACAATTTTCCCGGATGTCTCCTATTATCCCGGCGACCGGGCTGAGAAGATGGTCTGGATGCAGCTCTATGCCAGCACGGCCTATTTTCCACTGCTTGCCAAAATGAACCGAAAATATGTGATTCCGCCTCTGCATATCGATCTCGCGATTGCAATGAAAAACCCGTTCTTTCGGCAGGCGACCACGTTCGACAACCGCCAGTGGATGGACATCCGCGGGGTCGGCAGCGGCGCCAGTGGCATCGAGTATGTGATGCGGGGCGCTTTTCTTGAGCGAAATGTGGTTTTGCACGAGTACACGCATCTTTTTCACGGACGCGTTTTTACAGATCAGGAAAGTCGCCGCGTCCGGCAGCTTTACACCCATGCCATGGCCAACGATTTGACTTTAGATTACTATTCGGCCAACAATGAATCCGAATACCTGGCGCAAACATACAACGCCTATTTTGAGCCGGTGAAAGTACATCCGCTCAATCACAAATCGATAAATACCACTTCGGACTTAAAAAGCAAAGACCCGCAATTGTATGCCTTTCTGGATTCACTGGTGCAGAAACAGCAAGCCTATTTAGCTGGCAACAAGCAGGCATTTGCCAGTAACTGGGCGCAGGTTTACCGCAATCTCGCTGAACAGGCCACTCGCAAAGCTTTGACAGACTCGACCGCAAATGTCGCAGCGGCCTATCTGGACACCGCGCTGGTTTGGGATAAAAACTATCTCCCGGCTTATTTAAGTTACGCCGATCTGGAAATCAAGAAAAAGAAATTTAAAGATGCTGAAAGGTGGCTGAAACAGGCTCACCAAATCGACCGGACTTATGCACCAATTTATACAGCGCATGCGGACCTGGTGGAGGCGCGCCTGCAAAATGGCAAAATTAAGCAGGATGTAGCCATCAAATTGGAGGAACGCTTCTACAAAAAGGCTCTTTCTCTGGAAAACGACCTGGCGATTCGAGCGCAAATGAATCGAGAGTTTCGTGAATTTTATCGAAGAAACAGCTTGATCCCTCAAGCGATTGCGGTTGCCGACGAGTATGTTAAAAGTGCGCCGACCGTGTCGACCTATCTGCGCGATCGCCGCGATGCGGCGCTGGCGTTTGCCGCATGGTTAAAAGGTTCGCTGGGCTACGCCGCAGGGCCGATTGCTGAGTTCGAAAGATTGGTGAGCTTAAAACCGCAGCGCTACTATCTGCGAGGATATTTTGCTGATGTGTTAACCGCAAATGGTCGGCATGAAAAAGCCATCGAAGTGCTGAATGAAGCGTTGACAATTCAACAAGCCGCCGGCAATCCAGGTGCGGAATTCATGCTGCGGGTTGCGGAATATCATTTGGCTTTGAACGAGGGGGAATCGGCGAAGAAAGCATTTGCGCCCATTCAAAATGGCGAAGTCGAGGTAAAAGATGCCCCATTGCGGTTAGTAAGAGTTTATGCCGGTCTTGGTGAAACCGCCAAAGCTGAAAAAGAAATGAATAAAATTGATAAGCCGAAATCGCCCCTGGAGAAATCTGAGTTTCAATTTACTTTGGGGAAAATCTGGCAGGCAAAAGACAAAGCAAAAAAGGCGACTAAAGCTTATAAAAAAGCCGTGGCCGCCAACCCTTACCACATTTCGGCGCGATTAAGTCTGATTGAAATTTTAGTGCAAAGAGGGAAAACAAAAGAGGCCCAAAAGTTCGCTGAACAAGTTAAGAAATTGTCTCTGCAACCCGGCCCGGCGTTTAGTAGGCGATTGAGTGAAATCTTTTAGCTAAAAATCAGTTGAAATAGTCCATATTTTATCCTATATTCAGTCTTGAATAGTTGTCTAAATATGGAGCAAAAGATGAAACAATTCAATATCTCAAAAGACATTGTCCCCATTAGTGAGTTTAAATCGAGTCTTTCTAAGTGGCTAAAAAATATTCAGAATACTGGACATCCTTTAGTTATCACACAAAACGGCAGACCTGCCGGTGTTCTGTTATCGCCTTCCGAATACGACGAACTCGTATACAAAGGACATTTTCTTGATTCAGTTAAGCGAGGGATTTCAGATGCTGAATCGGGCAATGTCTATTCAACAAAGGAATTGAAAGAGGAACTCGACAAAAGACGCAAAAGGCGTCCTAAGTGAGGGTGGTATGGACGCAAGAAGCCCTGGATAGATTATTTGACATCGAAGATTTCATTTCGCAAAACAGTCCCCAACGTGCAGTAGATTTATAAATTACTTGATGCAAAGAGGAGAAGGATTATCTAAAAATCCTTCTAATAGGACGAATTGTTCCCGAAATTTCTAGTCCTAACATCCGAGAAATTATTGTCAAAAAACATAGAATCATTTATAAAATTCAAGAAAATAAGATCGAAATTCTAACTGTCTTCGAAGGACACAAGCTGCTCAGTTTGGAAGAACTGCGCGCGGGATGACAACGGAAAATCATGGTAAATCATGCTCCCACGCTCGCAGGGATTTAACCCACATGTCAGCCCCCGATTGGAATTTTGTAGCGGAAGTGGCCACGTTTCCGGTTAGACTGAACTCTGGCGAGCTCAGCTACGACGAATCTTCTTCCTGGAAGGACCATATTTTACTTAACTAAATTGTTACAATTTCTGATATTTCTTGAGTAAGTCTCCCCTGAATATCTCACCGTGCTTTCGAGCAGATCTACGTCAAATATAAAGACGAATTATAGCCTGTGCCAGAACTCTGGTGAGTTCTGCTACGACTTCTTCATCCCGCCAGCGGCTGACTTACAAACGTATGATACTCCAACTGATGCAAATGCCGGTTCAGAAAAACGTATCCAACAATGAGGGCAATCAGGCAGGCAAAGAGGTAGCCGTAGCCATAAAAGATGTAGCCCAATTTTAACGTCAGGAGCGTGAGGCCAATATTGGCGAGAAAAAAGACGCCGGTGACGATAGCGACTTGCATTCGAATGTCGAAATAGAGCAGGAAGATCATGACTGTCAGCAAAAGCATTTGCAGGAAGACGGCGATCAGGGCTTTCTCCAGAATCATGGTCCCGAGAATAGGGATGCCAAAAAAGACCGCGATCTCTTTTGAGAACAGCAAACACAACAGCGTCACCACACCCTGAATCTTGATCAAACCGGCCAAACTCTCTTTCACGGAAATGGCGATGTTCTTTTTCTGAATCTTAATTTGCTTGTAAGGCTGCTTGCTTAAAATAGAATGAAAGAAGCCCCGGAAGTGGCCGTAAAAATCTGTCTCGACTTTCACCAGAAAATAGGTGTAGGACGGTATGGTAGTCAGAAACGAAAAGAAAGTGGCCGTATCGTAGTCACGAAATGCGTACAAAAGTGAGTGGACTTCCTGCCCCTCCGGACTAAACCAGAAGATGATCTTGTCGACCCAGATTCCGGCGTTATAGCAGAACCCGATTAGAATAAGCAGTGGCACTTTTTTTAAGTATTTGAGGAATTCGAAACTCGGTTTTATGGCGCTTTTAAATTCGGTGAACATTCTTGCCAGCATGACGAACATCAAAAACATCTGTCCAATGGTGTAACCATGCAGAAATCCGGTCAAGCCAAATTTATCTCCCAAAAACATCGCCAGGGAAAAACTGATACACAACCCTACCGTGAAGGCAATAAAGACAATCCGGTAACTCTTCACCGCGCTCATGAAAACCAGAAGCTGCCAGATACAGCCAATTGTAATAAAAAGAATGAGTGTCGTCAGTTTATAAAAAAAGTCCATCTCCCAGAAGAGGATAAAAGGCAAAGCAATCACGAATTGAAAAATGATGGTGAGCACGAGCACGGCACTAAAAGACGGTAGAATCCGGCCGATTTCATTAACATAAATTAAGTCCGAAAGATACCGGGTGATGAGCAATTGAATGATTCCCGTCGAGATCAGTGAAAAAGCGAAAACGTAAACCAGGGTGACAAGAAAAAGATCCATCTCCTGTCCGGTCATAAAAGTGGCGAAGAGGCCGAGTAGCATCAAGCAGATAATTGAGAAAAAAATCGGCCCGCCGGCGATGGCGGCTGCCATGACCGTCCCGCGCAGGGTGTCCACATAAGTATCTTTTCCAAATATCTTTCTAAGTCGAAATCCGATTCCTGCCATTGATTACGCCGCCTTATAATGCTGGTAAAGTTCTCTGTAATTATTATGCAGACTGGTTTTGTCGTAAAATTGTGCAACACGTTTTTTACCCGCCTCGCCCATTCTTTTTCTGAGCCCCTCAGACTCCCAAATCCTGAGAATCGCTTGACCGATCTCATCCGAATTTGTAATGCCCGCAATGAGGCCGCTCTTGCCAAGCGCCCGGTCTTCGGGAGTCCGGCCGTAAAGCAGTTCCCGGCAGGCACCCACATCCGTTGAGACCACAGGAATGCCCATACAATTAGCTTCGAGGATGACCAGAGGCTGCGCTTCGCTGATACTGGTTAGCACCAGAATATCGATCTTCGGATAGTATTCTCTAACGGTCACTTTACCGGTAAACTCAACTGTATTATTAAGCCCCAAGAGCTCAACCAGCTTGACGCATTCCTCATAATAAGTTTGCTCTTCGTCCGTCGGGCCCATAATATAGACTTTAAATTTCACAACCGAGTTGGCGATTACCTTGCAAGCACGAACCAAAGTTTTCACATCTTTGATCGAAACAACTCGCCCCATGAATCCCAAAACAAGTTCGTCCGGATCTTGTTTTTCCTCTTTTACTAAAGACTTATAAAGCTCCACATCAACACCGTTTGGGATGAGTCTCATTTTCCTTGGACTCGCCCCGTCCTGCAACTGGTATTCCTGATTGCCGCCAAAAAGTGTGACGATCGAATCTGCGTATTCATAGCATAATTGGCTTAAGCTAATAAACATATTGTTCCAAAGGTTTTTGAACCGGCTTTGCGAGTGGCGTATTTTAATCTGGTCTGCGTCTTTCTCATAAATCCATTCCGCGCGGCTGATTTCGATGCGGCGCTCACGGGTGTAAATACCGTGCTCTGTCAGGAGAATCGGTCTGTTATATCTAAGTTTCCCCGCCACTGCTAAAAGGCCCGCATAACCGGTGGAAACCGTGTGGTAAACGCGAGCTTCCGGCAGGTCGGTGGAGAGAATTTTGAAGAGCGGCGCGTGCATAAACCGGAAGGTCCAGAAGTAGTCTATAAAAGACTCATCCTGAGCTTTTTCCTGATAAAGTTTCTTAAGAATCTCCCACGATTCTTTAGTATCCAAAATTTTAGCAGGAGCAATTCCCCGCGAATCCGGGTTAAAGAAATTTCTATAGAGGGCCTCGAAAGAATAGTGTTCTTCTTTGCTTGCCGGATTCCGATGGAATTCTTCCAGATTTGCCCAAGAGCCTTTTTCCAGTTTGCCCGAGGTTCCTTTCGGCAACAGATAATCGTGCAGATAAACCCGCTTTATTTCTTGCACGTTGTGAGGCACCGGATATTTCAGTTCTTGCTGGAATTCTTTATTCGGTAAAATTATGACGAGTGAAAAAGTGAATTCCTGCAGGCTGCTGATCAGTTGATGCACCCACGAAGACACCCCGCCGGTGACGTAAGGATACGTTCCTTCTAAAAGTAAGCAAATGTCAGTTTTCGGTTTCATTGAATTACCGCCGGTTGTGCGATTTCCGTGATTGCGCTACTCGCTCGGAGCTTGTCCTGAGCGAAGTCGATGGGCTCCTCATCCCACATTCCAAATTTTGTTGGATAAAGAACTCACTTAGATCAATGAATTAAGCTATGACATCATCTTGAGTTGTCCACCAATCCACGACCTCTCTAATATTCTCCGGGAGTTTTTTCGTATCCGCTAACTTCGTACACAGTTTTCTCACATTGTCGTAGTCCTGCGAACGATAATATGCCTCGGCCAGCCAGATTTGCGGATTCACATCTTCCGGAGAAAGAGCAAGCGCCAATCTTAAATTCTTGATCGCGTCTTCGGTTTTTCCAGAGTTGAGTAGAATCCTGCCATACTCCAAATTCGCCTCTCGATGACCGGAATCAATTTGCAGAAAAGTTTCGTACTGCTCCAAGGCGAGGTTCTGGTAGTGTTTTTGGCTCACGGTGTCCAGAACATCGAGATAGCAGTATGAATCGTAAGCGCGTGCCAACTCCAAAATAGTAGGCCCATCCGGGTTCTGGTAAACCTGCGCCCTTAAGGTTTCAATTTTGGTAATGATCTTGTCCTCCATTTCTATTAAGGCCGAAGCTGCCAAGATTTTTGTGTCTGAGGCACTGGTCTTAACAACATCCTTTAAAATACTGACCGACTCCTTGGTCAGCGACCGGGAGAGTTTATTGATTGCGTTTTCTTCCAACTGCCGGTCGTTCGTTCGCAGGACGTCCCGGAAAGCATCGACCTCCATTTCGTTGCGCTTAATATCAATGGCATTCCGCCCAACATCCTTGATCCAAACCTGGCGACGATCTGAAAGGAACTGCTCATCCGTTTCGAAATATTGCCGAGCCTGGGCTTTAGCATTTCGGAGGTAAAGGTAAACGCAGGACATCCCCACCATGCCATACACGGGCATCACCGCAGAGATTGCAAATGCCACGTAGGTGAAATTGCTGTTCTCCTGAAATTTCTCAGACTTGATGTTCTTACCCAGTAGAGTGAAAATCGCAACCAGCAACAAATGTACGCCGCATAACAAAAACCGCATCGAACTTGAAGCAGAGATGAACCAGTATGCCGCTAAAAGTTCGAACACGAGAACCACCAAAACGCTTATGTGGATGAGAATGCTTTTACTTCGATTCATTTTATCTAGTTATTCTATTTGGCACTAAAAAGTTATTCCCCGACGGCGGAATCCGTTTTACCGCTGTGGGTTATCGAGCAACTGGATGCCTGCCTTCGCAGGCATGACGTATTTATTTACTTTTATTTAGCGAACCTTCTTTTGATTCTTCTTCCAATCCGCTTGCATTCGGCCTGATCAAATAGCCGATATCGGAAAAGACATCCGCTGCCCGGCGTTCACCTGACAGATTGAGCCGCCCTTCCGCTGTCTCGATCAAACTTTCGTATGACCCCTCGGAAGGCTGCAGACTGCTTATGGCGTATTTTATTCTCAGGACTTCGTCACTGCCTTGAAATGGATTAAATTGACGTCCGATTATTTTAGCCATCAATCTCGCCATCATCTTTTCTACATTAACGCTGACCTCACAGGGCAGAATGATAGCAAAGGTATCATCGTCTCGATATTTAAAAATAATGTCCGTCTGCCGCAGTATATGTTTGAAAATAGCATTTAAAACAACCAAAACCTTTTTTCGTTCACCATCATTCATTTCGCTAAATTTCCATACCTGTAGCAGAACCAATGTCAGACTGGTGTTAAATCGTTTCGCACGCGCTACTTCATAAGACAGGCGTTTTTGCAAGTAAAGATAATTGTAAGCGCCGGTGATTTCGTCTGCAATATTTCTATCTTTTAATTGGTTGAACTGATACGCTTTGTCGACTACATTTGAAATCCAGTGGCAGAATGTTTCAAAAATTTGCACCGAATTAGCGGTAAAATCAAAAAATGGAATCCTTTCGACATTGATCACACCCAAAACCGCCCCGTCTTTTCTTTTAATGGGAGCGCACATCATGAGGTCCAATTTTCTAAATTGAGCAATCTGGTCGTTGAAACTGGTCTGATTGATTGTGATCGCTCTTTTACTTGTCACCGCTTCGCCCATCATTCCGTGGGTGAGTTCTTCTTCAGCGGATAATTTACTTTGTTCAATTTTCCCGCGGCGCGTAAAAAGCTTCAGGCGGTTATTTTGAATCAGATAAATAGAAGAACAGGTCACATTCAAGTGCTCTTCTAATAATTCAAGACACCTGGGATATAACTGGTCAAGCTCTAACGTTTCCATGGTATTGAGATGCTCGATCAGATTCAGCAGGGTGCCGGACTGATATGCAATTCGTTTTTCCAGTTCCGTTTTGGAATCGGTCAAAGCCCAATGCAGCAATTCCAAATCCTGGAAATCATCTTGCAATTCATTGTGTTTCTGATCAAGCTTCAGGAATTTCTTTTTATAAATACTGCGAATTTCGCCAAGACCGCCGCCCACTAGTATGAACAGAAACGGATATTTAAAAACCCCGCGTGGAAAAACATCATGGCTGAAATTAATTTCACCGCTATTCGCGCCAATTGCAATATAAACCATGGCCGCCAGGCCGCCTGCAAACACGCCCTGTACTGTCCCATAACGGCAGGCGATGAGTAAAATGACTATCCAGTACGGATGTGGGTGTATGTTTTGATAAACACTGGTGTTTTTCAGAAAAGCCATGTCGATCGCAACGAGCACGGCCATCGCGATGAGGGTTTCAAAAATGAAGAACTGTTTTCTTAGCATCTTGTTATCCGTTTGTTCATTCTCTATTTCTATATGTCACAGCTTATAGTTTCAATAACTAGGCGTTCGGCCATTGGCTTTTGAGAATCTATAAAACCGGAATCTACAACAACTTGCTTCTTCGGGATCACCTGTTAGGTGATTTAAAATAACCATTTTAACTGATTGTTTTTTTAGCTAAAAGGCAATCGCTCAATTTAGGCTTTAATAAAAATACGACAAATCAAACCTCAGCGAAGTCGTCTTATCATTTCCGGTTAATTGACCCTGATGACCATATTCCAACAATGAACGCATTCTGATTCGGTTGAGTAAAGTGTATTCAAGCTCTGCAGTTCCGTATAACGTCACTGTATTTTGCACACCGCTAAAACCAACACTGCCACCTAAATGATAGTATAATTTGCCGGCTAAATTCTGCTCTAAATTTCCACCCACAGTATGGACCAAATCTTTTTCAGGAACTGAAATCAGATTCCGGTCTGCTTGTGGGCCAAAAGAATACTTTAAATGATAAAGCTGGTAATATGCTGATAACTGCGGTTGGAAATCCCAACGTCGACCGATTTGCACATAAGATCGAAAGGCATTGCCAAAGTGACCTTGATTGAACTTGTGCTGCTCGTAAGAAAAGCGATTCCAAAGGAAAATCCTCTTGAACAGAAAAAGGTTGAGATCCGACTGCAACCGATTCAACCGCCCTTTTTGGAATGCGGCGGTAAAAGGGTCATTCCAATGAGCATTCAGATTCGCCGAAAGGCTTAAGGTATTAGATGGATCGAAACTCCACTCTGCTTGGCCGCTTGTGGCAAGGTACCAATTGTCACCACTTTGCCGAACTTTCGCACCTACTTCTGTTTGCAGATTCTTGCTAAAATTCGAGAACAAGTTAAATCCGGCATTCTGATATTTTATTCCCGGTAAGCTGTTATCTTTTGTCGAATATTCCTCTTCCCCAAATATGAGTTTGAGATGAAGCAGGGACGATTTTGCCGTGGTCACAACGACATTATACATTTGCCTAAAGAAATTCTTCGACTGCTTGGTCGAGGTGTAGTCAGCGGCCAATGCCTGATTTCGTTGACGCCTGAGCAAAATCAACCTTTCCTGCGCCGGCAGGTTCCTTGGATATTTACTTAAGACGCTTTTTAACGTTTCACTGCTGCGGTGCCAATCGCCGCCTGCTAATTCGCTATCCGCCAAATCTATCCGCAGGCCGGTATCATCAGGATAGCGGTCCAGAAGGCCTTTCAAAATATGAGCTGCTGCCTTGTATTGGCCTTGCTCAAAATAGCTGCGACTTTCCAAACGCGAGGCGCGATAATTGTCTGGATCCAATTCAAACGCCCGTGCTAACCACTCACCGGCATGTTGGTAAGCTTTAAGATTCACCAAACCTTCGGCATAATCAATTAACAAGGCAACATCCTTAGGATAGCTCGCAATGAGGCTCTCAAATTCAGCCTCAACTTTTCCCCGGTCCTTTTGATAAGCATAAATCTTTGCCCGTGTGACCCTTGTATCTTTTGTTTCAGGTTCGATTCCGATTAAGTCCAGCGAAATTTGAAATTCATTCATAGCTGCTGTATATTTCAACACGCCAATCAGTAATTGTCCCATTTCAAAATGAGTGAAATAATCGTAGCGATAGAGTTGATTGTATTTTTCAAGAATTTTTTGGGACTGCCGCGGCTGATTGTTCCAGGCATAAGCCAATCCAAGCATGCGCAAACTGCTGCTGTCGTGCGGCGACGACTTCAGCCCGGTTTGTGAACATTCGATGGCCTCTGTATAGAAACCTCGTTCGAAATAGAATTGGCCGATTTGTTTGTTCAGTTGACTTCCATTTGCATCCGTCGGGTTGAACTCAGCCATAACCGCATGCATGCGTTCGAAGTCTTTTTGCAGCCAGTAAAGGGATGCGAGTTCAAATCGCACGGCAACGTCTCCCGGTTTTTGCGCGAGGATTTGGTTATGCAGCCGTATAGCCTTTTCGAAATCTCTGTTTTCCATATAATGCGAAACGAGAAATTTCTTATACTGCAAATTTTCCGGTGCGATACTCGCGAGCTTTTCATAACAAGCGATACTTTGCTGCAGTAAATTCTGCTTCGCCATAAATTGTGCCGAATAAACTAAATACGTTTCATCCTGCGAGTCATACTTTTGAACGCCCTCCCAGAGCAGCCGGGCCGCCTGATTATTTTGCCCCTCGAGTCGATGTAAATCTGCTAGCTGCATTCGGTATTCCGGGTTCCCGGGTTGCAATTTTAGCAGCTTCGCATATTGTTTGGCTGCGGCATTATAATGTCGTGTCCGAAAAAGCAGATCAGCGTAGTCGGCAACCATCTGCTCATCGATTCTGCCACGATCGAACAAAGATGGATAAAGCTTCATAAGTTTATCATACTCTTTCTCATGGCCGTAATAAGCGATCAACTCCTCAGCGATATCATCATCTGCCAATTCTTTCTCAAAAATAATTTCAAACATTTTATTTGCCAGATGCGGCTCGCGCATGTCCTGGTATAAATAAGCCAGCTGCTTATAATATCTCGAGGTGTCGGGGTTGCGGGCGATCAAAATATGCATCTGCTGAATGGCATTATCGGTATCTCCGACGTGCAAAAAGAGACCGGCAAAGCGTTCTCGCAATTCTTTGTCATCAGGCATTTGCTCTAAACGCAGGCGATGGTACTGAATAGCTTTTTGCGGAGCGAGGTTGTAAGCAAGCTCGGTATATCTGTCGAAGTATTTGGCGTTGGCCGGATTTGTTTTTACCAGGAACTCATAATTTTCGAGGCCGCGGTCAAAATTCTCAAGCCAGATATAAAGTTCAGCAAGCCGTCGTCTTATCGGCTCGTTTTTCGGTTCAATCTTCAGAACTTCTTCAAACTCGGCAGCGGCCTGCCGCTTCCGGTCGATTTCGATGTAAACGTCGGCTAGCAGAATTCTTGAACGAGTATCTTTCGGGCCAAGCTCAATAAGTTTTGTTAAATAGGGCAAGCTTTCGTTGAAGCGTTTTTGTTTCAGATTTAAGTGAGTTAGTTTGTTTAGAATCTCAACCTGATGCGGATAATGAACTAACAAGGCTTGGTAAAGCTCGCGGGCTTTTTCGGTCTCTTCATTCCAGTCGTAAGCATCTGCTAACTTCCGGCGGTAAGCATGATTGTCGGGATCTAATCTGACTATCTTTTCGAGCGTAAAGACCGTTTTCTGCTTTTCTCCAAGCTGCGAATAAATGTCCGAAATTTGCTTTAAAAAAAAGACATCGTCAATGGAATCAAGGCCACCCTTCTCGATTTCACGGACTGCCTTTTGATGTTCTTCATTGAGGATGTAAAGCTTGCTCAGTTGAATGCGGGCACTCGTCCGCATAGGATGATCTTCCAGAATGGTTAGATATTTTTCAATGGCTTCATCAAATTTTCCTGCCCGGCCGAACAGATCTGCCAACCGCGGATCAGACGGAAAAATCAAAACGCAAGCAAGAATAATTGAGCCGACAAAAAGCAGCGGCCACCAGATTTTGACACCCATCAGCGATTCCTTAACTAAACCGACTAAGCCCTGACCAAAAAAGAAATGTGCACGCAAAGAGAGGCGTTAAGAATAAGCAAAGTTGTTTTAAGATTTTTCTTTGCGGTATCTCTGCGTCTTAGCGTCTCCGCGTGAAATTTGCGCTCATTTAAAAACATTTTATTGATAAAAATATTCTAATTTGACTCTGAGTTCTTTAAAGTGTAAATAAATACCTTGTCAAGTTGCGGCGTACTGATATAAGGGACAAACCCGAACGCCTGCGAATCCGCGATGATTTTTTCAATGTCGAATTCATTCTCCAAATTCGGGTAATCCAGTGTAAAAATTTTGAGGCCGTCTTTCCTCTGCATGCTGCGCAACTGTTTTGTTATCGGTTCATATTCATGCGGCCTGTTACGCCGGGTTACACTTTGCTCAAAATCAGTTGTCGTGAAAATGGATTCCGCAACCACGGCATCGATGCTGCCGGCAATCTCGTCTAAAATTGCAAACCCGCGGTTGGCGACCAGATATGCCGACGGTAAACTTTTTCGAATTGACTTAATCAGGCGAACCATGGCTGCTTCCATCATTGGATATTTCTTTTTCGGATGATACCTTTGCAGGTATTCCGCGTTATCGATTGTGTCCAGAAAAATGCCGTCGAATCCTTTCGTCAATATTTTCGGGATAATCCGTTCTATCAGGAACTCGTGCCACTCATCTGACCGAACGTCGATCATATAGCTGTCCCAGTTTGGGTTCTTGTCCAGAATCCACGGCTTACCTTTGATGTCGTTCCAGTACCACCGATAGTCGCCGACTTCGCCGATGCTCACATATCCAATCAGAAGAGTGTCAGATTTCTTCAACTCGGTCAAGTCAGGATGAGAATCCGAGTCCAAAACAGCCAGGTCGAATTTCCTGATTTCGTCAACCGGCGCATCACTGCTGTAGACGCAAACCCAGGAATTGATGTGATCCAATTCTGCCCTTCGGGCTAATTTCTTTTTTCCTGCACAACCCAAAAACATCATCATTCCTAGTAAAAAGATAACGCAGGGTTTCATAACTGTTTCGCTAAATTAATTGTAACCTGAACAGATCCGTCCATCGAATGAACCAAAGTGAGCGTTCCATCCGCATCGCTTCTGACGGCTTTTGATAAATTTCCGACTGTCATCTGATAAGCCGCACTTTCCAACAGATTTGCGATCACAAACTGCCCCTGGCCAAAACCTTCGGTTCTAAAAAAGACGCTTTCTTTGGAGGCTTGCCAATCAAACAAGCGATGCGAACTTTGGGCGAGAAAGGTCGATTCAGGCGCCGAGTCTGTTAACACAATCACCGCTTCTTCTTTATTCGCCAGATGAATGTAAAGCGAATTTTGATAGTGATGAAAGCCAATCACATTGACTGATTTGTTTAAGTCAGGGAACTCCTCGCTGTCATCGAAGCGAATGGTCGTGCAATCTCCATACTTGCGAATTCTCCAGCTATTTACAGAAATTCTCTCCACGCGCGCTGAAAAGAACCCTTGCACCATCTTGATGTAATCACTGATGAACATCGGCGCCACATCCATTGCCATGGTTTTGCTCAACACTTCATTCAGCGAGTTGAGCGAGGCCCATTTTTCACCAATGTAAAAATGATAGTAAACATCGATTGGTTTGATTCTAACCGGAGACTCAGTATTCATAAATGTTTGCAAAACCGATTTAAATCCGTAGAACGGCCCTTCCCACTCGTTGGTGTAAATATTTTCGTTGGCATTCGGCGCATAAACCTGCCGGTAGCCGCCGACACTGACCGACAGAGGCGCGACACTTGTATAAGAAGGATAGGCTTTATCAAAAACCGTATCGCCGCCGTTGATGTTGCTGATTTTTATTTTCCGGCAAAGTCTCATGGCTTCTTCCGTCGGCTCGCAATTACCTGTCCAGAAAAATTGTTTGACTTTCTTGTCAGCCGGCAAAAGCTTTTTGTTGATATAATCCACTGACCCGACAATTTCATCTTTCAGATTGAATTTATATCCTTCGATCGGCAAATGGCGGCTGGAATATTCGTTCTTGTCTTCATAATCATCGGCCCAGTAAAAAGGGTGAGAGTAAGAGTGGCTCGCAGCTTCCACCCAATCGAGTTGATAAATCGAGCGCGCGATGTTCTCGAATTTGGGATCTGTCTCTACTTCACCAACCACAACGGAGACTGAAACCGGCCATTTGTATCTGTTTAGAATCTCATCGCGAATAATCTCGCCGCAATAAGTGTTGGGTTTAACCTCGGAGCGGGAAATCAAAGCATCACCATCGATATGCGACGACCAAACTCTAAGGCCGTTCAAAGTAGTCACATCCGGGCGTGGCTGTCCTTTTAGTCCAAACGCCTCTTCAAAGAATTTAAATGGATTGACACGCCACTGTTTTTCATAGTTAGTTGGGTTTTCATAAAACACATACCCGGTCGCTGCAAACCCGCCGTGCGGTGTTGTAAAAACCAGAACGCTTTCGCTATCTGGAATATCATTACGCTTTAATTTTAAATAAGCTTTGGTTTTGGGATGGAACGGCTTGTAAATTTCATAATTTGTTAATTCATAATCGAGGCTGCGTTCGAACTCAACCATCTCCGGGTCTTTGTAAACAAGCTCGATTCTGGCCATGTTTACAGTCCAATTGGTATCGTCTATGATGAAGCCCAGAGCTTTGCAAAATTGGTTGACCGCACTGATCTTGAGGAATTCACCTGTCGCAGTATCCCTAAAAGCACTTAGATTGCCGAGTATGACAAATTTTCTACCGGCATCCACTTGCTTCGTCGCCCACTGCAAATACGCTTGCGGGCGATTCATTGAATTATTGTAGAACCAGGTAATAACCCCGCGGTATTTTTTCATCCGTTTTTCACCTGGCAGGCCTTTGGCGATGTCCCAATATTCAACAATGGAGCCAAGATAATTCAAAATAACTTCGGCGTTCGCGTGGATATGATTCTTTTTCGCAGTTTGTCCTCTTTGGCTATCATATATAGCCAGAATCCTTCGTGAAACAATTTCACCGTTCAGGCCGCTGGTCACCCAAATCAGAATAAAAAAACTTAGGAGTAATTTTAATTTCATATCGTGTACGAGTTTTAACGTGTTAATACCGGTTCTAAAAAATACCTAAAATATAATCGGCCGAATAGACAAAGATGTTTAAAAACTGAGAGGTATGTTAAAAATATTTAACAGGCATGGGAATGGATATTTCGACGGATTGGCAAGTTTTATTGGGGGTTTAGTTAAACCCCGTGAATTTGAGGCTGGATGTTTCATACTTGGACTCATGAGCACGCATTGAAGCGCGGCAACAGCTGGACACAATGCTTCTCTTTTAGGGTATTCGTTCACTATTGTCGGCCCCATCACCCGAAAAATATGCCTAATTCTAGGAAATAGTGAACCTTGATTCCTCTTTTCCGTTTACTTATACTTGATGCTGGATTGTAAAAACTTTATTGGAGATGGTCATAGATGAACACTTTGAAAACAACATTGTTAATGGCTTTACTGACCGTCCTTTTGGTGTTTTTGGGGAATGCAATTGGCGGTCAAAATGGGGCAATGATGGCCTTTATTTTGGCCGTCGGCATGAACTTCTTCAGCTACTGGTATTCTGATAAAATTGTCTTACGCACCTACCGCGCACAGGAAGTCAGTGAGGCAGAGGCGCCACAATTATACACAATCGTGCGGCGTCTGGCGCAGAGAGCCCATCTCCCCATGCCGAAAGTCTACATTATCCCAAACGACACTCCCAACGCATTTGCAACCGGTCGCGATCCCGACCACGCAGCAGTAGCGGTAACCGAAGGAATGATGCGAATGCTCAGCGAAGATGAACTGGAAGGCGTGATCGCGCACGAGCTGGCTCATATAAAAAACCGGGATATTCTCATCGGCTCAATTGCGGCAACTATTGCAGGGGCTATCAACATGCTTTATTATTTCGGTTTATTCTTTGGCGGCAGCGACGATGATGATGGCAACCCGATTGCCGGTTTGCTGATGATCATCATTGCACCAATTGCAGCGATGCTTATCCAGATGGCGATTTCACGTTCGCGTGAGTTCGGCGCTGATCGAATTGGCGCCGGGATTTGCGGTAAGCCGATGTCTTTAGCATCCGCTTTGGAAAATTTAGAGCGCGGCGTCAAAAGAATCCCGATGAACGCCACGCCAACTTCTGCACATATGTTTATTGTTAATCCGCTTCGTGGTGGTGGAATCAGGTCTCTTTTTTCAACGCATCCTTCGACACAGGAAAGAGTTAGACGTCTTCGGGAAATGTCTATATAAAAACATGAAAGAAGTTTTCAAAACAGGACTGAAAGTCACGTGTTAGAGTATTCTCTAACACCTCGAACTAAGTCAAGACAAGTCGAAACCGGCTACTACCGCCCGCCTAAATATCTCATCTTATTCCAAAAATCATCAAAAACTTTCAAACCTTAGATATATTACCTAAAATTCAGGGAAAAACCATTTTTTTATTAATTAAATATAACAAGAAATACATAATCCTAAAAAAATTAGGAAAATTGTCGATATTTTATTAGAAATTAAAAAAAATCTTGCTTTGTTCATGCAAATTTCGCATATTGCCAACGACCATTGACTGAACTTCATACAAAAAAATGAGGAGTAAGGGCAGATGCCAAAGAAAGATAAGGAATACGTTTTAAAAAGTGCCAAAGATAATAATGTTAAATTTATCCGTTTGTGGTTTACCGACATTTTAGGGTTTCTAAAGAGTTTTGCAATCACAATCAAAGAGCTTGAGGTAACTTTGGACGAAGGAGCCGGGTTCGACGGTTCCTCCATTGAAGGATTTGCGCGGATAGACGAAAGCGACATGATGGCAATACCGGATTTGAACACCTGGGAGATTTTGCCGTGGCGGCACAGTGAGGAGAGTGCGGTCGCTCGAATATTCTGTGATATCCAGACACCTGAAGGCGAGCCTTATGACGGCGATCCACGCGGGGTACTGAAGCGAAACCTTAAAAGAGCTGAAGATTTAGGTTACAAATTTTACGTTGGTCCTGAACTGGAGTTTTTTTACTTTAAAAGTTCCGAAGGCACACCCGAACCTTTAGATAGAGGTGGTTATTTTGACCTCACACCTCTGGATCTTGCAAGTGACTTTCGAAAAAAAACAGTTGAAGCCCTGGACGCTTTGGGCATCGACGTCGAAACAAGTCACCATGAAGTCGGGCCGAGTCAGCACGAAATCGATCTGCGCTACACGGATGCCCTCACCATGGCAGACAACGCAATGACCTATCGTTTGGTGGTAAAGGAAGTCGCCTTAAGGAATAATGTCTATGCCACGTTTATGCCAAAACCATTGTTCGGAGAAAATGGCAGCGGAATGCACGTCCATATGTCGCTCTTTAAAGGTGACAGAAACGCATTTTATGATAGCAACGACAAAAACCACCTTTCCGATCTCGCAAAAAGATACATTGCAGGCCTCATAAAACATGCTCCTGAATTCACTCTCATCACCAACCAATGGATAAATTCATACAAACGCCTGGTACCCGGTTATGAGGCTCCTATCTACACCACCTGGGCCGTCCGCAACCGGTCGGACATGATCAGAATTCCCGCTTATAAATTAGGTAAAGAAAAGGCGACACGAATCGAAATTCGTTCGCCGGACCCTGCCTGTAATCCGTACCTGGCTTTTAGCGCCCTGTTAGCTGCCGGCTTGGAAGGTATCGAAAAAAACTATCCGATCGTTGACGCTGTGGAACGCAATGTGTACAATTTAAGCGAAGAAGAAAGACAAGAACTAAATATAGAAACCCTGCCTGGCGATCTTTATGAAGCCATTAAAGCGATGGAAAAAAGTCAGGTGATAAAAAAGGCTATGGGCGACCACGTTTTTCATTCTCTCATAGAAAATAAAAAATTAGAGTGGGCCGATTATCGGGCACAGGTTACAGACTGGGAGATGAAGAATTATTTTCCGATTTTGTAAAAGAGCCATCTTGAAACCGAATTTCCTATAAAATAATAAAGCCCACGAGACTGACATCTCATGGGCTTTATTATTTTGTCAGAATCTGTTTAAGAGCTCACTAACGAAAACTGCACCGGAATCGAGACCCAAACCCGGATATTTCTATCCCGCTGTTTAGCGGGTATCCATTTGACTTTGTTTAAGGCTTCCATGGCTGATTCCTCAAAGCCCATATTGGCCGGCTTCGCTTTCAGGATTTCAGTTCTCTCGGCCTTGCCATCCAAGCCTACCAAAACTTTTATCAATACGATGCCCTCAAGACCTGCAATCTGCGCCATGCGCGGATACTTCAGGTGTCTTTGCAGCGCAGTCATTCCACCGACAATTTGCGGCGCCTCATCATAAGCGAGAAATATGGGGAGGCCATCGTCTTCGGGCGGTGCTGGCGGCGGGGGGATTTCAGATAAATCCAAATCCGTCGAAGCGATAGTCAAATCTTCAGGTATTGCATTTTCTTCGGTGGGTATAGGCACACTGGGCCGCACTGGTGGAGGAGGCAAATGAAATTGCCTGGTCTGCGGAATATCTGCAACTTCAATTGTCACGTCTACTTTGTCGAATGTCTCAACAGTCATATCGAATTGCTTTGCAATTTGAAACATCAGAATCAGCGCAGCCATGCTTATGGCAAACGAGGCTTCAAGAACTTTGCGTTGTTTTATTTTAAGATCCGCTTTTGGCGCCTTTCCGACAACCAATTCCTTCGCCTTCGTTAAGTTGGAAAAGTATTTTCTGGTTGACCCATTCAGCGCACTTTCTTTTTGTTCTCCAGAACTACCGAACGGCTTAAATTTGTGGTTTTGATTCATAAACATTCTGTCCGACTCCAATTATCCTTCAAAAATATATTTCTCTAATCTCTACACAAATACGGAGGTTTGATAAAAAGGGTTGCAAGGGATTATATATTGAAAATATCAACAACCCACTTTTAAATAAAGCCGATTTCAGAGTGCACCCGAGACGACTTGCGGCATAAATTAGGAGATTGAAGTGAGAAGATGAAATTTGAAAATCATATTCGGTAAATCTATTTACTTATCCAGCATCTCTCGTATTTTTCGACCTAAAATTTCTTTGGAATAAGGTTTTTGAAGTAAGGCAATTGAGGCCTGGTTGAAATCCTGGGTAAGATTTGATACTTTAGATTCCGCATCATACCCAGTGACGAACAGTACAGGCAATTTTGGATTAATAGCGTTCATCTTTTTGTAAATTTCGGGCCCACTCTCTTTGGGCATGACGACATCCATCACCACTAAATCAATGGAATTTCTTTCGGGGTTAAAAATCTCCATTGCCTCTTCGCCATTTTTAGCCAGCAAGACTTTATATCCCAAGCCGTTGATAAGCCGAACCGCTACGTTTCTCACGATCTCTTCATCTTCAACAATTAAGATAGTCTCACTTCCACCTTGCCAGGTATTTAACTTGTTTTTAACCTTACGCTGCTTCTCCTGTCTTTTGGTTGCTACGGGCAAGAAAATTTTAATGGTTGTCCCTTTATCGATTTCACTTTCAACCTTAAGATAACCGTTGTGCTGTTCTACGATTCCATAGACGACAGCAAGGCCCAAGCCCGTGCCTTTGCCTAATTTCTTGGTTGTAAAAAAAGGTTCAAAAATATGTGCTTGCAATTCTCGACTCATACCAATTCCCGTATCAGTGACAGATAATTGCAAATAAGTTTTATTATTAACCGTTTCGCCATTTTTCGGCTCAGATAATGGACCTGTTTCAAGAAAACGTGTTTCTAATAATAATTTTCCTCCTTCGGGCATTGCGTCCCGGGCATTGGTAAAAAGGTTCATCAAAACCTGATGTATTTGACCCTTATCTGCAAAAACAGGCGGTAAACTTGGGGCCAATTCGGTTTTCAGTTCAATGTCTTCACCTAAAATCCGTTTCAGCATTTTCAGTAGATCCTCGACAACTTTATTGAGATCAAAGGACTGCTTTTTCAGAAGCTGGCGGCGGCTGAAGCTCAACAATTGATTTGTAAGGTCGCTCGCTTTTATTGCCGCTTTCTTGATTTCAAATAAATCATCGTAGGCACGATGGTCGGAATCTAAACTTTGCATTCCCAGCTCGGCGTTTCCGACAATGGCGGTTAAAATATTGTTAAAATCATGAGCTACACCACCTGCTAAGGTGCCGATTGTTTCCATCTTTTGTGATTGCAAAAGTTGCGCTTCGATTTTCTTACCTTCAGTAATATCACGGAAGCTCCAGACCCGGCCGACGATCTTGTCTCCTATCCGCTGGGCTAATGAATAACGTTCAAAAATTCTGCCGTCTTTAAAACTGAGGATATCAAAACCTTTAGCCTCCGGTTCGCTATACAGTCTCCTCACTTGAGTTAGAAATTCCTCGGGCTCTTTTAATTGATTAAGCACAAAAGCGATGACCTTGTCATCGTCATGAGAGGCGATCATAGAATCCGGGATGTGCCACATCTTGAGAAATTTTTGGTTAAAACTCACTATTTTCCCATGTTGGTCCACCACCAGGATACCATCGGCTGTTGATTCAAGAGTTGACCGAACTAGCGAAAGCGACTTTTGCAGTTCCTTTTCAGCAAGCTTGTTTTCAGTAATATTTAAGCCATAGCCCACTATTTTTATAACATCACCGTTCGGCTCAATGACCGGACTCGCCACTCGCAGGAAATGCCTCTCTTCACCGGAAGCTGTTTGAAGCGTCTCTTCATAACTGCTACTCTTCTTACTGGATATGACATTCTTATACCATTTTTGCCTCTGACGGCCAATTTTGAGATCAAGGCCGCGCTTTCGGCAATAGTCCAGGTCGGTTTTGCCAATCATCCATTTTCGCATCTTTGCGTCTTTAATTCCGTGAGGATTAACATAGCTGTATCGAAAATCTCTATCAAGGACACCCAGCTGAATAGGTAGATGCTCCAAAAGTTGCTCATAAAAACTTTTAAGACCGGCGAGCTGTTCTTCAGCACGCTTGCGCTCGGTGATATCACGAAAATTTGACACTATAGCCTGTACGCCTGGTTCTGTCAAAAGATTAGTTCCTGTTCCCTCAATTGTGATATAAGAGCCGTTTTTATGGCGCATCCGGTGGCAAAATTGAACTTCCTTTCCGGAATTCAGCAAAGCTTCTGCAAATATTTTATCTGCGCGCTCTCGATCATCCGGATGAACTAAATGCAGACCGGGCTGCCCGACTAACTCATCGACCTCGTATCCAATTACTTTCTTCACGGACGGGCTTATATAAGAAACCTTTCCTTCTGCGTCAAACATGACCGTAACATCATTCCCGTGTTCAATGAGAGCACGGAATCTGCTTTCGCTCTCTTGCAGCAGAACCTGAGCATTTTTACGATCGGTAATATCAACCGCCGTTCCCAAAACCGCCGGTTTTTGATTAAACTCAGTGCTGCTCGCAGTAAAATCTACCCAGCGTTCTTCACCATTTTTAGTCAGAATTTTAACTTCAAATCGCTTTCGAACCTTTTTACCCTTCTGCCGCGCCAAGCCACGTTCCTTGACCAAGGATCGGAAATCAGAGTGGATAACCTGCCAAAAGTTCATTTTCAGCAATTCGTCTTGAGTATAGCCTGTGATATTTGCGGCCGCAGGATTTACATACCGCATTCGATTCCTTTGAAAAATGAAAATAGCCGCAGATGTTGTTTCAGCCAGAACCCGTAATTTAGATTCGCTCTCACGTAGAGCATCTTCTCCTTGTTTTCGTTCCGTAATATCGCGAACAGCAGTTACGCGCGCCTTTTGACTTTTATAGAGGCAATCTTTTCCCATTATTTCCACATTAAAAGTTGAGCCGCCCTTCTTTACTCCAATAACTTCGTACGGTTTTTCATAACTGGTCTGGATATTTTTCATGATTCTTTCCGCCGATTCAGGCGTAGTGATCTCAACCGGGGATAAGCCAATAACCTCATCCGAGTCATAACCAAACATATCAGCAAATGCCTGATTGGCCATCACTACCTTTCCGCCTACTGAAATGATCATGCCCTCAAAAGCTGCTTCACTCAGCGTTCGATACCGCTCTTCATTATCGAGCAGAGCCTCCTCAGTACGCTTGCGCTCGGTAATGTCAACTGCTGTCCCTAAAACTGCCGGATTTTGCTCAAAGGTAGTAACCCGCGAACTATAATCGACCCAACGCTCTTCACCCCCCTTGGTTTGTATTTTGATTTCATATCGGGACGGCACCTTCTTACCTCCCTGTCTTGCCACGCCACGCTTTTTGACCAATTCTTGAAATTCCGGATGGATAACTTCCCACAAATTCATTTCCAGCAATTCGTCTCGATTGTATCCGGTTATTTTTGTGGCTGCGGGATTTACATACTTCACGCGGTTCATTTGATAAATGAAGATGGCTGGGGAGGTCATTTCAGCGAGGAGCCCAACCTGAAAATCTTCAAATTCGTTAACTTGTTTACGCAAGGCGCTTAAGTCCTTGATAAGCTGAGCTTTACTTTTTTCTTTATCTCTCACTGTAGCCTCCCAAGCCTGAGATGGAGTACCCAACCCGAGGTTTATTTAAAAAAAGATATTGGCAAACTTAAAATCCATAAGTTTTTTTTAAAAATAGACAGGAAAATTAAAAGGAATGCAACATATAGATGCCTTGGCAAGGATAGATCGTCTATCCATCATAATACAAAACTTTCCCATAAGTCCTGAAAACTTAACAAAATCTTTAGAGATAGCAAGATTTATAACAAAAATTTTACATAAAAGTTTAGGGGACCTTGCTTGTAAAAAAGATTGAAATTGAACAGTGAGTTTACTATATTCAGCAGAATTTTACTTGAGGGTAAAATGGCAGAAATTTTATTTTTCATTTTTTTAGCTTCGGCTGTTTCTTTTTACGTAGTCTTTCCGATCGTGCAAGCAAGAACTAGAGCCGGCCGAAGGGTCAATTCTTCTAACAACCACCCCAGCGAATTAGTAGAAAGAAAACAGACCATTTACGCCGCTATCAAGGATATTGAATTTGACTATCAAATGGGAAAACTTTCGAAAGAAGATTATCAGGAATTACGGCAGCAGTACAAAGATGAAGCGGTGCGGCTTTTAAAAGAAATTGACCAGAAGGAAAAAAAGGTGACTAAAGGCGCAATTCGTGCAAATAAGAAAGATGCGCAGGCTAACTTTTGCTGGATATGCGGCACTGCGCTTGTGATTGGCGAGAAGTTTTGCCCGAATTGCGGGGAAATTGAATGACTTCAATTATCATTCTTCATATTAACAGCAGTTGTTGCAGGATTCGGTAAAACTCAAACGGTGACGGAAACTCAATCAACAGCAATTGCAGTAACCGGACTGACAAAATCTTTTGGCAATCTGTATGCACTTCGTAATCTCAGCTTTAGCCTGAACAAAGGGGAATTTTTAACCATCTTCGGCCCCAACGGCGCCGGCAAAACCACTCTGATTCGAATCCTCTCGACTCTCACCAAAGCTTCTTCCGGAGAAATCAGAATTGCAGACTTCTCGTTTGAAAACGACTCTGAAAAAATTCGTCGCCAAATTGGCGTTATTGCACATCAAACTTTTCTTTACGAAAACCTGACCGCTGAAGAGAACCTGCGTTTTTACGGTAGACTGTACGACGTTGAGAACCTACCCAAAAAAATTGAGACCCTCCTTTCCGAAGTGGATCTACAATTGCGAAAAAAAGACTTCGTGCGCACCTTTTCGCGCGGCATGCAGCAGCGGCTGGCAATTGCGCGGGCCATGTTGCACGAGCCCTCGATTCTCCTGCTCGATGAACCGTATACCGGCCTGGACCAGCATGCTTCGGAAATGCTCACCAACTGGCTCAAACGTCTGCGAAGTGCCGAACAAACGATCTTGATGGTCACCCACGATCTAGAACAGGGCATGGAACTGGCGGATAGAATTGCGGTTTTGGTCAAGGGTAAATTGGTACTGAATCAGGCGCAGCAGGAAATTGACCCAAAGAAATTCCGGCAAACTTATTACGATCTCGTGGAGAAAGACAAGCGATGATCGCCAAAGTTGGCGTGCTCCTTTGGAAGGACATTCTTTCCGAATTACGCACCAAGGAACTGATTTTCTCCATGCTGGTGTTTAGTTTAATGGTAGCCGTTATTTTTAATTTCTCTTTTCCACCAGGCAGCGAATTCATTAAAGATGCTTCTCCCGGCATCCTCTGGATGACCTTCATCTTTGCCGGATTATTAGGAATGAACCGGTCGTTCGTTTACGAAGTTGATACAGGCTGCCTGCAGGGACTCATGCTTGCCCCGATGGATCGGTCGGTGATTTATATTAGCAAACTGCTGGTTAATTTCATTTTTATCGGGACCGTCGAATTGATTGTGACACCGCTGTTTGCCATCTTCTTTGATTTTAGTATCATCGATTCACTCGGGCCCTTTTTGCTGATGCTGTTCTTAAGTACCCTGGGATTTTCGGTCATCGGAACCCTGTTTTCTGCGATTGCCGTGAACACGAAAACCCGCGAGGTCATGCTGCCTATTCTGCATTTTCCGGTCGTGATTCCCATCATCATTTGCGCGGTGCAGGCGACCTCTGCCATTTTTCAAGGGCGGGAGTGGAGCGAAATCTGGAATTGGTTGAAAATTTTGATCGCTTTCGATATTATTTTTCTCATATTAGCTATTTTAATGTTTGAATATGTTATTGAAGAATAGATGCGGCAAGCTCAAAATCATAAATATCAAAACTCAAAACTGATTTTAATTGTAATTTGGAATTTAATTATTGGGATTTGCTCGTAAGAGAGGAGTATTATGAACGTCAGTAAATCGATTCTTGGTCCGGCACTTTTTGTATGCATGCTGGTCAATCTCTATTTGATTTTCATGTTTGCGCCAACGGAGAGTTCCATGGGGCAAATCCAGCGAATTTTTTATTTCCACGTACCGACCGCCTGGGTTTCAGGGCTGTCACTTTTCGTGTTATTTATTTCCAGTATTCTGTATCTCTGGAAAAAGCAGAGAAAATACGACATCGTTGCTCATGCTGCCGGTGAAATCGGTGTGCTCTTCATGACAATGTTTTTGGTAACCGGTCCCATTTGGGCGCGGCCGGTCTGGAACATCTGGTGGGATTGGTCGCCGCGGCTGACTTCTTCGCTTGTGTTGTGGTTTATCTTTGTCGCCTATCTTATGCTGCGGAACTTTGTCGAAAACGAAGAAAAAGGCGCCCGCCTTGCCGCCGTTTTCGCAATCGTCGGATTTGTGGATGTGCCGATTGTTTATATGTCCATCAGGCTGTGGGCGGACATCCATCCCCGGCCAGTGATTGGTGGCGGCGAAAGCTCCGGGCTGCATCCCGACATGAAAATCGCCTTCTATTTTAGTGTGTTTACATTTACCTTACTTTTCTTATATTTGCTCATTCAGCGAGTTCGCTTACAAAAAGCCACAGTGGCGATCTCCGAAATGAAGAAACAAATAGCGTATTAAATGCATTCCGTCGCGACGGGACAGTGACGATAAAATCCGTCAAGGTTTAGAGAAAAATAGCTTTAATAAGGAAGGAGAATCCAATTAGAATGAAGAAAAACATTTTATTTGTAATTACACTCCTGTTGATTATCCCATTTTCAATAGAAGCTCAAGTCCCGCGCCTGGTCCATTATCAGGGAACGCTGAACAACAGTGACGATACTGCATTCACAGGAACGACCGATCTGGAATTCAGTATTTTCAGCTCGCCGAAAAGTGAGAAACCTCTCTGGGCGGAGGTACATAAAAACGTCAAAATTTCAGACGGGAATTACGAGGTCTTTTTAGGCAGCCAAAATCCGTTGAACCTTTCCTATTACGAATATTTTCTGGAAGTCAAAGCTGAGAATGTAAATAGTAATAATTCAAGAACGATGATTGTTGGCTCCGGTTACAATTTTCGTCTTAAGTTTTTATTTGCTGCTTATACAGTCGTTTGGGTGGCGATCTCGATTTATCTGTTTAGTATTTCGCGCCGCCAGAAAAAGCTGATCGCCGATTTAGAAACTTTGGCGAAAGTAAAATAAAAAGGGCACAGCCGGGGCTGGCTCTGCCTGTCTATTCCATTAGAACTATAAAGCGGCTACGCGATTCGGTATCCGCTTTGTAAAAGCACCCATACCATTCGAAGAATGTTTTTTATTCTAAAGTTTTTTGAAATGAATATCAAGCAATATATTGTTAATTTATGATAATTTTTTGCGATAAATGTTTTTTCTACCAAAATTGAAATACCACAAGAAAATAATGGAGACCTTGAAATGTTAAGTCGTTTTCTCTTAATTACAGTCGTGCTTGCTTTTTTAGCCTGCCAGTCAGAACAAAATAACCACAGTGAAGAAGGCACGCAAAAAAACAACGGTACGAAAGCACCCGAATTTGTTCTGCAAACATTGGATGGAAAAAATTACGATTCCGGTGAATTAAAAGGCCGGATTTTAATCGTGGATTTTTGGGCAACGTGGTGCAAACCGTGCATACAGGAAATGCCGGATTACAATGCGCTTTACAATAAATTTAAGTCGGAAAAATTTGAAATGCTCGGTGTTACCCTGGCTTCCGGAGATGCAAACACCGTAAAGAATTTTATTGGCAATCTTAAAATCGATTATCCGATTTACATGGGGAATGACAAGGTTGTCTTTGATTTCGGGGGGATTGTGGCCTTTCCGACAACTTTTATTATCGATCAGAATTGGAATATTGTTAAAAAATATGTTGGAGGCGGGAAGGTAAAAATTGACGAAATAGAAATGATAGTTGAAGCGCTCCTCGAAAAGAGCTAATTTTGCGGCGATTCAAGCCTGATCTTGACATAATTTACCAGATTTATCCCGCCCCTGAGCATCAGTAAAAGTAGACCGGGGAAGACAAATACCGCCGCAATAAACCACCCGGAGTTCACATAATCCTTACCAAAATATCCCAGCAGGAAATAGCGCGGAACGCGTCCGACAAAACCGGCAAGCATAAATTGAATTTTAGAATATTTCTGGCTAATGGCATAAATTCTCAACGGTTCGGCTGGGATCGGCAAAAAAGAAGCAAAAGATAAGATCCAGAATCTGGATCTGTCAAATAGAGGAGCCATGCTTTTATAAAGCCAGTTTTCCTTAAAATTGGCCACTTTATTAAACTTGAACAGGATCGTAAAAAAAATGTATTCGGATAAGTAAGCAACCAAAGTAGCCAGCCCGCCAACCAACGCAACCATGCCCGGATCAGCGCCGGCAACCGCGCCAACCACAAGCAAATTCGCTGGCAGTGGAAAGTAGGCAGTTGCCGCACACATTAAAAGAAAAAAAACGGTGAGACTGAACACCTGGCCGGAATCGGAGATCAGCTTTTTATTTATCCAATACCAATAAATTCCAACAATTAGGATGGATAGAAAAAATTTGAGGATAGAACGGGGGTTCAATCGAATTTTTTTCACGCTGGAACTTACAAAACTTCTGAGATTCTAACAAGATTTTTTTTCTACGAGGGATCAACCTCATTATTCGCAAAAACTTATCCAAATCTGTTTTCACCGGACCACGACGATTGTGCTTGCCCTGTTCCCAAACAAAAATCGGTAAAGAATTTAAAGCCGGCGCTTATCAAATTCAATTAAAAAAAGAAATTAGTTCGTGGGTGCTCAGGCATTCTGCTTCAACCGTTGGCTCCGGAGACCAACGCCGTCCTTTTTACGAGTTACTGTTTTTATTGTCTTTAAAGCCGTTTTTATTTTTCTCGGGTGCGATTTGGGTGCGAAAGTGTCGACGAAAAGTATCATAAAAATTAATTCATGATAGCGTCTTGCTCCGACTTTCTTCCAATGTAATAAAT
>Ga0209988_10000306_pt1 | contig 29525 bp, 20 predicted proteins | sample N075metaG_FD_183115 | JGI IMG/M metagenome (GOLD analysis project Ga0209988, IMG submission 183115) | Deep subsurface microbial communities from Kermadec Trench to uncover new lineages of life (NeLLi) - N075 metaG (SPAdes) (version 2) | ecosystem: Environmental > Aquatic > Marine > Ocean trench... | reverse complement strand
AGACTCTCATCTTCGACTCCTTCCGATCCATCGCCAGGCCACCCAATCGATCACAGCGAGCGTTCCGTGACCGGGCGACCAAAGAGCCGATCCACTTCTCGACACAGTTCGGCGGAGGGCGAGACGCCCCGAATTCCACCGATCCCCAGAATGGTCTCGCTCTCGCCCGGGTCCGTAATATGGAGATAGACACCACAATCGCCGAGATGATCGCCGAGAAGTCGCTTGAGCGCGATCAGGCGATCTCGCGTCACGTCTGCCGATTTCACGCACACCCGCAAGCTCGCCGAGAGTTCCTGCTCGGCATCCTCCAGCAGGGTCACGCTGCGCACGAGAATCTTGGGTGGATCGCCTTCTTCGAGCGTGCCCTGCACGATCAAAGGAATCGGACCTCGCTCCCCGCTCGCGCTCAGTTCATTTTTGGCCGCTCGAAGCAATTCGACGTGCTGCTCGAAGGGCTCCGAAAAGATCACCAATTCGAAACTGCCTTCGAGGTCCTCGAGGGTCCCGAAGCCCATGCGCTTGCCCCGTTTGGTACGGGTTTCCCGAAAGCCCGTGAGCAGACCGCCCGCGCGAATCTCCCGCCCCTTCTTGTCCGCGGATGTGAGCGCCGTCGTATCGGTGAACCGCGCCAAGAGCGGCGCCACCGAGCTCAGGGGGTGTCCCGTCACATAGAAGCCGAGCAATTCCTTCTCGTGGCTCAAGCGTTCGCGTTCGCCCCATTCGGAGGCTTCGACGAGTTTGGGCGCGTCGAGTCCCTCGCCCTCGGCCAGACCCCCGAACAGACTTTCCTGGCCGACCGCGCGATCCCGTTGGGTCGACGCCGCGCGTTCGAGGGCTCCGTCGATCGAGGCCCAAACCGAGGCGCGCTCCGAATGAAGCGAATCGAAGGCCCCGCATTTCACGAGCGCTTCGACCACTCGACGGTTGACCTTGCGCGCATCGATCCGATCCGCAAAATCGAAGAGGCTGGTAAACGGGCCCCCGCTCTCACGCGCCTCGAGGATCACATCGATCGCCCCTGCGCCGACGTTCTTGATCCCCGCAAATCCAAAGCGAATCGCGCCCGAAACGACCCCGAAGTCCCGATCCGATTCGTTCACATCGGGCGGCACGATCTCGATCCCCTTCTCCCGGACATGGGCGATATAGCGCGATAGGCGGTCATGGTTGCCCGACTCGATGGTCAAGATCGAGGCCAAATATTGTTCTGGATGGTTCGCCTTCAGATAAGCCGTCTGATAGGTGATATACGCGTAGGCCGTCGAATGGGCCTTCGGGAAACCGTAGCCCGCGAACTCGACGATCAGATCGAAGACCCGGCCCGCTTCGGCACCGTCGATCCCGTTGGCGATCGAGCCGCTCATGAAGCGCTCACGCTGTTCCTGCATGACGTCGGCCTTCTTCTTGCCCATCGCCCGACGCAGGAGATCGGCCTCTCCGAGGCTGTAGCCGGCCATCTTCTGGGCGATCTGAAGCACCTGGTCCTGGTAGACGATGACGCCGAGCGTCTCCTCGGTCAGATCCGCAATCATCGGATGCAGATATTCGATCTTCGTCGTGCCTCGTTTCCGAGCGACATAGTCATCCACCATTCCCGACTGGAGCGGGCCCGGACGGTAGAGTGCGACGAGCGGGATGATCTCCCGAAAAGTCGCCGGTTTGAGCTTCAGGACGAGGTCCGTCATACCCGACGACTCGACCTGGAAAACGCCCTCCGTATCCCCAGCACACAACAATTCGAAGGTCGCCGGATCGTCCATCGGGATGGCGTTGACGTCGAAGTCCTCGAAGCCCGGTTTGCGCCGAATCATCCGCTCCGCGTCCGCCATCAAGGTCAATGTCTTGAGACCCAGGAAATCGAATTTGATCAATCCGAGCCGTTCGACACAATTCATATTGTATTGCGTCATCACGTCACCCGATTTTTGATCCTTATAGAGAGGGACCATCTGGAGGAGTGGTTTCGTTCCGATGACGACGCCGGCGGCGTGTTTCGACGCATGCCGGGTGAGGCCTTCGAGGTTCTGCGCCGTATCGAGCAAGCGCTTCACCTGACTATCGGTCTCGATCGCCGAACGGAGTTCCGGAGAGCGGTCGATGGCCTCCCGCAATTTGATCCCAAGCACCTCGGGAACCATCTTCGCGATTCGATCCACTTCGCCGTAGGACATCCCGAGCGCTCGGCCGACGTCACGAATCGCAGCCCGGGCCTGCAGCGTCCCGAAGGTGACGATCTGCGCGACTTTCATCTCGTCGTATCGGCCCTCGAGCGAGTCCCCCTCTGGCACGGCCCCGTCGTATTTTTCCGCCACGTAGCGGATCACCTGTTCCCGCCCACGCATACAAAAATCGACGTCGATATCCGGCATCGAGATGCGTTCGGGATTCAGGAAGCGTTCGAAGATGATGTCGTATTCGATCGGATCGACATTCGTGATATTCATGCCGTAGGCGACCAGGCTTCCCGCCGAACTGCCTCGGCCCGGCCCAACAGGAATGTTGTTCTGTTTCGCATATTGGATGAAGTCCGCGACGATCAGGAAGTAGCCGGGGAAACCCATCTTCTTGATCACGCCTAGCTCGTGCTCGAGCCGCTCGACGTAGACCTTCCGATCTCCTTTGAAGGGTTCGTCCGGCTGCATGCCGAGCTTTGCGCGCAAACCCGACCAGGCCTGCTCCTCCATCACCTCATCGAGACTCTTGCCGGCCGGAACCTGGAAGTCGGGCATGTGATATTCGCCCATCGGGATTTCGAGATCACAGCGCTCCGCGATTTCGAGGGTCGCCTCGACCGCCTGGGGCATGTCATGGAAGACTTCCCGCATCTCGTCCCCGTCCTTGACGAAGAATCCGTGACCATCGAATCGGAGGCGTTTCTCGTCGCTGACGTTGGCGGCCGTTCCGATACAGAGCAGCACATCATGATCGTCATGATCATGCTCCGCGAGATAATGAGCATCGTTCGTTGCGACCAGTGGAATCCCGAGATCGTGATGCATCTTGAGCAGCTCTTGATTCACGACCTCCTGGGCCGGGATGCCGTGGCGTTGCAATTCCAGGTAGTAGCGATCCCCGAAGAGCCGCAAAAAATCCTCGGCCGCTGTCCATGCGCTGTCGGGCTCGCTTGCGAGAATCGATCTCGGGACGGGTGACGACAGACAGCCGGAAGTGCAGATGAGGCCCTGGTGGTGTTTCTCGAGGAGATCCCAGTCGATCCGGGGCTTGTAGTAGAAACCTTCGAGATAGGCCTTCGACACCAACATCATCAGGTTCTGGTATCCGCGCTCGTCCATCGCCAGCAAGAGGAGATGATTGATGGCATCGTATCCCGTCTCGGCCCGCTGCTTCCTCTCTCGATCGAATCGCGATCCGCCCGCGAAATAGACCTCGCAGCCGATGATCGGCTTGATGCCATTCGCCAGCGCCTTCTCGTAGAACTCGATCGTCCCGAAGAGATTCCCGTGGTCGGTTTGGGCGACCGCCGGCATATTGGCCGCCTTGGCGCGCTCGAAAAGCGGATTGTGTTTGATCGCGCCGTCGAGGAGTGAATATTGTGTATGCAGATGAAGGTGAACAAAGGGCGCCGGCACGGGCTACTCCCACTCGATCGTGGCGGGCGGCTTGCTCGAGATGTCATACACCACGCGATTGATGCCACTGACCTCGTTGATGATTCGATTCGAGATTCGACCGAGGACGTCGTAGGGAAGATGCGCGAAATCCGCGGTCATCGCGTCTGTGGAGGTGACACAACGCACGGCCACGACGTTCTCGTAGGTGCGCTGATCCCCCATGACGCCGACACTCTCGACGGGCAGAAAGACCGTGAGCGCCTGCCAGATCTCGTCGTAGAGGCCCGCCGCCTTGATCTCCTCGATCATGATCGCATCCGCTTCACGCAGAGCGGTCAGACGCTCCCGGGTGACCTCACCCAGGATGCGAATGCCGAGGCCAGGGCCCGGAAAGGGATGGCGTCCAAGCACAGCGTCCGGCAAGCCGAGTTCGCGGCCGACCGCGCGAACCTCGTCCTTGAAGAGTTCGCGGAGAGGCTCGACGAGTGCGAGCCGCATCTGCTCGGGCAGCCCCCCCACGTTGTGGTGGGTCTTGATCGTGACGGATTTGCCCTTGACCGAAACACTCTCGATCACGTCGGGATAGAGTGTTCCCTGAACCAGGAAGTCGACCTCGCCGATCTGGGCGGCCTCTTCCTCGAAGACTTCGATAAAGAGATTGCCGATGATCTTTCTCTTCTTCTCCGGATCCGTGACCCCCGCAAGCGCCGAGAGGAAGCGATCCTCGGCATCGACCGAAATCAGTTGGACGCCAAGGATTTCCCGGAACAAAGCCTCGACTTCTTGGCGCTCGTTCTTTCTCATCATGCCGTGGTCGACAAAAATACAGCTGAGTTGATCCCCGATCGCGCGGTGGACGAGCGTCGCGGCGACGGAGGAATCCACACCCCCCGAGAGTCCGCACACCGCCCGGCCCTCGCCGACCTGCGCGCGAATTCCTTCGATCGCCGTCGCCGCAAAAGAGGCCATCGTCCAGGACGCTGTACAGCCACAGATGCGGTGGACGAAATTTTCGAGAATCTGGCGGCCGCCCTCGGTGTGAACGACTTCGGGATGAAATTGCACACCCCAGAAAGGGACTCGCTCCGATCGAACCGCCGCGAAAGGGGAACCCCCCGAGCGGGCGATCACGCTCATGCCCTCCGGCAACTCGACCACACGATCCCCGTGACTCATCCAGACGGTCAGTGGGTCGTCCTTCGACAATCCCTCAAAAAGCGGATCGTCCCGCTCGATCTTCAGCGTGGCCCGCCCGTATTCCCGATCGCTTGCGGCCTCGATCTGGCCGCCCAGCCGATGGACGACGACCTGCAGCCCGTAGCAGATACCCAGGATCGGAACGCCCAACTCGAGAACCTTCGGTTCGAGATCGAGCGCATCCTCGTCCAACACGGAACTCGGCCCGCCCGACAAGATGATGCCGGTCGGTGCAAAGGCTTCGATCGCTTCGAGGCTCATGTCCGCCGGATGGAGTTCGCAGTAGACATGCCCTTCTCGGACACGACGTGCGATCAGCTGTGAGTATTGCGCCCCGAAATCCAGGATGAGGATCCTGGAATCCGAAGCGACGGAACGAGAAGACATGAGGGGTCGGTCCTCGGTCTATGCGTCGATCGTGAGGGGATTCGATCGAAAGATTGAATTTCTTCGGGGATGAAAAGTCAGCGAAAAACGAGAGCGTCGGTGCATCGAACGAATCGTGAAGCAAGCCCGATGAGGCTCACTTGATACGATAGTTGGGAGCCTCCTTCGTCACGATCACATCGTGCACATGGCTTTCGTGAAGGCCCGCGGAGGAAATCCGCACGAATTGGGAGCCCCGACGCAAATCATCCAGATTGGCCGCACCGCAATAGCCCATCCCCGAACGAAGGCCGCCGTAGAGTTGGTGAAGCGACTGGGAGAGGCTGCCCCGATAGGGAACGCGGCCTTCGATTCCCTCTGGAACGAGCTTCTCGCTCGCGACGCCCGACTGGAAGTAGCGGTCGCGGCTGCCTTCCGCCATCGCACCGAGCGAACCCATGCCCCGATAGACCTTGTACGAGCGGCCCTGGTACAGGACGACCTCCCCGGGCGCCTCGTCGGTTCCCGCGAAGAGGGAGCCGATCATGATCGTCGTCGCACCGGCCGCGAGCCCCTTCACGACATCGCCCGAATATTTGATTCCGCCATCCCCGATGATCGGAATTCCGAATCGTCTGGCCACTTCGGATGCGTCGCGAATCGCGGTGAATTGGGGAACGCCGACGCCCGCAACCACGCGCGTCGTGCAGATCGACCCCGGACCGATCCCCACCTTGACTCCCGAGACGCCCGCCTTGATCAACGCCTCTGTGCCCTCGGCCGTGGCGACGTTGCCGCCGACCACGGAGAGCTCGGGATAGTGGCTCTTCAGCTCGCGAATCGCGGCCAGAACCCCCGCGGAATGTCCGTGAGCCGTATCGACGACGATCACATCCACGCCGGCATTCACGAGGGCCTGTGCCCGTTCGAGTCGATCGTCACCCGTCCCGATCGCGGCGCCACAGCGCAGGCGACCGAGCCCATCTTTGCACGCGTCGGGATAGAGCTTGGTCTTTTCGATGTCTTTGATCGTGATCAGTCCGCAAAGCTTGCCGGCGTCATCGACCACCAAGAGCTTCTCGATACGGAATTCGTGCAGCAGTTCCTGAGCGCGCTCCATCGTCGTGCCGGGCGGCACGGTGACGAGATTTTCACTCGTCATGACCGTCGAAATCTCCGCCGTGACATCTTTCACGAAGCGCAGATCGCGATTGGTCAGAATTCCGACCGCCTTGCCGTCACGGGTCACCGGCACTCCGGAGATCCGAAATCGGCCCATGACTTCGAGCGCCTCACGAATCGGCTGCTCGGGCCGCATCGTAATCGGGTCGACGATCATGCCCGACTCGGAACGTTTGACCTTGTCGACCTCGGCCGCCTGATCGGCAACCGAGAGGTTCTTGTGGATGATGCCGATACCGCCGTTGCGCGCCATGCAGACCGCCGTCTCGTGTTCGGTGACGGTATCCATCGCAGCCGCAACGAGGGGGGTATTCAATTCGATTTCGTTGGTGAATCGCGTGCGGAGATCGACTTCATGGGGCAGGACGTCCGAGGCCGCAGGCACGAGAAGCACGTCGTCGAACGTGAGTCCCTCGCGAATCTCCGATTGGCTCATCGTCTGCTCCACTCGCCTCCACTTCGGGTCACGTGGCTCTGGCTCTTCGAGCCGGGGCGCCGGAAACTTGGAGGCGGAGGATAATCGGGGCCTGTGAACCGGTCAACCGAGGGAACCCGCGGGCCGACGAATCGCGCCTTTTCAGTCGGGGGCGTGTTCGACGAGCGTGTCGAGGCTGGCCCTCGTCAAGCCGATGAGTTCGCCCAGCACAGCCTCGGCCAATCGAAACGCCGCGCGCGGCGAATCGTCCAGCAATCGCGAAAGCCCCGATCGCGTCAGCGTCGAAATCGTACATGGACCGTCCGCCAGCGCGGTGACCTCACGCTTTCCCAACGCGAAAAGCGACGCCGCCCCGAGGTGTTCCTGGGCCTCGAGGACACCGACGATGTCTCCGGTGCGTCGGCTCTTGAGCTTGAGGCGCCCCGCTTCGAGAAGCACGAGCCCGTCCCCTTCCGAGCCTTCCCGAAAGGCGCTCTTGCCATTTGGAAGTTCGCGCGTCTCGAGTACGTCGGCGAGACACGCACGTTCTTCCTCACTGAATTCCGTCAGTAGTGCGAAGCGTTTGAGGTCCTCGGGATTCATGGGACGATCCTCGCGAACAGGCTGCGAAGCAGGGAACTCGGATCCTTGCCCGGCTCAAGCGGCAGCAGGAAGAGACTCGCGTCGTCGATCAGGGAAAGATTTTCCCGGAGTTCATCGGGCGAAAGCCGTTCTCCCGGGGCCAGCAGGACGACGTAGAAGGTCCGAGCCGAATTCTTCTGACCGAGGGCCGCGCCGATCGGGGCAAGCTCCGCCGCGCTGGCCCCCACCCGCGCATCGAGCAGAAAGATCGTCCCGAGCGCGCGGTAGCCGGCGAAGGTCCAGAGCGCATGGTTGGCGGAATCGGTCGGGAGATGAACCAGATCGATTCCGAAATCACCATCGATGTCGATTCGCGCCATCGTTTCGAGGTCGCCCGGGCCGACCTGACCCTGCGCAAAGCGAGGCGCGAGTTCGGCACCCGGCACTTTCTTCAACAGGTCCGAAAACTGCGCGGCGACTTCGCTGCTGGCAGCGGCCACCAACAACTTGAGGTTGGGAGGAGTGGCATCGCCCGACTCGAGCCCCGTAAAGCTCCGCAAGCGCCGACACTGCGCCTCGTTGAACAACAGGTTCGCGGGGGGTTGCACCGGCACGATATGCGCTCGACCCAATTCGACGATGCCTCGATCCGCAAGGGTATGCAGCGTTCGAAGCACTTGATAGTCGGGATGGGTGGACTGGTCGACGATATCGCCGACGCGATCCAACTGCTCCAGGAGCCCGAGCACTTCCTGGGTCAGGGGGTGCACGATGTTGGGCAGTTTCGATCGGTCCAGGCAGAGTTTGATCGGCGATTCCAGCGGCGGCAGTTTCGGGGCCAGCCGATTCCATTCGTCGAGTTGTCGCAGACCTTCGGCGAGCACGCTGCGCGTCGGTGCCCGGATCTCGGCAACCCCTTCGATCACGGTCTGCTCGAAGCGGAACTCGCCCGACCTCCAATCGAGCATCCGAAAAAGTGCCTTCTCGGCTCGCACCGAGCCTGTGACCGCAGCATAGATCTGGCCGTCCACCATGATGATCGATCCGGACCGCGCCGAAACCGACTCGCCATCCGGCAGGAGTGTCAGCCGCCCGGTGGCGTTTCGGATGTGCAGCATCTGCAGAATCTCGGCGGGTTGGAGTTCCACCAGCTGACCTTCGAAATCGGATTGGGCATCGGCGCGCAGCTCGAGGCGCTCGATTCGGGCCTGTCGCTCGAGCAGATCCTCGACGGCCAGCTGGATCTCTGCGACCTCCGCTTCCGCACCCACATGGGCATCGCCCAAACTGCCGATCGCCCCTGCCCGGCGGTCGTCTCCCCCCACGAAGACGAAACGCACACCCCGCGTCCGCGGATTCGCACGCAGGATCTCGGCGAGCTTGTTGGCGTCCACGAGAGGCAATTCGACCTGGGCCACGATGATGCGGGGTCGAGCCGACAGCGCCACCTCGAGACCGGCCGCCCCCTGCGACACCACGCGGCAGGCATGGCCCGCCCGCTCCAGCGCGTTGGCTACACGCCGTCCCCGGCCGGCGTTGGCGTCTGCGATGAGGATCAGAGGGCTCGGCATAGGGGTTCCGTTCATCCGTGGACCGACAGCAGGATTCCGAGCTCACGTTGAAGCTCGAAGGCCAGGTATTCGACGAGTGCCCGATCTGTGGTCTGAAAAATGGCGGAGCGCTCGGCCGCAGTACTGGTGCTGCCGATCATGGCGAAGGCCGGTCCCTCTCCGTAGTAGACGAGGAAGGGTCGACGCGAGTCGAGCGAAGATTTCGCGATCCAGGTGACCGGAGAACTCGCGTCGCGCTCGGCCCCGTCGGCCAGCAGGACGATCTCGGTTCGCAGCTTGCGACCTCGGATCTCCCTCAGTGCGTCGCTCACTTCGGGCAGCCAACGGGAGCCCGGCGAAAGAATCAGAACCCCCCGATCCCCCGGCCGCCTCAGAACATCCTCCAGCACGAATCGGAGAATCTGCCCCTCCGTCTCGACCGCCTGGACCGAGCCAAATTCGAGCAATCGATCGAAGAGCGGATCGATGGCCTGTGGCTCGAGCAGCTCGGGACACGTCACGAGGAGACTGGTTCGCGTCTGAGCGATTCGCTCCTTCAGCACCCGCGAGAGTCCTTCGAGTTGACTGCCATCGGCCGGAAACGTCGCGCACGCGCAATCGACACCCGGGCCGCGCGTGCCCTCCGCCATCCCGGCGACGGCCTGGCGAATACGCTGCAAGAGAATGGCCGCCCCCAGCGCATCGGTCTGTGGCAACAGGACGAGGTAGGCACCGTCCTCGGTCGAGGCCAGCAGGTCCGTCGTGCGAAGCGCGCCGCCGATCTGATGGGCGAAGGCCAAGGCGTCGGCCGGGGCCGTCTTGGCCGACTCGGACTCGACACGCAACATCGAGAAACGGTGTGAAAAGCGATGCGCCTTCTGGATCTCATTGCGAACGGCATCTTTGAAATAGGCTTCGGTGTAGGCCCGCGTTTCGGGATCCCGCAGCGAACGGCGCTCGAGGGCTTGGAAGCGCAGAGCATTGTTCATCGCGATCGCGCCGAATTCGCAGTATTTCTCCGTCTTGGCACGATCGGAGTCGCTGAAGCTTTCATCGTCGAGTTTATCGCTGAGCCGCGCGATCCCGAGCGTCACGCCATTGACCCGAATCGGGACATAGAGCGCTTCCACGGCGTTCGCGTCTTCGGGCAAGGCCGAGACCGCGGACCGTCCGTTCGCCAAGCCAGGACACCAGGCCGACAGAATCTCTTCCAGGCTGACCGTCTTGGGCTCGCCGTCGATCCGGACCAGGCCACGCGCTCCGACCAGATGCAGGGTGTCGCTGCCGAGCTTGTCCGAAATCCAGACCACACCCGATTGCGCCCGGGTCTCGAGACACAATCCTTCGATCAGGCGCTCCGCCAAGGGCTCGACGGACAGCGTCGAAAACAGGCCGGCGGCGCGCTCGAAAAGCGATAGGACGCCCATGAATTCGAGGTTCTCTTCCATCAGCTGGGCATGCTCTCGATGCAGCCGGCGCTGACCCAGTATCTTTTCGAGCGAATCCACCAGCGCCGACCGGTCGAAAGGCTTCAGGATGTAGTCGACCGCGCCCTGCTTCATGGCATCCACGGCGGTCTTCACATCGACCACGCCGGTCACCAGGACGACGTCCTGGTCCGGGCGTCGTTCCAAAATCCGGCGCACCAGCTCCGAGCCGTCGATGCCCGGCATCACTAGATCAGTCAGGACGATGTCGAAATCTTCGCGCTCGAGGATATGCAGCGCCTCCTCAGCCGACGCCGCTGTCCGGACCTCATAGCCGGCCTCGCCGAGGAGTTCCTCGGTGACCTCGCGGAAATAGCGCTGATCGTCGACCGCCAGAATGCGCGCTTTGCTCATGGCCCCTCGAATGTGCGACGGCGCAGCCGGCCCTCAAGAGACTCGTCGAGAGTCCAAGCCGGGACGCCGGGTTTCCTATCGAACCCGATCTCTCATCGGCGCGACGAGAGCCCGACTTCAGCGGAGATCCGCCAAAACCGGCCCAGCGTGAGACACGCTTTTCAGGGGCTGGAAAGCGCGGGCTCGGCGATCAGGGAGTGGGGGGTCGCCTCGACGATTCGGGCGGCCAGGACGGCCCCCGGAAGGATTTCCCGATCCGGGCCCGGATCGAGATTGACGACACGATTGTGGAGGTCTCGACCGGATCGCTGGCGACCGCCATGACGACTGACCCCGTCGATGAGAACGATGGCGTTCCCCCCCACGCGAGATCGGTGATAGGCCAGGGTCTGCTCTTTTTGCAGCGCTTGCAATCGAACCAGACGATCCTGTGCAATCTCCGGGGCGACCTCGTCCGGGAGATCCATGGCCGTCGTACCGGGCCGCGGCGAATATTTGAAACAGAAGCTGTCGACCATCCCCGCCTCGCGCACCAGCGACAGGGTCTCTTCGAAGTCGGCCTCCGTCTCCCCCGGAAATCCCACGATCCAATCCGACGTGAGCGCCAGATCCGGCCGAGCCTCCCGAAGTCCCGCCACGATCTCGAGATAGCGGGATCTCGAATAGCGCCGCCGCATCGCCTGCAGAATCCGGTCTGAGCCGCTCTGCGCCGGCAGATGCACATGCGGACAGAGGCTGGCCAATTCCCCGTGCGCGCGGATCAGGTCCGCGTCGAAGAAGAGCGGATGCGGGCTCGTGTAGCGAATCCGCTCGAGGCCCGGGACCTCGTCCAGGCGGGCCAACAATTCGGCAAAGGGCATCGTGCCGGCCGACTCCGCCTTGCCGCGGCGCACGTCGTGCCGACCGTAGGCATTCACGGTTTGACCGAGCAGGGTAATCTCGATGATGCCCGCCTCGGCCAGCGCATGCGCCTCCGCCAGGATCTCCTTGGCCGAGCGACTGATTTCGCGACCGCGCGTCGAGGGCACGATGCAGAAGCTGCAGAACATGTCGCAGCCCTCCATCACCGTGACGAACGCCTTGCGCCTCACGCCCTGGGCCGGCTCGCTTCGACGCGTGGGCAAGTCGAAGCGAGCCTGACTTTGATCCTCGTCGATCCAGGCGGCCCGCCGACCGGCCACGGCTCCCTCCAGCATGGCGGGGACGCGGCGAAGGTTGTGGGTGCCGAAGACGAAATCGAGATGCGAGAAGCGCCCGAGAAGCCGGTCGCCCACCTGTTGCGCGACACACCCCCCCACACCCAGGATGCGGCCGTCCCGCTCCGATTTCCATTCTCGCAAACGCCCGAGGTCGCTGTAGAGCTGGTGTTCAGCCTTGTCGCGAATCGAGCAGGTGTTGATGACCAACACGTCGGCCTCGGCCTCGCTCGGCGCCAGCACCAGACCCGAATCCTCCAGCAACGTCGCGACCTTCTCGGAGTCGTGAACATTCATCTGGCAGCCATAGGTGCGGATTGCGAAGCGTTTTCTTTCCAAGGTCTTTTCCGTGCTGGAGGGAGTCGATCAAGCCGCGTTCGGCGGCGACGCCCAACGTACCCGAGACCCCCATCGGCGTCGATCGGGCGCGCCGGGCTCAAGGCCTAGAAAAACTCTAGAAAACCCACAAAAACCATTGTTTTTGAAGCGTTTCTCGAAGACCGCGGGTCGCGGCCCAAAACACGATTGACAAGCCTTTCCGGGCCGCCATACTGACAACAAGTCATAGGTTACGGAGTGGCGGTGGATTGGTCATTTCCCTGGAAATGTCCAACCTCTCACCCCCCATTGAATGAGTCCACCGCCCCTCCCCCTGACCAACGCCCCGTCGGCCGCAACCGACGGGGCGTTTTTTTGTCTCGGGTTCTGAATCGGGATTGAACGGGCGGAAACGGATCGGCGCCGCTACGGGGCGTAGAGGCTTAGTGGCGAAGAGGCGCGAAGGTCTGCCGGCTCAGAGCAGAATTCAGAGCAGAAGGAAGGCCAGCGCGGCTGCGCCCAGGCCCCATCGGCTGTGGTAGCGAAAGAAATCCTTTCGGATCGTGCCCAGCGCTTCGATCGCCGTCATTCCGCCGCGCGCCTTTCGAATCACTGGGAACTCGATCGAACCCGCAAAGACCGCGAAACCAAAGGCCCCGGCGACCAGCGCGGCGGCCCCGGGTGTCGCTTGTGGAAGCGCAAAGAAGAGCAGCAGAACGACGCTGATATTGCCCAGGTTCCCACCGAGACTCATCCAGTCGAAGGCACGCGCGTCGTTGTTCAGATAGTCGAAAGCAAAGACCGGCAAGAAGCCGCCGATCGGTTTGAGCGGCGCGTGCCCACCCCCGAGACGCGCCCCCGCAAAATGGCCCCACTCATGCATCAAAGCGGCCAGCGCCGTTCCCACGAGCAGTCCGTCGACCACGGATAGCCAGGAAGCCAGGGCCAAGCCGGAGGTCGAGGCCCAGACCTCGGCCGCCGCAAAAAGAGAAAGAAGCGCCGAAGCGACTGCGACGTCACGCAGGATGACGAGCGAGAGCGTCGCCTCGTCCTTGTCCGACACCTTCGCGCTGAGAAAGCGGGCGCTCGTTGAGCGGCCTTTCGGAGCCGCGGTCTCATCGATGGACGCTTGGGCTGAGGACATCATTCGGCTCCCGTGTTAGAGAACGATCTGATCGACCACCTTCGAGAGCTGTCGCAGATTCCGACACTCTTCGACGACGTCGCAATAGGGCATATAGCGATCCATCACTGAATCCCCGAAGCCCCAGGCACTCGGACTTTCCGGATTGAGCCAAACCAGATTCTTGGCCTTGTTCTGGATGTCTCGGACACACCAGGCACGCGCATCATTGTAGTTGTTCCGGGCATCACCGAGAATGATCACCGTCGTCTTGTTGTCGACCGCCGACAGATGATTCTTCCAGAACTCGTGAAACGCGTAGCCAAAATTGCTGCGCGTATAGACGTTGATGACGTCCCCGCCCTCGAGCGCCTTTTCCACGGCGCTGCTCACGTCGCCATTGTGAAACACATCCGTCACCTCCCCCAGCTCTGCCACGAAGACGTAACAACGAATCTTCGTAAAGGCTTCCTGGAGGCTGTACATGAACTGCAGCATGAATCGCGACACGTTGGCCACGGACGACGACACATCACACATGATGACGAGTTTTGGACGATCCTTGCGGCGTGTCTTGTAGATCACCTCGAAGGGGATGCCGCCGCGCGCCATGTTTCGGCGCAGCGTCTGATGCAAATCGAGCTTGCCGCGCTTCTGTCGCTTCTTCCGGATCGAGAGAATGTTCTTGATGCGCTGGGCCAGACGGGTGACGACCTCACGCATGCGCAGGATTTCGTCCTCGGTCAGATGATAGAAGCTCTTCTCCGTCAACATTTCGCGGCGGAACTTCTCCATGTAGTTGTGATTCTGTTGCTGAAGTTCCCGCTCGGTAAAGTTTCGGACGGAGCGCCGCACGGTTTCCATCAGCTTGCGGATCAGTTCCTGCATCTGCGCGACGGCGTCGTCGCCCATGCCCTGCTCTCGCATCCGCTCGAGCAAGCCCTCGAGCTGCTGGCCCGCCCCTTCCATGCCGAGTTGCTCGGTCGTTCGTCGACTGAAGAATCCGACCTGAAGCATATTCTCGATCCGCTGACTGCCCGCCTGCTCGGCCGCCTGCCGAATCAAGTTCTCCAGCTGGGCGAGATCCTGGGTGAGCATGGCCTGCGCGAGTTCTCCGAGATCGAGATCGCCGTCCATGTTTCGCATCAGCTCGGCAATCTGCGAAAGCAGCTGCTCGAGATCGATCCCCATCTCCCCAAGTTCGCCTTCCATGTCGCCGAAGGCATTCTTCAGATTGTCGTAGAATCCCGACCAGAACAGATCGAAGAGCTCGTCATAGGTGGCGATTTCGTCGCCGCGCTTGACCATCGAGGTCCGCATCGCGTTGCGGAAGAGTTCACGGTCGTCCAGCGAGATCTCATCGAGCGCGTTGAACGCATCGATCGCTTCCGAAACCGACACGCGGATCCCGCTCTTGCGAAGTAGATTCGTAAATTCGATGATCTTCTTCTGCATGGCTAATGCAGGATTCCCTTCTTGGCTGCGGTCTGGGGCGGCGCCTGCTGCGGCTGCTCGGCCGCGGTCTCCGCCGTCTTCTTCTTGATCAATTTCGACAACTCGTTCTGCGCCTTCTGAATATCGCCTTCGTATTTGAGGATGACATTCAACGTGTCCAGAACGATCTGATCCTCGAGATTGTCCGCATTGAGCGCCAGCAATGCGCGAGCCCAATCGAGCGTCTCCGAAATCGACGGTGTCTTCTTGAGATCCAGATCGCGAATGCGATTCATCATCTGAACGACTTCCTCGGCCAGTCTCTTGTCGATATCCGGCACCTTGCGATGCAAGATCTCGATCTCGAGTTCCTCACTGGGATAGTCGATCCAGAGATGCAGACAGCGGCGCTTGAGCGCGTCGCTCATTTCCCGAGCGTCATTCGAGGTCAGGAAGACGAGGGGTTGGGTCGTCGCCTTGATCGTGCCGATCTCCGGAATCGTGACCTGGAAATCCGACAGGATCTCGAGCAGGAACGCCTCGAACTCCGGATCCGATTTGTCGACTTCATCGATCAGGAGCAAGACCGGTTCCGGCGAGGTGATCGCCTGCATCAGCGGACGCGGAACGATGAAACGCTCCGAAAAGAACACCGAATCCTCGGCACCCACGCGATCGGCGGCATCGGCCAGGGAGGTCGAACCGGCGATCGTCTCGGCCACTTTCTCCTTCAGGATCTGGGTATAGAGGAGCTGTTTCGAATACTCCCATTCGTAGAGTGCCTTGGCTTCGTCCAGCCCCTCGTAACATTGAAGTCGAATCATCTCGCGCCCGAGGGCACTCGCGACCACCTTGGCCAGCTCGGTCTTGCCGACGCCGGCCGGGCCTTCGATGAGCACGGGCTTGTCGAGCTGTTGTGCGAGAAACACGACGGTCGCGATCCCCTTGTCGCAAATATACTGTTGGTCGCTGAGCTGCTGAACGACGTCTTCGACGGATTTGAACATGCTTCTTCCTCGTTTCCTGCGATTGGGGACCACCGACCCGGTACCGCATGCGCCCGTATTTTCGCGGGGGCCCACACCATGACGGCGAGCTCTTGCTCGCGTCAGGACATCAGGTGCAAGACGTGGCCGAGCTTTTCTTTCTTCGTGCGTAGATAGTCCAAATTGTTGGCGTTCGGCGTGATCTCGAGCGGCACGCGCTCGACGATTTCGATGCCGTAGCCACTGATTCCCGCGCGCTTACCGGGATTGTTCGTCAGAATGCGAATCTTGTGGACTCCGAGTTCCGCGAGGATCTGGGCCCCCACACCGTAGTCGCGCAGATCCGCGCCGAACCCCAGCCTGTAGTTCGCTTCGACGGTATCGAGTCCCTCTTTGTCCTGGAGCTCGTAGGCCTTGATCTTGTTCTTGAGACCGATCCCCCGCCCCTCTTGCCGCATGTACAGGACGATGCCCGTGCCCTCTTCCGCAATCAGCCGCATCGCCGCGTCGAGCTGTTCACCACAATCACAACGCAACGAGCCGAAGGCGTCCCCGGTCAGACACTCGCTGTGCACGCGAATCAGGATCGGCTGATCCGGATCGATCTCGCCGAGAACCAGGGCCATGTGGTCGACATGATCGATGTCATTTTCGAAGACGATCGCCTTGAACTCGCCATAGCGGGTCGGGATCTTCGCAACCGCCGAGCGATGGACGAGCTGCTCGGTCCGCAGGCGGTAGGAAACCAGATCCTTGATGGTGATGATCTTGAGGCCATGTTCTTTTGCGAAAACGATGAGGTCCGGGAAGCGCGACATCGTCCCGTCCTCGTTCATGATCTCGCAGATCACGCCGGCCGGTTCGCAGCCCGCGAGTCGGGCCAGATCGACCGAACCCTCGGTCTGACCGACGCGACGCAACACGCCCCCTTCGCGCGCACAGATCGGAAAGATGTGCCCCGGCCGAACGATGTCCGTCGGCTTCGCGTCCGGCGCGACCGCCGCTTGAATGGTGCGCGCGCGATCGGCCGCCGAAATTCCCGTCGTCACGCCTTCGCGCGCTTCGATCGAGATCGTGAATGCCGTACCGAAGGACGCGGTGTTCTCGTAATCCGGCACCATCTTGTTGAGATGGAGCCGTTCCATGCGCGCTTCGTCGAGCGGCAGGCAGATCAATCCGCGGCCGAATTTCGCCATGAAGTTGATCGCTTCGGGCGTGACCTTGTCGGCCGCCATACACAGATCGCCTTCGTTCTCGCGATCCTCATCATCGATCAGGATCACCATCTTGCCCGCGGCAATATCCGCAAGGGCTTCCGGGATCGTCGAGAGGCCCGGACCGGGATCGGGTTCCGGCATGGACTTGCCGCCACGCCTCTTTCGGGGCATGCGTTTCGAGGAATCAGGGAATTCAGACATGGGTCGGCTTCACCTTCCGTACGGACCGCATCAGGGGTTCCGGCGGGCGCGCTCCGAGCGAAATACCCGGGGGTGATTGCCAACGACGATATCCAGGGTTGACTGGGGTGTCAATCATGCTGCGGTGAGCAGATAGGACGGGCGGTCTAGCTCAGGGGCCTGAAATTCTTCATCACGCCCTTGAGAAAGTCCTCTTCGGAGACCGAGAATTTGGCGGAGAAGTCGTGGCGATCTTCCAGGCCACGGTAGAGCACACGCATCAGCTCGCGGAAGGTCTCGAGGATCCCTTCACCGCGCGTCGCGACGGCGGGAAAGGTCGGCGTATCGCCCCACTGTTCCTTGATCTCACTCAGCGCTTTGATGTCGGGCATATCGCGCTTGTTGAATTGGACGACTTTGGGGAGATTGTTGAAGTCGATTCCGTGCGCCTTGAGGTTGGCTTCCATGTCGCGCCATGAATAGGCGTTCGCGCTGGCCGCCGAGCGTTGGGAATCGGCGATGAAGGCGATTGCGTCCACTCCCGCAAGCACGACCTTTCGCGTCGATTTGTGCATCACCTGCCCAGGCACGGTGAAGAGCTTCATCTTGATCGAAAAGCCGCCGATCGTATCGAATTCGACGGGCAGGAAATCGAAGTAGAGCGTTCGGTCGTCCTTCGTGTCGAGTGTCAGCATATGACTCCGCGTCGCCGGATCCATCATCTCGTGGAGCTTCTGCAGATTGCTGGTCTTGCCCGAAAGTGCAGGTCCGTAGTAGACCACCTTGAGCGTGATCTCCTTGCTATTCATGTTGATCTGTACCATCGGATCCACCCCGTACCGGATCGCGGCCCATCGTCACCGCGTCTGCTGGCTCGCATCGGTCGATTGGGGTCGCGGATCAAGCCGGGATTCGGAAAAGACCCCAGTCGGGAATCCCGTCCCGGCGAGATCGTGTTCCAGCCGCAGCCAGATCGTCGATGGGCCCCGCAGGGCAACGCCATCAACGCGTGATTTCGCTGGGGTTCGAGGAAGTACGAGGGCCGGCGGAATCTCTCGAGCCCTGAGAGCTCGCGCCTTCTGCCGCGCAGGCTCCTAGCGACCCGAAGAACCAAATCGCTGAAGGAGCATACGCGCCGCCGCGGCTGGACTGGTTTTCTGGGCCGCAACGGCCTCTTCTTCGCGTTGGATGGCCTCGCGCATCCCCGGCTCTTCCCGAAACGCGCGCCGGAATCCATCCTCCAACAGCTTCCACAACCACGCCCGCGACTGCTGTCGCCGGCGCTCTTCGAACTGACCATTCGTCTGCATCAAGCGGTGATGCGCCTCGACGATCCGCCAGATCTCCTCGATGCCGATCCCCTCGAGCGCACTCAGCGTCATCGCCCGCGGCTGCCAGCTATCGTGGCCACCGCGAATCAGCTCGAGTGCGCCGCCGTAGTCCGCACGCGTTCGCTTGGCAATATTTTTCATCGGACCGTCGGCCTTGTTCACGACCAGCACATCGGCCAGCTCGACGACGCCCTTCTTGATTCCCTGGAGTTCATCGCCGCCGGCGGGCAGCAACATCACAAGGAAGAAATCGACCATCGAGGCCACCTCAACCTCGGATTGTCCGATCCCCACGGTCTCGATCAGCACGACGTCGTAGCCCGCCGCCTCGCAGAGCAACATGACTTCGCGCGTCCGATCCGCCACGCCGCCGAGGGACCCGCCCGAAGGCGAAGGCCGAATGAAGGCCTCAGGACGGACCGCGAGCCGATCCATACGGGTCTTGTCTCCGAGGATGCTTCCCCCCGTCACGGGACTGCTCGGATCCACCGCGAGCACAGCCACCCGCCTCCCCAACTCGATGAGATGAAGTCCGAGGGCTTCGATGAGGGTGCTCTTGCCGACCCCGGGCGGACCCGTGATGCCCACACGAATCGCATCCCCACTATCCGCGATCATCGTTTCGAGCACCGCCTGGCCGATCTCACGATCTTCGTCGCGCGTGCTCTCGAGGCGCGTGATCGCGCGGGCCAAGACACGCCGATCTCCGGCGCGAATCGCTTTTGCAGTTTCGAGGCTGGCCGGATCAGGCTCGCCGGGCACGCAGGACTTCCAGGACTTCCGCGGCCGCATCGGGAACCGGTGTTCCGGGGCCAAAGATGGCCGAGACGCCGGCGTCGCGCAGGAAGTCGTAGTCACGCGGCGGGATGATGCCTCCCACCACGACCGCAATATCCGACGCTCCGGCTTCGCGAAGCGCCGCCAGGAGTTCGGGCACGAGGGTTTTGTGGCCTGCGGCCTGGCTCGACACGCCGACCACATGGACATCGTTGTCGATGGCCTGCTGCGCGGCTTCGGCGGGCGTTTGGAAGAGCGGACCGATATCGACATCGAAGCCCAGATCCGCGAAGGAGGTCGCGATGACTTTCATGCCGCGGTCGTGGCCGTCCTGACCGAGTTTGACGACGAGCATTCGGGGCCGTCGGCCACTCTCCACGGCAAACGCCTCGACCGACTCCATAATGCGTTGGAACGCTTCCTGATCGCGATACACAGACCGATAGACACCCGACACGCTTCGTACCTCCGCTCGATGACGGGAAAAGACGACCTCCATGGCGTCCGAAATCTCGCCGACGGTCGCTCGCACTCGCGCGGCCTCGATCGCGGCGTCGAGCAGATTCCCCTGGCCGCTGCGAGCCAGATCCGTGATGGTGCCGAGCGCCTTCTCCACGGCGGAGGTATCCCGTGACGAACGAATCTCCTCGAGCCGACGAATCTGTGAATCCCGGACCGCGGTATTGTCGATGTCCCGCACCTCGAGCGGATCCTCTTCTTCGAGACGATATTTGTTCACACCAACGATCACGTCTTCGCCACTGTCGACCCGCGCCTGGCGGCGCGTCGCGGACTCTTCGATTCTCAGCTTGGGCATGCCGGCCTCGATGGCCTGGGTCATGCCGCCGAGCGCTTCGACCTCATCGATCAGCTCGTTTGCGGCGCGATACACGCTCTCGGTCAGTGACTCCATGAAATACGAACCGCCCCAGGGATCGATCACCGCCGAAATTCCGGACTCTTCCTGCAAGATCAGCTGGGTATTGCGCGCGACCCGTGCGGCGGTATCCGTTGGCAGGCTCACGGCCTCGTCATAGCCATTCGTGTGCAGCGACTGGGTTCCGCCAAAGACGGCGGCCATCGCCTCGACCGTCGTACGGATCACGTTATTCATCGGGTCCTGTTCGGTCAGACTCGCACCGGAAGTCTGGCAATGCGTGCGAAGCATCAGCGAGCGAGATTCCTTCGGCGAGAATTCGCTCTGCATGCGCTCGGCCCAGATCCGGCGCGCCGCCCGCAACTTCGCGATCTCCAGATAGAAGTTCATCCCGATGCACCAGAAAAACGAGAGTCGACCGGCGAATTGGTCGATGTCCATCCCCCTCGAGGTCACCGCCCGTGCGTACTCGAGCCCATCCGCGATCGTGAAGGCGAGTTCTTGAACCGTCGTCGCCCCGGCTTCCTGCATGTGGTAGCCCGAGATCGAGATCGAATTGAATTTCGGCATTTCCTCGGCCGTGAACTGGATGATGTCCGCCACGATTCGCATGCTCGGCGCGGGCGGGTAGATATAAGTGTTGCGAACCATGAACTCTTTCAGGACGTCATTCTGGATCGTCCCGGCGAGTTGTGCGCGATCGACCCCCTGCTCCTCGGCCGCCACGATGAACGCAGCCAGCACCGGAATCACGGCGCCGTTCATCGTCATCGAAACCGTGACCTCATCGAGCGGAATATCCCGAAACAGGATCTTCATGTCCTCGACCGAGTCGATGGCGACACCCGCTTTTCCCACATCGCCCGAGACGCGTGGATGGTCCGAGTCGTAGCCGCGATGGGTCGCCAGATCGAAGGCGACCGAGAGCCCCTGTTGACCCGCCGCAAGATTGGCCCGGTAGAAGGCGTTTGATTCTTCGGCCGTCGAAAAGCCGGCGTATTGGCGAAGCGTCCAGGGGCGATTCGCGTACATCGTCGCGCGTGGCCCCCTCAAGAAGGGAAAGAGCCCCGGTAGGGTGTCCGTATGCTCCAACCCCTCGAGATCCGCAGCCGTATACAGGGGGCGAATCGGCAGGCCGTCCGGACTCGTCGTCGTCAGGCTCTCCATCGCTTTGCCACGAAGTTCCTTGTCGGCGAGCTTCGCCCACTCGGCATGGTGTTCGGACGCCGTCTGGGCGTCCCGATGCTTGGATGAATTCGTCATCGATCTACTCGGATCTCCTTGGCGCTTGCCGGGAAGCGAGTCTAGCAGCCCCGGAAGTGGCGGTGCGCGCTACATCGCGCGCCGATATTTTCCCCCGACTTCGAAGAGCGCATGACTGATCTGACCCAGGCTGGCCACTTTGACCGTCTCGAGCAAGACGTCGAAAAGATTGTCTCCGCGTTGGGCGGCCGCCTTGAGTTTCGCCAATGCAGGTGTCGATTCGTCCGCCCAACGAGCATGGAAATCGGCCAGCGAATCGATCCGCTCCTGCTTCTCGCCATCAGAGGAACGGATCAGATTCTCGCTTCGCATCGGAGGCGTCAGGCTCGCGTCCGAAAGAAACGAATTGACGCCGATGATCTCGAGTTCGCCCGAGTGCTTCAGTTCTTCGTAGCGCATGCTCTCGTCCTGGATTCGTCCACGCTGATAGAGCGTCTCCATCGCCCCCAACACCCCGCCGCGTTCGTTCAGCCGATCGAATTCCTCGAGCACCGCGTCTTCGACGAGATCGGTGAGCGTCTCGATCAGATAGGCGCCCTGAACCGGATTTTCGTTCCGCATGATTCCGGCTTCCCGACCGATGATGAGTTGGATCGCCAGCGCGCGCCGAACCGAAGCTTCGGTTGGCGTCGTCACCGCCTCGTCATAGGCATTGGTGTGAAGGCTGTTGCAGGCGTCTTGCAGTGCGGTCAGGGCTTGCAGTGTCGTCCGAATATCATTGAAATCCATTTCCTGGGCGTGCAGCGAACGACCGGAAGTCTGGATATGGTATTTCAATTTCTGGCTGCGCTCGTTCGCGCCATAACACTCCCGCATCGCGACGGCCCAGATCCGCCGCGCGACACGCCCGAGGACCGAGTACTCCGCGTCGAGGCCATTGCTGAAGAAGAACGAGAAATTCGGAGCGAATTCGTCGATCGACATTCCCCGTGCCAGGAAATACTCACAGAACGTAAATCCGTTGGCGAGGGTGAAGGCGAGTTGCGTGATCGGGTTCGCACCCGCCTCGGCCATGTGATAGCCGGAAATCGAAACGGAGTAGAAATTCCGGATGCCTTCACGGCAGAAGGTCTGCTGGATATCGCCCTGCATCTTGAGCGAGAACTCGGTCGAGAAGATGCAAGTGTTCTGCGCCTGCTCCTCTTTCAGGATGTCTGCCTGGACCGTGCCGCGCACGGCCTGCAAGACCTCTTGCCGAAGCGCTCGATAGACCTCCGCAGAAACGACCCGGTCGCCGGGAATCCCGAGCAAGCCGAGCCCCAATCCGTCATGACCTTTCGGACGCTCGCCTTGGTAGGCGGGCAACGCGAGGCCTCGCTTCGCAAGCGACCGCTCGAATTCCGAACGCGCGCCTTCGAGTTCTCCGCGTTCGGCGAGGTAGCGCTCCACGCGCTGATCGATCGCCGCATTCAGGAAGAACGCCAGCACAGTGGGGGCCGGACCGTTGATCGTCAGGGAAACCGAGGTGGTCTTCGCGCAGAGGTCGAAGCCGGAGTAGAGCTTCTTCGCGTCGTCGAGCGTCGAGATCGAAACGCCCGAGTTACCGACCTTCCCCAAGATGTCGGGCGCCTCGGCGGGATCATGGCCATAGAGCGTCACACTGTCGAAGGCCGTCGAGAGTCGGGCCGCGGGGGCGCCGGCACAGAGGTAGTGGAACCGTCGATTCGTCCTTTCGGGACCGCCCTCGCCCGCAAACATTCGGGTCGGATCCTCCTCACGTCGCCTGAACGGAAAGACACCCGCGGTATAGGGAAAGGCGCCGGGCAGATTCTCGAGACCCAGGAATCGCGTCAGCTCACCCCAATCCTTGGTGCGGGGAAGTGCCACGACAGGAATCGAGGTTCCCGAGAGCGACGAGACAAAATTCGAGACTTCGAGCGATCGGTCCCGCACTCGATAGCTCTGTCGGGGCCTTTGATAGCTCGCCCGCTTCTCGGGCCAGGCTTCGAGTTGAGAGGCCAGAAAGGGATCGACGGCCTCGACCGCGGCTGTGTACCCGGCGGACAATCGGGCCGACTCCCCGCCCGACGGACGAGAGGGGGTGGCCAACTCCGCCATCGGGCGCGGCGGCCCCTCCCCCATCGCCGACAAGACCCGGGCGTAGCCGTCCGCGAGCGCCGCCTCTTCGGCCGACTTTTCGACACGCGCGCGATAGCTCCGAACCGAATCCGCAATCTCCCCCAGGTAGCGTTGGCGCGAACCGGGCACCAACCCCGCCTGTTCCGTCACGACGACCGGCTCGCTGGCTTCGGATCGAGCCGAGAAGAATGCCGTTAGGCCGAGCCCCATCAACTCCGCTTCGAGCGCCTGGGCCAGTCGTTCCGTGCCCGGATCATTCCAGTTGCGCGCGACCGTCGGGAAAACCGGAACTTCGTCGTCGCGGAGGTTCGGCGCAGCGCGATTTCGACGCCACTGTTTCCGAATGTCGCGCAATGAATCCAGTGCGCCCCGTCGATCGCATTTGTTCAACACGATCATGTCGGCAAAGTCGATCATGTCGATCTTTTCCAGTTGGGAAGGCGCGCCGTAGTCCGGTGTCATCACGTAGAGCGAGCGATCGACCTGGTCCACGATTTCGGAATCGCTCTGTCCGATCCCCGCGGTCTCGAGGAAGACGACATCGAATCCGGCCTTCTTCAACACCTTCAAACCGTCGCCCACCGCGGCGGGCAGCGAGAGATTGGCGCGGCGGGTCGCCATCGACCGCACGAAGACCTGGGCGCCGCGAATCGCGTTCATTCGAATGCGATCTCCGAGCAGCGCCCCACCGGATCGGCGGCGCGTCGGATCCACCAGCAGCAGCGCAATTCGCAGACGGGGCGCATCGCGTCGCAGACGCATCACGAGTTCGTCCACCACACTCGATTTACCCGCGCCGCCGGTCCCCGTAAAGCCGACGACGGGTGCGCTCGCTGGAGAGCGCTCGTCGAGCGCTTTGCGCAACCGGATGGCCTCTTGCTTATGGCTGTCCGCATGATTCTCGAAGAACTGGATCAGGCGGGCGACATCGAGCGGATGGCCCTCCCCGAGCCGCTCAACGGCCTCCATCAATCCCGTCGCCGGATCCGCCTCGACGGCACGCCGCGCCTCGAGACACTCGTCGACGATGCGGCCGATCATCCCGGCGAGCCCCATCGTGCGCCCGTCCTCGGGACTGAAGATTCGGGCGACCCCGAGGCGCTGAAGCCGCTCGATCTCGTCCGGCGTGATGGTGCCGCCGCCGCCGCCGTAGACGCGCACATGGGGCACACCCGCCTCGGCCAGGCGCCGAACGAGAAACTCGAAATATTCCATGTGCCCGCCCTGATAGGACGAGATCGCGACGGCATCCGCGGATTCCTCGACCACGGCCTCGACGATTTCCTCGACGCCCCGGTCGTGTCCCAGATGGATGACCTCGGCGCCGCGCGCCTGAAGCAGTCGCCGCATGATATTGATCGCTGCGTCGTGACCATCGAATAGCGAAGACGCGGTGACCACCCGAACCGGAGCGCTCAACGCTTGCGTCGAATCGGAGTCGGAGTCGCTTGCACTCATCCCGCCATCCTCTCACGGGTCGCGCTCGTCGACTCGGCAACGTCCTCCGGCGGGGCCCCCGTCGAGAGACCCGGCCCCACGATGCGTTCATCGACGTGTCCGCAATAGCGCACGAGTTCGCCGCGCAGGTCGGCGAGTTCCGCGATGCGCCGATCGACATCCTCGAGATGATGTCGAAGCAGATCCCGAAGGCGTGTCAACATCGCCTGGGTCGAGCCCCCGATGGCATACACCGCATTCAATTCGCGGATTTCCGAAAGCGACAATCCGAGCGATTTCAGCCGGCTGATGAAGCCCAGCCGCTCGAGATCGTCCGCGCCGTAGACCCGTCGACCACTCGCACGGCGGCGCACATCGGGCAGCAGGCCCATTTCTTCGTAGTAGCGGACGGTCCGGGGCGAGAGACCGGTCTGCTCTGAGACTTCGCTGATGGTCCAAGGCATGTCACAGAGGATGCCTCGGATTGCCAGCTCACGTCAACTGCAAATCGAGGCCCTCTACAGGTAGCCGAGTTCCTCGATCCGACGACCATTTTTCAGCCAGCCGGGATCGACCTTCACGAAGAGCTCCAGATGCACCTTCTGGCCGACCCAATCCTCGATCGATCGACGTGCCCGAATCCCGATCCTTTTCACCATGGCGCCACCCCGCCCGACCACGATGCGCTTCTGGGAGTCTCTCTCGACGAGCAGATTGGCGACGATCTTCAAGATTTTCGGGTTGGATTCGTCGTATTCGAGCACCTCGACCGCCATCGAATAGGGCAATTCCTGGTCGAGCATCTCGAACACGCCCTCGCGAATCATCTCCGCACAGAGCCAACGCATCGGGCGGTCCGTCAGCTCCTCTTCCCCATAGAGGGGTGGCGAGACCGGAAGACGTTCGACGATCGCATCGAGCAGCGCGTCGAGGCCGTCTCCCGTTCGGGCGGAGACGCACAGTGCGGGCCAATCCGCAGGCGCCGCCGCAATCGGCCATTCGTTGCGCTTCGCCCGGCGAAGATCACTCTTCGTCCCCACGATCAGGGTCGGCCGCCCCATCGACGCCAAGCCCTTCGCGAGTTCGTCATGCACATCGGTCCAGCCAACCACACGGTCGACGAGCAGACACGCGACGTCACAATCTCGCGCAACGTCCCGAACGATCGAATTGAGCGCTTCGTTCAATTTCTTGGGGCTGCGATGTCGTCCGGGCGTGTCGAGAAAGAGAATCTGCGCATTCTCGCGAGGTAGGATGCCCAGAATCCGACTTCGCGTGGTCTGGGGTTTGGCACTCACGATCGCCAGCCGTAGGCCGAGTGCGGCATTCAGCAGCGACGATTTTCCGACGTTCGGCGGTCCCAACAAGGCCACAAAGCCAGCTCGAGTCTCGGCCATACCGTTAGTCCTCCATGCTTTCTTCCGCGCCCCAGCGAGCCAGCGCACCCGCCGCCGCCTCTCGCTCCCCGGCCCGCTTCGTGCGCCCGACGCCCTGCGCGAGCGCCTGACCCTGCAACACGACTTCCACCGTGAAGCGATTTTCGTCTCCCTCGACCTGACTGTCCTCAACGAGACGATAGGCCGGGAATTCCCCGATCCGGGCCATCGCCCTCTCCTGCAATTCCGTCTTGGGATCACGCCCGACCGGTACGGCATCGGCGGCCAGGGCTTCCGCGAAGACACGTTCGACGAAGGCCTGGACCGGCTCCAGGCCACCATCCAGAAAGATCGCGCCGATGATCGCCTCCATCGTATTTTCCAGAATCGAAGCCTTTTCTTGCCCGCCCGAATGACGCTCGGTCCGACCCAGCTGGAGGACCGAACCGATCTCCAGGGAACGGGCGAGCTTCTCGAGCGAACGGCCCTCGACGAGCGCATGCAGCGCCCGCGTGAGGTCTCCTTCCTGCCAATCCGGCTTCGCCCGATAGAGCGAATGCGCCACGACGAGCGCCAGAACCGCGTCCCCCAAAAACTCGAGACGTTCGTTGTCCTCGACGGGCGTACGCGTCACCTCGGACGAGATCGAACTTTCATGCGCATAGGAGGAATGTTTCAGCGCGTGTTCGAGTCGCCCCCGGTCCTCGAATCGATAACCCAGCGCCGCCTGCAATCGGTCGAGTGCGTCGGCGCGTTCCTCGACGTCCGTCACCGAATACCCTCGACGATCCAGCCCCCTCCGATCACCTCTTCGTCGTGGTCCGCATCATAAAAGACGGCAGCCTGCCCCGGCGCGACGGCGCGCACGGGTTCGCTGAAGCGAATCGATGCGACGTCCTCGCCCACCGCATCGACCTCGGCCAACACTGCCTTGTGTCGATGGCGCACCTGCACCCGCACATGAATTGTTTGTGTCGGCGCCCGCCCGGAGATCCAATTCATCTGCTCCACCCGTGCGCCACGACAATCGAGGTCGGACACCTCGCCGACGATGACGTGGCGCAGTCGCGGGTCGAGGCGAAGGACGTAGAGGCGTCTCTTCGATGAGATTCCGAGACCGTGACGCTGGCCCACCGTGAAGCGATGGATGCCGCGATGTCGGCCAAGCACGTTGCCCGACTCGTCCAGAATATCACCGTGGAGCATCGTGGCTTCCGGTCGAATTCGCTCGACGACATCCGCGTAGTTGCCATCCGGCACGAAACAGATTTCCTGACTCTCCGGCTTGTCGGCCGTGCCGAGTCCGAGATTTCGGGCAAGCTCGCGCACCCTTTCCTTGGTCATCTCCCCAATCGGAAAGAGGGCCGCACGAAGTTGTTCCTGGCTGAGCGAAAAGAGGAAATACGACTGGTCCTTCTCTCGATAGACCGCCCGAAACAAGCGCGCTTCGCCGGTTTCGCCATCATGGGTCACTCGCGCGAAATGCCCGGTGGCGACGCGATCGGCGCCGAAGGCCTTCGCACGCTCGAGCAGATGATCGAATTTAAAACTCTTGTTGCAAGCCACACACGGAATGGGCGTCCGGCCCGCCAAATAACTGTCCGCAAACTCTTCGATCACTTCGCGCCCGAAGGCCGCCACATAGTTCGCAACATAGAAACGAATGCCCAACCGCTCGGCGACCCGGCGGGCGTCGTCCGCGTCCTCAAGCGAACAGCAGCGCGAACCGCTTGCCGATAGGCGCATCGTGACGCCGATCGTCTCCGCGCCGGACTCGACGAGCAGGGCCGCCGCCACGGAGGAGTCGACTCCGCCGGACATCGCGACAATGATGCGTTCACTCATGGGGCGGAGACCTTTCGAATACGCGGTACGAGGACACAGAGTAGAGTCACCAGCCGATCGATCTGGGATTCATCGACGCCGTACCCGACCGAGAAGCGCAGGCTCGCGCGCGCCTCTTCGGGGCTTCGACCCATCGCGAGCAAGACCTTCGACGGCTCGATCGAGCCCGAATGACAAGCGGCGCCCGCCGACACGGCGACCCCTTCGAGGTCGAGGGCTTGCAACAGGACTTCTCCCTCGACGCCGAGGAACTCGACATTCAGGGTATTGCTGAGCGTTCGACCCGGCCCGCCATTCCAGCGCACATCGTCGAGCTGGCTCTCGATTCCCTGCCAGAGTCGATCGCGAAGTCGGCCACACGCCTCGGCCCGCGCGACTCCCTCCGTCCTCGCCAAGTCGCACGCGACGCCATAGCCAACAATGCTCGCGACGTTCTCGGTCCCGCCACGCAGCCCCTTTTCCTGTCCACCTCCGTAGAGAAGAGGCGGGAGCGCCCAGCCCCCCGGACACACGAGTGCCCCGACGCCCTTCGGGCCCCCCAACTTATGCGCTGAGGAAGACAACGAAGCGACCCGGACCTGCCCGAGATCGACCGTACATTTCCCGATGGCCTGCGTCGCATCGACGTGCAGTGCGACCGAGCGCGCATTGCAGTGCTTTGCAACCTCCGCAACCGGCTGAATCGAACCCGTCTCGTTGTTGGCCCAGATCATCGCCACGAGTTTCGTCTGGTCGTCGATCTTGGCGACCAACTCGCTCGCCGACACACATCCGTGTTCATCAGGAGCAATGCGATCGACCCGCACGCCGCGCGCCTCCAAGACCGCTAGCGGCTCCGTGACGGAGGGATGTTCGACGAGCGTCGTCACGACGTGGTCGCCCGGTGCCAGAGATCCGAACAAGACAGTGTTGTTGGCCTCGGTCGCCCCTCCGGTAAATCGAATATCAGCGGCCTCCGCGCCCAGCAGTCGGGCGACCTGGCCACGCGCAACCTCCACCCGCTCCTTCGCGCGCGCACCCTCCGCATAGACACTCGAGGGATTGCCGAATTCTCCGCGCAAGACCTGCATCATCGCGTCGACGACTTCAGGTCGAATCGGGGTGGTCGCATTGTGATCGAGATAGATCCTCATGACGATCGATTCTCAGGGTCCATCGATTCGCGTCGAATGGGTCCTGGCGTTGGGGCCGAAAAGGGTCGCGACCGTAGCCCGCGCCGACCGGGATTCAAGCGCCACCCCCGGAGACGTCCTCTTCCGGGGTTCGCGCGAGCATTTCGAGCGAAGTCTGGTCGGCCAGTTCGCTCCAGGCGCCCTCCAACCGGTCCAGGGTCTCCGCGACCGGCGTGCTCCGAATGGGCGTTCGACCCGACTCGCTC
>Ga0209988_10000305_pt1 | contig 29527 bp, 23 predicted proteins | sample N075metaG_FD_183115 | JGI IMG/M metagenome (GOLD analysis project Ga0209988, IMG submission 183115) | Deep subsurface microbial communities from Kermadec Trench to uncover new lineages of life (NeLLi) - N075 metaG (SPAdes) (version 2) | ecosystem: Environmental > Aquatic > Marine > Ocean trench... | reverse complement strand
TCCGGGACTGGCTTGCCAAAAATTCTGGGGCGAGCCTACATAGAATTATTTCGCAATATTCCTTTCCTGGTTTTGATTTTCTTTTTCTTTTTTGGATTACCGGAACTCGGGATTTTCATCAACGCGTTTTGGACGGGTGCACTGGCCCTGTCACTGGCGGTTGGCGCCTATGTCGCCGACGCTGTCCGCAGCGGAATATCGAGCGTCGATCGTGGTGTTTATGCCGCGTCCATCACCTACGGTTTGTCACATGCACAAAGGCTTCGGTACGTCATCTTGCCTTTGGCATTCCGCGTGTCATTGAGACCATTGGGGTCGATCTTCATCAATCTTATTTTGACAACATCCCTGTTATCTACAATCACACTCAATGAACTAACCAACTCGGCGAAAATAATCGCATCGACAACCTTCAAGCCGTTCGAAGTTTATTTTGTCCTGCTTGTGCTGTATTCCGTTCTCACCTACACCTGTTCATTGATTGTACAAACCTATCATCATCGACTAACGCGACACCTTTAGGCAGGGACTGATTTACAGATGTACGGAGAAAATACATTTACTCATTACGACGTCCTTTTGTGGTTGGTCGGACTCAAGGCCACATTGTCGATGTTTTTCCTGAGTTCGATACTGGGTTGTCTGCTAGGCACGGTTTTCGGCTTGATCCGATACTATCGGGTTGCCGTACTGGCCCCGATCGTATTTTCGCTCGGAGAGGTTCTGAAGAACTCGCCGGTAATCGTGCAGTTATTCCTGATTTACTTCGGCGTACCAATGTACTTTGATGTCATTCTGACGCCGTTTGAAGCGGCTGCAATCGTGCTGTCTGCCAATACGACTGCCTTCATCGCCGTAATTTGTGTGGCTTCCCTCGAATCCGTGGACAAAGGACAGGTCGCGACGGCGCGGTCGTTCGCGATGAAAGAGACCGACATCCTCGTGCACGTATTATTTCCTCAGGCCCTTGTGGTCGCTGCGCCGTTGGTTGTCGGCATACTGGTCAATCAGATTCAGGTGACTTCGCTCATATCAATTATCGGCGTGATAGACCTCACCCAGGTTGGTCATATCTTAAATCAGCGCACGTTCGAACCTTTTATAGTCTGGCCGGTTATTGGCGTAACGTATTTTGTATTGTCAGGCACGATTTCGTATATGGGTACACGAGTGGAAAAGAAATTCCGCATACCGGAATAGGAACAACCAGGACAGGAATTAATGCAGTGATCGAGTTTCGTAATGTGAGCAAGTCATTCGACAAGAAAATCGTGTTGAATGACATCAGTTTCAAAATCAACAAAAATGAAATTGTGTCGATTCTTGGAACGAGTGGTGCAGGAAAGAGCACACTGATCAATTGCATCAATGGTCTTGTGGCACCTGACGAAGGCGATGTCATTGTCGATGGCTTGTCCGTTTCCAACAAAAATGAAATCAACGAAATTCGGAAAAAATGCTCGACAGTATTCCAGAGTTTCAACCTCTATCCGCACTTGTCGATTTTGCAAAACATTACCCTGGCGCCGATGAAGGTCCTGAAATACAAAAAGGATAAAGCGGAAAAAGAAGCCTTGGCCTTGCTGGAAAAAGTCGACCTGCAAAGTCATGCAAACGCCTTCCCGGCCAGCCTTTCAGGCGGCGAGAAACAACGGGCTGGAATTTGCAGGGCTCTGGCCATGTCGCCGGATTATTTGCTCCTGGATGAGATAACCAGCTCACTGGATCCGGAATTGACAGCCGAAATAATGCGGGTTCTGAACGCACTGGCGGACGAGGGGATCACCATGATCCTGGTGACTCATGAAATCGGTCTTGCGAAAAAAATATCCAGCAGAATAGTGTTCCTGGAGAGCGGCAGAATTTTGGCCGACAAACCCAAAGACGTGTTCTTCTCTGACGCATTCGGCGAAGAAAATGCCAGGATCAAGGATTTTCTCGCTCGATCGGAGGGCTTGTAGGCCGTGATTCTGATCGCGAACGCCGAGGGTTTTCCAGGGATAGAGTTGGCAGCAGAGCTACTGGCTGGTGGCACCAATGGCCTTGATGCCATTGTCGATGGCATTTCCCTGGTCGAAAAATCAGTGGCAGTGCGAAACGTGGGTTTCGGTGGTTGGCCAAATCTCGTCGGTGAAATGGAGTTTGACGCTGGCGTCATGGATGGTGACTCGCTGGAATCGGGCGCCGTCGGTGCATTAGTTGATGTGATTCCAGCGGCACAAATCGCGAAGCTGGTGAAAGAGAAATCGAATCATCAGATCCTTGTTGGCGCAGGCGCCAGGCGCTTTGCCGCCGAAATGGGTTTTGCCGCCGAAGAAACGCTCTATGATGAGTCAAGAAAGACGTGGCGCTCGGTCATTGAAGGCGCCCTGAGTGAAGCCGATGCAGAACGCTTTCCGCACATCAATCTTACCGCAATGCCCGCATTGACGACCGATCCGGAAAAAGTTCGGGATACGACAGTTTTTTTATGTCGAGACACGCAACGCTCCATGTATGTGGCAACGAGTACCTCGGGATGGGCATGGAAGTATCCGGGCCGCTTGGGCGACTCGCCGATATGTGGTGCCGGGTTCTACGCAGATTCTCGCCACGGCGCTGTAGCCTGCACACATACAGGTGAGATGACGATCAGGCAGGGAACAGCGAAAACAGTCATAACAGCGTTGCGACTTGGCCATTCGCTCGGTGAAGCTGTGGATATCGCAGTCAACGACCTGGCAGATCTGAAATCAGGCTACCTGGGTGGTGTGGTGATTCACGCGATCGACAGTAATGACGAACATCGCGTGGTGAATTTCAGGTGTGAGAAGGACATCGAGTACTGGTACTGGTCACCGGAGATTGGCAAGCCGGAATTGCGTAAGGCAGAGGTCGCGCAATGATGAATGGTCGCGTGGTGTTGTTATCGCAGGTCGCCTGGATATTCTTGCTGTTGCCTCTTGGCAGTGTCGGCCATGCCGGGAAGCTCGAGGAAATCAGCGATCGGGGCATGGTTCGCATTGGTGTGTCTTTGGGTGGCGCTCCTATGGGCTTTTACGACTGGCGCAATGAGCCTTCCGGGTACGATGTGGATATGGCGCATCGTTTTGCCGAGAAACTCGGTGTTGAAGCGGAGTACACAAATGTATTCGGCGATGCTCGCGTAAGCATGCTCGTCTCCGGGCAGCTCGATGTGGTCATTGCCAATATGACGGCTACAGCGACTCGGGCAAAATCGGTCGATTTCTCGATCCCCTATCTCAAAGCGGGTCTTCGTGTCATTGTTCACAAAGATGCGCATATCTTTGAGCTTGATGATCTTGCCGGGAAAAAGATTGTGGTGGGGCGAGGTTCGAGCGGTGAGGTTTTCATTCGGGGTCGTGTGCCGGGTGCCGAGTTGGTCTACACAGACAACTTTTCGCCGAATGCGATCCTGCTCCTGCGACAAAAAAGAGTCGATGCTGCAATTGAGGATAATTCCCTTATTGATTACCTGGCGAAGAAAAACCCGGAATACGTGCTGCTTCCGGGCCTCTTCCTGAGCGGGCCGATTTCGATTGGTATGGCACAGGGCGATCCCGAATTCGTAAAATGGGTTGATCGGTTTGTATCCGAATACATATCGAGCGGCGACTACGATCGTTCTTACAGGAAATGGTGGGGCGAGGATATGACTCCGCCGAAACTGGATACAGCGATGCGGGTATTAACCATCGCGGTCCGAGAATATTGAAAAGGCGATAGCATGAGACTGGCGATCGACATAGGTGCGACGAAAACGGCATTCGGTTGTTTCGATGACAAGCAATCCCTGAAGTTTTCATTGATTGTGCCGACGTCAAACACGAACTGGGAAGATTTCGTGAAATTTCTGGCTGGGATGATGGAGAGCGCGGAAAGCGAAGTGGGCTCCATTCATGATATCGGGGTCAGTATTGCCGGCATGATCAGGCCCGATAGCGGCGAAGTTTATTGTGCCAATCTTGAGTTCCTGTCCGGCAGAAAACTGCAGGCCAGTCTCGCGGAGGTGCTGGGCAGGCCGGTAATTGTTGCGAACGATGCCGCGTGTTTTACCCTGGCAGAAACGCGAGCCGGAATCGCCGCAGGCTACGAGAATGTATTCGGTCTTATTTTGGGCAGCGGAATTGGCGGTGCGTCAATAATCGACAAGAAAACCCCAAAAGGCGGGTCAGGCTTTTCGGGCGAATGGGGCCACGGAAACCGGCTGCACCACACGGTAGAGTCACTTGAATTGACCCACAGGCAGTGTGGTTGCGGTGGCAGTGATTGTCTCGACTTATTCGGTGCAGGCATTGGTATGGCGAATATCCATTTCGATTACTCCGGGGAGTCAAGCGACGCACAGAGCATCTTGTCCGCCTGGCACGCCGAGGATGAGACCGCGACGCGAACGGTAGAGGCGTTTGTTCATTTGGTCAGCAATGCACTGGCATTGGTTGTGAACGTAATCGATCCACAGATAATGCCGGTTGGTGGTGGTCTGTCGAATGACGCCCGGCTAATCGCTCGTCTGGATGTGGAAACGAGACAAAAGAGTCTTGGCAAACCGGATAATGCGTTGATTATTCCTGGCAAGTACAACACCAACGGATGTTTGCTTGGTGCGTCATTCCTGTAGCGTTGGCGAATCAGCTAACGACGAGAGTTCGGGCAGACTAATGGAAAAAAGAGTTCTCAGTGTACTGGTGATCGGATTCGGTCGGATGGGGAAGCGGCACGCGGCTGTTTACGAGGAACTGGATTGCTTTGACCTCGTTGGCATATGCGGTCGGGAACATCAAAAATCCTGTGCCAATTCGCAATTTCCGAAGGCGGTGTACTACCTGGATGCGGAGTCAGCGATTACCTCGGCGAAAGCTGATGTTGTTTGCATTGCAACACATGTCGATAGCCATGCGGCCCTCGCGCGCACAGCAATTGACAGCGGTGCGCATGTGTTTCTGGAAAAGCCTGTCGCACAAACGATCGAGGAATCAGAGGCGCTGTTTTCCTACACGAACGACCAGGGCAAGAAAATCGTGGCCGGCTACGTGAGAAAGCATGATCCGCTCTGGAGGGCCTTTGTTGACAAAGGCGGCCAACTCGGGTCGCCCGTGGTCATTCGATTTTGTCTGGACCAACCATCGGCTGGTGATGAGTGGCAAGTTCATCAAAGTATATTAAAAGGTTCGTCGTTGACGTTTGATTGCGCGGTCCACTATGTGGACATGATGGCGAAGATTTGCGGCACGAAACCCGTGGCAGTAACAGGACGCTCAGTCCGGCTGCATGGTGACCTGTCATTGCAAGGAAACTACGGCTACCTGAGCGTCGAATTTTCAGACGGGTCCGTCGGCAGTTTCGATTCCGCCTGGGGGCCTATGGTTGGCAGCAGACCGTCGTCAATTATCACTGCCACCGGGCCCAATGGCAGCGTATCCATAATCAGCGTCCCCGTAGAAAATGGGGTTGAAAACGAATTCAAAAACGTTCTTGTATTTGAACCTGCCATGACAAGTGAGGGAGACTTGAGGGAAGAGGAAATTACCAGGAGCGAAGACATTGCCGGCCCCGCTGGAGAGGATGCATTCGTATTGCAGCAACGGTATTTGCACGAGTGCATTACGAACGATGTGAGCATGGATGAGCACTACAACGATGTACTGACAAGTATGATAATTGTCGCGGCAGCGGACGAGTCGGCAAAAAGAAATGAAATCACAATTCTTGAATAACAGCCTGCCAGGCCAATACACGCATCGACCATCAGGACGAGAGCATGGAAATAAGTAATTTCGAGGTCCGGAAGGACGATCTCTTCAAATCACGGGTGATTTCGTCGGCAGCGCCGGAACTTAATGAAGGGGAAGTTCTGGCAAAGGTCGATCGTTTCGCGCTCACCGCAAATAACATTACCTACGGGATTGTCGGAGAAAAACTCGGCTACTGGAATTTCTTCCCCGCCGACGCAGGATGGGGAATTATTCCGGTCTGGGGCTTCGCAGATATTGTTGAGACAAGAAGTCCCGATGTAAAAACAGGGGAGCGTTTATACGGATATTTTCCGATGGGCACGCACCTGGTGATGCTACCGGGAAAAACAACAGAGGCAAGTCTCGCCGATATGGCAAAACATCGCGCGGCATTGTCGCCGGTTTACAATTTCTATATTCGAATTAGCAATAAACCCACTCATGATGCGTCAATGGATGATGAGCGCATGCTCCTGATGCCTCTGTTTGCGACATCGTTTTGCTTGTCGGATTTTCTCCAAGACAATAACTACTTTGGTGCTGAACAAGTAATCATCCCATGTGCTTCTTCGAAAACAGCAATCGGGCTTGCCTATGCGCTGAGTGCGAGTACGGTTTCTCAAGCCTGCATTGGCGTCACATCCACGGGAAACAGCGCTCGCGTGAAAGCGCTGGGCATTTACGATGACGTGGTTACTTATGATGACCTGGGTAGCATCGATAATTCGCGAGCCAGCGTTATCGTTGACATGTCCGGCAACGGCAGGGTCCTGTCTGATCTGCACGCTCATCTGGGCGACAACATGAAATTCACTTCGAATGTTGGTTTAACCCATTTCGACGCCAACAAGATGGGGCCGGATTTTATCCATGAGCGGAGCGCAATGTTCTTTGCGCCGGCGCACATCAAAAAGCGGGCGAGTGAATGGGGGCCGGGTGTATTCGAGGAACGAGCGCAGGAATTTTGGTACGAAGGCGCAAAAAAAAGCCGGGACTGGCTGCGTATCGAACATCTCAAGGGCATGGATGCGCTTGGCGGCGTATTTGCCGAGTTACTTCACGGCAAGGTGTCGCCTGACAGGGGCATCATCGTCTCGTTTTAGTATCTTGGCAACGAATCAGCCCTGGGTGAGCACGAACCCGGGTCGTGGCGGTGCGTGAGCCGTACCATCATTCAAATATCGTGCCGCCAGGTCTCAGGTGAGTATAATTCGGGCAGTACACAACAGTGGGCCGTGGCTAATCAGAAGCGAGCGTTGCCCTATCTGTCCGTCGGTATTGGAGAATATTCTTGAGAGAACATAGATCGGGTGGGGCGATGAGCGCCTTGCCGCTGCTAGCTGCGTTACTTTGCTTTCAAGTCAGCATGGCCGAACCTGTTGGAGTCTCAGTGCAGCGACTTGGTGATTTGCGTGTTGCGCGGGAATTACGTGCCCCGGCGACCGTGCTTTCTGCCAACCGTACGGTTGTCACTTCGGAAGTGACAGCGCTTATTGAGAAAATTCATGCCGATGTTGGTGCTTCTGTAAAAAAAGGCGCGATACTCGTACAGCTCGACAGTGACAACGCTCGCTTGTCGCTGGAGCAGGCACGCGCGATTCTCACCTCACTCGATGCACGGATTGTTCAGGCCAAACACAGGCTGGATAGAGCATTGGAATTATTGGAGAAAGATTTTATATCCGATGATGAGTTGATCGGCCGGCGTACGGACGTTGCCGTGCTGCAGGCCAATCGTCAGGGTCAATTGGTTGCGATACAGGTCGCAGAATTGACGCTGGCGCGGACAAAGATTCGAGCGCCGTTTGACGCGACTGTCGTGAAACGCCAGGCGCAGGTCGGCAATTTCGCACAGCCGGGCACACAGCTGCTGACGTTGGTGCAAACGGATCGGCGCGAAGTGGACGTGGAACTGGATCCGCGTTACGCCGACGAAATTCCGCAGGTGACGAAGCTGCGTTACGTTAGCCAGGGACACGAATACCCGGTGCGCGTGCTACGGCTGTCCAACGTCATCGAGACCGATACTCGCAGGGTGCGGGTGCGGCTTGAATTTACGGACGAGGAAGCACCTATTGGTTCCAGTGGTGAAGTGGTCTGGGCGGAATCTACGGGCGTGGTGCCAGTCACATTGATCGTTCAGCGAGGGTCAGTGTTCGGCGTTTTCGTCGCAGAGAACAACAAGGCAGTCTTTGTTGAGATTGCAACGGCCCAGGAGGGTCGTCCGGGTGCACTTGATATGCCGAATGATACGTTGATCGTTTCCCGAGGCCATATTCGGCTGCAGGACGGCGACGAACTGGCGATTGCCAGCGAATGAAATTCGTTCGCACTTTGCTGACCAACCACCCGTTGGTCAACATCCTGTTTTCGGTGGTGTTGATCATGGGTTTCGTTTCCTATCAGCAAATGCCACGGGAGCAGGACCCCGAAATCAACTTCAATTTCGTCAGCATCCTGACCGTATTGCCGGGGTCTACCGCTGCAGATGTTGAAGAGTTGGTGACCGGGCCGCTGGAGGATGCGCTGCGTAACGTGCGGGACATAAAATTCACCAGCAGCACATCGCGACAGAATTTCTCCAACATACTGGTTCGCTTTCGCGAACTTTCGGATCGGCAGTTTGACAAGCGGGTTACCGATCTTCGTCGCGAGATCCAGAGCAAAACGAATGACGAGTTACCCGAAAATGTCAAAGATCCGACAATCATGGAGATCACGACTTCAAATGGTTTTCCAACCGCCATGGTCGTGGTCACCGGCCAGGCGAATGATGAGAAATTGCGACGACAGGCAAAACTCATTAAGGATGAGCTGGAGCGAATTTCCGGCGTCGATCGTGTCAGAGCCTTCGGATTTAACGAGCCGGAGTTGCAAGTAGAGATCGACCCTCAGGCGGTTGCTGCATACGGGATAACTGCGATCGATGTTGCCGATCAGCTCAGAGAATCCTACCGTGATACGTCGGCAGGCAAAATCGACGTCGCGAACGATGCCTGGCTGGTACGAGTGCGCGGCAAGACAACCGATCCAGAGGATCTGGCGCAATTCCTTGTTGCGCCGCGGAATGCGCCGCAAAGCAAAATACCGCTTGATCGAATTGCCACGGTCAGGCGCGGCCATGAAGAGTCACAGCAAATGGTGACTTTCAATCAGAGTCCCGCAATTATGATGTCGATTACCAAGGTCGGGTTTACGAATACCCTGGATCTTGTCGATAAAGTGAATGCCTATATCGATGCCAAAAATATCGCGTTGGCGTCAAGCGGCATCAGTCTTTTTCTCTCAGATGACCAGACTACGCAAACGCGCAAAGCACTGACTGTGATGCAACGGAACGCGGGTGTCGGCCTGATCCTCGTGCTGGGCGTTTGCTGGCTTTTTCTGGGAATGCGCATCGCCTCTTTTGTCACGCTTGGTATCGCCTTTTCAGTCGCCGGTACATTTTGGGTGTTGAATATCACAGGCAATACCCTAAATGTTTCCGTTCTGCTCGGAATAGTTATTGTGCTCGGCATGCTGGTGGATGATGCAGTTGTTGTCGTTGAGGCACTTTATTATCGCTTGCAGCGAGGACAGGAGGCGGTATCCGCAGCGATCGATTCATTGGGTGAGGTCGGCAAGCCGGTCTTGTCCGCTGTATTCACAACAATATCGGCATTCATGCCGTTGATGCTGCTTCCGGGCATCGTCGGCGATTTCATGTTCGTCATACCGTTGGTTGTGACTGTCGGTCTTCTCGTCAGCCTGATCGAGGCTTTCTGGATTCTTCCGGCTCACGTAATCGCGTCGGCCCAGGCCCACGTCGTTGAGACGGATGTGCTGAAGACAAGGCGAGGACGCTGGACACATCTTGTTCGCATTCGTTATACGCGAGCGCTCGCCTATGTCTTTCGTCGTCCCGTGCGGTTTTTTGCCGCTGCTGCTTTCGCTTTCATGCTGTCGATTTACGGAGTTGCGACCGAAAAAGTTCGTGTTGAGTTCTTCACGTTCGACCCGATCCGGTTGTTTTACGTCAACGTGGAAATGCCGCCGAGTTCCCCGATCGAAGCGACCCTTGCACAAACGGAACGAGTTGCTGCCGGAATTCTCCCACTGATCAAGGACGCTGAACTGCGTGCGATGACCAGCATGGCGGGCATCAAGTTCACGGATGTTGAGGCATTGTTTGGTGACCAATATGGCCAGATCCAGGTTTCCTTGAATCCAAAAGGGCCTGATGATCGCGATGTCGCGGATGTGGTCAACGCAATCAGGGCGGCTGCCATCGCCGTACCGGGAGATGCTGAAATCAGCTTCATGGAGTTGAGTGCTGGTCCGCCAGTGGCCAAAGATATTGCGGTGCAAATACGAGCAGACAGTTTTGAAGATCTAAGAGCAGCCACCAACGCCGTCAAGAAGATCGTGCAGAATATAGACGGCTCATCAAATGTTGTGGACAACGACGTTTTGGGGCGTTATGAACTGACGCTTGATCTTGACGAACGGGCGATTCGCCAGGCCGGCCTGAATCCTGGCATGGTTGCTCGATTGATGCGCTTGCACGTTGAGGGAGAAATTGTTGCATTTGCACGGGATGAGGGCGAAAAGATTGAGTTGCGGGTACGCGGTCCGAGAAGAGTCCTGCAGGATATTGGAGACATTCTTGATGATCCCATTGCGTTGCCACAGGGCGGTACGACAACTTTCCGGGCTTTAACAACAACAAAGGTCGGGCGAAGCAGCGGCACAATTCGGCACTATAACTACCGCCGGTCGATTACGGTCGAAGCGGACCTCGACCCACTAAAAATCAATACGGTTGCAGCGAATCAAGTGATCGTTGCCGAATGGGCCAGGATTCAATCAGAGCATCCGGAGGCGAGCCTCGATTTTTCCGGTGCCTTTGATGACATTCAGGAGAGCCTGGATTCAATGCTGATTTTGTTCTTGTTTGGCATTGGCTTGATTTACCTGATTCTGGCAACACAGTTTCGTAGTTACTTCCAGCCAATGCTGATAATTACGACGTTGCCGATGGCATTTACCGGCGTAGTCTTTGGCCTCTACGTGACCAGTAACCCGCTGAGTCTTTACACCCTTTACGGTGTCGTCGCGTTAACTGGAATCGCCGTTAATGCAGCCATTGTGCTGATTGATGCGGCGAATACCCGAATCAATGCCGGCATGCGACCCCTGCACGCAGTGATGTACGCCGCGCGCCGACGCGTCATACCCATTCTGATGACAGCAATGACAACCATTGCCGGGCTGTTTTCTCTGGCAACAGGGCTGGGTGGAAAGTCGTTACTCTGGGGCCCTGTTGCGACCAGCATGGTTTTCGGGCTCTTCGTTGCCACAATCCTGACGCTGTTTCTCCTGCCTGTCCTGTTCAGGTCTTTCATGCGCCTACGTGATCATCGAATCCGAAATTTCATCGCTCACTTGTTGCCGATGAGGGCACGCTAGGAAAACCAGGATCGGCTGGGCTTTTGTCAGCGTTCGTCGTCGGGCAGGAGTTGCCATTCCAGATTGTTGGGCGGCGTGACTCTTTTTTCCTGGGGTGGCGTCATTGCCCTGAGCTGGGGCGTAAAATCGTAGGGAACAACTGACGGTCGGGTGGTTCCGCCCCGATTTACGAATTCCCAAACAATGGTGCCGTCCGGCTTGACCTGGAAAAGGCGCCCTGTGTTGTCCTCCGCGATATATGTGTTGCCATTCGGCAGACGTTGCTGCGAACCCATTGTCTTGCTGAAGAACTTGAGATTTGCGTAACCCTCTGTCTCATATTTCCAGACAATCTCCATCGTTATCGGATCCATTTCGATAATTATGGATTGCCCGGTGTGCGATCGATGTCGTGGAAAAAGGGAGTTATCGAAGAGGATGATGTTGCCGGCGCCGGGGAGCCCTTTCTCAATCATCTCCGGCTCGTGTGAATGGGCCATGCCACCCCGGTAATTATGCGTGCCTTCCCAGACGACATCGCCGCTTTTCTTGTCGACGATGTACATCATGTTGATGTTGCGGGCGTTGACCAGGATATTGCCGGGCCGGAATCTTTCATCGCCCCTGTCGAACCATTTGTTTTCCGGGAGCGGTGCAATCGAGTTAACGTGTAACCAATCGTTCAATGGCGTCAGCGGCGAAAAAAGGTTCAGGTCAAGGTGATCGTGTGCATGCCATTCCCACACAACCTCTCCGTCAGGATTGATCTCGTAAATATCGCCGCCTTCCTGGTGTTCTTCGCTACCGCGCAGCCGTGGAGACCACCAGGGTGCTATCTTGTCGCCCACATCATTTACTTTGTCCTGCGCCTCGGCGGGGATGGGTTCGTGCGCAATCAAAAGGCGGTTGTTGTTGGGCAGAATTCTAAGATCGTTGACGGAGCCAATTCCCTGGTGCTCCCAGACGATGTTGCTGTCCCAATCGTATTCGATAATTCTCTTGTCCGGACCGGCATACAGCAGGTGCCCATTCGGCAAGAGGCGGCTACGTTTGTTAAAAAATGCGGCGACGTTCCAGGTGTGCACAACATTGCCGTTCATATCAATCAGCCGCACATCACCCGGCGCTGTGCTGGCCATGCGTGTTGCGGCGGACGGGTGATTGCCAAGGTCCGAATGATCCGATATCAGGATGTAGCTGCTATAGGCTTCATCCGGAGCGTAAATGGTGGTACCCGTCGGGTACACGGTCGGATACGCGAGAACTGCGGTACTTGCACATGCAGCAATAATGACAAGGTGTCCTGGTCTCGGGAAAACCTTCATAGATGCAACCCCACACACGTTGAATTCCAGTGATCTGCTCCAGCGTAGCACAGCAACACAGGCCGGCAGCCGGCAGCAAATGATGTATCGATACGCGCCGCCGGGACGCGCTCCCGACTTTCCCTGGCTAAGTAATTGCCGGCGCTCCCTCGCCAACAAAGCGGTCGCGCAGGACACGTTTGAGTACTTTACCGGTTGCATTTCTTGGCAACGCATCGATGTGTTCGACGGCGCGCGGTACTTTGAATTTTGCGAGATTTTTGCGGCAATGATCAATCACTGCCTTGTCCTCCAGAGATTCGCCCGCCTTCAGAACCAGCACAGCCAGGCCGGTTTCTCCCCAGCGTTGGTCAGGAATTCCTATGACGGCAGCTTCTGCGACCTGCGGTAACTGGTACAGAATGTTTTCGATTTCTGCCGGGTAGACATTTTCTCCTCCTGATATGTACATATCTTTGGAGCGATCCACGATGTAAATGAAGCCCTCGTCGTCGAAACGAGCCGCATCGCCGGTTTTCAACCAGCCGTCAACAAAAGCCTCGGCAGTTGCTACTGCATTGTTCCAGTAGCCGGGAGTGATGTTCGGGCCCTTGATGAGGAGTTCGCCGACGTCACCTTGCGGCACGGTATTTCCCTCGTCGTCCACAATCTTTATTTCGGTGTGCATCACAGCCTTACCGGCAGATCCCAGTTTGCGAACGGCTTCCTCAGCGGTCAGGGCCGTGCCTCCCGGGCTTGTCTCCGTCATACCCCAGCCCTGGTAAACAGAAACGCCTTTGTCCAGCCAGGTTTTCAGGATGGTCTCGGCGCAGGGCGCACCACCGACACCGGCAACCTGGATTCCGGAGAAATCAGTCGACTCGAAATCCGGGTGCAGCATCATGAACTGGTAGGCCGCAGGTATGGCGAAAAAATGTGTGACGCCCAGTTCAGCATCGCCCATGATTTTCAATGCAGCGCCGGGAGTGAATTCGCGTAGCAGCAGAACCTGCCCGCCGGCATGGAGTACCGGGTTGGCATAGCAATTGAGCCCGCCGGTATGAAACAGCGGTAGCGCCACCAGGTGAACGGTATCCGGTGAAATTCGCCCCGGTATTCCCAGGTTGATGCAATTGTAGAGATTCATCTGGTGGGTGATCTCAGCACCCTTGGGGTGTCCCGTCGTGCCGGAGGTATACATGATCATCGCCGTGTCTTCCTGGCTCATGGATACCGGGGTATGACTTCCATTGGGCTTTGCCAGTGCCTGCTCATAGGCACTGTTCTTGTTATCGCCATCGATTTCCAGCAGCGTGGCAACCTGACAGTGTTCTTGCAGGTACAGCGCCATTTCCCGAAACTTGACGTCGTACAACAAGATCATCGGTGTGCAGTCATTGACGATGTAGTCGAGTTCGTTTTCAGTCAGGCGCCAGTTCAGTGGAACTGCAATAGCAGCGATTTTTCCACAAGCGAACTGCAATTCGAAAAACTCTGCACAGTTGCGCGCAAGAATGGCGACCCTGTGTCCGGGCTCAACACCGCGATCCTGCAACCAGGCAGCGAGAGATTCGGATCTTTCGTTAAGTTCTTTGTAGGTAAATTGCCGCTGAGTATCGAGGTCCTTGATGGCAATCTTGCCAGGTTGCATGGCAGCCTGATGGGTCACCCAGTCATAGTATTTGACGCCCACGCCACACTCCCCCGGAAAAAATCAGGCAATGACCATAACAGAGTACGCTACGTGTCTGAGAGCAACCGTTGGAGTGGCTCAGTCCACGATGCCAGGTCCAATCACGGCCAAAGCCGCGTGCTCCAAGGGTGTTCTTGGCATTGCCTTGGAATCTCCGATCGGTAACCGGTTTGGTTCACAACGCGCGGGGTCGCGAGAGGGTATTTGGTCCTGACTATTCATGAATAGTCCGCGTTAGTAGGATAAGCTAGGCCGCCAGCGAAAGCCTGTGATCCGTACAAGTCGTGAGCGGCAAATGAATACACAAAAGAAACCCATCCACATTATCGGCGTGCCGCTTGATCTTGGCGCGTCACGTCGTGGCACCGATGCGGGCCCCTCGGCAGTGCGGGTTGCCGGCCTGAGCGCCTCGCTCGTCAAACTGGGCTACGAAGTTACTGTCGAGAGTGATATCCCGGTGCCGACGATGGAGACGCGCCACCCGGAAAGTCGCAAGGCTCGCTTCAAGAGCGAGATTCTGGAAGTCTGTGAGCGCCTCGCGGTAGCGACGCGCGAGACGCTGGATGCAGGCGATATTCCACTCGTCATTGGCGGTGATCATTCCATCGCCATGGGTACCATCGCCGGTGTTGCCGCCCATTATCGAAATAAGGATGCCGACATAGGCCTTATCTGGTTCGATGCACACGGCGACATGAATTTACCGGGCACTTCGCCGAGTGGCAACATTCATGGCATGCCCCTGGCTCACGTACTGGGTTACGGCGATCCGGACCTGTCGAATATTCTTGATCAATGCCCTGCAGTGAAGCCGGAAAACGTTGTCCTGATCGGGATCCGGGATATCGACGACCACGAGCGAGAGTTTATTCGCACTTCAGGCATCAAGGTCTTCACGATGAGTGACATTGATGAGTTGGGTATGACGCACGTTTGCCAGGAGACTTTGAAAATCGTCAATGCGAATACTGCCGGCTTTCACATCAGCTTCGATGTGGATGGCTGTGATCCGTCAGTCATACCAGGGTCCGGCACACTCGTTCCCGGCGGAGTCAGTTTTCGAGAAGCACACCAGCTTCTGGAGAATTGCGCCAAGACCGGTCGCATGACATCGATGGAGGTTGTGGAACTGAATCCGTTTCTGGATCACGCGAATGTTTCCGCAGAACGTGCTGTCGCCCTGATCCAAAGCGCATTCGGAAGAAGTATTCTGTAGCCCGGACTATTCATGAATCACCGTGAGGATTGTCGTCAGACAAGCCGAGGAAGTACTCCTGGGGTGCAATCAGAGCGGCAATTCATGAATAGTCCGGGCTAGGAGACTCGGCGAACAACTGCAGGTCGTGGAATCAAATTGCGGTGCTGTTACTGCGGTTGCCGATAAACCTTGCCGCCTTTCATGGCAAATCGGAGATCCTCGAGCACCACATTGCTTCGCCAGCGCGACGTTCCTGCAGTGCATATTTATGTGCCGTCTGGCAGCGACTAAATGTAAAATAGAATTCACGACCGGATAGGAATAGCAAGTGTTTGGATGGTTAGGAAAATTGTTTGGTGTGCGGACAGCGGTGGAAACCAGCCGCAGGAATCCCGTATTGCTGGCTGCAGTTGCGAAGTCGGCAACAATATACAGCCAGATTCCACTCGGGGAGTTCATTGGCGAGGAGACGAGAGCAGAGCAAGCAAGGCAGCTGTACCTGAAAATCAACGAGATATGCAATTCGAGAGACCCGCTTACAACTTGCCGGGAAAGGCTTTGCGTAACGATGCTGGAACTCGCGATGTACCAGGTGCTGTTCATACCGCCTGCGCCCGATGACGATGTCACCGGGCTTCGCGGTGAGCCGGGAATTACGGGCGAGCTTAAAGAGCACCTTTTTGAGCTGTCCAGGGTCAATGATGAGCTGCATGCCCTGTTGAGCGCATCCGGGGAGCCGATCACTCGCGACTCTATCTGGGAGATATTGTCGCGATCCTATTGGGAAACCTATTGGTTGCTCGAATCGATCAATGCTGTGCGTATTGAACTCGGTGATTACGATGATGACGATGACTGGTACAGGGCGTTCATGCACGCAGTAGGTGCCAACAGTGAACACCTGTATCGCCGGAATCTGGATATGTCCTCTTGTTTTGACGAAGATGTCGCGGACATTGCACCCACAGCCTATTCGATTTTCACGGATATCGTGCTTTCGGGCACCGAAAATCCCGGTCTTGAATGGCGCGAATATTACAAAGACTCCAACGTGCCGTTTATGGGGGATGGTACGCAGTGAAGCATTACGGCCATCCGGATCACGATTGTCTCCATGCTGACTGATCTGCAGATTGAGCAATTCATCTCACGGCATCAATTGCCTGACAACTTTTACGATTTGATCGGCAAACACTATCTCCCGCTCGCCAGGTGGCTGGTACGAAGACGAGACTCGGTCGAGATACTTTTCCTGGGCATAAATGGTGCCCAGGGAACCGGCAAGTCCACGCTTGCGAGCTTTCTGAAATATGCGCTTGAAGAAGGTGCCGCGTGGCGAACGGCCGTATTGTCGATTGATGATTTTTATCTGGCCAAGGCCGAACGGGAAATACTGGCTGCCAGCATTCATCCGTTACTGCGGACACGCGGTGTGCCGGGGACGCATGATTTGGAGAAGCTCGCGTACTGTATTGAGCAGCTTCGGGTTCTGGGCGACGGTGTCGAGATGCGGCTGCCACGTTTCGACAAGTCGAAGGATGACTGCGCCGATCCTGATCTCTGGCCGACTGTCACCGGGCCTGTTGATCAAATCATTCTTGAGGGCTGGTGTGTAGGCGGTCGAGCGCAATCAGATGAATCTTTGCTGCAGCCGATAAATTCGCTGGAAGAGATTTCAGATGCATCCGGCGAATGGCGTCGTTACGCAAATGAGCAGCTTGCGGGGGGCTACCAGGATATTTTCAGGCAATTGGATGCCCTGGTATTTCTACAAGCGCCGGATTTCGATGCGGTTTATCGCTGGCGTCTCGAGCAAGAGCAGAAGTTGGCCGCGCAGGTTGGTCAAAACGGTCACGGCATCATGAATAGCGAAAAGTTGGCAGGTTTTGTTCAACATTTTGAGCGCCTGACCGCAGAAAACCTGGCGGTCTTGCCGAATTTCGCAGACGTGGTTCTGGAGCTAAACAAAGACCATGAATGCGTGCGGAGTTCTTATGCACAGGATCACGATCTCTAGTCCGGACTATTGCCATCGGTATGGCAGAGAAGATTCGTCTATTACACAAAGGATGCTTAATGAACATTAGATCGATCGCCTCAATTTTTCTTGTCTTCGTCGCCCTGTCCGGGCAAGCGCAGGAATCGGTCACCGTACTCAATGCGGCGCGAGTATTTGATGGGGAGCGCATGCATACGGACTGGCTGGTTGCTGTAGAGGGACGCAAAATAATCTACGCCGGTTCGACAAAAGACATCCCAGAATTTTCCGTCAGCGTAACAATCGATCTTCCGGGCCAAACGCTACTGCCCGGATTGATTGAAGGTCACTCGCATGTGCTGCTGCACCCGTACAACGAAACCAGTTGGAATGACCAGGTTCTAAAAGAGTCGGATGCGGAGCGCGTTGTGCGTGCAACAAATCACGTACGTGCATCACTCCTGGCCGGCGTCACGACCATGCGCGATCTTGGATCCGAAGGCGCGGGTTACGCGGATATCGGCATTCGTGATTCGATCGACAAGGGTCTTGTACCGGGTCCCAGGCTACTGGTGGCCGGCAGAGCCCTCGTGGCAACGGGAAGTTATGGGCCGAAAGGATTCCATGAGCGCGTCAACGTGCCTCTGGGTGCGCAGACCGCTGATGGTTATGACGAGCTGGCGCGCGCGGTGAGAGAGCAGATCGGTCGAGGCGTTGATTTCATCAAGGTGTACGCAGATTACCGCTGGGGAGCGCGGGGCACAGCCGCTCCAACCTTTACGCTGGCCGAACTGGAGACGATTGTCGAAATAACAAAGAGCAGCGGCAGGCCGGTGGTCGCTCACGCGTCGACGGCGGAGGGAATGCGTAGAGCGATTCTTGCTGGCGTCGAGACCATTGAGCATGGTGATGGGGCGACAAAGGAAATATATGAATTGATGCGAGAGCGCAATGTCGCATTGTGTCCGACGCTTGCAGCGGGAGATGCGATTTCACAATACGGCGGTTGGAAAAAAGGTGTTGATCCGGAACCTGAGCGCATTGCCAACAAAAGAAAGAGTTTCAAGTCGGCGCTCGATGTTGGCGTGACCATCTGTTTCGGGGGTGATGTGGGTGTGTACCCGCACGGTGATAATGTGCGGGAGCTCGAAATGATGGTGGATTACGGGATGAAAAATATCGATGTTCTGAAATCTGCGACATCGATTAATGCACAGATTTTTCACATAGACGACAGGGTCGGGCGACTGCGAGAAGGGTTGCTCGCGGATGTCATCGCGGTTGATGGCAATCCGGCGGAAGATATATCGGCGTTGCGTAACATTCGTCTTGTGATGAAAGATGGTGTGCGGTATTAGTTGAAACGTGTTTCTGGATGGTTTGCGCGGGCAATGATTTTCGCGTTGTTTTGGGATGTCGCGCGGCGTATAGGGGTCGAGCCGATTTAATCGAGAACCACGACATAGGGGTCGAACGAAAAATCGGTTCGACCCCTTAATACCCCTCTCCTAGCGGGTCAGCTTGGCGATATACTCATCCGACATGCTTTTCGCTTCCTGGTCAGCCAGTGATGAGAGCAGTGCTTTCGCATCCAGTCTTGCGTCAAAAGTGCCCTTTCGAATTTCGCCAAGCTGTTGCTTCGTCAGGCGGAGTGCGAGTGCTGGTTTCCTGGCTATGGTTTCGGCCAAGGCAGCGACTTCATCGGCAAAATCGGCAGCAGGTACAACCCGGCTGATAAACCCCGCTTGCAGTGCTTCGTCCGGACCAAAGGGCCGGCAGGTCAGCACAAGGTCTGCCGCCAGCGATGGCCCGACCAATCGAACCATATGCGCCATGCCGCCCCACGCAAGCGGTATTCCTGCATCGAGCTCGGGTATGAAAAAGCGACTGTCATCTGCTGCAATGCGAATGTCGCATGCGGCGGCAAGTACCAGCGCCCCACCAACGCAATGGCCCCGAATTGCGGCGACTGCTATTTGTGGTAAATCGGCAATGGCTTCGGCAGCACGACGGCCAAGATCCGCGGTTGGCAGCGGATCGGATACCAGGCCTTTGTGAAACTCCGGCAGGTCGGCCCCGGATGAGAAATTATTCCCGGCACCTTCAAAAACAACCACTCGGATCGCCTCGTCTTCGCCGATTTCCGCACAAGTGTCGATAACATTGCTCAGCACCGTGGGCGACAACGCGTTCAATACATCTGGTCGGTTGAACTGAACTCGCGCGATTCCATTCTTCGTCGATGTTGTTAGTCCTGACATATTCCTCTCGCAATAATCTTGAAGATTTTCCGACTCATGCTGTTACTCCGAACAGCGGCTGTTCAGACTGCGGAACTGAATCGACTATACAAATACTGACCGGCCTGTACGGGCGGGTATTTCATCGTCGCACCGTCATCCAGGCAGGTGGGTATGCAGTTTATGTCCGCATCGAAATTCGGGTTATGGAAGTAGGCAATGGATTGCCGGCGTCGACTCAGACCACCTTCTTCCGGTGGCGGACTGACCACACGATGGACCGTAGATACCCAGCGGTCGTTCGTCCAACGAGCCATCATGTCACCGATGTTGATAACAAACGTGTCTTCGATCAACGGTGCGGCTAACCAGTCTCCGGATGGCAGTTGAATCTCGAGGCCGCTAACGTGGAGATCGGGCTTGAGAATCGTCAGGCTGCCGTAGTCGGAATGCGCTCCGGCACGTTGCTGGCCCGGCATCAATGCGACATTGATCGATGGATAGTTAAGCGCTCGCAGCGCACTGATGTGATGCGTATGAAATTCGACAAAGTAGTCACGCGGTAGCCGCAAAGCGGCAGCAAACAAGCTCATTAGCTGTGACCCCAGTTTTTCCATCGCGTGGTAATAACAAATCCAGGCTTTACGAAATTCGGCAGGCTCATCGGGCCATATGTTCGGCCCATAATGAAAATCGAAATCAATGTCATTGGACAAGCCGCCCGGCACAGCAAGCGGTCCGCTGCTGAAAGCTTCCTTTTGATCCGGTGGTGTTGCTACACCACGAGACTTGGCGAGCGTTTCAGATTGCGGTGGAAAATAACCCCTGGGGCAGGTCGGGTCGCTGGTGCGTGCAGCCAATTTCGTTTCCAGCGGTAACGCAAAAAATGCTGCGGCCATGTCCCACGCAGCAGCGATTGTTTTGTCGGCGACCCCGTGGTTCTCGATGATGAGGAATCCGCTGGCCTGGCAGGTCTCATCCACTTGTTGCGCAACGGTGTCTTGCTCGCTTGCCGTACCTTCCAGGTAAGCGGACAAATCCACCGTTGGCATTACAGACCGCGGGAGCTTGTCGGCATCGTTATTGTCGGAAGACTCGGTCATTCGCGACCGCCGGCACAAAGGTGACTGAACTCCGACGCGATTTGCGCTGCAAGTTTCGCGTTGTTGTATACCAACTGGATGTTCGCAGCCAGGCTACGGCCTTCCGTGACCTCGGCAACCCGGGAAAGCAGAAACGGTGTGGTTTGTTTTCCTGTAATTCCACCCGTGCTCATTTCTGCCAGTGCGGCTGCAATGACGGCATCGATCTCTTCCGGATCGAGCGCATGCTCCTGCGGGATCGGGTTAGCGATTACCATGCCGCCATCGATGCCCATGTCCCACTTTGCTTGCAATGCGCGAGCGATGTCAGCGGGATTGTGCATCGTGTAATCGACCGGGAAACCGCTGCTGCGCGTATAAAACGCCGGTAATGTGTCGGACTGGTAGCCGACGACCGGCACTCCCTTCGTTTCCAGGTATTCCAGCGTTCGACCAATGTCCAGGATGGATTTTACGCCAGCGCAGACCACGGCGACATTCGTGCGAGCGAGTTCTTCGAGGTCCGCCGATACGTCCATGGTCAATTCGCCACCGCGATGGACACCGCCAATTCCGCCTGTCGCGAAGATTCGGATGCCGGCCATATTCGCGATGATCATTGTCGAAGCAACAGTCGTTGCGGCGTCGCACTGCTGCGATACAGCCATTGGCAAATCGCGTCGGCTTGCTTTGGCAACGCGTTGCCCTTCCTGACCCAGGTAGTCGATCTCGTTCTCGGTGAGACCGACCTTCAAGCGGCCCTTGAGTATCGCAATGGTTGCCGGCGTTGCGCCGTTTGCACGGACGATTTTTTCTACCTCAAGAGCGGTCTCAACGTTTTGTGGATAAGGCATCCCATGGCAAATGATGGTTGATTCAAGTGCAACGACGGCACGTCCTTCCTGTAACGCATCCCCAACGTCAGGAAGAAGGTCGAGGAGATTGCTGTAGCTATGTTTTTGCATGACTTTGCTCATAGATTTTCTGTACCGCGGCGATCGACATGTTCGGATTTATCGTAGCGGCGTCTGCAAGAGCCAGTGTCGCTGCTGCCATTGCGAATCGTACCGATTGCAACAACGGCCACTGGTTTAGCCAGGCATGTGCAAGACCTGCCACGAATGCATCACCGGCACCGCCGGCGTTAACCTTGTGTTCGACAGTATGGTCCGATTTTTCGATCCCCTGTTCAGCATCCGTGCTGTAGAAAACACCACCAGCGCCAAGCGTAATGAAAAGGCGTTGCACTCCTTGGTCGTGGAACCACGCGGCGATTTTTGGCAATTCCTTGTCAGTCGGCGCCTTGATACCCGACAGCTCCTCCGCTTCGATGAGACTCGGTTTCAGCGTATGAACTGCATCGAGATAGGGTTTTATCCGCAGAGCTTTTGTTGTCGAGACGGTGTCGACGAAGAGAGTCTGCTCGGCGCATGTTCGGGTCAGGTAGCCAAGTGCGTCATCTGTCAGGTTAGTATCCGCGATGACCAGGCTGGCTTGCTGCAGCATTTTCTTGTGGACTCGCAGCTGTTCAGCATTGAGCCTGTCGAGGATGCTCATGTCCGATATGCCGACAAACATGTCGCCGCAGTCATCAAGAACGGACAAATACGTTGAGGTGCTGGCGGAATCGAACTGCAACATGTTGCTCATATCGATTCCGGCGGCATCGCCCTGTTTCATCAGGAGTTGCCCGTGATGATCGTTGCCAACGGGGGCGATAAGGCGGCAGTCTGCGCCGAGACGAGCCAGGTTTTCGGCAATGTTCCGTGCTACGCCCCCGGGTGAGGTATGCACTGTCCCCGGATTTGAATCGTGTTTGCGAAGTCGGGCGTCAGGCGTGCCATGAATATCCATGTTGGCACCACCAACAATTGCGACGAAGGGTGTATCGCTAATGACGTAACCTCGCCCTCTTATGATGCCCTTGGCGGTCAGGTTCATGATGTGTCCGGCTACCGCAGAACGGCTGATGCCGAGATGATCTGCAATGGCGTGCTGCGAAATCAGGGGAGTCGCCCGTATCAGGTCCAGCACTTGTTGTTCACGCTTTGTAATCATCAAACTTATGTTTGTTTTGTAGATAATTGTTTGTAACAGTACCCGTGATGCTGCAGAAATTCAATGCTCTGTTGTGGCACTGTAGGCTTTGCCTCACTGTCGAGGCGGGCAATAAGAAGAAATCCAATATCCAGCGAACGTTGCCGGGCCGCGGTCCGGAGCCGGTATGCGCGGACCAGAGGTAATAATGTGACTCCGGAAAAGAAAGCGAAACTGCACTTCGATAGCAAGACTGTTTATTACCCACCCGATGAGGGAACCAGCTCAATTAATGCTCCGCTGTTCATGTCGTCGAGCTTTTAATACGGCGCCGAGGTTTACCAGCGCGTCGTCGATGGCGAACGCAAGGATGTGAATATCTACGTCCGTTGTGGAAATCCGACCGAATATCAGCTCGAAGAGCAGATGAGGATGGTCGAAAGCGCGGACGCCTGCCTGGCTACCGCATCGGGCATGGCCGCTATTTCAGTGTCGCTGTTTGGCTTGCTCAAAAGTGGCGATCACAACGCCGTTGCTTTGGTGCCTGAGTTGAATATTCGTGTGATCGCAATGGGGATCCTGATCACGTTTTACCTGGTGAACCTTTTCGGCGTGAAGCAGGCGGCGTCCTTACAGAAGATCATGATCGTGTTCTTGCTGGTCGGGCTGTCCGCGCTGATTTTCTTCGGTATCGGGGAGGTCGACTACAGCAATTTCAAAGATCCTGAGAAATTGTTGCCAAACGGATGGTACGGCTTCGGCCTTGCCTGCGTTGTTCTGTCCTTCTCCACTGGCGGTGCCCAGTATATTTCAGAATTGGGTGGCGAAATGAAAAACCCGCAGCGCGACCTGCCGCGGGCCATTATCTACAGCACGCTTTTGGCAGCAGTATTTTTTGCGCTGGTATCGATCGTCGCAGTGGGCGTTCTGCCAATTGAGCAAACGGCGGGCAAGACACTGGCGGAGGTAGCCAAGTCGATATTGCCGGCACCGGTCTACATTGCTTTCATAATCGGGGCCGGCCTTTTTGCATTGGCGACGAGCATCAATTCGACGTTTACCTGGGCCACCAAGTCAGTGATGATCGCCTGTGAGGACGGCTGGTTTCCCAAAGGTATCGCCGTCGTTAACAAGCGCTTCAACACGCCGCACATCCTGCTCACGTTTCTGCTGATTTTCGGCTCAATACCGATTCTTGCCGGCAAGGATATGCGTTATATCATCATGCTGGGGGGTGGCCTTGTATTCATATACGACCTCATTCCGCTGGTGGCCGCATTCATGTTTGCAAAGAGGCTGCCAAAGGTATTCGCCCAGGCAAGCATGAAATTGTCTGAGCGCAATGTACGGATTATCAGCGTGATCGGGGCTTGCGTACTGGTCGTCCAGGGAGCCTTGTCTTTTTCCGACATCGACAAAGGCGGTTGGGCGCTGGTCGTCGCCTATATCCTGCTGGTGCTTGTCTACATCAGGCTTCGTGCCCCACACAATGCCCGGGCCAGGGAGCGCCTTGAGCAGCCAGTTCTGTGATGATTCTCTCAGTCGGCAGCAATTGCGGTTGCCATTGGATGCCGGCGAACCTAGAGTATGAGGAATCTTTGACGGGCAACGATGTCAATACCCCGCTATGGCAGTAATTTCAGGCAATCGAATTCGACAGACGCGTAAGTGCCGTACGGTGCTTGCGGCGGTCCTTGTCGCGTGGCTCAGTTCCTCGTTGCAGCCATGCCTGATGGCCATGGAGATGTCGCCGGACCCGGCAACCGATTCCGTCGTATCGACAAGCCATGCGAGCCACGCCAACCATGGCGGGCATTCCTCACAGGATGAGGCCGAGGCGATCCCGACCTGTGTGCATTGCCCACCGGCGGTGGGTGTTCAAAGCCAGGGAATATGCGAAAGCACCTTGCAGGCGGATTGCGATTCAGAGACTGTCGCTAAGCACGACACTAGAGTTCCAAAGTTCGATCCAAACGGTGCCGATCATTCACCGATCTGGCCCGTTCCTGTGGTATTCCAGGCCGTGGACCGCAACATCGTCCCGGCTCGGCAGTCGGGCAAACTCGTTGGCCCGTCCGGGCCGGACCTCAAAGTTCTTTTCTGCGTATATCAAATATAGCAATCTCTTTCGTTGTAAGCAGTTCGTAGTTCGCTTACCTCCACAGGAGATTGTTCGATGTTGATATTCCCCGGGCATATGCCCAAATCCATGCAATTCGTATGTAATTGCGCGAGTCAAAAAATCATGACGGCCTTGATGCTGATACTGGCAACTGGCCAGGCTGCACAGGTCGCGTCTGCGCAGGAGATATTCCCGCTGACTCTGCGGGAAGCTGAGGAACTGGCCCTCTTTGATGAGCCAGGCCAGAATTCATTCCTTTTTCGTGCCGCGGCGTTACGCGACAAGTCGGTCGCAGGCGGCCAGTTGCCTGATCCGACAATGCGTATTGGCATGGCCAATTTTCCCATACAGTCCGGCGGGTTCACGACTGAAGGTATGACGCAGGCACAATTGGGTCTTCGCCAGGTGTTCCCTGCAGGGGACAAGAGGGAACTAACCACACAAAAATTTCGTACCCTTTCTGACGAGATGACGCAAAAAGCGAACGGTCGCGGTCGTGACGTTCTGACCGCGGTTCGTACAGCCTGGCTGGAAACCCATTTTTGGCGTGAGGCGCACCAGATCACGATCAAATCCCGACCATTTTTTGATGACCTGGTTACCATCACCCGATCACTCTACGCGGTGGGGCGCAAGAGCCAGCAGGACGTGTTGCGCGCGGATCTGGAGTTGCGGCGATTGGATGATCGCATCATCGAAATGGGCAAACAGCATGCGCGTGCACGCGCGGCCCTGTCACAATGGGTCGGCGAGGAATCGACGCGCCCGGTTGCGTCAATGATGCCTGAGTGGACTGCCGTGCCACCCCTGGAAGTGCTGAAAACAGATCTCCGTGGACACCCCGCGATGATGGCGGCTGACGCTAATGTCGGTGCCAGCCTTGTTGACGTCGATCTTGCCAAGCAAGAATACAAACCGGACTGGGCACTGGATCTGGGTTACGGATATCGCGATGGGTTTTTGTCGAACGGTCAGGCACGATCTGATTTTGTCAGCCTGTCAGTGACAGTTGATCTGCCGTTTTTCAGATCCAGGCGACAGGATAAATCGGTTGGTGCGGCATTAAGCGAAAGACGAGCAGCTGACCAGTCCCGGGAAGAACTGCTGCGACGGCTTAACAGCCAGTTAGATGCTGAATACGTGCGTTGGCAGTATCTCGGCAGACGTCTCGATCTTTATGAGGAATTGATACTCGGTGTATCGGCAGACAACGCGACTGCTGCACTTGCTGCGTATCAAAGCGACACTGGCGATTTCGCCGACGCGATGCGTGGTTATGTAGACGATCTGAATACGCGCCTTGACTACATTCGATTACAGGTGGAACGAGCGCAAAGTTACGCGGTGCTCGCCAACCTTGGAGGAATTCCCCGATGAAGAACGCATTTGCTTTCCTTGCAGTCCTGATTGTCGGAGTGGGCATCGGCCTGGTATCCAGTCGCTGGTGGTTTGGCGCCGGTGATTCTGCGCTAACTGAGGCCGCCGTTGCAGAGCGCGAGATCCTTTACTGGAAGGCGCCAATGGATCCGAACTTTCGCAGTGATGAGCCCGGCAAGTCGCCCATGGGAATGGATCTGGTGCCGGTGTATGCAAGTGCTGGAGACGACGATGAAAGTGTCGTCACTATAAGCCCGCAGGTTGTCAACAATCTTGGCGTACGTACCGAGCAAGCTCAATACGGCGTTTTGTCCCGGCGTATCGATACGGTCGGCTACGTCGGTTATGACGAGGACACACTGCAACATATTCGTACGCGCGTTGATGGCTGGATTGAAAAACTTTACATCACTGCGACTGGTGATCCAGTCCGTAAGGGGCAGACTTTGTTCGAGCTGTACTCACCAACCTTGGTCAATGCAGAGGAGGAATACCTCACCGCGCAGAGAAGTGGCAATACGGCCTTACTAAAAGCGTCACGCAAACGCCTGGTCGCATTGGGGGTTTCGACAGGTGAAATCGATCGCCTGAGCCGAAGTGGAAAAGTCAATCAGAGGTTGGCTGTTACCGCACAAATCGATGGTGTTGTTGCAGATCTTGCGGTGCGGGAAGGCGGATATATTACGCCGGCATCCGAGGTTATGTCGATCGCGAATCTGGATCGCGTGTGGGTGCTTGCCGAGGTTTTTGAGCGTCAGGCAGACTGGATTCGGCCAGGGCAGCGCGCTGAGGTTGAACTGGATTATCTGCCAGGAAAGCGCCTGCAGGGCACTGTCGACTATATCTATCCAGAGCTGGATATGAAGACTCGCACACTCAAGGTTCGCCTGCGTTTCGACAACAAGAACGGCGTATTCCGGCCCAACATGTTCGCCCGAATTACTATCCACGGCACGGAAACACCTGCGGTGGTGCACGTTCCGCGGGAAGCGCTGATTCGCGGCGGTGCAACAGATCGCGTTGTGTTGGCGTTGGGCGATGGGAAATTTCGTGCGCAGCCGGTGCAGATCGGTATTGAGTCCGGCAACAGAGTCGAGATTCTCTCGGGTATTGGTACGACCGATCTGGTTGTCACCTCCGGACAGTTTCTCATTGATTCCGAGTCAAACGTTGAGTCCGCTCTGGCGCGTATGGATGAACGAGTCGCCGAAATACCGGCGTCAATCGTCCAGGTTGCGGCTACAGTTCGTAGCATCGATACGGTTAAACAGAAGTTGGTTTTGTATCATGAGCCGATAGAAGAGTGGTCATGGCCAGCCATGACGATGGGATTTGCGGTGGAAAGCGAGCATCTGCTCATGGGACTCGATGCAGGGCAGTCTATTGATGTCACTATCGAGGAACAGGTTGGCGGTATTTACGTCATTACCGCCGTGACGCCGATTGAGACTGGCGAGCACCAACCAGAGTCAGGACAATGATCGCCGGATTAATTCGCTGGTCGATTCACAATCGATTCCTGGTATTGCTGGCGACCGGTTTTCTGGTCGCCTGGGGAATGTATTCCGTTAGCCAGACACCGCTCGACGCGTTGCCGGATCTTTCGGACGTTCAGGTCATCATCAAGACGTCATTTCCGGGACAGGCGCCGCAGGTTGTCGAAGACCAGGTGACCTATCCGTTGACGACGGCAATGCTGGCAGTACCCAAAGCGGTAACAGTTCGTGGCTACTCATTTTTTGGCGATTCATTCGTCTACATCATTTTCGAAGATGGCACGGACCTGTACTGGGCGCGTTCTCGTGTACTCGAATACCTGAGCCAGGTGGCCGGGCAATTGCCGGAGGGTGTAACGCCAGCGCTCGGTCCGGACGCGACCGGCGTCGGCTGGGTTTATGAGTACGCGCTGGTCGACCGCACCGGGCAACACGATTTGTCTGAATTGCGCAGCCTGCAGGACTGGTTTCTGAAATTCGAATTACAGACCGTGCCTGGCGTAGCTGAGGTCGCGACGATTGGCGGCATGGTAAAGCAATACCAGGTCGTTCTGGATCCCGACAAACTTCGCGCATTCGATTTGACGCTTGGCCATGTGAAGCGCGCGATTCGCGCCGGCAACCAGGAGACTGGTGGCTCTGTAATCGAAATGGGCGAGGCCGAGTACATGGTGCGTGCGTCGGGCTACCTGCAAAGTCTCGACGACCTTGCCGCAATCCCTCTTGGTGTCAACGCTGACGGCACGCCGATCCTGCTGACTGACGTTGCGGATCTGCGGCTGGGCCCACAGATGCGCCGCGGCCTTGCGGAACTTGACGGGGAAGGAGAGGTCGTCGGCGCCGTAATCATTATGCGCTGGGGCGAGAACGCGCTCGCTACGATTGAGGGCGTCAAAAAGCGCTTGGCGGAATTACAACGAAGCCTGCCGGATGGTGTTGAAATCGTTACGACCTATGATCGTTCCAATCTGATCGAACGCGCGGTGGAAACGCTAAAAGGCAAGCTGCTGGAAGAATTCCTGGTTGTCGCGCTGGTTTGTGCCGTGTTCCTGTTTCACTTGCGTTCCTCCGCCGTCATTATTATTAGTCTGCCTGTCGGGATTCTGATCGCATTCATCATCATGCATAAGCAGGGCATTAACGCGAACATAATGTCGCTGGGAGGCATCGCCATCGCCATTGGTGCGATGGTCGACGCGGCCATAGTCATGATCGAGAATTTTCACAAACACATCGAAAAAGAACCGTTGACGGATGAAAACCGCTGGCGAGTCGTGGCGGACGCGGCCAGCGAGGTTGGGCCGCCACTATTCTTTTCGTTGGTAATTATTACGCTCAGTTTCCTGCCTGTTTTCACGCTGGAAGCGCAGGAGGGGCGGATGTTTGCACCGCTCGCGTTTACAAAGACATATGCGATGGCTGCTGCAGCCGGTTTGTCCATTACGCTCGTGCCGGTGTTAATGGGGTACTTTATTCGCGGTAAAGTGATACCGGAGAAAAAGAACCCGATTAACAGAATGTTAATAGCCGTTTACCGACCGGTGATTCATTGGGTGATCCGATTTCCCAAAGCGACCCTGGTGAGTGCTGCAGCGATCCTGGTTGTCGGGCTGTGGCCGATTACCCAGCTCGGCTCGGAATTCATGCCACCGCTTGATGAAGGCGATCTTTTGTATATGCCGTCAACGTATCCGGGCATCTCGATCGACAAAGCACGGGAAATATTGCAGCAAACGAACAAGCTGATCAAAACGGTGCCGGAAGTAAAAACGGTGTTCGGCAAGATCGGTCGCGCCGACACAGCCACCGATCCGGCGCCACTCACCATGGTTGAGACG
>Ga0209988_10000304_pt1 | contig 29538 bp, 23 predicted proteins | sample N075metaG_FD_183115 | JGI IMG/M metagenome (GOLD analysis project Ga0209988, IMG submission 183115) | Deep subsurface microbial communities from Kermadec Trench to uncover new lineages of life (NeLLi) - N075 metaG (SPAdes) (version 2) | ecosystem: Environmental > Aquatic > Marine > Ocean trench... | reverse complement strand
GTGATGGTGCAGAACCCGACCCAGCCGTCCTTGGCCGGCTCGATCGACGGGATCTCGATCGAGCGGGGCAGCGGCCCTTCGTTCCACTGACTGCTGAGGTCGTGGTAGACGGTCAGGCACAGCAGCATCGCTTCGAAGATGGACAGGTCGACGTGCTGTCCCTCGCCGCTGCGCTGCGCGGCGAGCCAGGCGATGAGCGCACCGACAGCGGCATAGCTGCCGGCAATCCATTCGCCGAGTCGCCCTCCGGCTGCGACGGGGTCGCGGTCACGCAGACCGCGGCAGTCGATCGAGCCGATGGCGGCCTGCATCGTGAACTCGGTCCAGGGCCGATCGGCCCACGGCCCCGTCGTGCCCCAGGGCGTGATCGACACGAACGAGAGCGACGCGTTCACTTCCTGCAGTGCGTTCCAGGTGATACCCCGTTCGTATTGGCTGCCCGACGACGGGTTGTCGATCCAGAGGTCGGCGGTCGCGGCGAGCTGCAGCAACGTCTCACGATCCCCGGCGTCCTGAACGTCGAGGGCGATGCTTCGCTTCGATGCGTTCAGGTATTGGAAGAGTGCGCCGTCGGAGCCTTCCGGCAGCTCGTCTTGCGATGCCTTCCAGCGTCGCAGCGGGTCGCCACCGTCTGGCGACTCGACCTTGATGACCTGGGCTCCGGCGTCGCTGAGCAGCTTCGTGCAATAGGGCCCCGCGATCTCGGTGGACAGATCGATGACGCGGAGCCGACTCAGCGTTCCACCCCCCGTCACGGACTTGGGCCCCGCCGATGAGTGCCCTTGTGGCGCTCCAGAAGCTCCAGGGACTGGGGATCGGTGATCTCGCCTTCGTCCCACTGGGAGCTCAGTGGAATCTCCAGCGGCACGATGAAGTCGTAGGGCTCGAAGAAGGTTCTCTTCACGTCCGCCAGATTCTTTGCCGGGTCGACGAGGACGTATTTCAAGACCGAACGTTTCGACCGGAGCTTCTGTCGCCAGGAAAATCGGTGGGCCTCTTCCGTCCAGCTCGGGTTGCCGTCGTAGAAGTGCGGGCGAAGCGGGATCATGACTTGCAGCGTCACCCAGACGGTGACGAATGCCAAGGCCAGCCGCTGAGGCGCGGAGAATGGAGCCGTCGGGGCCTCGGGCACTGGCACCGCGCGGCGGAATCGGAAGACGCGGCGCGGCCAATCCGGCGCGAAGAAGAGCAACGTCATGGCGATCGAGAACCACGGAAAGATCCCGATTTCGAAGATCATCGCGTTCGTGAGATGAAAGAGGGTGAGCACCACGAACGCAGGAATCCGGGTGGGCGGGCACGAAGATCATGATGAAGCTGATCAGGACCACCAAGTAGAAGTGGTTCAAATACCGGGATTCCGAGAGCAGGAACACATAGGAGAAGGCGAGGAAGAAGAGGGTCGCGCTGATGCGATACAGGAAGCCGGCCAGCATGAAGAAGGCCAGGACTCCCAGGCCGAGGAAGTGGTAGTACATGCCGTCGCCGGACCAAGGCGTCACCCAGTCGAAGCCCGGGTACGTGAAGAGAAACTTCGGCGCGATGAAGGCTCGCTGGATCCAGCCGTAATGGAAATATCGCAAGCATTCCCAGACCATGATCGCGCCCAAAACGATCCGGAAGTAGACGAGCGACGACGTCTGAAAGCTCAGGGACGGAAGCTTACGGCCCTCGAGATTCTCGAGGAGGAGCGCCTCTGAGCCGGTTTCGGCTCAGAGCTCTGAGCTGGGCTTCGCTCAGAGCCAGCCCTGCTTCTTGTAGAAGTTCTCGGCGCGGTCGGCGATCTTCTTGGCGATCGAGACCGCGTCCTCGGACATGGCGCCCTTGACCTCGCGAAACACGTTCATGCCACCGCTGATGATGGCCGACGTCGCGGCGCGTCCCATGACGGCGCCGGCACCGACCGGAATCGCCATGCCCGGCGTCCGGGATCCCTGGGCCGTGGCCTCGGCGGCCGCCACTCGCCGGGGGCCGTACTCGGTCACCTGGTAGACCTGGACCCGGACCTGCGTCTTGCTGGCTCCCGCGCCGAGCCCGATCGTCATCCGCTTGGCTCGGCTGCCTTCGTCGATGCTGAGAAATTGTCCCTTGAGCAGCAGAGCGGTCAAGGGCGGAATGTCCGTATGGTTTGCGTGTTTCGCCGTGATCCCCCGGTCATTCAGCTGCTTCACGAGCGCTTCCGCCAGGATACGGGACACGGTGTGCGCCTCGTCGCGCTTCGCCTCGGGGCTGCCCGTTCCCGAGATGAATGCGGGACCAAAGGTGTCCAGCACGATGTCGGTTTCGGACGTGGCGAACCGATACACGAAGACCACGCTGGGGCGTACCACCTGGTTCGGATCGGCCTGCTGGGTCGGCTTGACCTTGGTGCTGGCGCATCCGGCGGAGACCAAGGCCACGAGACATAGAAGGATTACAGTGTTAGGCACGCATGCGCGTCGAGCTTTGGGGGGCATCGAAACCATCGGACTACTCCTTCTGGGTAGATCTGAGCGGGCGCTAGAGTAACCGGGATCCACGGAATCGTCTAGATTCCTTCCGCATCGGATAGGATGGATCTTCGCGATGCAACCCGAAGGAGAAGCCGTGAGAATCCCGAGCAGGTCCGCCGGCATCGAGCCGCGCGTCGTCGCCGTGAGCGGCGGCTCGTCGGGCATCGGCCGCGCCAGCGCCGCTGCCTTTGTCGCCGCCGGCTGGAAGGTTGCATTGGGCGGGAGACGGGCTGAGCGGGTAGACGCCGCAGTCGCCGAACTCACGTCCGGTGGAGCCGAAGTGTTCGGGACGACCCTCGACGTTTGCGACGACGCTTCGATCCAGAGCTTCTTCGATGCGGCCGAAGCCGCCCTGGGCCGCGTCACCGCCGTCGTGAACTGTGCGGCCCATGCCCGGCCCGGCCCCCTCCACCAGCTCTCTCCCGAAGAGATCCGTGCCGAGATCGAGACGGGTCTGGTGGGTTCTCTGCTGTTCGCGCGCGCCGGCATCTGTCGCTGGATCGAGCGATCCGTGTCTGCCGATGTGGTCTTCATCTCGTCGACGAGTGCCGAGACACCCTGGCCCCTTCACACGCCCTATTCGGCGAGCAAGGCCGGCGTCGAACAGGCCGCGCGCTCGCTGGCCATCGAGCTCGAGGGCACGGGGATCCGATCGCTCGTGGTACGGGTCGGGAACACCGTGGGGACCGGTTGGATCGACGACTGGAGCGGCCCGGAAAAAATGGCGGTAGTGGAGTGGCAACGGCTGGGCCTCCTGCGCCACCTCGGGCTGCTGCGTCCCGAACAGGTTGCTCGAGCCATCGTCTGGGCCGTGAGCGCTCCGCGCGGCGCGCAGATCGATCACATCTCGGTCCATCCCGAAGCGCCGTTGGATCCCTCGTCTCTGGATTGACGGGGGACGGGGACGTTAGGACGGCTCGACCGGGGCGACCGGGCTAGCAGGGCGCGTAATGGTTAGAGTCTGGTATTCGAACCATGGCGCTTGAGCCGTTTCCGGTCGGGCCGCCCCGCGGCTGAAACGCCCGTCCGTTGGCCGGCGGGTCGAGGGTCAGCGGTGGTTCTCGGGGTGACGAATGAAGCTCACCAGGTACCTGTTGGCTGGAATCGGTCTGTTCGGCCTGATGCAGGTCATTCCATACGGACGGAACCACACGAATCCACCGAAGCTCGCCGAACCCGAGTGGGACTCCCCGGCGACGCGTGACACGTTTTTCAGGCTGTGTCGTGATTGTCATAGCAACGAGACTTCGTGGCCGTGGTACAGCTTTGTCGCCCCCGCATCCTGGCTCGTTCAATACGATGTCGACGAAGCGCGTTCGCATCTCAATGTTTCCGAGTGGGGGCGCGGAAAGCAACACGGCGAAGACGCAGCCCAGATGATCCAAGACGGCGAAATGCCTCCCTCGTACTACGTCGTACTTCACTCCGAAGCACGGCTTGCGCCTTCTCAACTCGAACAGTTCATCAAGGGTCTTCAACGAACCTTCGGAGAGCCGGCCGAGGACGATCATTCCGATGGACACGCGGGTCATGAGCACTAGTGGGCAGCGCTGCTTGGGAGCCGCGGCGGAGGCCAGCGACCCCGCTCAGGGCCAAGGGTTCCACGGGTCGGATTTCGATGAGGCTCCGCAGCGATGAAGTTTACGATTCTCAGCCATGCCGGACTGCTCGTCGAATCGAGCGGGACCCGACTCGTCGTCGACCCGTGGCTGGTCGGCTCCTGCTATTGGCGGTCCTGGTGGAACTACCCGGCCGTCCCGGAATTCGCGAAGAACATCGAGGAGCTCGACTACATCTATCTGACGCACATGCACTGGGACCACTTCCATGGGCCGTCGCTCGACCGGCTCCCCAAGTCTGCGACGATCTTGATTCCGAAGGCGCATTTCCGGAGGATGCACGCGGATGCTTCTTTGTTCGGGTTCCGCGACGTCGTGGAGCTTCCCCATGGAAAACAGGTCACGCTGAAGAACGGGCTCACGGTTGCCTCGTATCAGTACGGTCTTTTCACGGATTCGGTGCTCGCCATCAGCGACGGCAAGACGACGCTCCTCGATATGAACGATGCCAAGATCCGCGATCGGTCGTTCGCGCAGCTCACCGATGCTTTTCCACGCGTCGATTTCCTGTTTCGCAGTCACTCGTCTGCTTCGGCCTATCCGTTCTGCGTTGAGTTCGAGGAACCCGAATCGGGGATCTACCGAAAGCGCGAGGACTACATGTCCGAGTTCGTCGACACGGCGAGACTCCTGTCCGTTCCCCATGCGATTCCCTTCGCGAGCTCTCATTGTTATCTCCACAGGGACACCATCAAATTCAACGGCATCGCCGTCACGCCACGAGACGTCCATCGGTATTTTGACGAACATGGCCCCGAGGGCTCGGAGTGTGTCGAGATGGTCGCTGGAGATTCCTGGAGCGACACGAGCGGGTTCGAGATTTCCGATCGTGACTTCTTCTCGAATCGCGCCGAGATCATCGAGGAGTATCTGGCGGAGTACACGCCGAAACTCGAGGCCGGTTATGCTCAAGAAGATCGGGCAGAGGTCTCGTTCGAGGCGTTTCGTGAGTACTTCCAGGCGCAGGTGGACAGCGTTCCGCGCCTCTCCCGCATCCTGTTTCGCGCACTCGTGATCTTCGAGGTCAAGAATCGGACCGGCGCCTACTGGGTGATCGACTTTGATCGTCGGACCGTCTACGAGACGAATGAGCTTCCAGAGCAGTATGCCTGCAAGGTGACCGTGCCTGCCCTCGTGCTGCGCGACTGCATCGAGAAGCATATGTTTGCCACCTTCTCAGCGAGCAAACACCTTTCGATCCTGATCAAGAAGGGTGGCCACAAGGACTATCTGATCTTCTTCCAATTGCTCGACATGTTCGAGTACGAGTACTTCCCGGTCCGTCAGTTGTTTCGATGGCGGTTCATCACGGTCTGGCTGCGGCGTTGGCGCGAGCTACTCGAATACGCCGGGCTGGCTCGCAGGATCGTCTTTCGACCCAAGGGCAGCGACCCGCTCGATCAATTCGTCGCCAAGATCGACAGGAACACAGAGACCGGAAGTGGCCAATGAGATAGGAACGACCTCCATCGCGTCGAATTCGGGTGGCGCCGACCTTCGCGCTCGGGCCACACTCCAATGATCGGAGTGCATGTGTGTCGCAGCTAGCGCTTCACGGGATTCCGCCCTCGGGGTAGAATACTGGGACCCCTTCTCGCGCCCTCGAGGAATACCCCATGTCACTCTCCCACATCGATCTGACGAACCCCGACAATTTCCTGGAGCGTACGCCCCACGAGTGGTTCACCGAGCTCCGCAACACGGACCCGGTGCAGTGGCACGAAGGCTCTAGCGGGGCGGCCTTCTGGTCCGTCACGAAGTGGGAAGATCTTCGTCATGTCTCGAGAAACCCCACGATCTTTTCCTCGCAGCGACGTGGCACGAACATGCCCAATCCGAAGATGGAAGCGAAGCTGCTGAAGCGCATGAAGGAGGGCAGCTTGAGCGGGCCGATGGCGGACATGGCCAAGCGTGCGAAGGAAGGCGGTGGCGTCGGCGGAGGGTTTCCCATCATGCTGATGATGGATCCGCCGCGCCACGTGAAATTTCGGCGCCTGGTGCAGCGAAGCTTCACGCCTCGGTACGTCGAGGGGCTGGAGCCACATATTCGCCAGCTCGCCAAGACGATCGTCGATGGCGTCATCGAGAAAGGCGAGTGCGAGTTCGTCACCGAGGTGGCTGCGGAACTGCCGCTCCAGGTGATCTGCGAGATGATGGGTGTCCCCGAAGAGGATCGGCAGGAGATCTTCGACCTCTCGAATCGCATGATCGGCTTCGACGACCCCGAGCTGGGCGAGGACGAGGGTCAACGAGCGGCGGCCTCGATTGGAATGTTCAGCAAGGCCATGAAGGTGGCCGCGCTCTTCCGCGAGAATCCTCAGGAGAACCTGACGAGCTACCTCCTGCACCGCGACATCGACGGGGAGAAGCTTTCCGACATCGAGTACTCCGCCTTCTTCCTGCTGCTCTGCGTGGCCGGCAACGAGACAACGCGCACCGTCACCACCAACGGCATGAGACTCCTGATCGAGCATCCCGATCAGCTCCAGCGCCTCGTCGATGATCCCTCCATGATCCCGTCCGCGGTCGAGGAGATCCTGCGCTACGAGCCGGCCGTGCAACACTTTCGGCGGACTGCCACCCAGGACACGGAGCTCCGCGGCCGCGAGATCAAGGAGGACGATCCGGTCGTCATCTGGTATCCGGCCGCGAACCGTGACGAGGAAATCTTCGAGGATCCCGACCGCTTCGACGTCGCCCGGCATCCGAACGAGCATCTCTCCTTCGGCATCGGCGAGCATTTCTGCCTGGGCGCCAGTCTGGCTCGCCTCGAGCTCAATGCGATTTTCGACGAGATGGTCCCGCGTCTGCGCAACCCCGAATTCGCAGGGCCGGTCCGGCGGCTGCGCTCGAACTTCATCAACGGTGTGAAGGAGATGCCGATTCGCTTCGAGCCGGGGGAGCGTTCGACCCGCTCGCTGGGCATTTGACGCAGCCATCGGTGTTGCCCTGTATGGCCATCGACACAGGCGACGCAGCAGGGTGACCGGGTCGCCGTCTGCAACCCTGCAGGTCGAAAAGCTCGGCGCTCGGGCGGATCAACCGCCGCGCTTGCGCTCCAACGGAATGTCGTAGAGCCGACTCCAGTTGTCCCCGACGATCTTGCGCTGATTGACCTCGGTCAGCGGGAGCTTTCGGAAGGTCTCCATCGCGTTCGGATACTGCGAATCGCCGTGGGGATAGTCCGTGGAGAAGACCAGGTTGTCGTCGCCGAACCAGTCGAGGTAGTGCGGTACGGTGGCCTCGTCGACCTCGACCGACACGAAGCACTGCTCCTTGAAGTATTCCGAGGGCTTCTTGGTGAGATCCTTGGCTTCGTACCAGCCCACCCACTCGTGGTGCTCGTCCAGGCGGTGCATCAGCCACGGAGCCCAGGAGCAGTTGCCCTCCAGCAGCGCCACGCGCAAGCCCGGGAAGCGCTCCAACACCCCGCCGCCGATCAAGCTGACCGCCGCGGCCATCACCCCCAGCGGCTGGTTGAACGTGTGCCACATCATCAGACGGTCGGCGAAGATCTCCAGGCCGAAGTCCGGTGTCAGCAGCGTCCGCCCGCCACCGTGGAAGGAGACCGGGATGCCGAGCTTCTCGCACTCGGCCCAGAGGGGATCGTAGTCCCGGTGGTGCCAGGGCTTGCGGTTCACCGTGCCCGGCGCCAGGTAGATCGTTTTGAACCCATACTCTTGAACACAACGACGCGTCTCCTCTACCGCCGCCGGAATGTGGTGCGGCGCGACCATCGCCGCCGCGTGCAGGCGATCCGGCGCCGCCTGGCGGAAGTCGTTCAGCCAGTCGTTGTAGGCGCGCGCGATCGCCGCGGCGAAGTCCGGCTCGAGGCCGTCGGCTCCGATCTGCTCGCTGGAATCGAGACCGAGCACGAAGAGTCCCCGGGTGGGGAAGAGCACGGTCAGGTCCACGCCCTCGCGGTCCATGGCCTCGAGCTGGGCGGTGGCATCCCAGCCCCGAGCCTCGGCCTCGTCGTAGGCGGCCTCCTGGTCGGGGCGCCAGCCAATGCCGCGTCCACCGCGCTCCTTCAACGGCCTCACCGGACCGGCGCGCAGCAGCACCTGGGACTTCACCTTCACCCGGATGTCGCGCTTCAGCTCGGTCATCCCGATGGGAGCAGCGTGCCGGTACTCCGGCGCGATGTAGCGCTGCCACAGATCTGCGGGCTCGAAGACGTGCATGTCGGCATCGCACACGACGAAGTCTTCAAAGGACATCGCGCCTCCTCACGATCGACGGGTGAATTTCAAGTGGACCACAGTCCGCAGCGCGCAGTCAATCGAAACGGCCGGCATCGAGTACGCGGAGTAGATCGGGAATGTCCACGAAACCTGCCGATCCTCCGGGGTCGCGAGGTCGATGTTCCATTTGTGGAGGGGTAGCCATTGAGAAGGGCGAAGTGGCGTAAGTTGTGGGTGGCCCAGGGCAGAATCGAACTGCCGACACCGTGATTTTCAGTCACGTGCTCTACCAACTGAGCTACCGGGCCACGGACGAGGGAATTTAGCCGCTCGCAATCAGGGGGGCTAGCGAGGCTCCCGGCGCGTCCGAACGCCCTGAATCCGGCCAGTTTGCGTCGATGCTTGCTTGTGGCTGAGAGGGAGTTGCGTCGGAAGCGGGTTCTGCCGATGAGAAATGGCGCCGGGGAGCGCTGTGGCAGGAACCCGGAGACCGCGAAGGGGCAGGGGGCAGCAGATGGGGGGTGCGCAGGGTACGCATGGGCTCGATCGGAGCGAGGAGCGGCTGTTCGTCGCATTCGCTTCTTCGGAAGAGCTGTGCGATGCGTTCGAGCGCGAGCTTGCCCACGGTGCCCTGTTCGTGCCCACCCTGGCCGCCCTGCCAGCGGGACGACAGGTCAAGGTGACGCTGCTGTTCAAATTCTGCGGTGCGCAGCTGGACCTGGCGGGAGAAGTCGTGACGGCCCTCCCGCCCCAGATTAGCCGCGCCGGAGCCACCCCCGGACTGTCGGTCCAGCTGGCCGAGCCCCTCCAAAAATTCCGCGAACGGATCGAAGCGAACACGGGTGTGTCGCTGCCCGATCCGGATCCGGCGGTGATTCACACGCAGCGCCGACAGCCCCGCTTCCCGGCGCGCTCTCCGGTCGAGATGCTGGTGGCGGGCCGGAAGTTCTCGGCCGAGACCGTCGACGTCAGCTACAACGGCCTGCTCGCCCTGATCTCGGGTGTGGATCTGGGAGAAGGCACCGAGCTGAGCGTCCTCATCACCCATCCGGCCGGTGGCGAGACCCTCTCGCTCGATGGCAAGATCGCCAACCAAACGCCGTGCGATCACGGCGTGATGGCCGTAGGCATCCAGTTCATGTACGACCTGTCGCGCGTGGACGAGGTTGCCGCCTTCGTCGACGACCTGCGCGGCTTCCAACACGCCCGCTCGCTCGCAACGGTGACCGGCTCGGTCAAGGATGCGCCCCTCGAGACGATGCTCGAAACCTTCTCGGCATCGGCCAGCGCTGGAACGCTCCGACTGACCCACGGCACCGAAACTGGCAAGCTCATCTACCAGGGAGATGAGATCCTGCACGTATCGACGGGCCTGGTGTCGGGCGCGAAGGCCTTGGGTCGGATGTTCACCTGGACCGAGGCCCAGTTCGAGTTCGAGCCGCGCATCGAGCCGCTGGACGGCAACGAGACGCGCTTCCCGCTCCAATCGGCGATCCTGTCGGCCGCCGTCGAGCGCGACTCGCTTGCGCGAATCGATCTGGGCAAGCTCGATCCCGACGCCAGCTTTGCGATTGACGAAGAACGCCTTTCCGCGGTGGAGTCGAGCCTCGACGAACTGGGTCGAGAGTTGGCCGAGAATGCGGGGTTGGGCTTCCCGCTCGGCGCCCTGATCGACATCCTCACCGCCAGCGACGTGCGCATCTACAAGGCGCTCGCGGAGCTGATCGAGGCCGGCGTGCTACGGGTCGAGCCCGCTTGAGCCCAGGGCTCGTGGCTGGGACACGGCCGCCAGTCAGGAGCCAGCCGCGCGTTCGATGCGCAGGGTCGTGATCCGCGCGTCCTTGGGGTAGGGCCGGTTGCGCTTGCCATGGCGACCGTACACGTCGATTTCGAGCTCGGTGATGGCATCGACCACGTCCATGCCCTCGACCACCCGCCCAAAGACCGTGTACTCGCGTTTCATCTCGGGCTGGTCCTGGTGGAGAATGAAGAACTGACAGCCAGCCGTGTGTCGCTGACCGGAGAGGGTCATGGCGAGCACGCCGCGCTGGTAGGGCATGCCGTTCAGCTCGTCGTCGATCTTGTAGCCGGGCCCGCCGTTGCCATCGTCGCGTGGGTCCTTGTTGCGACTGAGTGGATCGCCGCCCTGGATCATGAAGCCGGGGACCACGCGGTGGAACTTGGTGCGGTCGTAGAACTTGCGCTCGGTGAGCTCGATGAAGTTCTTGACGGTGTTCGGCGCAATTTCGGACAACAGCTCCACGCGGATGATTCCCAGGTCCTCCATCTCGAACACAGCCACATCGTGAGGGCCATCGGCGATCAGCTGCTCGGCCGAATCGGCTGCCGGAACGAGTGGGTAGACGGGTTTTGCCTCTTCGGAGCAGCTGGCCAGGATCAGCACGGCGGCGATCCTGGCCGCGATCGGCATGGGCTTCATCTTCGACTCCCTCCGTCCTGTGTTAGCGTCTTTCATCGATGATTTTCCAGCGCAGATGGACGATTTTTTGCGCTGTCGTCGCCGTTGGAGTGCTGACTCCCGGTGCGGCGTGGGTTGCTTCCGCTACGCCCGTGACCGGAACCCACGGCATGGTGGTCGCGTCCCAGCGCGACGCGGCCGAAGCCGGCCAGTCGATGCTGGCGGCGGGAGGGAACGCGGTCGATGCGGCCGTCGCCACGGCCTTCGCCCTGGGCGTGACCCAACCCTTCTCTGCCGGACTCGGAGGTGGCGCCTTCGCGCTGCTGCGACTCGCCGATGGCACCGTCCTGGCCGTCGACGCCCGTGAGACGGCGCCGGCCGCGGCCGACCGCGACATGTACGTTCGCCCCGGAGTGCCAGAGAACGCTTCCCTGACGGGGAGTCTCGCAGTGGCCACGCCGGGCTTCGTGCGCGGGCTGGCTTCGCTTCACCAGCTGCACGGAGCCCTGCCGTGGAAGCAGGTGCTCGCAGCGGCGATCCGCCTGGCGGACGAAGGCTTCGCGATCGGTCCCTACCACGCCCGCAGGATCGAGGCCATGCGCAGGCGAGGTCTTCCCGAGTTGTTTCCCGAGACCGGCCGGATCCAGTTTCCCCGACCCGGCACTGAGCTGAAGGCCGGCTGGGTGCTGCGCCAGAAGGACCTGGCGAAGACGCTCCGAGTGCTCGCCGAAGCAGGGCCTGACGCGTTCTACGAGGGCGAGATCGCCAGGCTGATCTCGAAGGAGATGAAGTCCCGCAAGGGCCTGCTGTCCGAGCGCGACCTAGCCGACTACCAGTCCAAGCTCCGGCCGGCGGTGATCGGACGCTACCGCGACCTGGAGGTGATCTCGTTTCCCCCGCCGTCATCGGGCGGCGCCGTCCTGGTGGAGATTCTCAACGTCCTCGAAGGCTTCGATCTCGGCAGCATGGGCCCGGACGACGCCGGCGCGGCTCACCGGATCGTCGAGGCCATGAAGCTCTCCTTCGCCGACCGGGCGGTGTGGTTCGGTGATCCCGACTTCGTGGCCGTCCCCGTGGCCCGACTCACGTCCAAGCAGCATGCCGACGATCTGCGCGGTCGGATCAATCCGCCGTTCTTCAAGAAGCTCTGGCACTGGGGCGGTGACCATGCCATCGACGTGAAGGCGCCTGGAATTCCGCCCAGCGACGCGGGCACGACCCATCTCTCGGTCACCGATGGCGAGGGCAACGCCGTGGCGCTCACGATGACGATCAACACGCCCTTCGGATCGGGCATCACGGTGTCGGGCACCGGCATCATCCTCAACAACGAGATGGACGACTTCTCCAAAGCGCCCGATGAGCCCAACGTCTACGGTTTGATCGACGTGCGCGGTGCCAATGCCATCGCGCCCGGCAAGCGGCCGTTGTCCAGCATGACACCGACGATCATTCTCAAGGGCGGCCGGGTCTTCATGGTGACGGGAAGCCCCGGCGGCCCGCGCATCATCACGACCACCCTACACACCATCCTGAATGTCGTCGACTATGGCATGGACGTGCAGCAGGCCGTGGCCGCGCCGCGCTTCCACCACCAGTGGGTGCCGAACAAGGTGTTCGCTGAACCGGCGGTCTTGCCCGGCATCGTGGTGGGTCTGCGCCAACGCGGCCACGAGGTCGAAGTCGCTGGGCGCAGCTGGTCGAGCGCCCAGTCGATCGTGGTGGACCCCGAGACCGGCATTCATCACGGTGGGAGCGATCCTCGTAGCGACGGCGCCGCCATCGGTTACGACGGCGCCGCCATCGCTTCCGACGCCGCCGCCATCGATTCCGATGGCGGGCGCTCTTCGGGCGCTAGCAGTACGCCGAAGCGGCGTACTGCTGCATCGACGCCCTAGGGTCGCACGGTCGCCAGCGTATACGCATCGAGGTCGATGATGCGCCGCGCGACGCGCAGCACGTCTTCCTTGCCGACCGCCGCGATGCGTTCGGGATACGCCGCGTGGTCCCGCGGGCCCAGGCCGTAGAGCGTGTCCAACGAGACCTGGGCTGCATGGACGGCGTTGCGCTGTTGGTCGATCACGAAGTTTCCGATCAGATAACGGCGCGCACGGTCGAGTTCCCAGTCTTCGGGAGGCGCCTCGACCAGCTTCCGCAGCTCTTCGAGCAGACCCGTGTGAGCGTCCTCGAACTTCTCGGGCGAGGTTGCGATGTAGACGGCGAAGTAACCGGGCGCGAAGCCCTCGACGTTCATGGCGCTGACGCTGTAGGCGAGGCTGCGGCGGTCGCGCAGTTCGAGGAACAGACGCCCACCCTGACCCGCCAGGATCTGCGAGATCACCTCCAGGGTCAGGCGATCGGGGTCGGCGACCGTGAGCCCGCGAAAGCCGATCACCAGGTGAGCCTGGGCCCGGTCCTTGCGCAGCTCGGCGCTGCGGATCTCGCGCGGCGGCGGCTCGTCGGGGGGCGCCGGCCGTTCGAAGGCGCCGGCCTCGAGGTCCGACAACCGAGCGGAGACCCGGGCCGCCACAGCATCCGGGTCGACGCGGCCTGACACGGCCAACGAGAGATTCGGCGCGCGAATCAGCCAGGCGTGGTGGGCTTCGAGTGCGGCGCGGTCGATCGAAGCAACCGCCTCTTCGGATCCGAGCAACGACTGGCGGTACGGATGATTCTGGAAGTGCGTCTCTGTGAAGAGCAAGAACGCGCGCTGCCCCAGCCGGTCCTCGCGGCGTTCGATGGCCGCCAAGGTGTCGCGACGTTCGCGCTCGATCTCGTCCACGTCGAGGCTGGGTTCGAGCAACGCTTCGGCGAACAGATCCAGAGCCTGGTCGAGCTGGCTGCTGGGCGCCTCCAGCGTCATGCCCAAGGAGCTGCGCCCGCAGAAACCGTCGATTTCGATCGCCAGGCTTTCGGCGCTGCGGGCAAAGTCGGCGGCCGAGTGTCCCCGGGTTCCGCGCAGCCACATGGATGTGAGGAAGGCGGTGATCCCCGAGTTCCCGGCGTTCTCGGCGAGCAGGCCGCCGAGGAAGGCGGCCCGGGCGGCGACGACGGGAACCTCCGGCCGCGGGATCACGTGCAGGGCGCCGCCGCCCGGAAGCTCGTAGCCGATCACATCGGGACCCGAGTCCGACTTGCGCGGCCTTTCGTAGGCACGCCGGATCGACGCCACGCCCCGATCGACCGCGGCGCGGATGGCAGCCTCGTCGACCCTGCGTCCCTGTCCGTCGGGCACCACGGCGCCCACGGTCAGACGATCGGGTCCGAGATACTCCTGAGAGACGCGCAGCAGATCGTCGGGGGTCGCGGTCCGGATGGTCTCCAGATAGCGCTGCTCAACCTCCCAGCTGCCGGCCAGGTGGTGGAAGCTGCCGAGCTTCTGGGCCAGGCCCGACACGCTCTCCCGCTCGAAATCCTCCATGGCCAGGAAGTTCGCGCGCGCCTTCTCGAGCTCGTCGCCGCCTACGGGTTCGCGCCGGGTGCGTTCGAGTTCGCGGACGGTGGCTGCGACTGCGGTGGTGGCGCGCTCCACGTCGGTCTCGATGCTCACCGAGAAGAGCCCCGGGTCGACGGGCGTGTAGCAGGAGGCGTCGATGCGGTCGGCGCTGGAGTCGCGCTCCTTTACCCGGCGGACGAGGCGACTGCTGTCCCCGCTTCCGAGGATGAAGGCCAGCAGGTCGAGGTAGGGCGCGTCGGGGTGGGCCAGGTTGACGGTCGGGTGGGCAAATTCGATGCTCACCCGCTCGAACGGTCGCTCGAGGATGACGGTTCGAAGCCCCTGCTGGAGCGGCTCGACGGGTCGGTGGCGTTCGGCACCGCCTGCCGGCAGATCCCCGAAATGGGCACGGACCTCGTCGAGAATCCGTTCGCGGTCGAAGTCGCCAGCGACCACCACGCAGAGGTTGCGGGGCGTGTACCAGCGTTCGAAGAAGGCGCGCACCCGTTCGCGGTCGAAGCGGGCGACGCTCTCGGGCGGGCCCAAGATCGGTGCGCCGTAGGGGTGGGCGTGGTACGCCTCGGCAAAGACCGCGTCGCCGAGCACGTGCCCGGGAGAGTCCTCACCGCGGCGGATCTCTTCCAGGACGACCTCGACCTCGCGCGAGATCTCGTCGGGATCGAAGCTCGAGTGGAGTGTGGCGTCAGCCAGCACATCGAGACCCACGCTCAGCTCCGTGCTGGGGAGCGTTGCGTGGTAGACGGTGACGTCGAATGACGTGTACGCGTTGATGCGGCCGCCGGCCCCTTCAACCTCGCCCGCGATCTCGCCGACCGCGCGTTTTTCAGTGCCCTTGAAGAGCATGTGCTCGTGGAAATGCGCGAGGCCTGCTTCGGGCTCGCGCTCGTCGGCGGAGCCCACGCTTGCCCAGATCTGGATCTCGGCCACCGGCGCGATGTGGGTCTCGCACAGCAGCACCCCCAGACCATTGGGCAGCTGCTCGAAATGGACGGGCGGTTGGCTCATGGTCTCGCCAGAATAGCCGTGCGGCCGGTTATCATCGAGGCGTGAGCGACGACTCCGTCGGCGTCTACGTCCACGTTCCATTCTGCGAGCGTGTGTGTCCGTATTGCGATTTCGCGGTAGTGGCCGCCCGGCGGCTCTCGCCCGACCAGGAGCAGGGCTACGTCGATGCGTTGCTGTCGGAGCTGGAGCGCCGTGCGGAGTCCTATGCGGGCCGCCGTCTGGCGAGCCTCTATCTCGGCGGTGGCACGCCCTCGTTGCTGCGACCGGCCAGCGTCGCCCGCATCATCCGCAGGGTTCACGAGACCTTCGACGCGGCCGGATCCGTGGAGGTGACCCTCGAGGCCAATCCTGGCAGCCTCGAGCGCCAGCGCCTGCCCGGTTTCCGGGCTGCCGGCGTCAATCGGATCTCCATGGGCGTGCAGTCCTTTAGCGACATCACACTCAAGCGGCTGGGCCGCGCCCACCGGGCAGCGGAAGCACGCCTCGCCCTGGCAGCGGCTCGCGAGGCGGGCTTTGACCAGCTCAGCCTGGACCTGATCCTGGCGGCCCCCGGCCAGGCCCTCGAGGCGTTCGAGCGGGACCTGGAAGAAGCCGTCGCCTTCGGGCCCGAGCACGTCTCGCTCTACGAGCTCAGCATCGAGCCGGGCACGCCCTTCGCCCTCGCCGATGCGCGAGGTCAGCTGAGGCGTCCCAACGAAACAGGCGTGCTGGCGATGCTCGAGCAGGCCGAACATCGACTCGCCGCCGCGGGCTATGCCCGCTACGAGCTCTCGAACTTTGCGCGGCCGGGTTTCGAGGCGGTGCACAACCGCCGCTACTGGGAGCGACGACCCGTGCTCGGTCTCGGGGTCGGGGCGGTGTCGAGCGATCCGCCCTCGGCCCGAGCGCCCTTCGGCGTGCGCCGGCAGAACACGCGCGATCTTGCGCGCTACCTGGATTGCACGGGGCGCGCTGAATCGGCCGAGGACCGGGACGCCGAGATCTTCGATGCGGCGACCGCGCGCGGCGAGGCCGTCTTCCTGGCCCTCCGAACCGCCCGTGGGCTGGATTCGGCCCGTTTCTCGGACGAGTTCGGGTCGCCCCCGAGGGGTTTCTGGGAGGCCTCCATCGATGAGTTGGTGGGGCGGGGTCTGCTCGAGGAAGCGCCCGGCGGAGACCTCTGCCTGACCGACCGCGGGCGTCTGCTTTCCGATAGCGTGTTCCAGTATTTCGTTTGATTTCTGAGGGTTTATTGACTGTCCTGAGGTCCGGTGGTAACCAATTTTCGACCCGATCCAGCTGAGATCTCCAGCGGCTATGTTCGAGAGGTTCCGTGGTGTCCATCCGGAAGGCCGAAGCGGCCACGCCCCGCTTGACCGAGCGTCAGGCCTCGGTGCTTCGCGCCGTGGTGACCGGCTACGTGGGGGAAGCCTCGCCGATCGGCTCCAAGACCATCTCCCACCTGCTGCCCGTGTCGATCTCGTCGGCGAGCATCCGCAGCGTCCTGGCCGAGCTGACCGAGCTCGGCCTGGTGGAGCAGCCGCATCGGTCGGCCGGCCGAATTCCGACGGAGTTCGGCCTGCGCCTGTTCGTAGACGAGCTGCTCTCTCCCGCTCGTCTGGCGGCGTCCCAGCGGCGGGAGCTCGCCTATCAGCTCGACGATGCCCATGGCGATGATCTGATGCCGCTGGCCTCCGAGATCTTGAGTCGTCACACCCGTCAGCTCGGCTTCGTGGTAGCGCCGCGGCTCGATCGCGTGGTGCTCACGCACGTGAGCTTGGTGCGGCTCTCGAGCGAGCGCCTGCTGGTGGTCTTGATCTCTCGAACCGGCACAACCTATCGCCGTGTGATCGACAACGAGCCCGTGATCGACCAGCGAGAGCTCGATCGTGTTGCCGCCGTTCTCAGTGAGCGCGTGCTCGGTCGGACGCTTGTGGAGGTGCGCGAGTTGTTGACCCGCGAGGCGGCGCTGCTGCAGCGCGAAGCCGATGATCTCCAATCCCGTGCGGTCGAAATCGGTCGTCTCGTCCTGGCCGGAACGGACCCTCAGGCGGGCGATCTCGTGATCGAGACCCGGCTGGGGCTGCTCGAGCAGCCTGAGTTCAACGACCCGCGGCGTCTGCGCGATCTGTTCGAGGCCATCGAGACCAAGGAGCGTCTGCTCTCGGTGCTCGACGGCATCCTCGAGCAAGACGGCGTCAGCGTGGCGATCGGTCGGGAGATCGACGATCCCTCGCTACGCGGGTGCGCCCTGGTGGCGACCTCCTACGGCGGCGCTGGAGCCGACGAGGCGCTGGGTGCGCTGGGGGTGATTGGACCCAGCCGCATGGACTTCGGACGCATCATCCCCTTGGTGGACTACGTCTCCACTCTCATGACGGAAAGGCTCTGCGCATGAGCCCGAAGAAGAAGATCGAGATCGAGACGGAAGACGCCGAGGGCTGGGAAGGCGTGGCCGAGGCGGCTGCGGCCGGGGCGCTGGCGCCCAACCCCGAGCTCGAGGCCGCCCTCAAGGAGGCCGAGGCCTCGCTGGAGGCGCGCGAGAAAGCGACCGCGGCCCCCGAGGGGAGCGGTGCCGATGAGCTGGCCGTCCAGCTCAAGGAGACCGAAGACCGGCTGTTGCGCCTCCTGGCCGATTTCGAAAACTTCAAGCGCCGTGCGCTCAAAGAGCGCACCGATGCCAATCAATACGGCCATCAGAATCTCGTCAAGGATCTTCTTTCTACGGTCGATAACCTGGACCGTGCCATTGGCCATGCTCGCGAGAGTGAGGGCGAAGATTTTGAGAATCTTCTGCAGGGCGTCGAGCTCATGCAGAGGGAGCTCATGACGGCCCTCGGGAAGCACGGAGTGGTGCGGATCGAGGCCGTCGGCAAAGCCTTCGATCCGGCGGTGCATGAGGCAATGGCGCAAGCGCCAGACGGTTCGGTGGCCCCGAATACGGTCATCGAGGAGCTGCAGACGGGATACATGTTGCGGGACAGGCTCCTGCGTCCGACCCGGGTGATCGTGACCCGGGCGCCGGACGAGGCCGAAGGCGACGAGGGGAAGCAACCGGAAGAAGACGACGCATCGGGTGACGGGGGCGGTAGCGGCGAATAGCCGGCCGGTGGCGGCACCGTCCCCACGATGCGGAGGGGGAAGGGCCAGCCGGATGGGCAAGGTCATCGGAATCGATCTCGGGACCACGAACTCGTGCGTCGCCCTATTCGACAACGGTGAGCCCGTGATCGTCGCGAACTCCGAGGGTGGGCGAACGACCCCGTCGGTCGTCGCCATCACGTCTTCCGGCGACAAGCTGGTCGGTCAGATCGCCAAGCGGCAGTCCGTTACCAACCCCGAACAGACCATCTATGCCGTCAAGCGCCTGATCGGCCGCAAGTACGACAGCGAGGAAGTCACCTCGTTCGCCAAGATCGCCCCCTTTGGCATCGAGGCCTCCGACAACGGCGACGCCTGGGTCCAGGCCGGCGGCAAGCTGGTTTCGGCCCAGGAGATCTCGGCCCTGGTGCTGGCCAAGATGAGGGACACGGTGGCCGACTACCTGGGCGAGCCGATCAAAGACGCCGTGATCACGGTGCCCGCCTACTTCGACGACTCCCAACGTCAGGCGACCCAGGACGCGGGCAAGATCGCGGGGCTCAACGTCTTGCGGATCGTGAACGAGCCGACCGCGGCTGCGCTGGCCTATGGCCTGGGCTGCCAGGACGACAAGAAGGTTGCTGTGTTCGACCTCGGCGGTGGCACGTTCGACGTCTCGATCCTGCACATCTCCGATGATGTTTTCGAGGTGCTCAGCACCAACGGCGACACCTATCTCGGTGGCGAAGACTTCGACATGAAGATCTGTGACCACCTGATGGATTCCTTCCAGGAAGAGGCCGGGATCGATCTTCACGGCGACAAGATGGCCCTGCAGCGTCTCAAGGAGGCAGCCGAACGCGCCAAGCACGAGCTGTCGTCGGCCACCGAGACCGACATCAATCTCCCGTTCATTGCGGCCACCGACGACGGGCCCAAGCATCTGGCCATGACCCTGACCCGCGAGAAGCTCGACGAGCTGAGCGCCGGGTTGCTGGAGCGGCTGGTCGAGCCCTGCACGATCGCGCTAGCGGACGCCGGAATCTCCTCGTCCGAGATCGACGACGTGATCCTCGTCGGTGGTATGACGCGCATGCCGGCGGTGCGTGCGAAAGTGGGCGAGATTTTCGATCGAGAACCCCACGGTGGCGTGAATCCCGATGAGGTGGTTGCGGCCGGCGCCGCCATCCAGGGCGGTGTCATGACCGGCGAGGTCGAGAACGTGCTGTTGCTGGATGTGACGCCCCTGTCGCTGGGCGTCGAGACCCAGGGTGGCGTTTCGACCAAGATCATCGAACGGAACACGACCATTCCAACGTCGAAGTCCCAGGTCTTCTCGACCACCGAGGACCACCAATCGGTCGTCCGGATCCACGTGATCCAGGGTGAGCGTGACATGGCTGTGGACAACAAGACCCTGGGCCGTTTCGAACTGCTGGGCATCCCGCCGGCGCCCCGTGGCGTGCCCCAGATCGAAGTCAACTTCGAGATCGACGCCAATGGCGTCGTGAACGTTTCGGCCAAGGACCTCGGAACGGGCAAGTCACAGGCCGTCCAGGTCACGGCCTCGAGCGGACTCGATGAGGAGGAGGTCAATCGGCTGATCTCCGAGGCTGAGGAATACAGCGAGGCCGACCAGCAGCGCCGCGACCTGGTGGAGCTCCGAAACCGGGCCGACGGGCTCATCTATTCGACCGAGCGAACGCTCGAGGAGTTCGCCGAGAACGTGCATGAGGACGACCGGGGTGAGATCGAGAAGGCTCTCGAGATTGCCAAGGAGGCCACACAGGGCGAGGACGCCGGCGCACTGCGAGTCGCCGTTGACGAATTGTCGGCCCTCACTTACAAAATGACCGAGGTCCTGTACGCCGAGCTCGGTGGAGACGATTCCGAGTAGTTCCCGCGGGTTCCCGCCCCAGTGGGCCTTCACCCCGTCGAGGCCCTGATCCATTGCCGAAGCGCGATTACTACGAAGTCCTGGGCGTCTCTCGCGGCGTCGAAGTGGCCGAGCTGAAAAAGGCCTATCGGAAGATCGCGCTCGAGAACCATCCCGACCGGAATCCGGGCGATTCCGCCGCTGAGGAGCGCTTCAAGGGGGCGTCTGAGGCCTACTCGATCCTCTCGGACCCGGACAAGCGGCGGTCCTACGATCGCTTCGGCTTTGGAGGCGTCGGGGCCAGCGGCGGGCAATCGGGATTCCAGGACTTCGGCGACCTGGGCAACTTCACCGACCTGTTCAACGATCTCTTCGGGGATCTGTTTGGGGGTGGCCGTGGTGGGCGCCGCACGGGCCGCGGCCAGCGCGGCGCCGACCTCCGCTACAACCTCGACATTGATCTCACCGACGTGCTCGAGGGCATGGAAGCCCAGATCCGGATTCCCAAGATGCGCCCCTGCGAAACCTGTGACGGCTCGGGCGTGCGACCGGGAACCCGTCCGGAGACCTGCGGCCGTTGTCATGGCGCGGGCCAGGTCGTGCTCCAGCAGGGCTTCTTTCGGATCAGCCGCCCTTGCGAACAGTGTGCGGGGGCGGGCGAGATCGTTCGTGAGCGCTGCCCCGAATGTCGCGGCGCCGGGCGGAGCGAGGGCCGCCAGAACATCCGGGTGAAGGTGCCCGCCGGCATCGATGACGGGATGCGTCTCCGGTTGTTGGGCGAGGGCGAAGCCGGGATCGCCGGCGGCCCCCCCGGTGACCTCTTCGTCGTGATCTCGATTCGCGACCATCCGTTGTTCGAACGCGAAGGCTCCGACATCCACTGCCAGGTTCCGATCTCGTTCGTGCAGGCGGCTCTCGGCGACGAGATCGAGGTGCCGACGCTGGAGGGCAAGGTCATGCTGAAGGTGCCGGAGGGCTCCCAAACCGGGAAGACCCTGCGGCTGCGGGGCAAGGGTGTACCCTCGATCCGGAATTCGGCTCGCGGCGACCAGCTTCTGCATATCTTCGTCGAGGTTCCGACGAAGATGACGAAGCGGCAACGGGAGCTGCTGGCGGAGTTCGCCGAGGAGAGCGGGACCGAGGTGTCTCCGGTGACGCGTGGTTTCCTCGAGAAACTGAAGGATCTGTTCGATTGATGAGCTGGCGCGCTTCCGCCGCGATCCTGTCGGGCTTCTTGCTCCTCTCCGGGTGTGCTGCGCTTGTGGGAGGCGACGGTCCCCGTGCCAGCGAAGAGGAACGCCGGGCCTACGCAGCGGCCGTGTCCCAGCAAGCGGACGACCCGGGCGCCGCCGAGCGAGCGTTCACAGAGTTCCTGGCCCGATTTCCCAGCAGCGTGCTCGCCGACGATGCGTCCAAGCGCCTCGGCCAGATCGCCCTCGACCAGGGTGACGAGGACCTGGCGCTGCGGCGCTTCCACCAAACACTGAGCAATTATCCCGATAGCGACAGCGTCGACGCCGTTCGAATCGCGATTGCGCGTCTCGAACACGGGCGGGGCAACGCGCTCGCAGCCGCGGCCATGATCAAGCAGGCCCGCCTCTCGCGCCTCAATGTCGTCGAGCAGCGCGAGGCGTTCCGACTGATGCTGGACGTGTCGGACGATCCGGCGCGCAAGCTTCGTTGGCTGTCGCGCTTGCGACGTGCCGAACGCGACGAAGACGCGGTCGCCCTGGTGGATGTCGAGATCGACACGCTGATCCAGAAAATGGAGGCGATCGATCTGTTCCGGGGGGCCGAGCAGATCGGACGGCAGATCCCGGCGGGTCGCGCGTTGCTCCAGGCCGCCGACCTCTCCCTGGACCAGGGCGAGATCGATCGGGCGCGACGCGCCATCAAACTTGCCTCGAAGCTTCCCCTGGACGATCTGTACCAGGCGCGGCTCATCACCGTGAGCGAGCGGCTGAGGCTTCGGGACGAAGGGCTGAGCTTCGACGCAGCGCTCCCGCGCATCGAGGACCTGGCGGACCTCGGTGGTGCCGACACTGCGGGCGCCGAAGGAACTCTCGGTGTCGTGTTGCCGCTGTCGGGTCCCTTTGCCCACTTCGGGGAAGAGAGTCTTCGCGGCGTGCTGTTGGCGGCGGGAATCTTCGGCGCCGATGACGGGACGGGGCCGCCCGACACACGTCGCGTCCGCGTGATGATCCGCGATAGCGCCGCGGACCCCGAGCAGGCGGCGCGTGCGGTTCGCGAGCTGGCTGATCTCGAGGTTTCGGCAATCATCGGTCCGCTCCTGAAGGAGGAATGTGAGGCCGCCGCGGCGGTCGCCGAGTCCGAGAGCGTTCCGCTGCTCGCGCTCACGGCAAGTGAGGCGGTGAGCGCCGGCCGCCCGCATGTCTTCCGCGTGCGCACTCAGCCGCGCGAGGAGGTCGCCTTGCTCGTGGACTACGCGGTTCGGGAGCTCGGTGCCCAGCGCTTCGCCGTCTTGTATCCCCGCGACACCTATGGTCGCGGCCTGCGGCGCATGTTCTGGGAGGCCGTGGAAGAGCAGGGCGGCCGCATCGTCGGAGTGGCGTCCTACGATCCGAACGCAGTCGATTTCGCCGAGCCGATCCGACGTCTGGTGGGCTTCGTGCTGCTGACATCGGAGGAGAAGCAAGCTCTCGAAGAGAGGGAAGCTCTCGAACGACGCGCGCGCCGCTTGCCCGCTGAGGAAGCCGCGGCGCTTCGCCTCGTAGGCCAGGCGATGACGGGGCCCAATGGCGAGCTGCTGCCGCCCGTGGTCGACTTCGACGTGCTGTTCATTCCGGAATCCCACGAGAAGGTGGTGCTGATCGCGCCCCAGCTCGCCTTCCACGGGGCCGAACAGACGCGACTGATGGGAACCAGCGGATGGCACCACTCGGACCTGGTCAAGATCGCCCGGGAGCACGTAGAAGGCGCCATCTTCACCACCCACTTCCCAGTCTCGAGCGAGCTGCTCTTCGTGCGCGCCTTCACCGACGGCTACCGGCGCGCCTACTCCCAGGAGCCGGACGTGTTCGCGGCCCAGGCCTACGACGCGACCAATCTGGTCCTGCTCCAGCTCACGGGTTTTTCCTTCGGAGACGACGACGTGCGTGAGCGGGTTCGCACCGGAATCCTGGCCGTTCGGGCGCACCCCGGCGTCACCGGCGTGTTGCGCATGCAGCCCGACGGAAATGCCCGGAAACGGCCGTTTCTGCTCAGGGTCGAGCGCGGCCGCATCGTAGCGGTGGAATAGTTCAAGTCGGCCGTTGTCTGCGTCGACAACGCAGGCATGAGCGAATTCAGTGCGCCGCTGTCCGTACCCGATGAGCTTCCGGTGTTGCCTCTCCGGGAGATGGTGGTCTTTCCCTACATGGCTCTGCCGCTCTTCGTGGCGCGCGAGCGTTCGATTGCGGCCGTCGAGGATGCGTTGGCCGGCGACCGCTTGCTGTTGCTGACCGCCCAGCGGGAAGCCGACGTCGAAGACCCCGAGCCCGAGGATCTCTACCCGGTTGGCACCGTGGCCATGGTCATGCGCATTCTGCGCATGGGCGACGGGCGCGTGAAGGTACTGGTGCAGGGGCTCGGCAAGGCGCGCATCGATGCCTTTGTCGAACACGAGCGCGCCCAGTGGGTGCGGGTCACGGGATTGCCCGCGGACGAAGACACCGATTGGTGCGTGGAAGTCGAAGCGCTGGTGCGCACGGTTCGCTCCCGGGTCGAGGAATTGCTGCCCCTCAAGAACCTGCCCCCCGAAGTGCTGTCGGTCACGGCCAACGTGCACGAGCCCGGCAGACTGGCGGACCTGGTGGCCGCCCATCTCCAATTGCGGACGGCCGAAGCCCAGGAACTCCTCGAGATCACGGATCCCCTGGCGCGGCTACGGAAGGTCGATGCCCTGCTGAAGCGCGAGCTCGAGGTCACCACCGTCCAGGCGGAGATCCAGAGCCAGGCCCAGGACGAAATGAGCCGCGGTCAGCGTGAGGCCTACCTGCGTGAGCAGCTGCGGGCGATCCAGGCCGAGCTCGGTGAGACCGACCCCCGCATCGACGAGTCCGAAGAATATCGCGCTCGCATCGAAGAAGCGGGGCTGCCCGAAGAGCCGCTGATCGAGGCGACGAAGCAGGTCCACAGGCTCGAGCGGATGCATCCGGAAGGTCCTGAGGCGCACGTCCTGCGCAGCTATCTCGATTGGATGGTCGAGCTGCCTTGGTCCCAGGAGTCACCGGATCGACTCGATCTCGGCCATGCCAAGACGATCCTGGATGAGGACCACGCCCATCTGCAAGGCATCAAGGACCGGATTCTCGAGTACCTGGGTGTGCGCAAGCTGCGCGGTGACTCGCGTGGACCGATTCTGTGTTTCGCCGGCCCGCCGGGTGTCGGCAAGACGTCGCTGGGTCGGTCGATCGCGCGGGCCCTGGGGCGCGAGTTCGTTCGCATCTCGCTCGGTGGCGTGCGAGACGAGGCCGAGATCCGCGGTCACCGCCGCACCTACGTGGGGGCGCTGCCGGGTCGGATCATCCAGGGCCTCAAGCAGGCGGGCACCCGCAATCCGGTCTTCATGTTGGACGAGATCGACAAGCTGGGAGCCGACTACCGAGGTGACCCGTCGTCGGCCCTGCTGGAGGTTCTCGACCCCGAGCAGAACGTGAGCTTCAGCGACCACTACTTGAACGTTCCCTTCGATCTCTCGCGGGTCATGTTCATCACGACGGCGAACATGCTCGACGCGATTCCCAATGCGTTGCGCGACCGAATGGAAGTGATCCGTATCCCGGGCTACACGCCGGAAGAGAAGATCGAGATCGCGCGCTCCTTTCTCATCCCGGGCCAGGTGAAGGAGAACGGGCTTCCCGACGATCGCATCAAATGGTCGGATCCGGCTGTGATGCGCATCGTTACCCACTACACCCGTGAAGCGGGCGTTCGGAATCTGGAGCGCGAGATCGCGACGGTGTGTCGCAAGACGGCCCGGCGGGCGGCCGAGGGCGACGAGAGGCATGTGACCGTCAACCGGCGCACACTCGAGAAGTTCCTGGGACCGGCGCCGTACCTGGACGAACCCCCCAGCGAGATCGGTGAGGTGGGGCTCAGCAACGGTCTGGCCTGGACCGAGAGTGGCGGTGAGGTGCTGACGATCGAAGCCACCCTCACGAGCGGCAAGGGCCTGGTGTTGACGGGACAGCTGGGCGACGTGATGAAGGAGTCCGCCCAAGCGGCGTTAACTTACGCCCGTTGCCGCGGCGGCGAGCTCGGCTTCGACGAAGCCATCTTCTCGCGCAGTGAGGTCCACGTGCATGTGCCCGCTGGTGCGGTTCCCAAGGACGGCCCTTCGGCCGGCATCGCGATGGCTACAGCCATCATATCCCTTGCAACGCGCATCCCGGTGCGGCCCGATGTCGCCATGACGGGCGAAGTCACGCTGCGGGGCCGCGTACTGCCGGTTGGCGGCGTGCGCGAGAAGGCCCTGGCGGCGCTGCGAGCCGGCATCACCCGGGTGGTGCTTCCGCGCCGGAACCTCCAGGACCTGAATGAGATCCCGGCGGATCTCAAGAAGAAGATCACCTTCATTCCGGTCGAACACATGGATGAGGTGCTCGAAGCGGCCCTCGAACGGCCGCTGGGCGCACCGCTTGTCCGCTCGGGGCCGACGCCCGCAGCGACCGTCCCACCGTCGATGGCGTCGGCCAAGACCCGCTGATCGATTTCCAAGCCGACGGCGAGCTGCTCAGGGAACTGGGATACGGGCACTGAGCGCCGCTACCCTGTGTTTCTTGCGGTTAGGGGATCTCGGGGAGTTCGAACTGATTGCGCGAATCGAGCGCGCCGCCCGTCGGGCGGGAAGCCCGCGCTTCGTCGTGCTCGGAATCGGCGACGACGCCGCGATCCTGCGGCTGCGTTCGGGTGAGGATCTCGTCGTCACGACCGATTCGCTGGTGGAGGACGTACACTTCCGCTGGCGCAGCCAGAGCGCGCGCACGATCGGGCGCCGCGCACTGGTGGCGAACCTCTCGGATCTGGCGGCCATGGGGGCGCGTCCGCTGGGCTTCACGCTGGCGCTGGTGACACCTGCCTCGCTCGAAGTGGCGACGCTGGACGGGCTGGTGGCGGGGCTGCTCCGCGAGGCCCGCCGGCATGGCTGCCCCCTCGTGGGTGGCAACGTGAGCCGGGGGACCGAGTGCTCGCTCACGATCACGGCGCTGGGCGCCGTCCGGCGCGGACGCGCACTCACCCGGCGTGGAGTTCGCCGGGGCGATCGCCTCTTCGTCACCGGCACGGTCGGTGGCCCCGCCTTGGAGCTGGCCCGGGCGGAGCGCGGTCTCGGGCAAATCCGCCGGGTGCCGCAGCCGCGGCTCGAAGCGGGCAGGGCGCTGACCCGGGTGAAGCAGATCGGGGGGTGCATCGACATTTCCGATGGGCTCGATGCGGATCTCGATCACCTGCTCGAGACCACGCGGCTCGCGGCAGAGGTCGCCGCCGAACGGATCCCGCTGCCGCGCGGCTTCCGAGCAGCCTGTCGGAAGCTCGGTCTCGAACCCGAGCGGCTGGCCCGGACCGGCGGCGAGGACTACGAGCTGTTGTTCAGTGTGCGCCCCGCTGGGCCGGGGGCCGGCGCGCTGGCGCGGCGGCTGGGAGTCGCTGTGACCGAGATCGGCCGGCTCCGGGCGGCGGCGGCAGTGCAGGAATCGAGGCCCGGACCCGCTCCCCACGGGGGTTTTCGTCACTTCTAGTGCCGCTCCCGGGACGGGTGACTGACGCCTAGACAACTAGTCGGTTTGATTGCCTTTTTCTCGGGTCCGAGGCTTCAAGGCGGCGCCCCCTTTCACCGATAGGCCAGGGGGTGCGAGTTTCGCTGAAGTACAAGTTTGTTTTCGGGGCGGTGCTGGTCGGTTTGTCGGCTCAGATCGTGCCGGCCCTCATTGAGGCCGGCGGACTCGCCGTGCACTGGTCTCTCTCGAGTCTTGTGGCGCTCGGCTTCGGCGCCGGCCTGGGATGGCTGCTGTCGCGGGACCTCTCGAAGACGTTCCAACAACTGCACAGGGCCAGCGATCAGATGAGTCGCGGGGACCTCACCGTCCAGGTCGTCGCAGATGAGACCCCGCACTTCCCGGATGAGACCGATGCGCTGGCCCACAGCCTTCAGGGCATGGCCGGCAGCTTGCGGAACCTGGTCGAACACGTGCAGTCGACGGCCAACCGCGTTTCCCACGCCGCCCATGAATTGACCCGCTCCGCCGAGCACGTCAGCACCAACAACGGTGAGATCTCCTCTACCGTGGCCAACCTCGCCGAAAACGTGAGCCAACAGCAGAGTCAGCTCAACGAAGCGGCGCGACTGATCCACGAGATCGCCTCGACCATCGAACGCAATGCCGACCATGCTCGCGAGGCTTTCGGCTTTGCCGCCGAGGCGAATCAGAAGGCGAACTCGGGCGTCGATATCGCGCGGCTTGCCATCGAGAAGATGCGCACCGTCTTCGAGCGGGTAGAGCATGCGGTGGCCAAGGTCTTTGAGCTCGAGGAGAAGACGCGCCACGTAAACCAGATTTCTTCGATCATCACCAGCATCGCGCATCGAACGAATCTCCTTTCGTTGAACGCTTCGATCGAGGCCGCCCGCGCCGGCGAGGCCGGTCGTGGCTTCTCGGTGGTGGCCGACGAAATTCGCAAACTGGCCGAGAACTCGGGCGAAAGCGCCGAGGAGATCTCGAAGCTCATCAACGAGATTCAGGTCGACACACACGATGTCGCCGACGAGATGCGCGAGTCGAGCCTGGGGATGCGTGAGGGCCGTGAGGACGTCGATACGATCGCGCACACGCTGGAGAACATTCGTCAGGCCGTGGGTGAGGCTTCGAACCGTGCCGAGGAGATCTTCCATGGCGCCGATAGCCAGACCCAGGGTGTCGAGCGCATGGTGAGTGCCATGGACGAGGTCGCCAAGGGTGCTGAGAGCAACTCCATTTCCATCGACGGCGTCGTGGCCACCTCCCAGCGTCAACTCATTTCCATGTCGGAGATGGTGAGCTCGTCGACGACACTGACGGAGCTGGCCGAGCAGCTTCAGGAGATCCTGAGGCGCTTCGAGACCGGAAGCTCCGTCGCGAAAGAGCCCCAGTCGTGACCGGTGTCTTCTCTGCACCCGACATTCAGCAGCGCCTCCTCACGTTCGAGCTGGCCGACTCGATCTATGCGATTCCCATCGCCTGCATCGTCGAGGTCAGCGAGGTGGAGCCACTGGCCTGTATCCCGACCCTGCCGACCGAGATCGCCGGGGTGATGAACCATCACGGAGATGCTCTGCCGGTGCTGCGGCCCAATGTGCTGTTGAACGTGGAGGCGGCGAAGTTGGGCGAGCCGACCCAAGTGTTGGTGATCTCGGAGACGATCACGGGCGGCGCGCGGCTGGGACTGCCCGTAGACCGGGTCATGGGACTCGTCGATGGAGAGAGTGCGATGTCGCGGGACGAGGATCCCGTTGCGGAGCGGCGGTCGATCGACGACCGCGTGGTGCTCGTATTGGATCCGGTCCGTTTGGTGGACCGGGCGAAGGAAGTGATTGAGAGTTCACTGGGTCGAAACGAATGATTCCAGGGGGGAGAAGAAAATGGCGCGAATTCTGGTTGCAGATGATGCCGCCTTCATGCGTCAGATGATCCGTGAGATCGTCGAGGCGGAAGGGCATGAGGTCGTTGCCGAGGCATCGGATGGCGTCGAGGCTGTCGATCAGTTCAAGGCTCACCATCCGGACCTGGTCACGATGGACATCGTGATGCCGCGAAGGTCGGGCATCGATGCGGTGAAGGGCATTCTGGAGATCGACTCCACTGCCTGCGTCGTGATGTGCAGCGCACTCGGTCAGGAAACACTCGTGACCGAAGCGCTTCAGGCAGGGGCGCGGGACTTCATCGTGAAGCCCTTCAAGCCCGACTCCGTCGTCAAGACGGTGAACAAGGTGCTGGAAAAGGAGAGCCAGTAGTTGGCCCTCGACATGACCAAGTACCGCGCGGTCTTCCTCGAGGATGCCACCGAGCACCTCGCGGACATGAGCCGGGCGCTTCTCGATCTCGAGAAGGACACCGAGCACGCCGATGCGATCGACGTGCTGTTCCGGATGGCCCATTCCATCAAGGGGATGGCGGCGTCTCTGGAATACGACTCGATCGCCGAAGTGTCCCACGTTCTCGAGGATCGGATGCAGGAGATCCGGAGTGCCGGTGGTGTGGACGGTACAGAGGGTTTGACACTCGTGTTCAAGGGCATGGAAGGGCTCGAGGCAATGATCGAGGTCGTGCGGCAGACGGGCGAGTCTCCACCGCCCAACCCCGACCTCGTCAACGCACTGGCCAGGTCCATCGCTCCCGCGGAGTGCCAAAAAAAAAAGTCGTGACGCCGCTACTCGAGTAGCGGCGGCGTCCT
>Ga0209988_10000303_pt1 | contig 29549 bp, 31 predicted proteins | sample N075metaG_FD_183115 | JGI IMG/M metagenome (GOLD analysis project Ga0209988, IMG submission 183115) | Deep subsurface microbial communities from Kermadec Trench to uncover new lineages of life (NeLLi) - N075 metaG (SPAdes) (version 2) | ecosystem: Environmental > Aquatic > Marine > Ocean trench... | reverse complement strand
CCCGTCCGCGGCCAGCGAACCCGCTGCAATGCTCGCACCCGGAAGGGTCGGAAGAAGACCGTGGCAGGAAAGAAGGGTGTGAAGGGGCACTAGGAAGAGCCAGTAAGCAGTTGGCAGTAGCCAGTAGGAAGAGTTGGTAGGCAGTAGAAGAATCAGTATGGCCAAGAAGAAGAAGAAGATCCGTAAGAACGTTATTAAGGGTATTGCCCATATCAGGGCGTCGTTTAATAACACGATGATTACGATCACCGACATTAACGGTGAGACGTTGGCTTGGGACTCGGCCGGAACGGTCGGGTTCAAGGGTGCGCGCAAGGCCACGCCGTTCGCAGCCTCGCGGGCGGCGGAGAAAGTGGCCGTGAAGGTCAAGCGTATGGGTATGCGGGAGGTCGAGGTCCACGTCCGGGGGCCGGGTGCCGGCCGGGAGTCGGCGATCACGGCCCTGCAGAACAACGGGCTGCGGATCAGCGCGGTCGAGGACCACACGAAGATTCCGCATAACGGATGCCGACCCCGCAAGCGTCGTCGGGTGTAAGAGAACAGCCATATGCCATTAGCCAGGCATCAGGAATAAACAGTCGCAGCCGGGAAAGAAGGGTCACGCGAGTTTACCAGCAGGGCTCGCGATCATCCGTTACCTCGGTAATGACGACAACGTTGGACTGCTGAGCGGTTGGAGCAAATACAATGCATGTTCGATGGCGCGGGCTTGAGCTTCCGGCTCAGGTGAAACTGGATGACCGGTCGGCGACTGATACCTTTGGTCGCTTCATCGTGGAACCGTTTGAGCGGGGCTTCGGTACGACGGTCGGGAACAGCCTCCGGCGGATCCTGTTGTCCTCGATCGAGGGCGCGGCGGTCGTATCGGCGAAGATCGAGGGCGTCCCCCACGAGTTCTCGACGGTGCCCGGGATCCTTGAGGACGTTGTTGACATCGTCCTCAACATCAAGGGCCTGATCGTCAGTCTCGACAGCGACGAGCCGAAGACCATGCGGCTGGCCGCGACCGGTCCCGGCGAGGTCACCGCCGATCTCATCGAGGCGGACACGGCGGTCACGATCCACAACCCGGATCATGTCGTCGCGACGCTCACCGACGAGATCGATTTCGAGGCGGAACTCAAGGTCGCCAAGGGGCGGGGCTACCAGCCCGCGTCCGAGCAGTACGTGGATCGCGAGGAAGAGGTCATCGGCGAGATCGCGATCGACGCGATGTTCGGGCCGGTGCAGCGGGTCCGGTACCGGGTCGAGGACACGCGTATCGGTCACAGGACCAACTACGACCGGCTGGTCATGGACATCTGGACGGATGGGACGATGACGCCGGAGCAGACGCTCGTCGAGGCGGCCAAGATCCTGCGCAAGCATCTCAACCCGTTCGTGCAGTACTTCGAGATCGGCAACGACCAGGTCTCCGCCGAGGCATGTGCCGCGGCAAGCGTCGATGAGGAGCTGCTCCGCAAGCTCGATATGCCGATCACCGAGCTGGACCTATCCGTCCGTGCCGGCAACTGCCTGGAATCCGCCGACATCCGGACCGTCGGGGAGTTGGTGGGCAAGGACGAACCCGAACTGCTGGCGGTTCGCAGCTTCGGCAAGACGTCGCTGCGAGAGGTCAAGCGAAAGCTGGAGGAGATGGGGCTCAGCCTTGGAATGAAGATTTCGGATGCCCCGGAGCCCGCGATGGTTTCGGTCCCGGCGATTGCCCCGTCCGAAACGATGGACCCGCTCGCGGAGATGGACCCGACCCCGACCCCGGCCCCGGCCCCGGCCCCGACCCCGTTCCCGGCCCCGGCCCCGGTCCCGGACACGGTCCCGGACACGGAGCCGGCCGCCGGTCCCATCATCGAGGAATAAGTACGATGCGTCACCGAGTCTACGGAAAGAAACTGAGCCGCGACAGCGATCATCGTCGCGCGATGCTCCGCAACCTGGCCGCGGGTCTCTTCGAGCACGGCGAGATCAGGACCACGATGCCGAAGGCGAAGGCCGTACAGCCGTTCGTCGAGAAGATCATCACGATCTCCAAGGAAGGCACGTTCCGGGCCCGTCGCCGGATCGAGGCCCGTTTGAACGATCGGCGTATCCATAGCTGGGTGGCCGACGCCAACGTGCCCGATGCACGCAAGGATATCCCGTATTTCGACCTGCCCGACGCCGGCGATATCGAATTCAACCGGTACGGTGAAGTGCGAAAATCCCCTCGGCTGGTCCAGCACATCATGACGAAGATCGCGACCATGTTCGCCGATCGAGACGGCGGTTACACCAGGATCGTCAAGCTCGGTGAGCATCGGTTCGGTGACGGCACGGACCTTGTCCTGCTGCAGCTCACGGGTTTCGAGGACGGGCCGCAGGTCGGCGGTGGCGTCTCCGGCCGGCGACGCCAGGCGGATCGCAGGACGGCTTTCGCGGCGCAGCTTCGAAAGGCCGGCCAGGCCGAGACGGCGACCGCAGTTGCCGAACCCGATGCCGAGGAACCGGCGCCGGCAGCAGAGGCTCCGGCCGAGACCAGTGCCGAGGATCAACCCGAGGATTAGGGTCGTATTAGAGTGTGTGTCGGCCCCCATCCGCCGTGCGTTTGTCCTTGCACGTCCGCCCAGACCCGCTGAATGAATTGGGTGGCACGGCCGAGCGAGTGAAAGCGAGCTCGCCCGTGGTTGGGCGTCGCTCCACGGGCGACGTCGCTACCGCTCCGTCGGCCGTGCCACGCGATGAATTCAGCGGGTCGTACGAAAGCGAGTGTCGGCCCGCAGGGCCGTACGGAGCGCTCAAACCAGTCCCCGCAGGGCCGTACGGAGCGCTCAAACCAGATACACTCGCGGTCGTGCTCGACGCCCTCGATAAGCTCGAAATGACCGGTCTTGACGAGCTCGCCGCCGTCGGTGATGCCGACACGCTGGAGCGATGGCGAGTCCGTTACATCGGCACCAAGGGCGCCCTCAAGGCGGTCCTGCCGCGGATGAAGGACGTCGCGCCCAGCGACAAGCCGGCGGTCGGCAAGCGGCTCAACGAGGTGAAGCAGGCGCTCGAGCGGTCCTTCAAAGAGAAAAAGTCGGCACTCGCCGGCCGTACCACCACGCCATCGGTCGACGTGACCGAGCCGGGCATACCCATGGGGCTTGGCCGCCGTCATGTCCTGAGCAGGACGATCGACGAGGTCACCGAGACCTTTGCCAGGATGGGGTTCTCGGTTGCTCATGGTCCCGAGGTCGAGGACGAGTGGCACAACTTCGATGCGCTCAACATTCCACGCGATCATCCGGCGCGCGACCCCAGGGAGAACTTTTTCCTCGCCGGCGGACTCATGCTGCGGAGCCAGACTTCAACGATCCAGATCCGGACGATGGCCAGGACAAAGCCGCCCCTGAAGGTTGTCGCGGTGGGCCGCGTCTACCGGCCCGACACGCACGACGCGACCCACTACAGCATGTTCCACCAGGTCGAGGGCCTCTACGTCGATCGCGACGTATCGATGGTCGATCTCAAGACGACCTTGTTCCAGTTCGCGAAGACCTACTTCGGGCCGGAGGCCGAGGTCCGTATGCGACCCAGCTTCTTCCCGTTTACCGAGCCATCTGCCGAGGTGGACATGAAGATGAAGGTGAAGGGGCGATGGCAGTGGGTGGAGCTCGGCGGCTGCGGCATGGTGGACCCCAACGTTTTCGAGGCGGTCGGATACGACCCCGACGTCTGGTCCGGGTTCGCGTTCGGGCTCGGGATCGATCGCATCGCCATGCGCAAGTACGGCATCGCCGACATCCGGTGGATGTTTGAGAACGACGCGCGGTTCCTGAGGCAGTTCTGAAGAAGGCACGAAGGCACGAAGAGGAGCACGAAATACATGGAAAACGATCAAAGCACGCCTGACGCATCGCCGACCATGACGCCGCCATCGGACGCCGGCGAGGTGCTGGGGAAGCCTCCGAGCTGGCCCGGTGTACTCGGGACGATCTCGATCGTCTTCGGAGCATCGGGCCTTGTCTGCTACGGTTGCCTGAGCTTCCAGACGATCGCGACGCCGTTTATGTTGGGAATGGTCCCGGAGGATCAACGGCCGCCGACGGCACAGGGAATACAGCTGTTCGTTCAGATCTTCCAGATGTGCGCCGCGGCCGGGCTGTCGGTGTGGCTGCTCATCGCCGGCATCGGTCTGGCGCGGCGCCGCCCATGGGGTCGGACACATACCATCGCCTGGGCCGCCGCGAAGATCATCATGGCGTTCATCGGGTTGATGGCCGGTATCACGTTCGCGGCTGCCACGGTTGATCAGATCAACAGCCAGCTTTCGCAGAACGGTCCAGCGCCGTTCACCGTCTCCGTGATCTGGATGTACCTCTTCATCGCGATCGCGGTGGTCTGGGCACTGCTCTGGCCCGTCTTCCTTCTCATCTGGTTCAACCGTCGAGCCGTCAAGGATGAAGTCGCCGCCTGGGCAGCCGAATCCCGTGCAATGATCTGAGAAGCCCGCCACCTGTCTGCTCTACTGTTCTACTGCTCTCACTCCGGAGTTCAATCATGCGACCTTCCACCCTGCTGACAGCCGTTGCCACCGGCATCGCGACGTCCGTCCTGCTCACGATCGCCCAGCCAGGCGCGTGGGCGCACTGCGAGGTTCCGTGCGGAATCTACGACGACCACGCCCGCATCGACCAGATGCTCGAGGACACCACGACGGTCGGGAAAGCGGTGGCCCAGATCCTTGAGCTCTCGGGCAAGACCGATGCCCAGAGCCTGAACCAGCTCACACGCTGGATCAATAACAAGGAAATTCACGCGACAAGGATCCAGGACACGATCGCACAGTACTTCCTGAACCAGCGCGTCAAACCCGCGCGCCAGGGCACGCAGGCCTGGAATGACTACGTCATGCGGCTCGTGCAGCACCACGCGGTCATGGTCGCGGCCATGAAGACCAAGCAGACGGTCGACCCGCAGATGGTCGCCACATTGCGCGAGACAATCCAGACGATCGGCGTGTACTACCCGTCGTCGCACACGCACTGAGGTACGAGGTCACGATGTCCTTTCTTGAGGAGTTGCGTTGGCGCGGCCTGCTGCACCAGCAGACGGCGACGGACGAACTCGACCTGCACCTTGCCGAACCGCGGGTGGCGTACGCCGGCTTCGATCCGACCTCCGACAGCCTGCATGTCGGCAACCTGATCCCTATCAAGCTGCTCATGCACTGGCAGGCCGCGGGCCACCGGCCGATTGCGCTCATGGGTGGCGGCACCGGCCTGATCGGTGATCCGTCAGGACGTGATTCGGAGCGACAACTGCTCAGTCGCGACAAGGTCGAAGCGAATATTGCCTCGCAACGGCGCATCCTGGAGCGGTTGCTCGATTTCGACGACTCGTCCCGCGGTGCAAGACTCGTCAACAACCTCGATTGGCTGGACGAGCTGGGATTCATCGAAGTCCTGCGCGACGTCGGCAAGCACTTCTCGGTCAACACGATGATCCAGAAAGACTCGGTTCATGATCGCCTGCACGCCCGCGAGCAGGGAATCAGCTATACCGAGTTCAGCTACATGATCCTCCAGGCCTATGACTTCCTGCACCTGCGTCGCACGATGGACTGCACTGTGCAGCTTGCCGGCTCGGATCAATACGGCAACATCGTGGCGGGCATCGATCTGATCCGCAGGGAATTCGGCGGCCACGAGGGTGGCCATCCGGAATCGTTCGGCGTGACGGCACCGCTCGTCGGGCGGTCGGACGGGAAGAAGATGAGCAAGTCGTCCGGGGAGGCGTTGTGGCTCTCCAGTAACACCCAGGACGCCACCAGTCCGTATGCGTTCTACCAGTACTGGATCAATCTGCCTGACGCCGACATCGTGCCCTGGCTGCGGTGGTTTTCGCTGTTGGACCGGGAGCGCATCGACGAGTTGGCAAGGAGCCGCGAGGCGGAGCCCCAACGGCGGATCGCGCAAACGGAGCTTGCACGGCACATGACGACGATGGTGCACGGTGAGGACGAGTTCAAGAGGGTCGAGCGGGCGACGATCGCGCTGTTCGGGTCCGGTGACCTGCGGGACCTCGACGAATCGACGCTCGCCGAAGTCTTCGCCGACGTGCCACATTCGACCCACGACAAGTCACAGATGGCCGGTGACGGCGTGCTGCTCGCAGACGTACTGACTTCCACCTCCCTGGCATCGTCGAAACGCGCGGCCCGCGAGTATCTCGACAGCGGGGCAATCGCCGTCAACGGCGAGAAGTGCCCGGCCGACCGCCGGCTTTACACCCGGGATCTGCTGCCGGGCGCGACGATCCTGCTGCGCCGCGGACGCAAGAACTGGCACGCGACGAAGTGGGAGTAACTACGCCGGCGGTTTCGCCGTGCGATCCGAGATCTTCAGCCGGATGACCGGGGCTTGCGTGTCACCTTCGATCTCGGCCGAGACGATCGCCGCCCGGAATGCCGCGTTGCCGTCACGCGGAATCGCCATGAAGCAGGTGACGGGCTTCTCCTTGATGCCACGCTCCTTCTCACGCTGGCTGAGGTGAACGATCGCGACGACAACCGCCTGGTTTCGCTCGATCCGGCCGATCAGTTCGAGATCGGCCTTGATCGTCACGTTCGCGAGTGTCGGGTTTTCGATCTCGATGAAGTACTCTTCGTGATCCTCCGGCGGTCCGGCGATCTGGACGCGAACCGTCGGCAGTGTCGTCTGCTTGATCCTCGATTTTACGGTGAACGTGATCTCCGCGAAGCTGCGGTCAAGGGTGACCGTCGGATCCTCGGCGAAACGCGGGGGGAGCTCGAGCGACGCAGTGATGGTATTGAGCACGCCGGGCTTGAGCCGGTCGAGCCTCTGGCCCAGCACGTTTGCCGTGACTCTCAGATCGGACCCGGCGCGGTCGCGAATCCGCCGGGGCAGCCTGACCTGCACCTGGGGCGGATCAACCGTGACGGTGCCGTCGAGTTCGACACCCGGCAGCACCGGCTCGATGGGCAGCGTGGTCGTGACCAGGTTGTCAATCGCGATGTCGAGATCGATCGGATCGACCGAGAGGAGGCTCACACCGGTGCCGGCAATGGTTTCGTTCCGCTCGAGTGCTTCGAGGACTTTTACACGCTGGACGCCGGTCTGCGACGGCAGTTCATTGCCCACGGTCAACTTGATCGACAGCTGTGCAGCTTGCAGGGCACGTTCGAGCGCGAGGCTCGATCCCTCCATCTTGACGTGCACCGTCAGCTCGCTCGGCGTCACAACCTGGTCGGCTGCCCCGACCAGTTCGATGCGGAACGAAGCGGTGCCCTCATCGCGGGTCTCGGTCGCCGCCCAGAACCAGATGAGCAACGTGACGCCGGTCACAAGGGAATAGGTCCAGAGTCTCTCGCGAAACACGACTATGACTCCTCGGCGAGTGCCGCCGAGTGCTTTACGGCGGGACGGCTGGCGAGCTTCTTCGAAAGGACTTTCGGACGGGCGAGTTTCGCCGGCCTGGCCGGTTCCGACGTGCCGGATGATCCGCCGCCGGGTGGCCCTTCGAGCCGGGCCTGGAGCAACTCACGGAACCTGGCGATCGGTACGTTGGCCTCGACGACGCCCTGCTCGACGAGGGCGATCGATCCCGTCTCCTCGCTGACGACCACCGCGATGCAATCACTTTCGAGGGTAACCCCGACTGCGGCCCGGTGACGTGACCCGTGATGCTGCGGCACCGATCCCTCTTCGGCCAGCGGGAACTGGACGTTGGCGGCGAGGATCCGATGACCGCGAATCACGACGCCAAGGTCGTGCAACGGACTGTTGGGCCAGAAGATCGACCCCAGCAGCCGCCCGCTGACCACGGCGTCCATCCGGTCACCGCCCTCGAACAGGCCGCTGAGACCAATACTCCGCTCGATGGCGATGAGCGCGCCGAACTGGCTCTTGCTGAGCAGATCCACTGCCTCGCTGACCGCATCGACCACGCGGGTCACCTCGCTGCTGGACTGCCGGAAGAACCGTGCATGACCCAGGCGAATCATGAACTGCCGTAACTCCGGCTGGAACACGACGATCAGCAGGATTGCGATCAGGCCCAGGAAGCGGTCGTAGATGAAGTTCAGCCGTCCCAGCGTGTCCGTGTTCTGTCCGAAAACCTTGATCAGCAGTGTGACCACCACCACCAGCACCACGAAGCCCTTCACGATGCCCGCTCCGCGGGTGCCCTTCAGGAACCGGAACACGAGATACACGCATGCCCAGATCACGGCGATCTCGACGATCATGTCGAAATATCCGTAACTTCCGAAAAAAACCTGCTGGATCGTGCGGAACATGGGCGGCGCGTACCTCCAGCGGAAACAGGGCTTCCACTGGAAAGTATATCGGCCCAGTGAGATGCCGAGCTAACGGCAGATTCCGTTCGCCTGCGTGACACGATCCGGCAGTCGCCATAGGATCACGCCGTGTCCAGATTCGGTGTCGAATACCGTGTTGCGCGGTCTACGGGCGTCTGTGCCGCCACCGGCCGGACCCTCGAGCCCGGGATGATCTGTATCGCGACGCTTTGTGACGTGCCCGATGATGACGGGTTCGAGCGTCGGGACTACTGCATTGAGGCCTGGGAATCGGCCCGCCCGGAAGGGGTCTTCAGCTTCTGGAAGACAACGGTTCCGGACCCGAATCGGAAGCAGCGTGTCCTCGTGGACGATTCGGTGCTGCTGGACCTTTTTGAATCACTCGCCGGCGACGACCGACGACAACGCCTTGCATACCGCTTCGTCCTGTGCCTCATCCTGATGCGCAAGAAGCTGCTGAGGTACGTCGGTCGAAGCGGGCAAGGCGAGGACGAGCAATGGCTGATGCTGCCCAGGGGGGTTCCGGCGGGCTCAGAGCCGATCGCGGTCGCCAACCCCCGCCTCACCGACGACGACGTCCGCGAGCTGACCGATCAGCTCGGCGAGGTGTTGCGCGGCGAGGTATGACGGTGGGCAGGGTCGGACTACTGCCGCTGGGCGGCGTGCTGGCGCTGCTGCTGATCGTTTCCTGCCGAGGCCGGTCGGGTCCGGGGGCCGACAGTGCGTACGCAGTGCCCGATTACGAAGTCCTGGCCGCCGCCCACAACGACCGGGTCGAACGGCTTGGCAGGATTGCCGCCCGGGGTGTGATCGAGATGTGGTGGACCGACGATGACGGCCGTCACTACGAACAAGGCGAACTCGACCTGTGGATCTCGCTGCCCAGCCGGACAGCGCTGAACATCTCCAAGCTCGGACACCGCTTCATGTGGATCGGGTCCGACGACAGGCAGACATGGCTGTTTGAATTCCGTGACGGCGTCACGACGTTGCACCTCGCCGACCCGGACCGGCTCATGGCCGAGGGGGTCATGCCGTTCGAGCCGACACTCCTGCTGGAACTCGGTGGCCTGACGCCGCTTCCTGCGGCCGGCGGCGAGGTTCGATACGCTCGCGATCATGATGCCTGGGCGATCCGCGCCCCGGACAGGCCGGTCCTGTTCCTCGATCGGCAGTCGCTGCTGCCTGTGCGGGCTGAGCTGCTCGACGACGTGGGTGGAATCCTTCTTTACAGCGCGATGAAACGCTCACGGTACGAGCGGGTCAAACTCAGCGGCGTCTCGCCTCTTGGCGGGCCGATGTTCCCCACGCTTGTCAACATCAAGAGCACCGATGGCTTGTTCGAGGTCCAGTTGAGCGCGCGTGGACCGAACGACAGCGGCGTCAACGCGAACTTCTTCGACCTGGCCTGGCTCAAGGGCTGGTTCAAGCCGGAGCGCGACGCCTCATGATCGCTCCATGGCTCGTGTTGATCCAGGCCTTCGTGACGGTCTGCGTGTTGTGCGGTCTCACGCCCGCCGCGGCGGGGGCCGAACGGCTCATGTCGGTCTCCAGCGTCGATCACGGGTGGTTTATCGTCGAACGGCGGGCTGCCGAAACGCGGTTCGAACTGCATCACTTCGCGCGAACGATGGACGGGCCGCACTACAACAGGGGTCTGCCCCTGCCGCGGATGCCCAGGGTGATGGCCGCGTGGGGCAACCAACTCTGGTTGATCTTCGAGGACCAGGGGCGTCGGGAAGTGTTCACGGTCCAGGTGCACTACAGCCCGGTCCTGGACGCCTGGCAGCACCAGCCGCCGGATCGGCTCCGCGCGGTGGCACGAATCGAGACCCCCGGCGAGATCGTCGCCGCCGCCGGAACACCGCAAGGCCCGCTCGTCCTGCTGCGGCAGTCGACGACGCAGCTCCTGCATCTGGACGGACGGACGTGGCGGGGGATTCCACTGCCCGATGCGTTCGATCCGGGCGACGGGTGCCGGTTGGTCGTCGGCGGACCGAGAGGGCGCCGGATACTGCTGATCGATGCGCCGAACGACGCCGGCGTGACCACGGCGCACTGGCGCGATCCCGATGGCGGCTGGACGCCCAACGACGTCCGTGTCGGGCCACGAGAGATTCTCGATGTGACATCGGTCGGCGCTGCGATCGTCCTGGTCCTGGGGGGCGCCGGTACGAACCTGGTCGAGGTCGCCTACATGCGTCCCCGGCAATTGTTGCCGCTGACCGAGTTCGATCGGCCTGCCGGCCGATGGACCGTCCTGGGACTGTCCGACCGCCTCTCGCTGGTCGAGGTCTCCGATCGGCATGGCATGTCGGTGCGTCGTATCGACCCCGTGACCGGCAGTATCAGCGAGAGCCGCCCGATGACGCCCCAGCCGGTGATCACGGGGCGGCTTCTCTTTCGACCGCTGCTGTACGCCGTTGCGATCACCGCATTGATGCTGATGCTGCTGTTGCGGTCCGAACCCGGCGGCGCGGCGGTCACGCTGCCGGCGACACAGGTGCTGCTGGGACCGATACAGCGGCTGCTTGGGGCCGGAATCGATATCGGCGTGGCCGCCGGCCTCGCGATGATCGTCCTGGGCTGCTCGGCCAGGGACCTGCTGGACCTGCCGCTGCTGACGACGGATATCGCCCGGGCGGTGCCGTTTCTTCTCACGGCCGCGATCACCATCGGGCATTCGACCGTCTCGGAGATGGCAACAGGGCGAACCCTTGGAAAGATGTTGCTCGGTGCACGGGTGGTCAGGCTCGACGGTTCCCGCCCGCGGCCACCGGCGATACTCATTCGCAACGGCTTCAAGTTCGTCGTGCTGCTTATACCAGTGCTTGCGGTTGCTGCGCTGCTGAACCCCAATGCGCAGGGGTTCGGCGACAGGCTCGCCCGGACTCTCGTCGTCACCAACGTCCGTAGCGGCGCCGGGTCGTAGGCTCAACGACCGATAATCCCGCGGTTCGGTCGATCCAACGCATAAATCCAATGCTGTAGCGGGATCAGGACGGCAACCGATAAGCGAACTCGGCGGTGAACGGATTCGCCGCCTTATTGATCGTCCGACCATCGTTGCCAAACGGCTCCATGGTCAGTGAGAGGATCTCCGTGGCCGACGATCGCGCAAGAAGGGACAGGGACGGACTGCGCGAAGCGGGCGAACAACCGCTGACCGACAGCGAGGCCATCACGGACGTGAATTGGTCCTCGTGGTCCAACCTCTGGCAGGTTCCGTCGATCATCGTGAGCCTGATCGTGATCGTGATCGGGCTGTACGTCGCGATGCAGCGGGCTCCGGAAAACGACTTTGACGGCGCCTTCAACCGGGTCGACGAACTGATCGCCAACGAACAGTTTGATCAGGCGGCGGTTCAGCTCAATGACGTCATCGAGCCGAACCTGGCCGAGGCGACTCAAGTGCAGCAGGGACGCTTCGAGGCGACCGTCGCCGACTGGATCGCGCTCTCCCAGAAGGCTGCCAAGCTCGACCTTGATGACAACAATCGACGGATTGTCGATCACTACGGTCGCGCCGACGATCTGGGCCGGCCGATATCGATCGCGCAGATGGAGCGGTGGGCGCACGCCTGGATCTCCCTGGGCGATCTGCAAGCAGCCCGCAAAAGCCTCGACCAGATGCAGGAAATCGCCCATCTGTCCGGCGGAGGCACCGAGGCCCGCCACCGGCGGAACACCGTGCTGAGGCGGCTGGTCGAGGCAAGCCTGCGTCGCAGCGACCTGTCTGAAGAGTCGATGATGGCACTCCTGGACGGCTACCGCACCGATCCATTGCTTCGTGATGCCGACGAGGTGTGGGCGATCGCAAGACAGGCCCAGCTCAGGATCGAGTTGGGCCGGCCCGACGAGGCGGTGTCCCATCTTCTTATCGACATGCGACGATTCGAACCCAGCCTGGAGAAGAACCCGGACCTCTCCTTCGGCGAGCTGTACGCCCTGCTCGCCCGCGGCTATTACGCGATGGGGAACTTGCCCTACGCTGATTTCCACGTCCAGAAGGCGATGGACGTCATACGGCACGCGGACCCCGCCCGGGGCGAGCCGCTGGTCCTGCTCGGGCAAATCGCCGTCGCCAATGGACAGTGGGACGAAGCATTCGAGTTCTTCGACGAAGTGGTCCGCGACTACCCGGCCACCCGAAGTACCATCCCGGCACGGCTCGGTCGCGCCGAGGTCTACAGCGTCCTGGGCGACGACGATCGCAGCCTCGCCGACTACCGCACGCTGCACCAGGAGCTGATCGATGGGGGACCGCGACGTGACGTGACGGCCGACGACGTCGCCGGCAGCCTGGCCAACCGCCACGATGCCGCGCTGACGATGGGCAGGCTCGATGCCGCGCTCCAATACGTCCTGCTCGCCGAGAGCGTCTATCCGCCAGGACGAGTCCCCGCGGAGTTGTTCTATCGGATCGCCTCGACAAGCCGGCAGTTTGCCGACAACGGGATTGCCGACGCTCGTCGCAGTCAACCGGGCAAGGCACTGAGCCGGCTCGATCCGAAACCGCGATACGCGGCCAATGAACACTACCGCCGCGCCGGTGATTACTTCGTCCGTCACGCCCGTACGCTCGCCGGCCGGCCGGGGGCCGATGAGCTCTGGGCCGACTCGTTGTGGCTTGCCGCCGACAGCTACGACCTCGGTGGCTGGAACGAACTGGCCATCACGCACTTCGTGGAGTACGTCGCCGGACGATCCGAAGCCGATCCCCGTCGCCCCGAAGCGGTCTTCCGCCTGGCCCAGGTCTACCACGCCGACATGGACTACCAGGCCGCGACGCGGTTCTACGACCAGGTCCTCACGCAGCACCCCCGCAGCCACGTGGCTTCTCGAAGCCACGTTCCGCTGGCACGCTGCCTGCTCCTGCTCGACCGTCGGCCCGAGGCCGAGCAGCACCTGATCCAGGTTGTCAGCGGTCAGCAGTATCTCAGCCCGGATGCGGTGGATTATCGCGACGCTTTGATCGAGCTTGGCACCCTGTATCACGAGGACGCCCGCTACGTAGACGCCATCGAACGATTGGACGAAGCGGTCCGTCGCTACCCCGACGACGATCGTATCACGGAGATCCGCTTCCGCCTCGGCGACAGCTACCGGCGGCACGCGTCGACGATCGACGAAGAGCGCGACCTGCCGGGCATCTCGCCGGTCGAACGGGACCAGTTCGAGAAACAACGCACGCAGTACCTGGAGTCGGCCGAGGATCTTTTTGCCGCGATCGTCGAGGCGGACGACGGCTCGGTGTCGTCGGCCGCCGCCGACCGGCAGATCCTCCGTTACGCCTACCTGTATCGCGCAGAATCCGCGTACGACCTTGGCCGCTACGCCGAAGCGGTCGAGTACTTCGACCAGGTCGCCGGCCGTTTCGCGCAGCACCACTCGTCGATGACGGCGCTGATCCAGATCGTCAACTGTTACGTGAATCTCGGGGACACCATCCGCGCGCGTACGGCGCACCACCGCGCTCTCGTGCGGCTCAACAAGCTCCCCGATGAAGCCTTCGACGCAGAGGATGCGTTGCTCGACCGTAAGGCGTGGGAGCAGTGGCTCAAGAACATTCCCGTGGACGACACCTTGACCGCCGCTCCCGGCAACTAGCCCGTCCTGAAGAGGAAGGACCCATGACAGACCTCCAGACCACCGCCCATTCCGACCTGCTCATCAAGCTCCTCGAGCGACAGCAGGCGCTGGCCGAACAGCTCACCGGCGTCGCCGAGAAGCAGACGGCCCTGATCGAGGCCGGTGACTCCGACGGACTGCTGGCCGTACTCACCCACCGGCAGCGGATCATGGACCAGTTCACCGCCGGCCAGGACAGCCTGGCCCGTCTCACGGACGCCGCACACCGCGACGAGCCGGCGGTGCCGGGCGTCCGGGATCGTATCGGCATCCTGATCGAGGACATCAGCGACAGGCTGACCGAGATCATGCGTGTTGACGAAACGGATCGCACCGCGCTGGATGCCGGTCGTGATCGCATCGGCGAGGCACTGAGCGATCTCACGACTGCTCGCGAGGCACGGCAGGCGTACCTCAGCGCGGTTTCCGTCACAAACCGTTTCGCGGATCGCCGGGGATAAACATGAGCCTGGTCACACCTGTCAAAACGCAGCCACCGGTCGAGGTCCCGACACTGGGCGTCGACGACCTCCGGCAACTCATGCGCACGGTCAACGAGACGACCCAGCGGCTCCAGCAGACCCATGAATCGCTGCAGCTGGAAGTCGGCCGTCTCCAGGGCGAGCTTGTCGAGGCCAACGCCCAGTTGCGGCGGTCACGATCACTGGCGGCGTTGGGTGAGATGGCCGCGGGCATCGCCCACGAAATACGCAACCCGCTGGCGTCAATCGGTCTCTACGCCCAGATGCTCGTCGAAGACCTCGCGGACAAGCCGGAAACGGCCCAGTTGGCCGGGAAGATCGGCGTCGCCGTCGATCGGATCGACACCATCGTCCGCGATGTTCTGCGGTTCGCCCGCGATACGTCAGTGCAGCCGCGACGTGTTTCCGTCGCCGGGCTTGTCGAGCAGGCGTTGGAGAGCTGCCGTGCGACCCTTGCCGAGACGGAGGTCTCCGTCGAGACCGACCAGGCGGCCGGCGAAGCGCTCCGGGTCGACGTCGATCCAACCCTGATGGCGCAGGCGATTGCCAACGTCATATGCAACGCGGCCGAAGCCATGAGCGAGGCCCCCGACGGCACCCGGACCGTCCATGTGCGTGTCGAGCGCAGTATTCGACGCCTCCCGAGCGGGGAGCGGTGCGATCGCATCGTGATCGGTGTCGACGACTCGGGTCCGGGGATCGCGCCGGAGGTCCTCGAACGCATGTTCAATCCATTCTTCACGACCCGCCCGACGGGCACCGGCCTCGGGCTGGCGATCGTGCACCGGATCGTCGAAGCCCACGATGGCCACGTCGTGGTCTCAAACCGGGATGAAGGCGGGGCAACAGTCGAGTTGTGCCTGCCCCCAATCTCAGCCAGGAGTACTCCATGAGCAGGATTCTCGTCGTCGACGACAAGGAAATGATGCGCGACAGCGTGGCGACGATGCTCTCCCGCAAGGGACACACCGTGACCGTCGCAGCCGGCGCGGAGGCTGCGCTTGCGAAGCTCGCCGAGCGGAGCTTTGATGCACTGATTACGGACCTGCAAATGCCGGACATGGACGGTCTGGCGTTGCTGGCAGAGGCGCGGCGACACGATGAGCAGTTGCCGATCCTCTTCATGACCGCCTACGGCACCGTGGAGACAGCCGTGGAGGCCCTCAAGAACGGCGCGTTCGACTACCTCACGAAGCCCTTCTCCGGCGATGAACTGCTCGTGGCTGTCGGACGTGCCCTGGAACACCGCCGCCTGATCAAGGAGAACCAGGTTCTGAAGGCCGCCGCAAGTCCCGCCGGTCGGGGCGGTGGCCAGACGCACCGGATGATCGGCGACGGCAAGTGCATGACGGAGTTCAAGGGTCGGTTGGCCCGGATCGCCGACAGTCACGGTACGGTTCTCATCAGCGGGGAGTCCGGTTCCGGCAAGGAAGTTGCCGCACGCCGGATTCACGAGCTGAGCCCCCGGTCCTCGATGCCCTTCCTGGCGATCAACTGCGCCGCATTGTCGACGAGCCTGCTGGAGTCGGAGCTCTTCGGGCACGAGAAGGGGGCCTTTACCGGCGCCGACCGCCTGCGGAAGGGTCGCTTTGAAATTGCCGACGGCGGGACATTGCTGCTCGACGAGATCAGCGAGATCGCCCCGGCGATCCAGGCCAAGCTGCTTCGCGTGCTCCAGGAGCGATCCTTCGAACGCGTCGGCTGCAGCCGCAGCCGCGCCGTCGACGTCCGGGTCATCGCGACGACCAACAGGGATCTCCCGGTGGAAGTCACGCGGGGCACGTTCCGCCAGGACCTCTTCTTCCGGCTCAATGTGCTTCCGATCGTCATGCCGCCGTTGCGACAGATCATCGAAGAGCTGGACAAGCTTGCGACCCACCTGCTCGAACAGGTCGCCGCCCGCGAGGGGAGACCGGTCAAGTCATTTGAACCCGCGGCGCTCGACCTCATGCGGCAATACCCCTGGCCCGGCAACGTCCGCGAGTTACAGAACGTGTGCGAGCGGGCGGCCGTCCTGACCTCCGACATTCGAATCAGTGCATCGCTGATCCAGCCCTGGCTCGAGAGTCGAACCCAGCTTCCGCGGCCGGCCGCGATGATCGAGGCGCAGCCGCTCTCGTCGGACCTGCAGGCCGAACTGGGTGTTGTGTGCGACGGCGCCCTGACGCTGGAAGACGTGGAGCGAGAGGCGATCGTCGCCACCTTGAAACGCAATCATGGCCATCGACAGCGAAGTGCGGCGGCGCTGGGGATCGGCGTCCGGACACTGGGTCTCAAGCTCAAGAAATGGAAGGAGCAGCAGATTGTCTCCGAGTCGCTTTGATTTTCTTTCGTCGGCCGTGCCACCCGGGCGCAGCGCATTCTTGCGCCCTGCGCAGGATGTGCGCTGCTTGACTGCGTTGAATGCGCTGCGCGCCGGTGGCCCGCCCTTTGCTGGACAATCAGTTGGTTGGAGGCCCGGCGCATGATTGGCGGTGTCACCAGTACGGAGGGTCTTGCAACGCTGGAGCGGCTGGTGCAGTTCGCCGGGCAGCGGCACCGCTTGATCGTCAACAACATCGCCAACTTCGATACGCCGGGGTACCGCCCGACCGACGTCTCGGTAAAGGACTTCCAGAAGCAACTGGGCGACGCCATCGACGAACGCCGACGCGGTGGCCGGCCCGCCGGACCATTGGATCTGAAGGATTCGTTCCAGGTCGAGTTCTCAACGCATTCGCTGGTGCTTCATCCGACCCCGATTGGCGAGAACATCCTCTTTCATGACGGCAACGACCGTGATCTGGAGCGGACGATGCAGGACCTTGTCGAGAACTTCCTGACCTTCAGGCTGGCGTCGCAGCTGCTCCGCAACCGTTTCGACCTTCTTAACACCGCCATCGCCGAACGAGTCTGACGCGACCTCCACTAGACCGGACCAACAGTGCCATGTATGGATCCCTTGACATCTCGACCTCGGCTCTCGTTGCCCAGCGAACACGGCTGAACATCGTCGCCGCCAACGTGGCCAACGCCAGGAACATTCTCAATGCCCAGGGCGAGTACGACCCGTACCGCCGCCGCTTCGCGGTCTTCGGATCCGGCGATCCGGCCGGCGGATCGGCACTGGGCGTCCATGTCGCCGAAATCCGGCTCGATGAGGGACCGCTTCGGCCCGTGCTCGAACCGGGTTCGCCCTACGCAGACGAAGATGGTTACGTGTATTACCCCAACGTCGATCCCGTGATCGAGCAGATGAACGCCATGGAGGCGGCCCGCGCCTACGAGGCGAACATCTCGGCACTGGAAGCAACCAAGTCCATGTTCAGCGTGGCACTGCAGATTATTGCGTGAACCCCATGACCGACCCCGTAGGACTCATTGGATCAATCAATCATGTACTTCCGCCGATGCCGGCGATCGGTGCCGGTGGCGGTGCGGAAAAGGGGCCGGGTTTCCGGCAACTGCTCAACGAGCAGATCGAGAAGGTCAACCAGTTGCAACGAGATGCGACCGAAGCCATCGAGGATCTCTCGGTCGGCAAACGTGACGACATCGAGAGCGTGCTCATCGCCACGCAGAAGGCCGACATGGCGTTCAAACTGCTGTTGCAGGTACGCAACAAGGTGATCGACGCCTACGACGAGGTGAGACAGATGCGCATCTAGATGCGCTAACGGCCGTCGCAGGACGCACGGCATGACGACGCCCGGGCCAGGACGGCCCGGTTGACCGAAAGGCATGGAGGCCTACATGAACGCAGCACAGAGGAAATTGCAGTCCGCCGGCGCGCAACTGATGGGGTTGCCCGTGACCGCGCGGATGCTGGTCATCGCACTGATGGTCATTCTTGCGATGTCGCTCTTCCTCGTCGCACAGCTCTCCGGCCGGTCGTCGATGGTTCCCCTGCCGCTCTCGCTCAATGCTGAGAACCGCACCGCGGTGGTCGCCCACCTGCAGCAGACCGGCATCCCCTACCAGGAGCAGGGGGGGCGGCTGCTCGTGCCGGCCGAGCGGAGGAGCGAGGTGCTTGCCGGGCTGACGAACAACGACGTGGTCCGTGGAACCGACTTCGACTTCTCGCAGATCATGGAGGACGAGAGCCCGTTCCTGACACGCGAGCAGAATCGCAGGCGTTGGATGGTCATGAAGATGAGCGTCCTGTCCGGTTTGATCGGCCAGTTCAGCGGGATCGAGCGGGCGACGGTCGTCATCGATCAACCGGACTCGTCGGGCTTCGGACGAACGCATGTCGGGCCGACGGCGTCCGTGACGGTCGTGCCTCGTGGTGACGGGCTGTCTGCGCGCACGATCGAAGCGATCGCGGATGTCGTCGCCGGCGCGCAGCCCGGTATGAAGGCCCATGACGTCCGGATCATCGACGCCAAGAGCGGCACGAGCCACAAGACCCCCAGCGAGGAGCTGCGGGGTGGTTCCAACCACATGGAGATCAAGCAGAAGGCCGAGCATCAACTGAAGGCGAGCATCGAGACCTTCCTCGAATACATACCCGGCGTCGCCGTCGCGGTGAACGTGATGCCCGACACGCGCCAAGTGGAGAAGCGGACCGACGGTTATGACGAGCCGAAGGTCGGGCCGTTGAGCCTGGAGCGGCGTCTGATCGAATCCCGGAGCCAGTCCACCTCTGCGGAACCGGGGGTGCGGGCGAACACCGGCGCCAACATCGCATCCGGCGGTGCCAGCGGCTCACAATTGACCGACGAGAGCAGTCGCGAGCGCACCGAGTCGAAGTTTGGGCGCGACGCCGAGCACATCAAGGACCGCAAGGGCAACGCGTTGAAGATCAACGTGTCGATCCTCATCCCGCGATCGTACTTCCTCGGGATGTATCGGCTCAACATCAACGACGCCACGGCTGTTCCCGACTCGGCAACGCTCGATCCGCTGGTGGCCACCGAGACGGCCCGGATCAAGTCGATGGTGGAGCCGCTGATCGACACCGCTCCGTACCCGGGGGCCCAGGCGGGTCTGGTGGTCGTGAGCATGATGGACGGGATGGTTGCAATGGCCGCCACCGGGGGGATGGGACGTGCCGCGCCTGTCTCGGTTGGCGGCGCGAGCCAGCCCGGCAGCGTCGTCGCCGCCCCCTTTGACGGCGACGTTCTCAAGTACCTGTTGCTGACCGGCCTGTCGCTGTTGAGTCTCGCGATGATGTTCATGATGGTCCGCAAGGCCAGTTCGCAGTCACAGTTGCCCACCGCTCAGGAGATCGTCGGCGTACCGCCGCCACTGCCGACCGACCAGAGCGAGGTCGTCGGAGAGGCCGAGGAGTCGGCTCCCGCGATGGAGGGCGTGGAGCTCGACGACGAGGCGTTACGGCAGAAACAGATGCTGGGTCAGATCAGCAACATGGTGAGGCAGAATCCCGATGAAGTCGCGAATCTGCTCCGCCGATGGATCAGGGTAGAGACCTAGGTTCTCCATCGAACATGATTCAACCCGGTCAACCACTTCCAACCGACCCGAGCGAGCTTGACGGCGTCGTCAAGGCAGCGATCGTTCTGCTGACCCTCGATCACGACGTCGCCGGCGAACTGCTCAAGCACCTCTCGGCGGAGATCGTCGAGGAGGTGACCCGAGCACTGGCGTCGCTCGGTGATGTGCCGCCGGAACTCTGCGAGAAGGTGGTCGAGGAGTTCTACGCGTTACGGATGGCCAACATGCACATCAAGCAGGGGGGGCTGCAGTACGCCAAGACCCTCCTGAAGAACTCCCTGGAGAGTGGCGTCGCGGACGAGGTGATCTCGCACATCCAGACGCAGGTGCAGCGTACGCCGTTCGCCTTTCTGCAGAAAGCCGAGAGTGACAACCTGCTGACGTTCATCCAGGACGAGCACCCGCAGACAATCGCGCTGATCATCAGCCACCTGACCCACCACAAGGCCTCCGAAATCCTCGCCGGCCTGCCGAACGAGAAGAAGGTGGAGGTCGTTCGCCGTGTCGCCAACATGGAACAGACCAACCCCGAGGTCGTTGCCGAGGTCGAAGCGGGGTTGGAGTCGCGGCTCTCGAACATGCTGGTCGGGTCAATGGAGAAGGTCGGCGGCGTGTCCACGATCGCCGAGATCCTGAACCTCGTCGACCGCACGACCGAGAAGTCGATCCTGGACGGCATCGAGTCGGAGGATCCAGACCTCGTCGAGCAGATCCGGCGGCTCATGTTCGTCTTTGAAGACATCCTGAAGGTCAACGACAAGGGCATCCAGGCCGTGCTCAAGGAGGTCGACAACGAGGAACTGTGCCTCGCGCTCAAGACCGCAAGTGACGAGCTCAAGGAGAAGATCTTCAAGAACATGTCCGCGCGCGCCAGCGAGCTTATCAAGGAAGACATGGAGTACATGGGTCCTGTCAGGCTCAGCGACGTCGAGTCGTCGCAGCAGCGCATCGTCGATGTCGTTCGCAGGCTCGAGGAAGCCGGCGAGATCATAATTTCCGGGCGCGGTGAGAGGGACATCATTGTTTAGGGCCCGTCCGAGAATAAGTGCAAGGTTTCGGCGAGGCATCGTCGTTCCTGGCAAGGCGCGCCGACGACGCGTATTCATGGATACTCGGCGGAGGCGCAACGCAGCCAGGGGCGGCGAGGGCCGGCGAAACATTGCAGTTATTCTCGGACGGGCCCTTGGGCCCTTCGTGCCTTCTTGCCCATGGCGCTGATCAAGAACAGACATGCCGGGGGGCTGGTCACGCGGGGGTTCCAGGATCTTGGTGACCTTCAGAAGCAGGCGGCCGGGATCGTTGAGGCCGCCCGGGTGGAGGCTGCGCGTATCATCGCCGAAGCGCAGACGCAGGCGGCGACGCTTGCCGACGAAGCCGCGCCACGCGGGTTCGCCGAGGGCCGCGAGCAGGGCCTGGTCGAGGGGCGCGAGGAGGGATGCCAGGTCGGCCGCGAGGAGACCATCGGACAATACACCGAACAACTTGCCTCGCTGGCGGAATCGTGGACCGCGGCGATCGACGCCTTCGAAACGGACCGCAGCGCGGCGCTGCAGACCGCGCGAGAGGACATCGTCGAATTGGCGATGGCCATGGCGGCCAGGATCACTCGTCGCGTGATCGAAGCGGACCCCTCCGTCGTGCAGGACCAGGTCGCCGAGGCGATCTCGCTGGTGAGCGCGTCGTCGGTCATGGCGCTCTCGATCAACCCCGACGACCGCAAGCTCGTGCAAGCCGTACTTCCGGCATTGTGTGAACGGTTGGAGGCCGGCAAGCACGTCGAACTGCGTGACGACCCCCTCGTGGAGCGTGGGGGGTGCGTGCTCTCGACCGGAAAGGGCGTGATCGACGCGACACTCGAAAAACAGATCGAACGGATCGCCGAGGTTCTGCTGCCGAATTCGTCCGCGAAACGCGGGCGGAAGAAGAAGTCATGAACCGGCTGGGCGCCCAGGTCGAAGCGATCCGCAACCTCCAGACCTACGAGCTTCGGGGAACGGTCGCGGCGGTACGCGGACTGGCGGTCTACATCGACGATCTACCGGTCCCGGTCGGGTCCCTCGTTCGTTTCCTGGAGCACGGCGGGGGCGGCGATCCTCGTCGCGGTGAGGTCATCGGCTTTGAGGGGGCGCGAAGCGTCGTCATGCTCTTTGGCACGACCGATGGCATCGCTCCCGGCACGTTTGTCGTCGCCGAGCAGTCGGCCCAGACGGTCGGCGTCGGCGATTCGTTGCTGGGTCGCGTGATCGACGGGCTTGGTCGCCCCATCGACGGTCGCCCGATACCCGACGACCTCATCGCGCGTCCGCTTGATCCGCCGCCGACGACGGCATTGCAACGGCGACGCATCAGGGAGCCGCTGCCGACGGGGGTGCGTGTCGTGGATTCGATGGTCACGGTGGGCAAGGGGCAGCGGCTGGGTATTTTCTCCGGCCCCGGCGTCGGCAAGTCGACGCTCATCGCGTCGGTGGCCCGCAACACGGCTGCGGACGTGAGTGTGATCGCGTTGGTCGGCGAACGCGGGCGCGAGGTGCGCGAGTTCATCGAGGAATCCCTTGGTCCCCAGGGCCTCGCCCGGTCGGTCGTCGTCGTTTCCACTGGTGACGAATCGCCGCTGTTGCGTGTGCGGGCGAGCATGGTCGCGTGCGCCGTGGCGGAGCACTTCCGTGACCGCGGTGCTGATGTCCTGCTCATGATGGACTCGTTGACCCGTCTCGCCCAGGCACAGCGTCAGATCGGCTTGACGATCGGGGAGCAGCCGGCGACAAAGGGGTATACACCGTCGGTCTTCGCGATGCTCCCGCGTCTGCTGGAACGTGCCGGCGCGATCGAGGGTAGTGGTTCGATAACCGGTTTCTACAGTGTGCTGGTCGAGGGTGACGACCTCACGGAACCGATCTCCGACGCGGCGCGAAGTGTCCTTGACGGTCATTTGGCGCTCTCGCGTCGTCTCGCGTCCCGGGGCCATTTTCCGGCAGTCGACCTGACGGAGTCCATCAGCCGGGTCGCGGACGTCGTGTGTGACGAGCCGCACCGCGAGGCGCGGCGATTGATTGCGCGGCTGGTTGCCGCCTGGGCCGAAGCCGAGGAACTGATCAATATCGGGGCCTACGCCCACGGGTCAAACGCGGACTGTGATGTTGCGATCGCAATGAAGCCGCGTATCGATGCGTTCTTGCGTCAGGAAGTGCATCAGAACGCAGGGTACCCGGAGACCTGCCGTGGCCTGCTCGACTTGGCGCAGCTTGCGGCCCAGGAATTCAAGAAGCGTGAACAGGGAGTGAAGAGCTGACATGGCCAGGTTCGTGTTCCGACTGGAGCCCCTGCTCACCGCCCGGCGTCACGCCGAGCAGGATGCACGTCGCGTGGTCGCCGTTCTCGAACGCGAACGGCTCGACCTGGAGGGGAAACTCCGCCGCCACCAGCAGCAGATCATGTCGGACAAGCAGCAGATGCGTGGCTCGATGACCGGTTCGCTGGACATGACATCGTTGCGTCAGACCGCCGGCGTCACACTGCACGTCATCCGGAAGGCGCACCAGGTCGTGTTGCAACTGGCCGGGACCAGCCAGCGGATGGAGTCGGCGCGGTCGGCGCTCTTGAAGACGATGACCCGTCGTCGTGCGATCGAATTGCTTCGTGAGAAACGGTTCGACCAGTGGAAGATTGTCCAGAGCAAGGCGGAGATCGCCGCTCTCGACGAGTTGGCCGTCGGACGCGCCGCGCGGCGAACAGATTCGGAGACACATCCATGAAGACCCTCTGGAACATCGTGAGCTTTCTGGCGGTCGTCCACCTGCTGGCACTGGTCATGTTCGTCGGGTGGCTGTGGAAGTCCGGGCGTCTGGACAGTGGTCGGGTCGACGAGCTTCGTGCGATGCTCGCCATGACGATCCCGGAGGCCCAGGCAGCCGCGGATCGAGCGGCCCAGGAGGCGGCCCTCGATCGGCAGGAGCTGGCCGAGGAGAATCTCCGTCGGAACCCCGGTCTGCCCAGTGGTGACCGGATGCGAACGATTGCCGATGCCCGACAGTCCGAGCAGCGGTCGGTCCGACGCATCAATGATGTCAAAGCGGAGTATGCCCGCCAGATGGCCCAGGCCCAGGCCCGCATCGACGAACAGCGGGATGCACTGGAGGCCCGGCAGCGGGCCATCGACAGCGGTGCTGCCGGCGAGCGTGAACGGCAGTCGGCCGACCAGCTCCGGAAGGCGGTCAAGCTGCTGGAGTCGTTGCCGCCGAAACAGGTCAAGCGTCAGATCGTCGAACTGGTCAATAGCGGCAGTAAGGACCAGGCCGTCATTTACCTCGATGCGATGAACCAGCGGATCGCCGGAAAGGTCCTTGCCGAGTTCAAGACCGACGAGGAGGTCAAGCTGGCAAAGGAATTGCTGGAGCGTGTCAGGACGCTTGGCCGGCCCGACGGGCAGGCAGGCGATCCGACGGACACCAGCGATGCCGACGGGACTGCCAACACTCGCTAGCGCACCGGACACCAGATCGCTGGAGGTTCGCGCCAAGGCCACGCCACCGGCAAGTCGCTCCGGACCCTCATTTTCAAGGACATTGAGCGAGAAACGCAGCGACCTCGGTGTCGATGCGTCCGCCGAAGCGGACCTGCAGCCGGACACCCAGAGCGTGGCCGCCGCGGGTACCGTCACACCCGAAACAAGCTCCCAGGGCGGCGCTGACCAGCCACGCCATACCGCATCGGGGGCCGACGGCACCGCGCAGGGTAAGCCCGATGACGCGCAGGATCTGCCGAACGGGCCGCGGCTGTCGGGCGGGGTCGGCTCCGAAACCCTCCAGCCGCTCGTGAACGCGGGAACCGCCCCGGCACCGGTCGCGCCGGTCGAGTCGTCGACGACACAACAGTCTCGGCAGACGCCGCAGCAACCGCAGCAACCGCAGCAACAGGCGATCTCGAATCACTCCGCATCGCCGTCACCCGGTGCAGTCGCATCGGCGGCAGTGGGGCAAGGATCGGTTGTGCAGCAGGCGGTCCTCACCCAGGGCGAGGCCAACCAGCTCCAGCCACTCCAGCCGGAACCCACTCCGGGCCCCGGACCCACCGCCAATGGGACACAACAGCAGTCGACAAGCTCCGGTGCGGACACGCCGTCCGGCGACAACGACCGGCAGCCCGGCGCCCAGCACCCGGCGATCGGACGAGCATTACAGGTTCAGGCCGCCGTCGCCGTCCAGAACGTTGCCGGCCATCCGGTTCTCGGCGGCCCGCAGGCTACGCTTGCTGCGCCGGGACTGTCCGAGCAGTCGGTACTCCAGACGGTGACCGGGTTGGACACCGAAGAACCTGCGACCACCAGCCGCGTGGTCCGCGGCCTGACAGCGATGCTTGCGCAGCGTGGTGGCAGCATGACCATGCGGCTCGACCCGCCGGCGCTGGGCCACCTGCGTGTGCAGATGACCATTGCCGGCGGCACGGTGACGGCGGACTTCCAGCCCGGCACCGCGGAAGCCCAGGCGTTGCTCGACCGGTCGATCGGCACGCTCCGAGCCGCCCTGGAGAGCCAGGGTCTGACCGTCGAACGCCTCACCGTCCACGCCGCTCCCGGTTCGTCGGCGACGCGCGAGACCACCGACGACCAGTCCCAGCAGCAGAACCAGGCGTCCCGCAACCAGTCGGACGCGGGCGACGGACGAAGCCGGGGCCGCAACGACGATCCGTCGCGGCAGGAAACGCCGAACCACCGCTTCGCGGAGCACTTCACGGAAGCGTTCGAGACACACGCCGCCACCGCCAACGATGACCTCTCGGACCAGACAGGAGCCAAAGCAGCATGAGCCAGATACCCGCCCTGAACCCGACGGATACCGCGCTTCGCGAAACCAGCCCCAACGGGTTCAGTTCGCTGAGCAGCGCGGACTTCATTCGCATCATGTTCACCGAACTGGCCAACCAGGATCCGTTCGCGCCCAGCGACTCGTCGGCGCTGCTGGACCAGATGAACTCCATCCGTTCGATCGAGAGCAACATCCAGCTCATCGACCGGCTCGACACGCTGGTGTTCGAGAACAAGCTCTCCTCGGCGGCCACCCTGATCGGCAAGAATGTCCAGGGCCTGACCGACGATGGTTTTCGTGTCGACGGCATCGTCACCACCGTCTTGCGTCACGGTGACGAGGTCTCGCTCGAGCTGGAAAGCGGCTGGCAGCTGTCGATCGACAACATCGAACGCATCGAAGAACCGCAGCCACCCCAACCGGCGCCAACCGGCTGATTCCTGATGTCACCCATCGATCCGACATTCCTTCTGAAGCAGCTCGAGCCGGCGATTCGCCCGGCCTATCTGGGTCCGCCCCCATCGGGACCAAGGGCGCCGCTTGAGCAGCAGCCGTTCGACGAGCTGCTCGCGAGCGCGAAGGCCGGCAAGCTTGCGAGCGGCCGGGACGTCTCGGTCGCCCACGAAGGCGAACCGCTCAGTCCTGAGCAGTTCCAACGGCTCGCCATCGCCGCGGACCGCGCCGAAACGTCTGGTGCGCAACGCGCGGTCCTGCTTATCGATGGTCGGGCGCTCATGCTCGACGTGGCGACAAGAACCATCAGCTTGGAACTTGCCGCGTCCTCGGCGATGGAGAAGATTGACACGGCGATATACGTTCCGACCGAGTCTGAGCACACTGACACGCGGCCCGTCGGTCCGCCCAGCGGCGTCGCGCCACGCGGCGTCGCGTTGCAGATTGACCGGGCACAACACCGATCCCCGTCCGCCGCTTGATTCCCAGGAGATCCCCATGGCTTCCACAACTGCCCTGTTCACTGGTCTGTCCGGACTGGCGGTCAACTCCCGACGCCTGGACGTGATCGGTAACAACATCGCCAACGTCAACACGGTCGCATTCAAGTCGAACCGGATGATCCTGGCGCCATCCTTCAGCCGCAACTTCTCGCTTGGCAGCGCTCCCAGCGCCGAGACGGGCGGCACGAATCCGGGGCAGATCGGCTTAGGGGCCGTGACCGCGGGCACGCAACGCAACTTCAACGACGGCGCGATCAGTGCCACCGGGGTGCGGACGGACGTCGCGATCGAGGGTGACGGCTTCTTTATCGTCGACTTCTCCGGCGAGCAGTTGTACACGCGGGCCGGCGCGTTCCAGCTCAACTCGAACAACGATCTCGTGACGGTCTCCGGCGCCAAGGTCCAGGGCTTTGGCGTTGATCCGCAGTTCAACCTCATTACGGGCAGCCTCGTTGACCTGAACATCCCGCTGGGCACGCTGACGCTCGCCGAAGCGACGCGGAACGTGAACTTCAACGGTAACCTCAACTCATCGGGCGTCGTGTCGACCAGCGGGTCGGTCCAGGACACACGTGCGTTCTTCAGAGATTCGGGGTTGTCGCTCGGCATGGAGATGGATGGCACCGAAGACCTGTCGGAGCCGTCGACTGGCACCGGGGCCGACCTCTACATCAGCGACGGGGCCGGCGGCTCGTTCCTGGCGATCGAAGGCGGCGCCGACGCGATCATCACGCTCAACGGCGTCGAGAAGGGCGGCAAGGACCTGGGGACCGCAACGTTCGCATTCACGACCGATCCGGCAGTCATCGCGACCGTCGACGATTTCGGCACGACGATGACCGACTACCTGGACTTCCTCGACTCGTATCTCGGCCTGGACCGGCCCGTTCCGCCGCCGCCGGGCGATGAGCAATGGCTTGGCGCAGCGACGGCAATAGACCCCGCGACTGGCATAATCACGATCACCGGCAACGAGGGAACGGTGCAGGACCTCAACATCGAGACGGCCGACATCGTCGTCACCTACGCCGGCACACCCGTCGGAACGCCCATCAACCAGCCGTTCATCATGAACAAAGTCTCGCCGGCCGACGGCGAGTCCGTGCGGACGAGCATGGTCGTGTTCGACACGCTCGGCACGCCGCTCACCATAGACCTTTCGTTCGTTCTCCAGTCGACGACCCCCAGCCAGGGATCGACGTGGCTGTGGGCGGCGGAGTCCAGTGACACCGATTCGCTGGACAGGTTCCTCGGCAAGGGCGTGGTCACCTTCGACGCCAACGGACGGTTCGGCACGGCGTCGAACCTGGCCTTCTCCATCACCCGCGCCAATGGTGCCGTCGATCCGCTCACGATCAGCATGAATTTCGATAACGGCACCGACGCCATCTCGGCCCTGACCGACACCCAGAGCAATCTTGCGGCGGTCTTCCAGGATGGTTCGTCGATCGGCACGCTCAGCCAGTTCTCGATCGGTGACGACGGCGTGATTACCGGCGCGTTCACAAACGGCCTCACACGCAACATCGGTCAGATCGCGATGGCGAAATTCTCCAACAATGGGGGCCTCGTGGACGCCGGCAACAACCTGTTCCAGGTTGGACCGAACTCGGGAACGGCGCTGATCACCGCGCCGCTGCAATTCGGAACGGGCCGGCTCATCGGGGCGGCGCTGGAGCTCTCGAACGTCGACCTGTCGCAGGAGTTCATCAACATGATCCTGACGTCGACCGGGTACACGGCGTCGGCCCGGGTCATTACCGTGACCGATGAGTTGATCGATCAGTTGTTGTTGCTTGTCAGGTAAGGGGCCGCGGCGTGATCACGGTGACTCGACTCAATGGGAAACCGATTGTCGTGAATGCGGAGATCATTCGCAGTGTCGAGGAGAATCCGGACACGACGATCACGCTGATCAACGGCGACCACATCATCGTCCAGGAGGCGATGGCGGTCGTGGTGGACAAGGCCATCGACTACGGCCGGTCCTTGCGACGCATGCTGCCGATAGACTGATGCTAGTTTGAGCGCTCCGTACGGCCCTGCGGGCCGACACTCGCTCTCGTACGACCCGCCGATTCATCGGGTGGCACGGCCGACGGGGCGGTAGCGACGTCGCCCGTGGAGCGACGTCCAACCACGGGCGAGCTCGCTATCGCTCGCTCGGCCGTGCCACCCAATTCATCCGGCGGGACTGAGCGGACCCACAACAACGGAAAGCCCGATAACTCGCAACGGTAAAAGCGAGTTTCGTTTTGCCTGCGTGCTGTTTCGTGGCACAGTGAAGGGGCATGGCATCGGGAAGGTCATTTTATATCGAACTCAACCCCGCGTATCTCGCGGAGGCCCGCGGTCGGTATGACGACGTCGAGTCCGCCGTCAGGAACGCCATCCCCTGGGTGCTCACGAATGTCCTTGTTGCGCGCGAAGGCGAAGAACTGCGAGCGGAGCTCGACGCCATGGAGGCGACCGACGGTGTGTTCCGGGCATTCGTCAGCTGCGAAGTGCTGGGGCAGGCGTCATCGCGGCCGGACGTCCGCCGGTGGCTTTGCGCGTATGTCGGCGAACGGGATCTCGGCGAGGGCGCCCGCTATCAGCTGGCCGGCGTGTACTCGCGTCTCGGAGCCGAAGCGCGTCGCAGGGTACAGCTGGAGGAGGCCATGGGGCTGGCACGTCAGGGAATAGAGGCGATCGCCGATCTGCCGCCGGCGGCGGTGACGGCCAACCTCTATTACAACCTCGGCGTCGCGGCCGAGCGCCATGGCGACCTCGACACCGCCCTGGAGGCATACGGCGACTCGGCCGAGATCGACGACCTTATCGGCAGGCACGATGAGGCGACCCTGACCCGGCAACGTGTGAGCCTACTGCAGAGTTGACCGGGTGTCACCCGTCCGCCGCGCGTTTGTTCTTGCATGCCCGCTCGAGCGAGCGGCGCCTGGGT
>Ga0209988_10000300_pt1 | contig 29707 bp, 30 predicted proteins | sample N075metaG_FD_183115 | JGI IMG/M metagenome (GOLD analysis project Ga0209988, IMG submission 183115) | Deep subsurface microbial communities from Kermadec Trench to uncover new lineages of life (NeLLi) - N075 metaG (SPAdes) (version 2) | ecosystem: Environmental > Aquatic > Marine > Ocean trench... | reverse complement strand
TCTACCTGAATGATCGGTGGGGATACGAGGAAGGGGAGTTGGATCGGGAAACACTGGGCTTCAATACCAGGGCGTTCATACTTCATCCACAACCGCCTCGATAGCCGCCACATAACGGCACTTATGTGCGCGTCTCCTGCACCCTCCGTGCGCCCTCAAGAACTTCGGAAGGGTCAGAAAACCCGTCGTGACGGGGCCTTCGGCTTGTCGAATGGCACCCTTACAAGGCAGGGGTCGGCGGTTCGAGTCCGTCAACGCCCACCAGTGGAAAGCCCCTGGTCAACGGCGAATCGTCAATGACCACGGGGCTTTTCTCGTGTGGCACTCGGCACCGAGTTGTGGGTGTGAGATAGTCGGAAATCGCGTGAAAATAGCGCAGTCATGTGCACTCTCCAGAAGCCGCTCAGCAAGACGTCGGACCGTGAGTTAGCGTCATCCGTAAGTACAGCCTGCGCCTTTTGGAGATGGTCTCAGGTCCAACACCAACGGACTCCTCCGCCCATACTTTCCCAAATGCACCCAGCGGACAAGGGACCCGATCCCACGCCGCCGCGCAGAACCGATATTTCCCCATCCGTACACTGAGATCAACGTCTCGATGGGAGCACGTCTATGGAAGTCAATTCACGGGACTGGTCCCCTCCCCGCCACCTGGCGGAGGGTTTGTCGCAGGTAACGACAAGGTGGGAATCCGCGTTGGACGGGATGAAGCTGAGCGAAGCTGATATCGACGCACAAGCACGATCCTCCGACGATCTTGCGGCCAGCCTCACACGTCTCGACCAGTTGCTTGAGGACCCGAGTCTCCTGCCGTCGCTCTGGCTCGACATGTCGACCGACGCGCCGGCCATCTTCGTTGACGAGGAGTCCGCGCCGGACCAAGCCAGCAAGGTGACTCCAGAGAACATGCTGGCCGGTCGGCAAAGTCAGATCCTGCGTCTACTCAAACGGGCGAATAAAAACGCGAAGGACGATTTGTTGTCCCGCAAGAAAAATGAGGAATCTCTTGGGATTGAGGAGATGCAGCAGATTGACGGCGAACTGAAACGACTCGACGACGACGCGGAGCGCCTCGAGAAGGACCGGAACGAGGCAAATGCCTTGAGCGATCAGCGGCGACTCAATCGTGAGCTGGAGATCCAACGGCTCCAGGCGGAGATCGAGGAGAATAAAAGCCGGTTCGATTTGGAGCGTGAAGAGACGCGCGCCGAACTCAAGTTGGTCGCTGAGAAGACGCGCGCCCAAATCAGGAACCGAAGATGGCAAACGCTCCTAGGCCGAGATTCGATCGCAGCGATCGTTGGGGGTCTAATCTTGATCGGTTTTGCGACAGCCGCGATCGTTGCCATGTTCACAGATACTGAGATGACGGACGTAGTGCAGAATTCGTTCTTGCTGATACTCGGTTATTTCTTCGGTGCGGCGGTTGCTAGGCGACCTGGTGGTGCGAGCGACCAGGACGCTCCTCGCGCACCAACTCCCTGATAGAGAACGGCACAACCGGCTAGAACGAGAAGGTCAGGTCCGAGATCGGGATAGCCGCGACGGTGTTCCGGTTGGGATGGACGGCTTTGATCGCCGCATCGTTAGGGCTCGGGCTGCCGTTGAGCACCGTGGGAACGCAGAACCGGGTGTGCTTCGGTGGTGACTGTGAACCTTGGCCCGTGCAGGCTATGCGCTATATGGCGCGGTGGCGTTGATCCGGGCGGCCGCTGAGCGCAATGGTCTCGGACCTGAAACCGAGCAGAACGCCCTGTTCTGCGCGATAACGCCCGCATGGGTGGGGTGCGCTAGATCGGCACTTATGCGTGCCTGCCGAGGGATACATAATGCCGGTTATGGGCGGATGATTTCGGAGTTCCTAGCCGCAGTTATCACAGCCGTAAGAGTCACGGTTCCGAACAATATGGCACCGAGCGCCCACCACCACCAAAAGGTTGAAAAGGCCGATGCGAGCAAGAAGCCCAGTCCGAGCCCACCGAGAAGCTTACAAAAGTCGTTACACCTGGTCTCCCGGACTCTGCGGGGAGCCAACGTCTTCAAGGGCAGAACCCCCGCTACATGCCTGCAGTCGACTGCTAGTTGACAGATCCGAGTGGCCGCAGCGCAGGTTTTCTCCGCCACACCTCGAACATCACGCCTTGGTGCCCGTCGATCATTCTTTGCTTTCCGTCCGTGCGGATGATGATGTCCCGTTCCTTGTGCACTGGCCGTAACGGGTCGTGGGTCGTGTAAATCGCTGCATCACCGAGCCTGTTTCGAACGTCACCTTCAAGACGGTGGGTGTGGTGTTCGTCGGTGGAAGCGAAAGCGATTGCGGGTGGGAAGGCTTGAACAAGATCGGGTGACGTACCGCTTGAACTTCCGTGATGGGTCACTTTGAGTACATCAACATGGTTGACCAGCTGTTGAAGCCGGGATACGAGCGACGCTTCATAACCCTTAGGCGCGTCGCCTGTGAACAGAAACACGGCTTGGTTGAAGATCAGAACGGTGAAGACGGACCAATAATTCTTGGGACGTTCCTTTTTGGCGCTGGTTTTCGACCGCAACTGGTGGACCGTTGCACCCAACTCGGGCATCCATGCCGCATTGTCGGTCGCGGGAGTGTTATCGATCTTTTGTCGGGTGAAACCGGGCATGCTGGCAAGCCTGTCGGTGAACCACCGGTTTGACCGATCGATAGCGTTGTCGAAGTATTCTGCATTAGCTGTGGCCCGGTTCGAAAAAGTGTCACCGAAGGCACGATGAGCGTTGGTGTGATCCTGGTGTGGGTGCGACGCGACGATCCCTCGGAGTCCGCCCACCGGAATGCGAGCAGCAAGAAGGGCCGCTAGCTCGTCGTTGGTTTGATCCTGAGGCCCTGACCCGCCGTCCACCAAGAGGAACGTCGAGTTTCGGGATATCAGAATCGCCTCACCCTCGCCGACCGAGAACATCGTGACCTCAATCGCGTCGGCTCGAAACTGTTGCCTGACAGGTGTCAACGGTTTCACTGTCCGTTTCCCCCCTTGTGAGACCAGCCAAAATGTCCTAGACACGATGCTCCTTGTCTAGTCGCCTCTGATCTTAAGGCAACGCCATTAAGGGGGTGAGGATCGTGGTCCCCGCTTACCGGTGAGGCCGCCTCCGTAGATGGTCCGCTGGTTGGAATGTTTCGCGGGCTGGGGCGGCTCTTGGCCGTACATAATGAATCTCTTATGTCAAGGTGCCGGCGGTTTGTGGACAGGACTGGGATGGGTCACACCTGATTGGTGGACAAGCTCTTATTAGGTCACAACGGTCCGCCAAGAGTGGGTGGGTGGGGTCGACAGGTCATTATCAGGACAGCATCAGCGATGCGTCAGCCGGTTGATTGGGTCAGACCCCACCCGGATCTTAAGGGGTTGCGGGTAGGTGCTCGAACCGACCTCTCCCCCTTGCGAGACCTCACCAACCTCACCACCCTGTACCTCGATGAGACGCAGGTAGCCGACCTCTCCCCCTTGCGAGACCTCACCAACCTCGAATTCTTAGTCCTCAATGGGACGCAGGTGGCCCAAGACCAGCTTGAGGCTCTTGAGAAGGCATTACCAAAGCTCAGCATCACCGTGGGCCTCAGCGTTGGGTGAGCAGTACCGACGGTCAAACCCGGGCCTCGATGGGACGCATGTGGCTGACCTGCCCCCCTTGCATGTAGTTGTGACCCAGCTCCATGTGGACCATCGCGGCAAACTTCCCGAAGTGATGCTCTGGTCGTGGTCACCCAACAATCGGTGAAGCTTCGCGCCCAGGCCGGACGGGGTCTTTTTTGGGGGACCCCTGACTGGAATTGAAAAGCTCGGGCCGCATAGGGTGGGGTAATCAGCACGGGTGTGCCTATACCGGCGAAGTCGATCGATGAAGTCGTGGTCGATCTAACCGAGATCGTGGAACGGGCGCGGGAGGACAAGAGTCGCGTCGGATACTTCGCCGCCATGTATCGCAAGGTCACGGTGGCGATAAAGGAGGCCATCGACGCCGGCGAGTTTGAGGACGCCGAGCGAATGTCACGGCTGGATGTGGTCTTCGCTCAGCGTTATGTCGACGCATCCGCGGAGTTCATGGCTGGCAAGGCGCCAACGGCTTCGTGGCAGGTTGCGTTCGACGGTGCCGGTAGGTGGCGACCGATCATCATCCAACACTTGATCATCGGTATGAACGCCCATATCAACCTCGATCTTGGGATAGCCGCCGCCACCGTGGCACCGGGCGCCGAATTGGCGACGTTGGAGGGAGACTTCAAGACGATCAACGCCGTGCTCAGTCACTTGGTCGACGGGTTCACCGCCGACGTTGTCGAGGTCTCGCCGTGGATCGGGCTGCTCGACCGTATCGGCGGCCGTGCCGACAACGTCCTGATCAACTTCAGCATCGGGGTCGCGCGGATCGAGGCGTGGGATCTCGCTGGGCAACTCGCTCCGCTGTCGGGTCCAGAGTGGGAGCCTGTCGTCGCCGCCCGCGACGAGTGGACTGCAGGTTTCGGCGAGTTGCTGCTTCACCCCGGCTGGCTTTTCAGTGGTGGGCTTTTGGCAATCCGCCTCCGGGAGAGCAACGACATCCTGCGGGTCATCGACGTGCTCAGCAACTAAGGGCCGCGCCAAGCAGGCTCGACTGTTGTTCGGTGTTTCGTGGAAATGGCAGGGGAGTACACCGACCCGCACCCAGAAGAATCCTGCAAAGCATTGTGTGGCCCCTGCATGTAACTCGAATGGACAGCTTGTCTGTGTGGCCCCACACTAAAATTGAGAAGGGAGGGGGTGTCAGATTGGGAACGTCCGCGCCCCCGGGCACACGGAGTGGTCTGAGGGCTGGCAGGCTCGGCTGTAGTCAAGTCGGGGGGTAGGGCTGGTCGGTTCGCCTTGCGAGTGGTGCACTCAGGGGGGGTCGCCTTACCCCGGATTATTGGTGTCTGGATGGTCTTTGTTCTGTGAGTGATTGCTAAAGAAAGGGTCGAAACGTCCGTGGCGGACACTGGTGGAGCCCCTCGAATAGTAGGGACCGAAACACTGCGCCCCTCCATCCTGTCGTGAGTCACCTGGGTTTCAGGCCAACCAGGCTAATGGCGGCAAATCGCCCTTCCAATGGAAGGAGAGGGACGATTGGTCTCGCTATGGAACCTGTGTTTTCAACTCGCATCTACTCTTGGGTCGGCAGGAGCGAGTATCGCTCCCTCTGCCAAGGTCATCGGCGAGTGGTGTCAGATCCAATTGCTAAGGTGCGGATCTAATAACGCGCTCATCTAGAGCGGTGGAGGGACAGGCCCTTTGAAGCCGCGGCAACCAGCGCCGAATGCGCAAGGTGCCAATGCCTGACCGATGAGAGCCGGAGCGGAGAATCCGCTCGGGGCGCTCGTGGGCGCGTCGAGAAGAAGGAGGTTCGCTGTGACATCTGTTGACCAATCCCGCCGAGTTCACCTCGTCGGGACCATCCCCGCGACATCTACTCGAGAGGCCCTGAGCTTGGTTTCGCACACCCTCGGTGACACGATTACCGACTGGCTACCCGATGGGGAGACCGGCGCCAGGAGAGATTGGATCGGACGTCTTGTCGAGGACCTGAGGAACCACCCCGACCTGGAGTTATCAAGAGACGGGGACTGGTCCGACTACGAATCGACACCCGCGTTCAAAGTGAAAGCTGGACACAATTTCGAATCCGTGGATCTCGACTACTTCAAGTACTTCGAAGAATCATGGCCCGAATTCGAGAGAGCGAGAGCCGAGTTGGGTCGGACCGATCTCGCTTTCCAGATAGGGATTCCCGGACCTATCGACGTAGCGTTCGCTGCTTTCGGGTTCAATCCGATAAGAGGATTCAGACGATCCGGCCCCTTCGAGGACGCCACGGTCAATGAGATCGAGAGGATCCATGCCGTTGCCGGGAACGAGGTGGTCTATCAGTTGGAGATTCCGATCGAGGTGGAAGTGACAACCCGCATCCCGGCCTTTGCCCGCGGCGCCGGTGTCAAATGGCTCGCACGGAGAATCCTTCGTGTGGTCGAGCGCTCCCCCGAATCGACCCGGTGGGGTTTTCACCTGTGCGTAGGGGACATGAATAACAAGGCATTCAGCAAGCTCAAAGACGCCGGACCCGTAGTGCAGTTGGCCAACGCTCTGGTGTCGCAGTTCCCAGCCGCCCACAAGCTCGAGTTCGTGCACTTGCCACTGGCGCATGGTGCCATCCCACCCACGACTGACGATGCTTTCTACCAGCCCCTAGACAACCTGAAATTGCCGGACGGAGTGCGTTTCATTGCAGGGTTCGTTCATGAGCGTCAGAACATCGAAAACCAGGTGAAAGTGCAAGGAATCATCGAAAGCCACATTGGCCATCAGGTCGACGTAGCAGCCTCTTGTGGCCTAGGGCGCCGGGATATCGAAGCCGCCACTTCGATCTTGAACCAGAGTCGGGAGTTGGCAGTCCGCTGATCTGAAGTTTTATGAGGACTCTTCCGTTTAGATCTTGGACGCACCTCGCGGTCGATCCATCAGTCCTCCCGATGGCGTTGCCCTGGCACCCTATCTCGACTCGAAGCAGGTCGCTTGTGATCAGGCGAAGACCTTCCGTTCCTCTACCGTGAATCATGCCGGATGTCGACTGAATTGTAGTCGTATTCAAAGGTTGCTCGGAGTCGGTATCGACACTGAACTGGGCGTGTTGGGCCATCTCTTTGCCTTGATCCCAGGTGAGGGACTGCCAGAGATGGTCGGGTAACCGTTGGACGGTTGTGGTGAGAGCGTCACGGACGGCTTCGGCGGTGTTGCCGTCGGGGAGGGGAAACAGCATCACATACCGGGACCAGCGTTCCACCAGAGTGCCGATGGCGGTCTGTCGGCTTCCCATGAGAAGATCGCCTTCCCAATGACCGGGCACCGTCCGGTCCTCGACCTCGGCGGGCCGTTCTGAGATCATCACCGGGTCAACAAGTTCGGGGGCGGTTCAGCACCACCGATGATGTGGTGTTCTCCTTCGGTCCTGACGCTGGCACGGGCGAGATCGACGGCACTATTGATGGCCAGATTGCTGTCGAGATAGGTGTGGGTAGTCCGAAACAGATCCGGGCGTCGGTACTCGACCTGATCTTTCATCCGTATCTCGTGAGCAGAAGCAACAAGTGGTTCGAATGCTCAACGAGCGCGGCGCCTTCCTCTTCTGTGGCGCAGTGGAAGAGGTAGCCGATCTCATGGGTGTGAGCCGGATAACGATCTACAACTATCTCAACGCAACCCGTCGTGAACCCGTCGCGTCGACCACCGATTGACAATCTGTTAAGTCGTGAGCCATCGCCGCGCGGAACCTGAAAAGCTAATTCACCTTGAACCGCGTGCCAATGGCCGTCGGAGGATCACTACGCAAGATGGCTCTCAAGAATGGGTAGCGGTCGAGCCACTTCAACAACCTCTTCCAGTTGACTATCACCAGGGCCAGGATCATCGCCGGGAACGGAATGCTCGGCAGCACCTGTGAGAGGCTCGGGAATTCAGGTACCAGATTGATAGCATATGCCTGCAGAGCCCCAAAAAGCAGAACACCAAATGCCGCCCGCAGCGGATGCCACCCGCCGAAGATGACGATGGCCAACACAATCCAGCCGAGATTGCGCGTTAGGCGATCCGACCAACCCAGCTTGACATCGAGACTAAAGGCCGCGCCACCGATCCCGATGAGAGCTCCACCTAATGCGGTATAGAAGTAGCGCAGTTTGTTGACAGGGATTCCGCGAGAATGGGCGGCTTCGGGTCGTTCTCCGATGCCCTGCAGTTCAAGTCCCTTGCGGGTTCGATACATGAACAGGAAGGTGGCAATTACGGTCAGGTAGCTCAGGTAGACCACGAGGTTGTGATCAAAAAACACTGGCCCAAAAAACGGAATTGAGCTGAGCCCAGGGATCTCCCAGGTGGGGACTCCAACCGGTCGGCGGCCGACGAAGTTGGTTCCCAGGAATCGACTCAGCTGGGTACACAACGCAAACAGAACAAAACCAACCGCCACCTGATTGAGGCTCAACTTGATGCTGGCGAACGCGATCAGCAACGCCACCGACATCCCGACTGCTGCCGCCGCGGGAAATCCAAGCCACACAATGTCGGTCTGGAAGGCGATCACGAAACCCGCCAAGGCTGCGAGCATCATGCTTCCGTCGACCGACAAGTTGATCACGCCGGCCTTTTCATTGATCGTTTCGCCCATTGTGGCGAACATCAATGCTGAGGATCCGGCCACGATGGAAGCGATCGTCGCAGTGTCGAACATGTCCACGAAAGCAGTGAAGAATCCGCTCACCCGCTATCCCCCCCGCTCGCCTCCTGCAATTGGCGCTTTGTTCGGTACGCCGCCCATCCGAGCCCAAACATGGCGGACAAAACGAGCACGCCCTGGAGAACTCCGCCCAGAGCCGAGTTGAGATCCAATCTGAGGTCAAGCTGGGAGCTGCCTACGGCGATCATGGCGAAAAAGAACGAGATCGGTATCACCCAGAACGCTTGGTAGCGGGCAAGCAGAACGACGAGGATCGCCAGGAACCCGTAGCCTCCAGAAATGGCCGGGATCAGTTTGAAGTGGAAGCCCGTCGCTTGAACCGTCCCCCCGATCCCAGCGAGGGCGCCACAGATCATGAAGGCCCCCAACAGGTACCGGTTGGTGGGGATGCCCATGAGAAAAGAGGAGCGAAGATTGGCTCCCACAGCCTTGAGCTTGAGCCCGTAAAGCGTGCCTCTGAACAAGATCCATACGCCCCCGATAGCCAGCAATGCGATGGCGATAGCGAGAAGTGACAAGCGAGTGCCGGACGAGGAGGGAAGCAGGGCAGCGTCTGGAAAAATGTCGGTGCCACTGGTTGAGGCCACTCCGGTACGCGCCCAAGGGTCGATGATCAAGTAGGTAGTGAAGGAAATGGCGACAAAGTCGAGGCCGAGGCCGCCGAAAATCTCATTTACACCGCCGGCCGTGCGGAGAACCCCTACCAAAAGACCCCACAACAAGCCGCCGACTGCCCCGGCCAGGATGGTGAGCAAGACCAGGAGCGGGCGCGGCGCCGACACTTCCCTGGCCACAAATGCAGCTGCGATGGCACCCATGATGATCTGGCCCTCGATGCCTATGTTCCACATCCCCGCGTTGAAGGTGACGATGAGCCCAGCCGAGGCAAGGGCGATCGGAACCCACACCATGACCGTATCGCCGACCTTGGCAGATTTGCCCGCTTCGAAGGGAGGCCACCCGATGGAGCCCTCGACAATCAGCTGCAGCGGGTCCCATGGGTTAGTCCCCGCCAGCACGAGAAGGCCGACTGCCGATGCAACAACGACGCTGATCGGCAAAACGAGATTGGTAAGCCGGTAAGAACTCATTGGGAGCCCTCCGACAGCTCGGGGTTGGCGCTGCGTCCTCCAATGAGCAATCCGATTTCATCCACATTTGTGGACGAGGCGTCGAGTTCGCCGATCACTCGACCGGAGAAGAACACCAGGATCCGATCGCTGTACCGGAGCAGTTCGTCGAGATCGGCAGACGCGAAAACGATCGAGGTTCCGTCCTCGCGTCGAGCCAGTAGCTGTTCCCAGACCCAGTCGGCGGATTCGATGTCAAGGCCCCGAGTCGGGTGCTCCATCAGAAGGACACTCAATTCGTGAGGCAGCATGGCCAATAGCAACCGCTGCTGGTTGCCACCGGACAGCGACTCTACCGTTGAGGCCTCAGTTCCTTTGATGGCGAAGTGATCGACCTGCTCGACGGCGCGATTGCGAGCTTGTGCCCAATCGATGAAGAAGCTCCTGTCCTCGCCGCTGAGGACGAAGTGTTCGGTGATCGTGAGTCCTTCGATGAGGCCTTCTTCCAATCGTCCCGCAGGGAGATACTTGACATCTGCGGCCAAAAAATCCCGGTAGTGCTTCCCAGTTAGGTCCTTTCCTGCAACGGTCACACTTCCTTGCTTCAGGGAGCGCATGCCGGAGCAGATTCTCAGGAAAGTGTCCTGACCGCTTCCTTCCATGCCGGCCAGCCCGATAACCTCGCCCGCATTCACCTCAAGCGAGGTTGACTCCTCGCTGAGGAGGCCGGTCGCCATACGCACCGAGTCGACTGTGAGTCGCGATTTCCCGTGCGCCACCTCCTTCCGGTCGCGTATCTGAACCGCTTGGCCGAACATCATCTCGACGAGTCGCTCCGGCGGAACAGGCATGTCGGCCTCACCGACCACCTTGCCTCGCTTCATGACTGTCACTCGCTCACACAGATCGGCAACTTCCTCGAGCTTGTGGGACACGAAGATGACGCTCATGCCCTCCTTGGACAGTGATTTGAGTGCTGCGAACAACTTGGCCCGCTGATCCGCCGAGATTCCGGTGGTGGGCTCATCGAGGATGAGGACCCGTGCGCCCAGCCACAGCAGGCGAACGATTTCGAGCTGCTGCCGCTCGCCGACAGTCAAAAGACGGGACGGAGTGTGAGGGTCGAAGCTAAAGCCGTATCGATCGCACAGCTCCTGCAGCTCCGCCGTCGCCTGCCGCCGGTCAAGACGCCATCCGCCCGGGCTGCCAAGCACGAAGTTGTCGATGACACTGAACGGCAAGAATACGAGTGGGTCTTGGTGGAGCATGCCGATGCCGGCTTCAATCGCATCATCAGGAGAGGCCAGTTTTATCTTCTTGCCGTCCAACACGATCTCACCGGAGTCGGCCGAGTGAAACCCGGACAGGACCTTCATGAGCGTCGACTTGCCGGCTCCGTTCTCACCCAGCAGGCCGTGCAGCGTGCCGGTTTCTACCGTGATGGAAATACCGTCGTTGGCGCGGACCGGGCCGAAATGCTTGTGGATGTTCCGCAACTCGAGGCCCATGGTTGCCTGAGGCTAGAGAAACGCAGCGGAGCAGGTCGGGCCTCTTCTCAATGAGGAAGGGGAGGGCATATGCCCTCCCCTGTTTCGTCTTGGTCGACCGGGTGGACTAACCAAATACGTTGATTGAACAAGCGCCAACAACGCCTTCCAAACACTGCTCCGAATACCAGATCTGGAAATCAGTGGCCACCTCTCCGTCACCTAGGAACTGAGATCCATCCTGCCAGTTGAGCGGTCCCCGGTACAGCTGTATGGAGCCATCGCCAAGGCCGGCGATGAACGTGTCCAGGTCGGCTGCGTTCTCTGTCGAGAGACCGTCGCCCTTCCCATAGCCGACCACGCTCGAGTCGACGGCGTTGATGTCGCTCCAGTCAGGCGCAATCCAGTTCCAATCGGCCGTATACGTACCGTCGATCACCGATTGGGCGATGTCGAGGTAGGCCGGGCCCCAGTTGAAATAGGGCACGCCGAGACATATGCCCGGAGCCTCCTGGCAGGCATCGACGAAGTCGTATGGGACGGCCCACAGCGATTCGCCTGCGTCGGCGCGCTGGCCGGTTCGGACTAGAGCCTGTGTGGTGTCGATGCCGGACAGAACCACGTCGCTTCCACCGTCGATAAAGTCATTGACCACCTGCGTGGCATCGAGCGTCACGCCCGGAATCTCGAACCAGAAGCCGATATAGGTGACGGTGAAGTCGAGGCTGTCGGCGCTTTCTCCCCGGAAGTTTTCCCAGCAGTATTGGGCGCCCAAATACGCCGAGTTGACCAATCGTCTGGTCTCGTCATTGGTCAAGGGACCCAAATAGGCCAATTCGCCCGTCTCCGTCGTGAGCGCCGCGGCACAGCCGGCGATCATCTTGCCGAAGATCATCTGGCCCCACACGTTTCCGAGATTTGTCAATTCCGCTTCGTACGCTTTCCCGTCGGCCCAGGCACTGTCCCCTGATACCCAAATCATGGGGATATCGGGATTCTGCTCGGCGGCGGCGAGCGCTCCGTCTCGCATGTCGTCTGAGTTGAAGATGACCAGGTCGGCGCCCTGCGAGATCATGTCGGCGGCAACACCCTCGGGTGTGAGACCGGGATTGTCTCCCGGGTTGACGAAGTCGAGGCTGATGAGGTTTTCTTCGGGAAGCCCGAGCTGTTCGATGGCGTACTGGGCGCCTTCGAAGTGGGCCTGACTGTACCCCCTGTCAAACTCCGGACCGACCAGGATGATGCCGATCTGAAAATCGTCCGGTGCCCCGGCACTCGGAGTCGCTGTGGTGTCCGTGCCGCCATCGAGGGTCGTCGTCGTCTCTGAGTCGTCGCCGCATGCAGCAGCCACTAGCGCAAACGACAAGAACACCGCCAGGGTCGATAGCCAACGTTTTCTCGACTTCATCACCGAATCCTCCTCATGTGCCCGGCCAGAATCCGTGTCGTAGCCCGGTCCGGAAGCCAGAGCCATGCTACGCATTGTTGGACGAGTCTGCCCTCGTCATTCAATACTTCGCGAGCACCATTAGCTGAACCAGCGAAGGTGCACACTCTGTCGATGCGGGGGCGGCCCCGTAGCGTCGTCTCAATCGAAGCCGCGGCCACAGCCGACTCCGGTCGAAGCTGAGTGAGCGCCACCGCCACACGGGCACCATTCGGAAGGAGGGCCGGACCACCCGTCTGGTGACCGATCACGGTGGCGACGTCCTCTGGAGTGAGCGTCTCGTTGAGACCGCGCCCGGTGATGGCCGAGACCAGATCAGGACGATGGGCTACATCCTCGAGACGGTTCCCAACTGCATCGAGACCAGTCACCACGACCACAGAGTCTGAGGAGGATTGAACAGAGTCTCGTCCGCCTGCGAAATCCGACTTCGGTCTCCACAGGGTCTGATACCTAGTGGTCTGCTATGCCCCGTTGACGATCCGGAGGGTTGCAACCATCAGTGCACCATTCCGGGCCGTCCGTATCTGCCTGGAACCGCCGACTTCTCGGTCAGGTCTTGGACGCCTCGAAGATGCTCTCTATCGAGTCGTTCAGTGAAGCTTCGAACTCGTCGTCGCTCTGCTCGGCGGTGATGTTCTCGGTCAACGCTCGCGAGAAGCTGGCCACCACGCCGTTGTTGCGCGACAGCCTGGCGTTGGCCTCCAGGCGGCTGTAACCACCCGATAGGGCGACAACTTTCAACACGCGGGGATGGTCGACTAGCGCCGCATAGAAGTTGTCCTCTTCGGGCAGTGTCAGCTTCAGCATCACTTCGTGGTCCGCGTCGATTCCGTCGAGACGCTCGAAGATCGACATCTTGAGCAGTGTCTCTGCATCGGCCTTCTCGGACGAGTGGATGTCGATTTCGGGTTCGATGATCGGCACCAGCCCCGCGGCCAGGATTCGGCGTGCCACGTCGAATTGCTGATCCACTACAGCCTTGACGCCTTCGGGGTCGGCAAGCTTGATAACTGAGCGCATTTTCGTGCCGAAGACTCCCTTGTCGCGGGCCCGCCGCAAGAGCGAATCGAGCCGAGGCATCCGCTTCATGGTCTGCACGCCATCGGACTCTTCGGCCAGACCCTCGTCTACTTTCAGGAACGGGACAATGCCTTTGACCCTCCACAGGTACTCAGCCGATCCCCGACCCTCGATCTCTCGGCCCATGGTGTTCTCGAACAGGATCGCGCCGAGAATTCGGTCTCCGGTGAAGCTGTGACTGGTGATGATCCGCGTGCGCATTGCGTGCATCAGCTCGAACATCTCGTCGTCGCCGGAGTAAGCGTCCTCCTTGATGCCGTAAGCGAGCAGAGCCGTGGGAGTACTACCGCCGCTCTGGTCGAGCGCGGCGATGAACCCCTCCTCGTCGGCAATCTTGCGCAACTGCATTTCGTTCATGTGGTTCGCCACCGTTGATGTCATCGGGGGCAGGTCCAGAATACGTCCCCCATGGCCGAATCGGAGCGTTCCCCTTTTTGTGCCCATCCCCCAGGTGGCAGTGACATGGTCAGCCAACCAAAGCCCAGCCGGTCACATGCGGGGCGTTACTTCCTCCCTCAGCCGTCGATGGATGCCAGCCAATCCCGCCGCCACGCCTCGGAAGACTCCACCTGGTTGAACGTGTAGAAGTGCACCACCTCGATGTCCGCCGTCGGGTCGGCGATGGCCTGGCTGAGGCCCATGGCGAGCCGATCCGGTGAATACGTGCTCTGGCGGGTGAGCCTGCCCAACAACCCGCGGTGGCGTGACAGGAAGCGGACGGAATCTCCGACACCGATCTGTGCCGCAATGCTGATCAGCTTGTGGACCGGGACTACCCCTGGCATGCCGAGGTGAATTGGCAGCGTGATGCCGTCTGAACGCACGTCGGCGATCCAGTCGGAGATGACGACCGGGTCGAAGCAAATCTGGGTGGTCATGTACGAGGCGTAGGGCTGTTTGTCCTTCAAGGCCTGGCGCAGCGTCTCGCGGGAGATGAACGGATGACCGTCCGGATAGGCGGCTACCCCGATCTCTGGGAGCGGATACCCGAGACTCTCGATGGCTTGGATCAGCGAGAGGCCGTCGGGAAACTCCCCCGCGTCTTTGGAGTCACCGCCAATCACGAAGATGCGATCGATCTCAGCTTCGGCGATGGCGTCGAGGATTCGGGAAAGGTGTGTCTCGTCTGCGATGGATCGCGCCGAGATGTGGGGAATGACGTCGAAGCCTCGCTCCGCCAGCTTGGTGGCGTAGTCGAGGGTCGGCTCGATCCCTTTCGCAGGGGATGCGGTGATGGTGACGGTGGCGGCTTCAGGCAGGAATTCGATCTGATCGATCGCACTGCGGAACGGGAGCATCTCGAACTCTGGCTTTAGGAACAGCCTTCGCACCGCCTCCAGGTCCCCGTTGTTGTCCCTCATCAGCCCTCCACGGCGCCGGTACGCGCAATGACATAGGCCTCGTCGTTGAACCAGAGACCGCCGTGACGGTGGAGCACGCTCTGGGTGACGTCGACGTAGACGCCGGAGGACAGGGCCGCAGACAACCGCTGCTCGTCGATCTGCGCTACGTACGCCGCAGCGTTCCAGGCAGCCAGCGTCAAGCCTGTTCCAATGTGCTCGGTGACCTCGGAGGGCATGGCCTGGAGTTCGTAACGGAAGATCGCCTCCTGGTCACTCTGGTGCGGAAACACCAGATCCGCATCCGCTGCCGCATCGAGCTGCCGCCGCGCCTCGGCAACGAGCTCTGCTCGTCCCACCTGAAACGGGTCCTCATCCGGCCAGACGCCACGAATGATCTCCATCCCGGGGTCGTTCCCGTGCGAGTGCACGACGACCATCCTCCCGCCGGGAGCCAGCGCCTTGGCCAGGGGGACCAGCGCGATTCTGACCTTGCGCTCCACGGTCGTCCTGGCTCGATAGGGCTGTGAGGCGACTATGAGGTCGTACTCTCCGTTCATGTCGCCGGGTTTGGGGATCACCGAGTTCAGCAGGAACTGGCGATCCTTCCGGTACAGCACCAGCACCGAAGGACGGACGTAGAGGGGATTGCCCGTCTTCGGGCTCGCTACCACCTCCCAGTCGTGGACCAGATCAGAGAAGAGGCCATGGATCTGGCGCCCGAAGTCATCGGTCGTCGAGCCCTCGAGCACAGCTTCCCGCCAGATCAACTCCGACTCGTTCTGGCGTGCCGGGGAGAGGGATGGTGCCTCCGAGTAGTACATGTTGGTGACGACGAACACCAGCTCCGGATGCTCGGCGAACCGGTCCGGCAGCCGGTCCAGGGCGAGCCGCACATCTTCGATGCTGATCTCCTTGCCCACCACCAGCCATGGTATGTGCGGGAAGACCCGGTGCATTTGACGCATGAGCGGGGCCAGCACCGAGGCGTCGCCCATTCCAGCGTCGAAGATTCGCAGCGCATGCTCGCCCAGCCCCACATGGGCCAACTCCTCGCCGATACGGGCTGCCACCACCGGCTTCTCGGTGGTCGCGATGGTGAACATCAGGTAGGAGGCGCGGTTGTCGAAGAACCGGGTGGGTAGCCTCGCAGAGTGCACTTCCGCCGCCGCGTTTTCGGTCATCAATCAGCCTCATCGACGAGATCATCGATCAGGCATTGGCACCTTCCCCTGCGGGTGGTTGCCGCGGCGTCGGCGGGCCTGTCCCTCAACCGCTCTGGATAACGGGACCGAACCTAGCTCAGACTGCTGCGATCCACAAGGTTCCAGGCATGATGGCGCAGCGGATCGAACGCGCACAGGCACGATCAGATATTCGGTGACTGGTTCACGAGCCGTGCACCCCATGCCGAGGCAATGAAGTCTTCCTCTGATCTCTCGGAGGTGGATGAATCGCGCGCAATCCCGGTCAGGTTGGTGCCAGAGCATTCACGAAGGCGGCGATGTCGCTTTCGTCGTTGTAGGGCGCCAGAGACACCCGCAGACGGCCACCGCGGCCGCTGCACACGATGCCGGCAGTTCGAAGTCGCTCCGAAACTTCCTCCAGGTCGTCGCCTTGGGATCGCAGAGAGATGATGTGCAGTGAGGCTGCGGGGTCATTCAGATGGCGAAACGGGTGCCAGCCATATGGTTCGACAGCATCCACCAGAATGTGCCCAAGTCGTCCCGCGTGGCGCTCGAGCTTGTGGGCTCCCACCGTCAGTAGCTGATCAATGGCCGCGGTGAGGCCGGCCACGGACACGTATGACATCGTCGACTGGGTATAGCGACGCCCACCTTCTGCGAGCAGGATTCGGGTAGCGTCGAACTCGAATGGGTCGGGGGCGCCCATCCATCCTGGCAATGGCGGGGTTTCTTGGAGTAGTTGGCGTGAGATGACTCCGATCGCCACTCCGCCGTGACCGCCGAGCCACTTGTAACCGCTGGAAACGACAATATCGGCGTCCCAGGATTTGATTCTGGTTTCCATCGCACCTGCGCCTTGCGTCGCATCCACTATGAGTCGGACATCGGCCTCAGCGGTGACCGCCTGCAAGCGGGGTATGTCGATCACCGTGCCGGTCGCGTACTGGACATGACCCACCGCAATCAGGAATGTCTGGTCGTCGATTCGAGTGATGAGATCATCGGTCAGGTCGGATTCGGGGTTGTCGTCAACAAAGTCGAGGCGACACCCGCCCCGTTCGGCCAGACGCAGCCATGGGCGCGTTATCGCCGGAAAGTCTGAGGACACCGCCATCACCTTGGCCCCAGGAGGCGGCGGCAGCATGAGGGGCACCTGGCCCAGCAATTCACTAGCACTAGACAGGATGGCAATTCGCCCCGCCTCACTTTGAAACAGCCGGGCCGCACGGAAACGAAGCGCGTCGAGGAAACCCACTTCATCGTCATCAGACATGTACAGGTTTCCGTGGCGGCCGATACCGTCGAGAAACCCATGCATCGCATCGACAGCAGGCTGACCGATGAGGCCCAGAGAGGCCTGATTGAGATAGATGGCATCGGTCAGAGTCGGATAATCGGACCGGTCGAAAAGCGAGGAAATCACGTCACCACCCCCAGGCGTAGCCGGGCATACCCTATGCGATAGAGACTGAGCCGACTGCCAGCAGAATCGCCCGGAAGCTCATGATCGGCTTGGCTGTCTTGTTTGCGTTCCCCGGTCTACGAGTGCCCTCACACTCGGCTTCGGGTTCCAGTAAGGAGTTCGCCGGTGGTGTGCCGGGAGAGGGTCAGGCGCGTTCGACCGGGAAGCCATGAGCGGCCCAGTCGGAGAAACCCCCGTCCATTGACACAACATTGGTATAACCCATCTTCTTCAGGGTTTGCGCTGCAAGGAGCGACCTACCGCCCGCCGCGCAGTGCACCACGATCCGAGCGTCAGTCCGGCCTTGCAGCTCCGGCTTGCACATAGGCGACGCCTGATCGGCATGCCATTCCAACAGACCGCGGGGTACATACACGGCACCGGGAATATGGCCGGCCACCCACTCCTGCGGCTCTCGAACATCGAGAATCACTTCGACCTCACCTTGATCGAGGGCCTCTTTCGCCTCCGATGCCGAGACTTCGGGCACATGCTTGCGCGCCTCGTTGACCATTTCCTCAACACTCATGGCCATCGAAGGCACCTCCCCGGTGGACTAAGAATGGAAGAGTCACTTCCCGAAGGAGCGTAAAAAGTGACCCAAACACCCAATGTTCCTGATATGCCCATGTGCGACTCCTCTTGTGCGACCGGCGAGCCTGGGTCAACCCGCAATTCGGGCCGTCACCACCCCCGCCCCCACGGCGACTGCGGTGGGAACTACCGCGATACCGTACTTCCGGGCGAGATCGGGTCTCTCCGTAACGTCGACCGTGACCAGATCCCGACCCTCTGCCACCAAACGCCTCTCGAGAGTCTGACACTCGGTGCACAGCGGGTGGGTGAACATGACGACAATTTCGCCGGCTTTCTCCACACCCAGGTCGGTGAGATCTACGTGATCGAGCCGATGGCCGTAGATGCCGCGCATGCGGGCGCCCAGCTCATAGAGCTTGCATCCAACGCAGAAGCCGGTGGTGGCGGCCAGCAGCGCCAGAGCAGCGACCAAAATCCCAAGAGACCAACCCAAAGTTTCGAGACCGACGGCATGGGCGACAGAGGCAGCGCCGAGAACGGCCAACCCGACCATGTTGGCGAAGCGAGGCGGACGGGCATCCTCGATCGGCCCCTCCCCGAAGCGAGGCTGGATCAGCTCGAAGTAGGCGAGACAGGGAAGGCAATAGCGGCGACCAAATCTCAGACCGACAAACAGCTGGATGGCAAGGATCGCCAGGAGCGGCCACCAGTCGATGAGGTACGCCACCACTGCCAGCGAACCGATGGTCGCCTGGTTGACCCGAGATGCTCGGGCGTCGATGACATCGGTGTCCCTATAGGGATCCGCGGTTCGCTCGTTGACGGTCCGATCTTTGCTTCGCCGATTATTTTTTGGGAGCATGGGACGATGCCTCCACAATTAACACTACGAGCATAGTGTTAATTGTGGATACCGGGGAATGTCGATCCGGACTATCCCACTCGAATCGTCAGCCGGTGTCGGGTCGGTCGAAACGAGTCTTTCCCCGGGTGGGTCCGGGCTTCAGTACAAGCGCGGCCCGACGGCTGAAGCGCCGCTATCGAGCCAGAAGGGCGGCGTGTCGTTCTAGGCCATCGACCATTGCCGCGATGTCTTCCGCGGAGTTGTAGGCATGGAGCGAGAGCCGGATGTTGCCGTCTCTGGCTGTCGTGAGGATGTCGTCCTCATCCAGGACCCCGACCATGGTCGCTTCCTCGGTCGTAGCCACGGCGATCATCGGACCTCGCTTGTCCGGGCCGCGAGGGGTGACCATCCTGGCACCGATGCGGTCGAGTCCTTCGACGAGGAAGTCCGAGAGCCGGCCGACATGTTGGTCGGTGGCAGCGATTCCGATCTCGTTCATCAAGTCCATTCCGGCGATGCCGGCGTAGACGTTGGGAATCGACGGCGTTCCGCTCTCGAACTTGCAGGCGGTCGCCTATTCGCAGACAAGTTGTAGGTTATCAGGCGTTATGTCCTCGATCACCCGGAATGAAGATCTCTTGAAGACGTCACAGGCAGCAGCTCGTAGCCACGGGAACGGTGTCGATAGGACACTGACTCACCACACATGCCCTGGTCGATATGGGGTGCAAGCGTGACGGAACCGCGACCCAACGAGGAGCCAAGCCGGGAAGAGTTCAGAATTCCACCCCGACCCGGCGCCAAACCCGCGATTACCTCAGGCATTCCCCATATTCAGCTAGACCAGGCGGCGAGCGACGATCTGCTCGAGAGGATGGCGGACTGGGCGTTCTCGCTCAAAGACGTCGTCGAGCAGCCGAGCCGGGCGTCGTTGCCGGGAGCTCGTGCGCTCACCGTGGCGCCGGATGTTTCGATTAGTCGCCCGGAAGCGATGATCGTCGGGCGCGAGTTCGCCCACATTCACCCCCAGCCTCATGGCGGCAGCATGCACATGAAGCTCCCCGAGCACCAGGTCGCCGAAGTGGTTGATAAGGGTTGGGGAGAGCACCACCCATTGGCGCTCGACGGTTCCGTACCCAGCCTGCTGATGGTCTATGCGCCTCGTAGCGACGAGGATCTCGACGTTGTCAAGATCATCATCCGGGCCGCGGTTGAATACGCAACCACGAGCGCCCCCGATTGAATAGACGAACGCCGGACCAAACAAGGGGGTACCTCCCGCGGGTTCGTTCCTCGTTCCGGGTCTGCCGGGTACCACTGATAAAAACGAGGGACTGAGGCGTCGACAAAGCTCGGCCCAATAGCAACCACTGTCACCAGCGGCGGGGACGGTCGGGTCGCACTGGCGCCTACTGGGAGCAGGTATCAGCCATCCCGGCGATGTTCCCTCACTGAACAACGAGAGGCACCGCTCCAGGTCTGGTATTCAACTGTCATCATTGGCGCTCCAGCAAGGAGGGATCTTCATTGGCAGAGCTTGAAGGCAGAGTGGCGATCGTGACGGGGTCGTCGAGTGGAATTGGTGAGGCCGTCGCCCGTCGGTTTTCAGAGGTCGGTGCTCGTGTCGTCGTCAATTCGGCAACATCGGTAGCCGCCGGTGAGGCGGTGGCCGATGCACTGCCGTCCGAAGCGATATATGTCCAGGCTGACATCAGCGACGAGAAGCAGGGCCAGGGCCTGGTTGATGCGGCCATCGATGAATACGGAAGACTCGACATTCTTGTCAACAACGCCGGGTGGACCTCCCGTGTGGCCCATGAAGATCTGGACGGCCTTACCGACGAGATCTTTCGTCGGACGTTCGAAGTCAACGTGTTTGGGACTTGGTGGCTGACCAGAACAGCGATGCCCCACCTGAGGAAGTCCCCGGACGGCAACGTCGTGATGGTTACTTCGATCGCAGGTGTTCGTCCCATCGGCAGTTCGATTGCCTACTCGATGAGCAAGGCCGCTCTCAACCAACTGACGGTGTTGCTGGCGAAGGCCTGCGGCCCGGTGCGAGTGAACGCCGTGGCACCCGGGCTTGTCAGCACTCCATGGACGGCAGGATCGGATGAGATGCACGAGCAGGTTTCGAAGACAGCACCGCTTGGTCGCTCTGCGAAACCCGATGACATTGCTCATGCCGTTTTGGCTCTTGCCACCAACACCTATACCACGGGAGAGGTAATGGTGGTCGACGGTGGTCTGAGCCAGATCATCTGAACGAGTCGAGTCTCAGAGGATGTCGATACGATCGGAGACGTGACTCATGGTTTCTAAGGTGTGTCGGTTTATCAGCGAGGGAGACATGAATCAAGACCAGCGGGCCTCGTCCATCGTCCCCGAAGGCGCGGACGAACTCGTCAGCTACACAACGCCTGCCGGCCCAGAGAATTACAGCGACGACGGCCGTCTCAAGAAGAAGTTCTACGAACATGAGCTGGCTCGTCTCCAGCAGGAGCTGGTCAAACTCCAGTACTGGGTGGTCCAACAGGGTCTTCGGGTTGCCATCATCTTCGAGGGGCGGGGGACCGCCGGCAAGGGCGGTGTGATCAAGAGGATCACCGAACGCACCAGTGCCCGAATCGTCCGGGTGGCTGCTCTTCCCAAGCCGACGGAGCGTGAGAGGACCCAGTGGTATTTTCAGCGCTACGTAAGTCATCTCCCGGCTGCAGGTGAGATCGTTCTCTTCGACCGAAGTTGGTACAACCGGTCCAATGTCGAGTGGGTGATGGGGTTCTGCACAGAAGAGGAGCATGAGGAGTTCTTGCGGTCGTGCCCAGAGTTCGAGCGCATGCTCGTGAGATCAGGGATCACGGTCCTCAAGTACTGGTTCTCGGTGAGTTACGAGGAACAGCGGAAGCGGTTCGAATCACGGAACAAGGAGCCTCTCAAGCGTTGGAAACTCTCAGACATGGACCTGGAGGAGCATCGTCAATATGTGCGCTACTCGATGGCAAAAGACACGACGTTCCGGTTCACCGATATCAAGCAGGCTCCCTGGTATGTGGTGCCATCCGACTACAAGAGAAGGGCGCGGCTCAACAGCATCAGCCACATTCTCTCCCAGGTTGACTACACCGACGTCACACCCGATCCGGTGGAGCTGCCCGTCATGGAGAAGATCCCGTATGTGAGGTCACCCTTCCAGGAGCAGAAGTTCGTCGACCAGATCTACTGAAGTGCCGCCTTCGTCTGGCGGTCAACCAACGTTCGTGTTTATGCTCGCCCCCCCCGAATGAATGAGGAGCCGACAGGCATGGAAGCAACACAGATAGTCATGGCCACGTTCCCGAGCGAGAACGGAGCCGACCAAGCGGTCGAACAGCTCAAGCAGATGGCCAGCGACGGATCAATCGAGATCATCGAGGCGGCTGTGATCAAGAGAGCCGCCGACGGCGAGACCTCGGTCGAGCAGGTGAATCTTCCATCTGCCAAGAAGTGGGCTGGTAAAGGCGCCCTGATCGGTGGACTGGTCGGCCTCATATTCCCGCCGGCCATCATCGGGAGCGCCCTTGTCGGCGCCGGGATCGGCGCCGGTACCGGCGCCCTCGCCAAGCACGCCCTCACCAACGATGAGCTGATGGAGGCTGCAGCGGAACTGGAGCCGAACACGTCGTCGTTCATGGCGGTCATCGACCAGAAGTGGGCAAAAGAGCTCGCAGTTGCAATGGAGGGCTACGCCAAACTCGCAGAACACACCCTTGACGCCGACACCGCCGCGAACCTCGAGATGATCACCGACGAAGAAGCAGGGGTGGCCGCGTTCTCGGGCACCGTCATGGCCCAGGACGATGAAGCGGTAGTCGTCTCGAGTCTCGAGGTCGTTGAGGACCTCGAGACCGGTGTTACCGCTGCGTCGGGTGGCACCGTTTACGCCGACGAGCAAGGAGTCGTCGCAGAGGGGTTCGAGGCAGTTGCGGTGCCGGACGAGATCCCGGACGCCGAGGGCGGCTACGAGGCGTCCAAGGAGCTCACCGAGGGCGAAGAGGACTAGCCAACCGGGCAGACCATGTCGACCGACGGCTGATCTATCTGATCAGAAATCCGGGGTTGAGGGGGTCGTCCGGGTCGATCCACACCTCACTCCTGCCCACGATGTGGGCGGTGCCCGAGACTTCGGGTACTACGGCCTCGAACTGTTTGAGCGTGGTGGTCTCGACGATCCGGCCGGTGAACTCACTGCCGACGATGCTCTCAATGGTGATCCTCTGGCCAATCTCGATCTCGCCACGGGCGTGGAGAATTGCAAGTTGACCACTGACACCGGTGCCGGTCGGAGAGCGATCGACTTCACCGTCGGCGAAGACGCATACGTTCCGGCCGTCGTTGGCCGAGTTGGCCGGCTCCCCTGTGAATACGACCCCGTAGAGGAAGGCGAGCTCGGGATCGTGGGGATGCTCGATGCGTCGACTTGCGCCGATCGCATTCTTGATCGCCCGTCCAGCAGCGACGAGCCCAGCGGTGTCGGAAAGGTCAACACCGACCGAGTTTGCGTCCACATAGGCGTAGAAGGCTCCGCCGAACCCGAGGTCGTAGGTCACCTCCCCGATTCCATCGACAGCGATCGTCGAGTCGATTTCGAGAGCGAAGGACGGCACGTTCCGAAACCGCACCCGGGTCACCCGCCCATCTTCGACATCCGCCGTGGCGGTCACCTGGCCTGCCGGGGTGTCGATTCGGATCGTGGTCTCATCCGGCTCGATCTGAAGGATTCCGGTATCCAGCACGACCTTCGTCAGTGCAATGATGCCGTGACCGCACATGGTGGAAAATCCCTCGTTGTGAAGGAACAACACAGACAAATCGCTGTCGGATGCGACAGGTGAGCCGATCCAACCCCCATACATGTCGGCGTGTCCGCGGGGCTCCCACATCAGTGCCATCCTCAGCCCGTCGAGGTGCTCCTGGGCGAAGCGGCGTCTTTCCATGACGGTCCCACCGGGGATGGATGGCAGTCCTTCAATCACCACCCTGAATGGCTCACCGCCGGCGTGTGACTCGATAACGATCAGCCGCTGCCAGTGGTCGGGTGGTTGCCAGTCGAGTGCGGGGGAGAGGTCCATTTTGCAGAGGAGGATACGTCGCCCTCTACGATCCGGGCTGTGACACGAGTTCGCGACCTCACCAAAGCCGTAGCCGAACACACTCGACCCGAGAACGCAGCCTCATGGGATCCGGTCGGACTTCAGCTGGGCGACCTCGATGCGTCGGTCGAGAAGGTGGGCGTCTGCCACGAGGTGAACGAAGAGGTCATCGAATCCCTGGAGCGACAACGCGTCGATTTGCTGGTGACGTATCACCCGCTTCTATTCGAGCCGACCAACCAGCTTCTGGCGGGACGCTCAGCCGAGGCGCGCGCCTTTCGCCTGGTGTCGATGGGGGTAAACCTCCTGGTGACACACACCGACTTTGACGTAGCCCCCGGAGGAACGGCCGACGCCCTCGCATCCACTCTCAAAATCCGGGAACCTGAGCCTTTTGGCGCCGATCCTCTAGAGGGCACACCCGCCATTGGTCGGGTGGGTGACTTCGACGCCACGCTTGCAGTCCTCGACGCCCTTGTTTCGGATGCCTTCGGCCCCAATGGGCTGCGCATCACCGGCAATCGACACGCCAACGTCGACCGGGTGGCAGTTGTCCCGGGCTCGGGGTCAGACTTCATCGCAGCAGCCGCTGAGCGAGCCGACGCTCTCGTGACCGGCGATGTTCCCCACCATCGGGCAGTTCGGGCGGCAGATCTCGGTCTTGCCATCGTCGACCCTGGTCACACTGCCACTGAGCGGCCAGGGATGAGGGCTCTTGTGGAGCTCATCGCCAGTGTCACCGATGTGGAGGTGGTCGACCTGACAACCATCGACCCGCAAACTTGGACTTAGATCGCCACTAGCCTCCGCAACTGCATGGAGCTACTGAGTCTCGCCGGTCTTCTCGATGTCCAAACCCTGGATCTGCAGATCGATCGCCTCCTCGAGAAACGGGAGTCCCTCCCCGAGTTGGAGGTCTATAAGAAGGTTCACACCGAGCTTCAAGACGTCGAGGCGAAGAGAGACGCCTCGGCCACGATTCTGAAACAGCTCGAACTTCAGTTGGACAAATCGGAGGGGGAATTCGAGATTCTCGAGACGAAGCTGAACGAGCACGAGACGCGGTTGTTCGCCGGCGGGATGAGCGCCCGGGAGACCGAGTTCATGCGGCTCGAAGTTCAGGGGTTGAGAGGACAGCGTGACGCAATGGAGGAGCGGGTCCTCCAGATGCTGGAGGACATCGACCCGGCCCGCGACGAGGTCAAGTCCCTCGAAACCGAAATCGAAGCCTCCAACAGTGAGAAGACGGAGCTAGAAGCATCTATCAAGCGGGAGTGGAAACAGATCGACGGGGAGCTGGCACGCAAGGAGGATCGGAAGAAGGAAGCCGTTCACCTGATAGCTGACGACCTCATGGAGCTTTACGAGAAGCTGCGGCGGATCAAGGAAGGCGTCGCTGTTGCCACTTACGACCACAACGTATGTGGTGGGTGCCACATGGCTTTCTCGCCAGCTGAGGAGGTTGAGGCGTTCAGTTCCGATTTGCCTCGATGCGTGCATTGTCGCAGGATCCTCGTCGCTTGACTCATGCTGTTCTGGCATCTTGGGGCGAGCCTGTGGCTGTTCCGGTGGATCTTTCGCGATCCCAAAGTCGATGTTCGGTTTCTGCTCTTTGGTGCGATCCTTCCTGACCTGATCGATCTTCCGGTCGGCACCCTTATCCTGGCTGATCGCTACTCCACAGGAGAGCTTTGGTTTCATTCCCTGCTCTTGCCCAGCATCTACATGGCTCTGGTTCTCGTGTTCACGCGACGTGGGCGACGCCGGCGCGCCTGGATGGCATTGGGAATCGGATGGCTGCTTCATCTCGTCCTGGACGCCATGTGGGTGAACCAGGAGATCTTTCTCTGGCCATTCTTCGGGTTGGAGATTCCTGCCGGAGAGGCACCGTTCTGGTCGCTGGCGTGGGAGCGCGCCTTGTCCGACCCATGGCGCTGGATCAAAGAGGTAGCGGGTCTCGCCTATCTGACATGGCTCTGGTTGGCGCTGGGTCTCAACATCGCCGAGCGGCGCCGAGATCTGTGGACGACAGGGAGACTTCCCCGATATGTGGGCGATGAGACCTAGTCGACTACTGACTGCGATGGCAATGGCCCTAGTCGCCTGTGGTGGAAGCGCCGAGACCGTCTCCCCGAGTGGCACCGTTGGCCCCGGAGCCGACACCCCCGAAGAGGCCGTGCTCGAACTCGTCGACCGTCTCAACGCCCCCGACTTCATCGCGGCCATTGATCTTGCCGTGCCAAATCACGCTGCCCTGGCATCGCTCGCCGAAGGAGCGACCTTTAGTGAGGTGGCCGACGCTCTGAGAGGCGGTGATGCCTTGGTTGCCGCGAACTTCTGGGCCGGGTTTGCCCAAGGCTCAGGGAGTTATCTCACCGGGACGGTCACGACGGCCGAAGGGTCCACGGTTAGTCAGGACGGAACGGACTTTCAGACAATCGTCATTACCCCCGAGACGGGTGGTGATCGTGTGATGGTGCTTCGAGACATCGACGGCTATCGGATCGACCTCTTTGCCTCGTTTGGCCCGGGACTCGCCGACAAGATGCTCGCACCTGTGGAGCGGTTGCTCGGCACACAGACCGACGATGCGCGGGTGATCCTCGCCGAGCTCAAGGACATCGTCCCCTCACTTCTGATGGCAACCAGCCTGCCCGGGTTGTCACCGATTGTGATACAGCAACTCGTTCAACTAGTCGAGCTGATTACGCGAGTCGGCTAAACCCGTTTTTCTACACGGCGGAAAGGTCGAATGCGACAGACCACTAGGAAGGCGATTTGAGGGCGGGGAGGACCTCGCTGCCCAGGAGGGCGATCAGGGCGGGTTGGTCGAGGGATGCCATCTGGAAGGTGACGATGTCGGCGTTCAGCGTCTCCACCAGTGGCCGGTAGACGTCTACGATTTGGTCAGCGGTGTCTACGATGCTGTAGCGGCCGAGGACTTCTTCACGGGGGAGCTGGTCGGCTCGTTCCCTGAGTGTCTGAGGATCGACTGCTTCGAGCCGACCGGGGGCACGCAGCCCTCGCCAGGCTTGAAGCGCCTCCCAGGCCTCCTCATCATTTGAAGCAAAGAGCGACCAGCGTGTGGCCAGAAGCGCCGGATCAGGGTTACCGGACTCAGATGCGGCTGCTTTGAGGGGTTCGATCACCCGTTCGACGGTCTCGGCCGGGTCCTTGACAGATGCGATGACTCCCTGGGCAAGTCGACCCGCGAGAGCGGCTGACTTCGGTCCGCCGGCAGCCATCAGGATCGGCACCGGTCCGAGCGGGGGGGAGTAGAGGCGGGCCCGATCGGTCCGGTAGTACTCGCCGTCGAATGTGAGCTTGTTGCCGTCGAGCAACTGTCTCATGATCTGCAGTGCCTCCGACATGCGGGCGTTGCGCTCGGCATACTTGGGGAACTGGTAGCCGAGGGGCCCTTCGTTGATGTTCTCGCCGGTGCCCACCCCGAGTGTGAATCGTCCACCCGACAGACGATCGAGCGTCGCCGCAGCCTGGGCAACCACCCCCGGGTGAAATCGGAACAGTGGGGTCGTCACTCCCGTGGCGAGTTCGAGACTCTCGGTTGCCTGAGCCATCGCCCCGATTGTTGAGAAGGCGAAGCCAGAAGCGGACGAGTCATCGACCCACGGGTGGAAATGCTCCGACACGACGACCATGTCGAACCCGGCCTTTTCGGCAAGGACGGCATGAGAGACAAGTTCCTCGGGCTGCCATTGCTCGTGGCCACAGAAATAGGCGAACTTTGTCATGAGTGTCCTTTCTACGCGAGGGTCGATGTTGGCAGGTCTACTGATAACTGACGTAGACGGGAGTCGGGTCCTTGCTCAGGGTGCTCGCCGGGCTGGGTGGCCCCGGTTTGTCCTCGTCGAAGAAGTTCTTCCAACCCCACGACCAATGAGCGCCGGCGGCTCCGGTGGTCAGGTTGGAATAGGTTCTGTCCTTCTGCGGCTCGGTGCCGTTGCCATCGATCTGAATGATCATCTGGATCTCAGGTCGCTCTTTGAGCGTCTCTCGGTTTCGGATCATGAAGTCGGCGAATTGATGAAGCATGAGCATTTTTTGTGGCAAGCCGTTGTCGCGCACAAAATCTGCCAGCCAGTCGACCACTTCGTTGATCTCGGCCGCATCGACACTTCCGATTTGTTGAAGATGCACCTGGTCGGGTTTCAATCTCCATTCGGGGTCTAGAGCCAGCCCGACGAACGGGAGTAGCAGTAGGTCTTCGTAGCGCTTGGCCTGTGTCAGAAAATCGCTGCGTCCCGGCTGAAGATCGAGGACCACGTAGGCGTCATTTTCCCTGGCAGCCCGGATCCAGTCGTCGAACTTCGAGCTGGGGTATTCGGTGCTGTAGTTGCCATCGTCACCGACGCTGGCACTGGCAACTGTTGTGATGATTTCGAACGTCGACACAACGTGTGATCCGTCGCCTGCATAATCGTCGAGGAACGGCGTCATTCGCTCGAGGGTCGCATCTGGTCCCTGTTCGCCGAGCACGCCCAGAGAGGCTATTCCCGGATGCCCGTAGAAAGCCAAGTATCGACGCGGGTTGTCCTTGGGAAGGATATAGAACCCACCGCCGGGCACTTGTTGTCCATTGGAGAGAACGATGAGCTGCCAGGGATCTGCTGCCGGTGCTCCGCCGACAAACCTGATCGCGTCGGCTGGGTGACCTGCGATGGCGTTACCGACCTCGGGGTAGCCAAGGAGGTTCTCGCCGTCGATGGCAATGGTTGTCGCGCCGACGGACCGTCCGGTGGCTGCGGCAAGAAGGATTGTTGTCGGATCGGCCGCGTCCACCATCCAAATCGAGTCCGCCGTCGTGGGCACGGCGAGACCCCGGATCACCTCGTCAGTGTTGATCACAGGAGCACCTGGCTCGGGCGCAGCAGATGATGTCGGCGGGATCGCCACATAGTCTCTGGTCCGGATCGCAGCGACAGTCTCCACGAGGGTCGAGGCATCAGGTTCTGCAGGAAGACTCACTTCCTCGGTCACCCCGAGCACGGTTTTCGTGTAATCGACGGCGTCGCCGATGCCATGTTTGAGCACGGTGGCATCGAGTGGCGTAATCACGTCGACATTGCCTATGAGGTGGACTCTGACAGGCTTCAACCGACCGATCTCAGCGGCCAGCCTGGGATGGGGGTAGAGAAGCGGGCCTTCGACGGCCGCTGCTAGCTGTGCGCCGACAGCCACTTCGTTGAGGTCGGCTTCTCCCACCACCACCACATCATCGGAACAGAGGAACAGCTCGCCCGACAGAAATAAGGCGTCACCGGCCGCATCACCCGTATCGACTCCAGCGAAGCTTCCGGTGACCTGAACGCAATCCCGAGAGACGGAGTTGGTGGTCACTGCGTTATCGGTGGAGTTCGGAGCCGGGTCGGTGGGGACTTCTCCGACCAGAGAAGAGCAGGTGGCGACCATCAAGGCAAAAAGGAAGAGAGGGGACATCCGGAGAGGCTTCAGTGCGTCCGGAAGCGTAATGGTGAGAGGGCCAAATCCCTCAAGCCCGCGGTCAGAACAGAGTTTCCGGCTCAATCTGATCTCTCAGCTCTGCGTCATCATTGCGTACCGAGTTCACCTTCGTGGAAACAGGGTGCTCCATCAGAATGTCCGAATCGATGGGCATCAGGAGTGCCCGTGCCGCCTCCGGGTCGGTGAGATCCCGGTCAAGCCAGGCATTCCACACTTGGGAAGTCAGCGACACCGGCATCCGATCGTGGATGGATGCAATGACCCCCTCGGCAGGGGTCGTGATGATGGAACATGTGCGGCGCCACTCATCGGTTTTCGGGTCGATTCGAGCGGCCAAAATACCTGCAAAGACCATGGGGT
>Ga0209988_10000299_pt1 | contig 29793 bp, 30 predicted proteins | sample N075metaG_FD_183115 | JGI IMG/M metagenome (GOLD analysis project Ga0209988, IMG submission 183115) | Deep subsurface microbial communities from Kermadec Trench to uncover new lineages of life (NeLLi) - N075 metaG (SPAdes) (version 2) | ecosystem: Environmental > Aquatic > Marine > Ocean trench... | reverse complement strand
TGGTGTAGCTAATAGCTGTGCCTGTTTCAATATTAATCGGTGAGTCTAACTGCTGTTGCATATCGTGCCAAAACCACCATGCCGTTATTCCTCCTGAAATGAATGACAGGACAAATAACCATGACAAAACACGCTTCACGATGGCGCGATAACTCTTCGTGAGGTCAGGAATTGTTTGATCTCATTTGCAGAGAATTGTGTAGAAAATTTATGCTTCGCCAATTGCCTTACTGGCATAATGCCTGCGACACTATTACAAAAGAACATTTCACTGGCAGAATAGACATCATCCAGTGATAATTTTTTCACATCGCTTGTGTAATCAAACTCAGCACAGTGATCCAATATGTATTGCCGCACTATTCCTTCAATACCACAGAGGGAAAGATCAGATGTAATTAATTTCTTGTCTGGATAAACTACGAATAGATTGCTCATGGTACCAGCAATGACATTGTCATCGATATCCAGCATCAATCCTTCCATTGTATTCGCATCATCCCACTCATTACGGGCCAATACTTGTTCCAGCCTGTTGAGATGCTTGATACCTGCCAGCCCAGGATTGTGCCCTAATCTGTTAGAACACAGATAGGCTTGTATTCCTTGTGTTGAATAATTATCAGGATATTCTGGCCAGGGATGTATTGCCAGTAGCCTGGTAGGTTTTAATTCTGAGCTGCTTCTTTTATATCCCCTGCCGCCAATACCAGTAGTGAGTGTAATCTTAAGAACTGCCTGATCAATATTTTTACAAATAGAAATTATTTCTGATTTAAGAATTTCGGCATCATTGAAATCGAATTTTAGTCTTGTACAGCCTGACAACAATCGTTGTAGATGTTTGTCCAGACAGAGTGGTTGTTCATTGATTACGGCAATCGTTTCAAACAGTCCATCGCCATAATGTAGACCTCTATCCAGAAGATCTATGCTGTCTGCACTCTGTCCATTTAAGAGAAACATGATGAATGACCGGGCTGGTTATTAGTTATTCAGCTCGCCCGAATATCAAGGTACCGTTAGTTCCACCAAATCCGAATGAATTTGATAAGGCAATATCTATTTTCATTTGTCGTGCTTCATGTGGCACAAAGTCCAGATCACATTCCGCATCAGGGTTATCCAGATTAATCGTTGGCGGTGCAACCTGATCACGTAGCGCAAGTACAGAAAAGACAGCTTCCACACCACCTGCTGCGCCCAGTAAGTGTCCTATCATGGATTTGGTTGAACTGATGGCAAGATTAGTTGCATGATCAGCAAATACTTTTTTCATCGCCCGTGTTTCTACAACGTCGCCCGCAGGTGTAGAAGTCCCATGGGCATTGATATAATCAATCTGTTCTGGATTAAGACCTGCATTATTCATTGCATTCTGCATACAACGTGCAGCACCATCACCGTCTTCCGAGGGTGCAGTCATATGATAGGCATCACCACTCATGCCATAACCTAGCAGTTCGGCATAGATATTTGCACCGCGTTTCTTTGCATGTTCGTACTCTTCCAGAACCATCACACCAGCGCCATCACTGAGGATAAAGCCATCCCTATCCTTATCCCATGGTCGACTGGCAGCTTCTGGATCATCATTACGTGTCGATAATGCCTTTGCTGAGGCGAAGCCACCCAGGCATGTCGGTGAAGTTGCCATTTCTGCGCCACCTGCAACCATGACATCGGCGTCACCATATTCGATCAATCTGGCCGCATCACCAATATTGTGCGTCCCAGTTGTACAGGCTGTGACGATGGCAAAGTTAGGGCCCTTGGCCCCGTACTTGATAGAAAGATTGCCTGAAATCATATTAATGATATTACTAGGCACAAAGAACGGGGAAATCTTGCGAGGTCCACCATTGAGGAATTGTTCTGTACATATTTCGATGCCTGCCAGGCCACCGATACCCGAGCCAACGGCAATACCAACTCTGTGCGCATTCTCATCGGTAATTTCCAGACCAGAATCTTCAATGGCCTGACTCCCTGCAACCATCCCATAATGGATAAAGGGACCCATTTTTTTCATATCCTTGCGAGGAATATAATCAGAGGCATCAAAATTCTTGATCGAACCGCCGATACGTACAGAAAAATCAGATGTATCAAAACGATCTATTAAGCCTATACCACTGACACCATTCTGAATATTATTCCAGGTCTCAGCGACATTGTTACCAACAGGTGTTAACAGACCTAGACCGGTGACTACAACACGTCTTTTACTCAATAGATTTGTCCTTTATTGTTAAGCTTTATCGATATGGTCAGTTATCCTGATAACAGTTAAGTATCTTCCCTGGTGAAGCACTGCTCTCACACATCCATATGTTTCGCAGCATAAAACCGTCCCTGGTTAAGCGCTGCTCTCGCACGTCCATGTGTTCCGCAGCATAAAACCATACCTGGTTAAAAATAGAAAAAGGCCGCGTTATTTTATTAACGCGGCCTTTCATAATTCAGCGAATGGATTTACTCCATATGCGCACTGACGTAATCAATTGCAAGCTGTACTGATGTAATCTTCTCTGCTTCTTCATCGGGAATTTCCGTCTTGAACTCTTCTTCAAGCGCCATAACCAATTCTACTGTATCCAGTGAATCAGCACCTAGATCATCCACAAAAGAAGCCTCATTTGTGACTTCATCTTCCTTTACTCCTAACTGCTCTACAACGATTTTTTTTACGCGTTCTTCAACACTACTCATAATGGAATTCTCCTCCCTTAACGGCCAGTTGGCCGAATAGCGGGTCTAGTTTAGTGAAATGCAGATAACTTTCAACCCGGATATTGTATAAATAAATTTTTCCTTTCTAATCAAAAAGATAGTCTGACTATTTAATGGTTTATGTATGAATAATCATTAGCCCATATACATACCACCGTTTACATTAATTGTTTCCCCCGTAATATAAGCTGCTTCAGCTGAAGCCAGAAAACTGACAACTTCAGCAATTTCATTGGCCTTACCTAATCGATTCAGTGCGATTTGCTTGAGCAGTGAATCTTTCTGCTCATCATCCAGGGCATCCGTCATATCTGTCTCTATAAATCCAGGCGCAACGGCGTTGACAGTAATGCCCCGTGAGCCGACTTCTCTGGCCAATGAGCGGGTAAAACCAATCATTCCCGCCTTTGATGCTGCGTAATTCGTTTGCCCGGGGTTTCCAGACATCGCCACGACTGAGGTGATGTTAATAATTCTGCCCTGTCGTGCCTTTATCATGCCGCGCAGACACATTTTTGTGATCCTGTAGATACCGCTTAAATTGGTATTGATAACATCGTCCCATTCATCTTCTTTCATACGCATCAAGAGATTATCCCTGGTGATTCCTGCATTATTGACCAATATACCTGGGACATGACCATCTGCCTTCAAAGCCTCCTCAAATGCCTTGACGGAAGAACTATCTGTCACATTTAATACATAGGCGCTGCCTTGCAGGCCCTTATCAGCAAATGTTTTATTGATGGATTCAACACCACTTTCTGAAGTGGCCGTACCAATAACATAAGCTCCAGCGTTCGCCAAAGTCAATGCAATAGATCGGCCGATGCCCCGGCTCGCGCCCGTTACCAGTGCAGTTTGTCCTTCAAGTTTCATATTCCTGTCCTCATCCTACTTATTCTTATCCCCTGGCCTGATTATTAGGCAGTTACCCCAGCAAGGGCCTTTTCCAGTGATGCGGGATCAAAAACAGGCAAAATATTCAGGCTACGATCAATTCTCTTAATCAAACCACATAATACTTTAGCCGGGCCGCATTCAATGATGGTGTTGATATCCTTGCTGACCATTTTCTGAATCGTTTCAATCCAAAGTACTGGCTGACAAAGTTGATCCTGCAGAGCCTGCTTGATTTCATTAACATCACTGTGTTCTGTCGCATCAACATTATGCAGAATCGGGATATTGGCTTGTTCGAAATCGACCGTGTTTAAACGTTCTGCAAACTGATCAGCGGCTTTTTGCATGAGTGCGCAATGGGAAGGCACACTCACTGGCAAAATCACCGAGCGTTTAGCTCCTGCTGCCTTCGCCAGTTCAACGGCACGTTCTACGGCTTCTTTATGTCCTGCGATGACCACTTGTCCAGAGGAATTATAATTTGCTGCTGAGACTATCTGCCCCTGTGCAGCCTGTTCACAGACTGCTTCAATTTGACCGTCTTCCAGACCAAGGACTGCCGCCATACTCCCAGTCCCTGCTGGAACAGCATCCTGCATATAGGCACCTCTATCTGCAACCAGTTGAATGGCATCGGTAAAGTTGAGTGCGCCTGAACAGACCAGTGCTGAATATTCACCCAGGCTATGCCCAGCCATAATGACTGGCTGGTTTTGGGATAATTCGTTCCAAATACGCCATGTAGCAACACTACTCGCCAGCAACGCTGGTTGGGTTTTTGTTGTTTTGTTCAGTTCTGTTTCAGGGCCTTGCTGTACCAGCTGCCACAAATCATAGTCGAGCACGTCAGAAGCCTCTGCAAATGTAGATTCAACCGCTGACTGTGCAGCAGCCAGTTCAGCCAACATACCTAAGGACTGGGAACCCTGTCCGGGGAATACAAATGCAATTGTCATAAAAAATATAATTAAGTCGAAATATTATTTTATCAAGCTAATAATCTATCAGCGCTGAACCCCAGGTGAAGCCACCCCCAAAGGCCTCAAGTAATAATTTATCACCACGCTGTATTCTTCCGTCTCTTACTGCCACATCCAGGGCTAATGGCACAGACGCTGCCGAGGTATTACCATGTTGGTCAACTGTTAATATGACCTTATCCATAGACATATCCAGTTTTTTTGCCGTTGCTGTAATGATCCTTGTATTGGCCTGATGAGGTACCAGCCAATCTATATCTTTCTTATCAAGATTATTTGCTGCCAGAGTTTCATCAACGATTCTGCCCAGGGTATTTACCGCCATTTTGAATACTTCATTGCCCTGCATCTGTAGATACGCAGTACCGTCTCTAACTGACGCATAATCTGTCGAAATACCTGCAGGTACGTTTAACAAGTCTTTGTATCGTCCATCAGCATGCAGAAACGTCGAGATGATTCCTGGCTGTTCACTCGCTTCCAGGACAACTGCACCTGCACCATCACCAAATAGCACACAGGTGTCCCGGTCTGTCCAGTCAATGATAACGGATAAAACTTCTGCGCCAACTACCAGGGCTTTCGTGGTCGCACCTGTTTTTATAAATTTATCAGCGATACTGAGTGCATAAATGAAGCCCGTACATACCGCCTGTATATCAAAGGCAGCCGAACCACTGACACCCAGACGCTCTTGTAATAAACAGGCGGTGCTAGGGAAAACGAGATCAGGTGTGGTTGTTGCGACAATAATTAAATTAATATCATCTGCAGTCACTGAAGCAGCTTCCATTGCCAGTCGCGACGCATGTTCGGCAAGATCACAGGTGGTCTCATTCTCAGCGGCAATATGCCTTTTGTGAATACCCGTTCTACTTTTAATCCATTCATCTGAGGTGTCCACCATTTGCTCCAGCTCGGAATTTTCCATTATACGTTCTGGTAAATAGCCACCTGTTCCGGCAATCCTTGAATAAAGCGTATCAGGAGAAATCAATCTAGTTCGCTCTCCGCCAATAACTTTTCAAGTCTGGCACTGATTCTTTCAGGGACATTTTTCTCAACTTCGACAATGGCTTCTTCAATGGCATGTGCAAAAGATAGCTTATCGGCACTGCCATGACTTTTCACGACAATTCCCCTAAGCCCTAATAAACTCGCGCCATTATAACGTCGTGGGTCAAGTTTACGGCGAATATCCCTGAGAACCGGCATAGTCACCAGGGCCGCTAATCTTCCGTAGAAAGATTTCTGGAAGGCATTTTTTGCATGTTGGCTCATCAGTGTTGCTACGCCTTCACTTGCTTTTAATGCGATATTGCCGACAAAACCATCACACACAATCACATCGAATTTTCCACTATATATATCTGTGCCTTCTGCAAACCCTACATAATTGAGATGACTCTCAGTCAGAAGCGTCGAGGCAAGCTTTACACGATCATTGCCTTTCATTTCTTCTGAGCCGATATTTAGTAATGCTACCGTTGGGTTATCAAGATTTTCGGCGGCGCTGGCCAATTCAGATCCCATTACTGCAAACTGTAACAATTGTTCCGAGCTTGAATCAACGTTTGCACCCAGATCGAGTAAATGTGTATGCCCTTCCAGAGCAGGCATGGTAGAACAGATGGCAGGTCTATCAATTCCCGGCAACATTTTCAGGACAAATCTGGATATGGCCATTAATGCGCCCGTATTACCAGCACTGACGCAGGCTTGCGCCTCGCCTTCGTGAACCATGTTGATGGCAACCCGCATTGATGAATCTTTTTTCTTACGTAATGCCCTGGACGGGAGTTCATGCATTTCTACTGTTTCAGATGCATGTCTAATGCTGATCTGTTCGTTGGGTACCGCATTATTTTCTGCGAGTGCCTTTAATAATATTTCTTCCTGACCAACCATGACAAGATGTAGGTTGTCGTGCTTGCTCAATACATGGAGTGCGGAGGGAATAATCTCGGTTGGCCCGTGATCACCACCCATGGCATCTAACGCTATGGTGACGTCCAAAATAACCTCATTATTGTGGTTAACATACCCTGATCAATAGTGAGCAGGTTGATAGAGTTAAAGATAATGACAGACTGAAAAGTAAATGAAACTAATATCTGATTCCCAGCAATACTGATTTAATTAATCCAGATCTAAATCTTCTTTATTTTCTACGACTTGCTTACCACGGTAATAACCATCTGCACTGACATGATGACGCCTATGTGTTTCACCCGTATTTGGCTCAATCGACAATGTTGCTGCATTGAGTGCATCATGAGAACGTCTCATGCCACGACGGGAAACAGATTTTTTACTTTTTTGAACAGCCATGGCTGATTCTCTCCTAGCTAATTACTTAATTTTAAATTCTTTAACTTAGCAAAAGGATTTTCTTTTCCCCTCTGCTCATGTTTAAACTTTCTTGCTGCCGGACATTCCTGCTGCTCATGGAGCGAAACCAGGGGCATCGCCAGCAACAACTCATCTTCTATGAAGTCCTGAAGTTTCACAGGGACCCCGGTATCTATATATGGCTCAAACTCAGCGGGCAGACTTTCTACCTCTTCTTCATTACTGACAATGGCCAGCTTAATCGCAATACTTAACTGATGTTGCATTGGTTGCATACAGCGCTGACAAACCTGAGGTAGTACCGTTTCCAGATCACCAACTATGCTAAAAAGCTGATTTTTGTCGTCTCTGGAGAATTCAAGTTTGAAGGATACCTGAACCTTCGAGCCATCTTTTAATGACGCATTTATGCGGTCAAATTGACGCAATTCATAACTGCCTGAGAGTGCCCTGCCCGTCTTTGCAAGACGCAGTGGATCAATCGTTTCCAGCAGCTCAGATAGCATCAGGCGGCAAAGTGTATCGATACAGGATAGGACTGTCAAAATTTTACAGTTTTTCTAACTAAGCCATTGACTTGACTGGTATTTATCAGCTCTAATCAGACCCCCATATTACCTGCTTTAAGGAAACTATCATCAATATTATCCTGGCATCATCATCCCCTTATCGGCGCTGCCTTTTACAAAGGCTCGAAATCCCCTTCGAAAGTGAGCCGCCAGATGTAGATGAATCACAACTTGAGGGTGAAACGCCGACAGACCTGGTGTTGAGGCTGGCAGAGATGAAAGCCGCAGCAATTACCCCCACACATCCAGAGTCACTCATTATTGGTTCTGATCAGGTCGCCATTGCTGATGATGAAATTCTAAGCAAACCGGGCAATCATGAAAACGCCATCGCACAATTGAAAAAAATCAGTGGTAAATCAATCGTGTTTCTCACGGGCCTCTGCGTTATCAATACGGCGAATAACAATATTCAGAAGGATTGCATCACTTATACCGTGCATTTTCGTGATCTGACTGAGGATGAAATAGAACGATACTTGCTTCATGAAAAACCCTACGATTGTGCAGGCAGTTTCAAATCTGAAGGCTATGGTGTTTCTTTAATTCAGAAAATGGAGGGTGGCGATCCCACAAGCCTAATTGGTTTACCGCTCATCCGACTGTCTGAGATGTTAAGGAATGAAGGACTGAACGTCCCTTAAATATCTCCTGATACCTTTGAATGTTATCTGATCTCAAACCCCGCCAGTATTGATCTCATCGAGCTCGCAAACGTTGCACCGATCTTACTTACAAACTGATCCAGAATAGTCCTGCGCTTGGTAAAGTCGACTATCTCTTCAGCACCAATCACTTCCCTGGCGACATAACCAGGGCTACCCAGGGCATCGACAAGGCCCAGCTCTATTGACTGTTCGCCGGTCCAGATCAGACCTGAAAAAATAATTTCATCATTGACCAGTTTATCGCCACGGCCTTTCTTTACGACATCGATGAATTGCTGATGAATATCATTTAGCAATGTTTCAACATGTTCAACTTCATCCGACTTTAAGGGGGAAAAAGGATCCAGGAAGCCTTTATTATCACCCGCATGTAATAATCGACGTTCAATGCCAAGCTTCTCGATGGTATCGACAAATCCAAAACCAGACATGACGACGCCTATTGAGCCCACAACACTGGCCTTATCCGCATAGATTTTATCGGCGGCAGTGGCGATATAATAGCCACCTGAAGCACATATATCAGTAATCACAGAATAAAGAGGTATGTCGGGATATTCTTCTCGTAATCTGTATATTTCGTTATTAACGTAGCCGGCCTGTACCGGGCTGCCACCAGGACTATTGATACGCAGAATAATACCTGCTGTATTTTTATCCTCAAAAGCAGCACGTAAGCCACTAACAATGTAGTCGGCATTTGCCTGCGTATCTGCTGAAATCACGCCAGAAATATCAACCAGGGCGGTATGTTTCTTCCCTCCCATTGAGGCACCATCCCAACCATCAACCAGAAACATGAATGTAAATATCGACACATAGCCCACCATAAACAGCTTGAAAAATACGCTCCAACGCCTTGCACGACGTTGCTCGGTAATGGCTTCTGTGGCAATTTTATTCACCAGCGCTTGTTCAAATTTCGACTGTTTGTCGTCGTCTTGTTGTTCATTCATCTTTATTAATAAACCTCTGTTAAATGTGTAGTTAGTATAGCTACAAATAATTTGATATTTCAGTAATGTTATGAATAATTCCCAGTGGTCCACATTGCTGTAGTCGTTCGGCATTGTGAACACCATAGCTCACCGCGACTGATTCTGTACCAGCATTATTAGCCATTTGTAAATCGTACTCGCTGTCACCGATCATTAATGCATCCACTGCTTTAAGGCCAAAAAAATCTATAATTTCTATCAACATCTGTGGATCCGGCTTTGAAATGGTTTCATCCGCACAACGCGTCGTGTGAAAATATTTGTCCAGCCCTGTCTCACTGAGCGATCTATCCAGCCCTCTTCTACTTTTTCCTGTGGCGACGGCAAGAAAATAATCTTCCTGATTGAGTTTTTCCAGAATTTCCACAACGCCTTCAAACACAGGCACATCACTTGTTGATGTTGAAAAATAATGTTCACGGTATCTATCGGCAACCGAGTTTCTTACGGATTTCTCAGCTTCCGGGAACAGTGCGTCAATCGCGCCTTCGAGACTCAGTCCAATCACATCTCGAATCTGTGCATCATTACATTTTGGCAATTCTGCTTCCGCTGAAGCCAGTTGCATGGCATCGATAATACATGCCTCTGAATCAACCAATGTGCCATCCCAATCAAAAACTAATAATTGAAATTTTTTATCAGTGTTCACATTCATTTAATCTCTTAGCGTGTCATTCCCGCGAACGCGGGAATCCAGTAGTTTGACTAGACTCCCGCATTCGCGGGAGTGACGATCAACATTTTGTTGGCTTGTTATCTTTTGAAAAAGCAAAACGCATTACGACAATATATCCAGACATTGTTGAAGTTCGTCAGGTAACTGTGCCGTCAGATTGATTTGTTTACCTGTCGTCGGCATTTTAAAAGATAATGTCTGTGCATGTAGAAATAACCTTTTGAGTCCTGATTTTTTCATTGCACGATTAAATTCCCAATCGCCATATTTTTCATCACCGGCCAATGGATGATCAATTGACGCTGCATGTACTCTTATCTGATGTGTTCTCCCCGTCATTAGTTCAACTCGAGAGAGCGAAGCAACATTAAAACGCTCCAGTAAATAAAAATGTGTTAATGCCTGCTTACCTGCCTTATCAACTCTGACCTTTCTATCACCTGATGCTCCCCCTTTTTTACTCAGAGACAGATCGACTGTCTGTAGAGTTTTCATCAATTGTCCCTTTAAAAGCGCGAGATACATTTTTTTTACGTCACCGCTTTTTAAAATGTCATGCATTCCTCTAAGAGTTTTGTGATCTTTTGCAACAAGTAGACAACCGGATGTTGCCCTGTCCAGACGGTGCACTAATTCAAGAAAATGAGATTCTGGTCTTTGCGCACGCAGAATTTCAATCACGCCATATGGCACACCACTGCCACTATGTACCGCAATGTTTGAAGGTTTATTGATGGCTAGCAAATATTCATCTTCATATATAATGCTGTTTTTAATTAGCCTGGACAGGGCTTCTGGTGGTTTGGAAAGATTTTCCCGCGGAGTAATGTATACAGGAGGAATTCTGACCATATCACCGAGCTGCAGGCGGTAATTCTGCTTAATTCTGCCTTTATTGACCCGAACCTCACCTTTTCTGATCATCTGATAGATTCGGGTCTTGGGGACACTGCCAAAATGGCCTATGAGGAAGTTATCCAGCCGTCTTTCAGCGTGTTCTTCATTTACTGTAAGGAAAGAAACCTGATGCTGTTCAACATTTTTTGCCATCATAATTGCGGGAGTATATCAACATTGCTATATTAGTCTCTGGAATACAGACATTTTCGGATACTTTGAACCGCATAAGCGGTATTTTAGTGACAACAAACAGCACAAGCTGATGTTGTGAAGCCGGTAGCAACAGTGGTGTTGATGGCAATATAAACATATTTATGCCTCCCCATCCCTTCATGACCAGTGAATGCCCGCAAAATGCCTGGTCTTAACTAATGGCTTGAATATTCCAACGAGCAGAGGTTTTTTTTGAGAAGTTACAATTTAGTCAGAAATGGCAAATTAAAAATGAGTAACGAAACAGACCTCATAACATAATGGTTTAATTATCACTCGAACAGATGTAAATGAGTGGTAACAGGCGCTCCCAATAGCCTGATGGATGTTTACTGGTATTGTTCCCTGTAAAGCATTCGTCGCCTCAGACAGAGGATGAAGTCCCTGTCTGATATTGCTAATGGTAGAGCGCATACAAAGGAATACAAAAATGAAGAGAATGCTGATTAACGCAACTCAGCCTGAAGAGGTGCGTGTGGCGCTGGTAGATGGCCAAAAGTTATATGATCTGGATATTGAATCCACCAATCGAACCCAGAAAAAATCCAATATATACAAAGGCCGTGTGGTTCGTATCGAACCGAGCCTGGAGGCCGCTTTTGTCGATTATGGCGGCAATCGTCACGGATTTTTACCGCTAAAAGAAATTTCCCACAGCCTGTTTAAAAAGAAGCTGGAATCTGGTCAGCGCGGTCGTGTACATATCAAAGATGCGATTGACGAAGGACAGGAATTCATCGTTCAGATCGAAAAGGAAGAACGTGGCAACAAGGGTGCCGCCTTAACCACAATGATTAGTCTGGCAGGCCGGTATCTGGTACTTATGCCAAACAACCCTCGCTCTGGCGGTATTTCACGGCAAATTGAAGGTGCTGATCGTGCCGAGGCACGTGAAGTCATGAGCCAACTCGATATCCCTCAAGGCACCGCGCTTATCCTCAGGACTGCGGGCATTGGCAAGTCCAAAGAGGAGTTGCAGTGGGATACCGATTATCTCACCACCCTATGGGAAGCCATCGACAAAGCGGGAAGTGAACGCCCTGCTCCATTCCTGATATATCAGGAAAGTGAGGTCATTATTCGTGCGATTCGGGACTATCTACGCACCGATATTGCAGAAATCTGGGTAGATGACAAAGAAGTTTATCAACGCAGCAAGGAGTTTATGGAACAGGTGATGCCTCATAATCTCCATAAACTTAAGCTATATGAGGAAGCTGATCCGCTTTTCACAAGGTATCAAATCGAAAGCCAGATCGAATCGGCCTTTTCCAGAGAAATACGTTTACCTTCTGGTGGTTCCCTGGTCATTGACCACACAGAAGCCATGGTAAGTATTGATATCAACTCAGCACGTGCAACCAAAGGTAGTGATATTGAGGAAACTGCACTCAATACAAACCTGGAAGCTGCTGAAGAGATTACCAGACAATTAAGATTACGTGATTTAGGTGGACTCATCGTTATTGATTTCATTGATATGATGGTTAGCAAAAATCAACGAGAAGTCGAAAATCGCATGAAAGACGGTCTACGTGTCGACCGCGCAAGAGTTCAGGTAGGCAAGATATCCCGATTCGGTTTACTAGAGATGTCACGACAAAGATTACGTCGTTCCCTGGCAGAATCTCGTCATTTGCCCTGCCCTCGTTGTGATGGTCAAGGAACTATCCGGGATATTGAGTCTCTTTCTTTAGCTATTCTCAGAATTATTGAAGAAGAAGCCATGAAAGATTCAACAGCCAGGGTAATTGTTAATTTGCCCGTGTCAGCGGCGACATTTCTTTTGAATGAAAAACGTCAGCCTATAAGTGAATTACAACTAAGGCTTGATGTTGATATTGTCATCATTCCGTCTCCTTCTATGGAAACGCCTCAGTACCAGGTGTTAAGAGTTCCTTTATCAAAAGCCAATGAAACACAACATCAGCAAGTAAGCTATAGCCTTATTGCTGAGGTGGAAAATGATGTAAAAGGCAGTAGCCTGCGTACACATAAAACGGTCATTGAACAACCTGTGGTTAAACAAATTATTCCAGAAACCCCTAATGCTCCCCAAAGTAAAGCTAAGAAAAATGCAGGGCTTATTTCAAGAATAATTAAACGTTTATTTGGTTCATCGAAAGAAGAAAAGAAAGAAACTGAAAAGCTCAGGGATAATAACAGAAACATTTACCGTTCAAATCGCAACCGTAATATTAATCAGAACCGAACAAAACGGAATAGTCGTTCGGGAAATCGTCAACGTAATAATCCCAATAGAAAAAGCAGTCAGAGAACAAAATCGGGTGGCAATGTAAGCACTGCTAAAAAATCTGATGACAGCGCCTCAGCTGGCGCTGATACAGCAAACCCTGATGCATCGGCTCGTGACGCCAGGAATACCGGCTCATCCAGACGTGGAAGAAGAGGTGGTCGTAGACGGCCAAGAGGCGGCGGTGATAATGCAAATGTAAACACGAATAAGAAGTTGGTAAAAGATGATGAGCAAAAAGCAGCAAATGATCAAAAACCAGTTGCAACGCCGAGAGTAAGCGAAAGTGTTGCAAGACCAGCTGACACCACAACTCAACAGGATAAGCAGATGGTTGATAAGCAAACCACTGACAGCACTACCACTACACAAGCATCATCATCAGAAAACATGACTGAGCATGTAGTGAAAGAATCGTCACCGGTATCTACGGCCGATACTAGTGCAGTTGAGGTTATGCCGCATCCAGACAGAGTCCTGGAAGGGTCATCTATAACAAATGACAATAAAAATCCGCAACCATCGTTAGCAGATAACAGCACAAGTACTTTTGCTGAGCAATCCACTGCCGATTCAGGAGATCGAGATCATATGCCTGAACAAGTAGAAGTAGCAACACAAATTGTTGCGCCGCATCCAGATAATGTACAGAACTCATCTAAGACAGAGGAAAGCAATACAAAGCCAGCGAAAGAAAAGGCAGACGACAGGACTAACATTAATCTAAGCGTCGGTGCTGCGGATGATGAGATAACATTTCTTGATATCGGCGTTTCTGAAAAAACCAGGGTTGAACCAGATGATGGAAATATTCAGGACAACGAGACCACTAATGAAAATGTCAAGGTTCACCAGACTATACAAACTGAAACGGACGAAAGCAAAAGCTAAGTTAAAGAGAAGTCTAACTAGATGGCAGCATGCTCGCAGGTTGCCTTGAATTCGATTTCTGGCCAACGCTCTATCGCAAGATTCAAATTAACCATGGATGGTGCAATATAAGTCAGTCGGTTACCGCCATCCATTGCCAGGTTTGATGAAGCTTTATTTCTAAATTTTTGTAGAATTTTTTCATCATCACAGAATACCCATCTGGCAGTCGCCACAGGCACATTATCGTAAGTACATTCGACACCATATTCCTGTTTCAGGCGTGCAGCGACCACATCAAATTGTAAAATACCGATGGCACCAACAATCAGGTCGTTATTATCTAATGGTTTGAACACCTGTGTTGCACCTTCTTCACCTAACTGAATTAAACCCTTTAGCAGGGCCTTGGCTTTAAGAGGGTCCTTGAGTTGTATCCGTCGAAATAACTCAGGTGCGAAAAACGGGATGCCCGTGAATGATAAAGCTTCACCTTGAGTAAAGGTATCGCCAATTTGAATCGTGCCATGATTGTGTAAACCAATAATATCACCGGCCCATGCTTCATCTGCCTGCTGCCTGCTGCCGGCCATGAAGGTCAGGGCATTAGACACCTGTATGTCACGTTCTATCCTGACATGCCTCATCTTCATGCCTTTTTGATATTGACCCGAGCATATCCTCAGAAACGCGATTCTATCCCGATGTGCTGGGTCCATATTTGCCTGTATCTTGAAAACAAAGCCGCTCAGTTGTTCTTCATCAGCTTTTACTTCTCTTTGAATGGCTGTCCTTGCCTGGGGGGCCGGTGAACACTTTATTAAACAATCAAGAAACTCGGCAATACCAAAATTATTCAGGGCTGAGCCGAAAAAAACAGGGGTCTGTTTGCCTTGTAGAAAATCTTCAAGATTAAATTTATCGCAGGCGCCACGAACCAATTCAACCTCTTCTTTAAAATCATCAAATGTTGCAGATAATAATGATTTACTTTCTTCAGAATCAAGTCCCTTGATGATCTTCCCATGTATGTTTTCATCTGCTTTATTGTAGATACGGATATAGTCATCATCGAGATGATAGAGCCCTTTTAAACGACTCCCCATACCTACTGGCCAGGTCACGGGGGCGCACCTGATCCCGAGTTCACTTTCTATCTCATCCAGTAATGTAATCGGATCTTTGCCTTCTCTGTCGAGTTTATTAATAAAGGTGATGATGGGTGTGTTACGTAGACGACATACATCCATTAATTTACGCGTCCGTTCTTCAACGCCTTTACTAACATCAATTACCATCATGGCAGAATCAACCGCTGTTAATGTTCTATAAGTATCTTCAGAGAAATCGGCATGCCCCGGGGTATCGAGCAAATTGATAACATGTTCATTATATTCAAACTGCATCACAGAACTGGTGATAGAGATACCTCTTTCCTTTTCCATTTCCATCCAGTCAGAGGTTACATGCCTTGATGATTTTCTGGCCTTCACCGTGCCTGCTATTTGTATCGCCCCACCAAATAATAATATTTGCTCGGTAACTGTTGTTTTACCCGCATCCGGGTGAGAAATAATGGCAAATGTACGGCGTCTGGAGACCTCTGAATTTAAATTACCCATATAAATTACCTGGGGGTTTTAGCGCTTGCTTTCTGGATGATGGATTTTATTTCCCTGATAGCTTCATCCAGGCCAGTAAACACTGCTCTGGCAATAATGCCGTGACCAATATTTAATTCATCAATATCTTGAATTTGAGCAATCTGCCCTACATTTTGATAATTCAGGCCGTGTCCTGCATTTACTTTTAGTCCCAGAGATTTTGCCAGAGCTACGCCTGATATGATTTTTGCCAATTCAGTTTCATTAGCAAAGGCAGCATCCGCGAAATGACCGGTATGGAGCTCTATGACTTCTGCACCTGAATCTCTGGATGCAGTAATTTGTCTATCATCTGCATCAATAAATAACGATACACGTATCCCGGCTTGTTTCAATCTCGCACAGGCTTCTGTCACTTTATCCATTTGCCCAGCCACATCCAACCCACCTTCCGTCGTCAACTCTTCTCTACTTTCAGGAACCAGGCAACAAAATTCAGGTTTGACATCCTCGGCAAACGACAACATCTTCTCAGTCACCGCCATTTCCAGGTTCATTGGGGTCAGCATGGTCTGACGTAATAAATCAATATCTCGTTCCTGTATATGTCTTCTGTCTTCTCGTAGATGCACCGTAATTGAATCTGCACCAGCCTGCTCTGCAATTTGAGCGGCAAACACAGGATCAGGATAGCGAGTTAATCTCGCCTGTCTCAGCGTAGCAATATGGTCAATGTTTACACCTAATAACATGTTTCTCGCCTGTCTTTATTTATCTGTCTTGTGATGAAAGCGGCGCATTCTAGCGCATTTTCAGGTAACTTGGGCATATACCCAAATTACCGGGGAATGCAGCTTTCAGAGCTTAGTCAGAGAGTCAGAGCAAGGCGCAACGTGCAGTGAATGACTAGTCCTTCATAAGCGTTGCAACGCGGCACTGGCTTTCTGCCTGCGCTCCCGCAGGGCAAGACGGGAAACAACCATCTACTTCGTTATAATCCCTTGGGCTAGAGTGACTAGTCCTGCGGCACTATGCCTCGAATATAGTTACTTCTCATCTGGCTGAAAACTGCGTTTCCCGGTAGTTTGGGTATAAGCCTTATACAAGGCTCTACTGGCTAAAGGTTTAGTCCCCAGGTGACTTTGTAATACGAAACGCATCAATCTCTTTGATTCTTCTAATTCCGGTTTGTTTTCCAAACTCCCCTTCCCCAGTGCCAGTAAACTATTCCCTGTAATTTTAATATAATTTCCTGTGAGGGGAATATCCTTCATTGGTCCAGAATCAATCAGGTAATAATATTTTTTATCTGCTTCTATCGCCTGACCATCGTTAACATCATGATCCAGCACCAGGCCGTAGCCTAGTGATTTGAGCAAGCCTTTTTCAAAGATTCTGAGAACCGCATCAATACTCTTTGCGATAGAGAGATCGAATATGGCTTTATTATAAAAATCAAATAATTCCGGATGTGATTCATGTTGATGTAATAACCGAACTAACAATTCATTCACGTAAAACCCTGCGATTGTTCTTCCATTCGATAATTCATATGCTTCGATATCTGCTTCGACATCTATCAAGGTCATTAGCTCGCCTTTGCCTCGCCATGCCATCAACAATCGTTGGTAGGGTTCCAGGAGCCCGGAAAAGGCAGATTTTCCCCGTTTCGCACCCTTTGCTATCAGGTGTAATCTGCCGTATTCCCTGGAAAAAATATCCAGTATTAAGCTGGATTCAAGATAAGACCTGGAATGAAGAATAAAACAGGGCGTTAATTCTACATTCATACTAGTACACCGTTCTGTTGATATTGCCGGGTTCAGTTAGCTTGTCAATGTTCATAGCAAAGTGTGCGCCGCCGTAGCGTCCCGCAGCCGCATTGCAGCACTTGGGAATGGTTGTTCCATTCCCGGCGCACTGTGACTCGCTTCGAAACGCCACGGCAACGCTGAAACAGGCAATATCAACAGGCCGGTGTACCAACGCTTTCAGGAATCGAAGCCCAGTTGCTTTATGGCTAGCTCATTATCCATCCATTTGTCCTTGACCTTGACCCAGGTCCTTAAAAAAACTTTATTTTCAAACATCCGTTCCATATCCTTACGCGCCTGTTCTCCAACGGCCTTTAACCCTGCACCTTTTTGACCAATTACTATCGTCTTTTGACCTTTACTTGCTACCCAGATAATTGCATCGATATGAATTATTTTTTCTTTCTCAACGAATGAATCAATAGTGACCGTTGTGGTATAGGGCAGTTCTTCACCTAATCTTTTTATCAGTTTCTCGCGAATAAATTCTGCTGCAAAATATCGTTGAGATTTATCTGTTATCTGATCGTCCGGATATTGAAATGACCCTGTGGGTAATAATTTCTTTATAGATTTCTCCAATGGTCTCAAGCTTTTTCTGGATAATGCAGAGATAGGAATAATCTCCTTAAAATTCATTTTCCCGGAAAGCTCTTTCAGGGAAGGCAGCATTGTTTCCTTGTCTTTGATTTTATCCATTTTATTGATCGCCAGAATAATCGGAGCAGTATTATCTTTAATCAAACATAATATATGTTCATCAAGGGCAGTCCATTTCAATGCTTCAACTACGTAAATCAATATATCAATGCCAGCAAGTGCATTCGTTGCTTCCTTGTTCATATACCTGTTCATGGCATTTATCGGCGAATCCTGCAACCCAGGAGTATCGATATAGATAATCTGATAATTCTCGTTAGTATTCACACCGATTGTATGGCGTCTTGTCGTTTGAGGTTTTCTTGAGGTGATACTTAGCTTTTGCCCGATCAAATTATTGAGTAATGTTGATTTACCGACATTTGGACGACCAAGGATGGTGACATAGCCGCAATAAGTTTGCTTATTTTTTGAATTATTTTTCGGCAAGGTCTGATTGAGTCTTGTTAAGTTTCTTTTCCAGTGCAGGTAAAGCTTTTTCAGCAGCCGATTGCTCGGCCAGACGTTTACTACGGCCTTCAGCCTGAACCGAAATATATGGTTCTATGATTATACATTCGACGTTGAAAAGACGCTCATGTGCGTCACCAGTTTCTGATAAGACGTGATATGTAGGTAATTCCAGTCTTCGTGACTGCAATAATTCCTGCAGGCTGGTCTTGGGATCTTTATTCAGCTTATCGGGAGATACATTTGCAAGTAATTGATGATAGATAGAGATGACACATTTTTGACAAACCTTCATATCAGCATCGAGGTAGACTGCACCAATGATTGCTTCAAGTGTGTTCGCAAGAATTGAATCACGGCGCCAACCGCCACTTTTCATTTCTCCTGGGCCCAACTTGATGTAATCACCCAGATCCAGTTCTCTCCCCAATTTCGCTAATGTCTCGCCTTTGACCAGGGAAGATCGGAGACGGGTTAGCTCTCCTTCTGTCGCCTGAGGAAATTTTTGAAAAATTGCATCGGCGATGATAAAACCTAGTGCAGCATCACCAAGATATTCAAGTCGTTCATTGTTGCCATGACCGAAACTGCGATGAGTTAATGCAGTTTCCAGTAATGTCTCATCCTGAAATTTGTAATCAATTGCTTTTTCTAATTTAGATGGCCGTTCACTCATTCACCACCTGAACCACTCAACTCAACTTTATGATCAAAAATAAGTACAAAATTCAAATCCTTAACAAATACATTTCTTCCTTCATAGGCAACATGCAGATATCTTTTTTTCGTCTTTTTGTCCGTAACCACATTAACTAAATCTTTAATTGTAATGGTATTAAAGCGTTTTGAATTTGATGTGACGTCTATGTTCTTTTGGAAATATTTTCGCAGATCACTTCTTGACAATTTGTCAGAACCTGGTCGTGCCGCCACACTTTCCATTGATGTGATGATCTGGAATTTTTCGCTGTATAAGGGCATTACTCTAAGTGTAATAAGGACAAAAAAAGCAACAATGCCCAAAATACTACACCAGCCAACGAAGCCAATCCCATACTGTTTGTTTCTCATATTCTTCATCACTTACCCCTTGTCATTTGCGTTGTTCATCATCGTACCAATTCTTCCCCAATCAATACCACCATTTTTACTGTCCCAATTCATCCAGATCATGAATGCCCTGCCAACCAGATTCTCATCCGGCACATAGCCCCAATATCGGCTGTCCTTACTATTATCACGATTATCTCCAAGAACTAAATAGTGCCCTTTTGGGACAACACCTTCAACATTTTTTGATTGTCTGTCTGGCATGCGTAAAATTTCATGTTCTGCACCATCCAGTAATTCTATACTCAATGTTGCCCCATCCATCATTTTACCTGAACCCACAGCGTGATAAGTACCAATTTCCAGTTGTTCAACGGCTTCATCATTGATAGTCAGAATTTTATCCTGATATTTAAATTTGTCACCTGGCAGGCCTACAATCCGCTTGATGAAAGGAATACTTGGATCAACAGGATAACGAAAAACAACGATATCCCCGCGTTCTGGAGTCTTGTTTTCGATTATTTTCGTGTTCAGCACAGGTAAGCGAATACCGTAGTCATACTTATTAACCAGGATGAAGTCACCAATTAATAAGGTTGGCATCATGGATGCCGAAGGAATTTTAAACGGTTCTACGATAAATGAACGTAAGATCAAGACGATAAAGAAAATAGGAAAAAACGATCTGGCAAAGTCTACAATGGCGGGTAAAACCAATTCACCATTTTCATCTCTATTTTTTTTATCAACAAAAAAAAGTACGCCAAACAACCAAACAATGCCACTGAGTGATGTTAAAATCACCAGTACTGCTGAAAAATCTACATTCACTTGTCTTTCCCTACATGTAATATGGCCATAAAGGCATCTTGTGGTATTTCTACTGAGCCAAATTTTTTCATCCGCTTCTTACCTGCCTTCTGTTTCTCTAATAATTTACGCTTACGCGAAATATCACCGCCATAACATTTCGCAGTCACATTTTTACGTAATGCCTTAACTGAATGCCTGGATAAAATTTTAGATCCTATTGCGGCCTGAATGGCGACATCAAACATTTGCCTGGGAATAAATTCTTTGATTTTAGCCGTTAAATCATGCCCTCTTGTTCGAGACTGGTCTTGATGCGTAATAGTAGAAAGTGCATCTACCCGATCACCATTGATTAATATATCCAGTTTGACCAGTGAAGACGCCTGAAATCTCATGAAATGATAATCAAAAGAAGCATAGCCCCGACTCGCTGATTTAAGACGATCAAAAAAATCCAGAACGACTTCATTCATGGGTAGTTCAAACCCCAGTGAAACCTGATTGCCGAGATATTGTAATTTCTTTTGTACGCCACGTTTGTCAATACACAGTTTGATAACATTCCCCAGGTAATCCTGTGGCACAAGTATATCAGCATAAATAATCGGCTCGCGTATCTCCTTAATTTTATCCGTGGCAGGCAATTTCGCCGGGTTATCAACAATAATAACCTGTCCATTTGTAGTTTCCACTTCATAAACAACTGTTGGTGCAGTGGTAATCAGACTCAGATCATATTCACGTTCAAGCCGCTCCTGAATGATTTCCAGATGCAACAAACCCAGGAAGCCGCAACGAAAACCAAAACCTAATGCCTGGGACGTTTCAGGTTCAAAATGCAGCGCCGCATCATTCAGTTTTAATTTAGTCAAGGCTTCACGAAAAGCCTCATAATCACTGGAATCAATAGGATACATCCCTGCGAATACTCTGGGCTTTATCTCCTTGAAGCCTGGCAATGTCTCTGCTGCCGGATTTTCTGCCAGTGTTAATGTATCCCCGACAGGTGCACCACCAAGATCTTTAATACCAGAAATAACATAACCGACTTCACCCGTATTCAAAACATCTTGTGCTTTGCGCTTCGGTGTAAATACACCGACTTCAGTAACCAGGTGATCTCTGCCTGTGCTCATCACACGCATTTTCTTTCCTGCAGGCAGGCAGCCATCGACGATTCTTACTAGTGAGACGACACCAAGATAATTATCAAACCAGGAATCGATAATCAATGCCCTGAGTGGTGCATCTTTCGTACCTGATGGTGCAGGGATGATCTGTATAATTTGTTCAAGTAAGTCTTCCACACCCAGACCAGTTTTAGCACTGACCTGCACCGTGTCTGTAGTATCAAGACCGATTATTTCTTCAATCTCGTTTAACACACGTTCAGGATCTGAGGATGGAAGATCAATCTTATTCAACACGGGTAATACTTCTAAATCGAGATCTACGGCAGTCATACAATTCGCAACACTTTGCGCCTCAACTCCCTGTGTCGCATCTACAATCAGTAAAGCACCTTCACAGGCTGCAAGAGAGCGTGAAACCTCATAGGTGAAATCAACGTGCCCAGGGGTATCGATAAGGTTTAATTGATAGGTTTCTCCATTCCTGGCTTTGTAGTCCAGACTGACACTCTGGGATTTGATGGTGATACCACGCTCACGTTCCAGATCCATAGAATCGAGTACCTGATCGGCCATTTCTCGTTCAGTTAATGCACCACAATGCTGTATAAATCGATCGGCCAATGTCGATTTGCCATGATCGATGTGTGCAATGATCGAGAAATTGCGAATATTCTGCATTTAGTTATGTGCCTGATTGATGGAAGCCTGATAAATCGACAAATTTTTCGTGCCTAAAGGGCTATAGTAATTATTAGCAATGCTAAAGGCGGGCGATTCTAGCTTATATAGAGACCTATAGACAGCTATCAATGGCAAGGCATGATGTGGATTGCTATGTCCTTTGCGGGCAAGTAGTTAACATTCAGACCGCAAAATTTTGAGGAGTCGTTTTTTGTTCAATTTGTAATGACATATCTCCATGTCATTGACGAATAGCACAGGAACCAGATCGTTAAAACGCTTTGCCAATTCCGGATCCTTATCAATATCAACCATCGTTATTGACTCCATTTGAGCTAACTCCATAGACTTCAGCTCATTTTTCATCACATCACATAAATGGCATCCCTGCCGACTATAAATGATAAATTCCAACTTTGGTGAATCTTATGTAGTGGATCAGGAGTCATCTTCCAGTCTTAAGGCAAGGAAAACAGGCCCTCCTCTTCTCTGAATTAAGATAGGGACTGACTTGTCCTTAGGCAATTGATTAACCAGCTGGTCAAAATGTTTGGCATTTTTTATCTTGATGTTATTGATAAGAAGCATAACGTCACCACTTCGCACACCTGCTTTATAGGCAGGACCTGATGAGACCTGGCTGATAATCACGCCATGATCTTTAACTTCCAGTTCCTTACGTTGTTCTTCTGTTAAATCTTCAACCTGCACATGTAAGGGATTTTGTGTTTTACTTCCATTCTTTTCTGACGAAGACAACCTGGTGTTCTCGTCTACAGGTAATTCAGCAATCTTGACACTGAGGCTGACCGGTTTGCCATGCCGAATGACCCTTGTGGGCACTGTTTTACCTACTTTTGTACTGCCAACTATTGGCGGCAGATCGGATGAGACATCTATTTTATCTCCGTTGAAACTAACAATAACGTCGCCAACCTTAAACCCGGCTTTTTCAGCAGGACTGTCTTTCAGAACTTTTGCCACAAGTGCACCATGTGGCTTCTTCATAGCAAAAGACTCAGCTAATTCTCTAGTCACATCCTGTATCAACACACCTAACCAGCCACGCGAAACATGCCCCTTTTCTCTTATCTGTTGATAAATATCTTTGACGACTTTAATAGGTATCGCAAAAGACATCCCCATATAACCACCAGTACGACTGTAAATCTGGGAATTAACACCGATAACTTCACCTTGCAGGTTAAATAATGGACCACCGGAATTTCCGGGATTGATCGCAACATCGGTTTGAATAAATGGCACATAGTTTTCATTAGGTAAACTTCTACCCATTGCACTGATAATGCCTTGTGTAACAGAATGTTCAAAACCAAAAGGTGAGCCTATCGCCAATACCCATTCACCAACTTTTAACGTTGACGAGTCTCCCATTTTAAGTGTTGGTAATTTTGTTGCATCAATCTTTAATACAGCAATATCACTGCGTTCATCAGTACCAATGACCTCAGCCACAAACTCTCTTCGATCATTGAGACGAACAATGATTTCATCTGCATCTTTCACAACATGGTTGTTGGTGATGATGTAACCATCATCAGACATGATAAAGCCGGAACCAAGTGAAGTCCTCTGCTGATGAGGAGTCATGCCGTCAGGGACATCTCCAAAGAATTTATTGAAGAAATCATAGTACGGACTATCTTCTGGTATATTAGGCATATTGTGTCCTTGAATCCCCGACCTTCCTTTGCTCTTTTTCAGAGTCGTACTGATATTTACAACCGCGGGTGCACTTTCTTCCACTAACGGGATAAAATCCGGTAACGAACCTGCCTGCGATGTTTGCACAGATAAAACAAGACAGATAAAAACGAGACTCAAAATTCTTTTAGCCAATAGCATTTCGTAGTTCATCGATACTCCATAAAAAATATGATTTTTTAGATAATATGGTATTGCTATCAAATAGAAAACAATAAAGATTCGCGGATAAATTATTTGATTGAAACAACAGATTTAGCAAATAACATGACAGTATCTCGGGGAACCTCACCAATGGCAGTAATGAGATAACTGTCAGTCATGGTTGAAAATGTATTCACGCCGCCCATACTCGAAGGGCCAGTAACAACATTCACTGGTTTATCAATCTTTTCAACGAATACCGAGACCGTTGCCAGACCATCTGAATACATCAGATGTTCAACCGGCATTTGGCTTTCCTCAACACTTTGTTTTTCCTGATCACTCATGACAAAACCATCAGGCATCCAGGTCGCCTTCCAGGAGACATCTCCCTTATGTACTGGAAAGTCTTCTGAGGAATTATCATGCCAAGTATATCCTACACCTGATATTTCAGGTTTTAACCATTCATCAGGGATTTCATCAAAAATCTGAAATTTTGCAAAAAAGAACTGCTCCAGAGGAACACCTTTCTTGTTCTTTAACTCAGATTTAAGTAATAACTTCGATTCCAGATCAATCCATAGCTGATAGCCATAACGATAATCGTCCTTGGGTACAATATCTACTACCCATGTAGGTCGGTTAGCAACACGATCCTGTCCGGCAATTGAAAAAGTATAATATTCAGAAACCTTGTTTATTTGTTCAGGCAACTGACTGATTTTGAATTGTCTTGGAGTGCTTTTTTCCACCATAACGGACTCATCATCAGGCAAAAAACAAGTCACAGAATTTTTATCACGGATGACCTCGCGTGCGAAGCCTGTCAATGAAACGATCCTTTCGTGGATGCCATTTTCACCGACTTTATGGATAATACGCATGGTATCCATTTTTCCCTGACGTCGATAAATAAAAACACCTTCATAATTCAGTTTATGATTCGCCTCAGACATTTGCCTGATGAGTTGTTGCGCAGGTGGCATTTGATCGGTAGCAAAAGACGAGACTGGAACCAGTATTAAAAGCAGCAGAAAACGTGATAACAAATTATATCTAATTCCTTTATGAGACATTTATTAATGAACCTTATTTGTTTGACTGTGGCTCATTAGCAACCATCCTCACATGGGGCGGCATCCCACTGACACCTTTATTTGCCCGATACTCATTATAATTTACCAGATATCGGTTCATTCGATAGTCAATATTGACGGCCTGATAAATCTGCGCCTGACCTGTTTCCTGATTCACTAGTTGTGGTGTGGCTATTGAAGTGGTAAATGATGGTTGATCTGTAGCAATACTGGACTGTGCAATAACAGGCTGTCCTGTCTCTGGAATTTGCCCTGTTTCTGAGATTTGATTGGCTTGTTGCACATTAAAAATAGCAACTGCAGCAACCGAAGCAGCAATAGCAAATCCCATGACCGGCTTCATTAGATTTGAAGATTTTCTGTTGGCTGATTTCTTTGCCGGGGCAAGAATTGTCGGTTCCGAAGCAATCGCCTGACTCACATTAGCTGAGATATTCCCAATCTGCCCAGGTAAATGACCGCGTAATGAATCACCAATGAGATGATATCTTGCCCACGTCTCTTTGGCTTCATCATCTTCCAGCAGGCTCTCGATCACAGATGATGCCTCTTGAGTCAGTTCATCATCTACCAGGGCTGATAATTGTTCGCGTTTTTGCTCGTTCATCTCATTTCACTCATCTGCTAGTTCAACTAATATTCAATTAATGGTTTTAACTCTTTATCTATCGCTTCACGTGCTCGAAATATACGTGATCTTACGGTACCTATCGGACAGTCCATAGCAACCGCAATGTCCTCATAACTCAATCCTTCCACCTCGCGTAAGGTGATTGCTAAGTTTAAATCTTCAGGTAACGCCTCAATAGAATTGAGGATAGTTTCCTGTATCTCATCCCTCAACAATAAATGTTCAGGGGTCTCCTCATGCCTTAGAGTGTGATCACCCTCGATTTGTTCCACATCATCTATATCATGTGCTGACTCAAGTGGTCTACGGGACTTAACTGCCAGATAATTCTTGGCTGTATTGACCGCAATACGGTACATCCATGTGTAAAAAGCACTCTCACCACGAAAATTCGGCAGTGCTCTATAGGCTTTAATAAAGGCCTCCTGGGCAATATCCTCTGCATCACTGGGATTATATACAAACCTTGAGACCAGATTGATAATGCGCTGCTGGTATTTAAGCACCAGAAGATCAAAAGCTTTCTTGTCACCATTTTGTACTCTTTCTACCAGTTGCTTATCAGTAACGCTTTCGCCCATTCAGGCAAACCCCCTTTCAGGCAAATACCATATGTTATAATTCTTGTTTTATTGACTGACTCAAAAAAAGTGGCGGAGTTCCAAAACCATGTTTTAAGAATAAATTCCAATCAATAGCTTACATTTATTTCCACGTATATTATCTTAAGTCACATGACACACCAATACCAACATGATGTCCTTATAATCGGCAGTGGCGCTTCAGGCCTGAGCCTGGCGCTACAATTGGCAGAACATGCCTCCGTCGCTGTGTTGTCTAAAAGTAAGCTTAGCGAAGGTGCGACGTTTTATGCACAAGGCGGCGTATCAGCAGTCCTCGATACCTGTGATTCAATCGATTCGCATGTCAAGGATACATTACACACAGGTGCAGGCCTGTGTAATGAGAAGATCGTACGTTTTGTTGTTGAACATGGCCGTGAAAGTATTCAATGGTTAATTGACCTGGGCGTGGACTTTACCAAGACCATTGATGCTGATGGGAGTGTCGACTTCCATCTGCACAAGGAAGGCGGCCACAGTCATCGTCGAATCATTCATGCCTCGGATTCCACGGGCCGTGCCATAGAAACCACCCTGGAAAACAGGGTTCGTGAACACTCAAATATTGAATTATTTGAATACCGGACTGCCATTGACCTGATCACCAGTGAAAAATCCGGTCAGTCTTCAGCTGTTAACAAATGCCTTGGTGCCTATGTCTATGACGAAGCCAAATCAACCGTTGAGGTGTTCAGGGCCAGATTTGTAATTCTGGCGACGGGCGGTGTCGGTAAGGTTTATCTCTACACAAGTAATCCTGATATTTGCACCGGCGATGGTATCGCCATGGCCTGGCGTGCAGGCTGTAGCATTGCCAACATGGAATTTATTCAATTTCACCCTACCTGCCTGTACCACCCGGATGCCAAATCTTTCCTCATTTCGGAGGCATTACGGGGAGAAGGTGCGAAATTATTACTCGCAAATGGTGAAACATTCATGCATCGTTTTGACGAACGTGCCGAACTCGCACCTAGAGATGTCGTTGCACGCGCCATTGACCATGAAATGAAAAAAACCGGTAGCGAATGCGTTTATCTGGACATCAGTCATCAATCAAAAGATTTTATTATTTCCCACTTTCCGAACATCTATCAAAAATGTCTGTGTTTTGGTTTTGATTTGGCCAAACAACCCGTACCGGTAGTCCCTGCAGCACATTTCACCTGTGGCGGTGTCGTCATCGACGCGCATGGTAGAACAGATATATCAGGCTTATATGCAATCGGTGAGGTCACGCATTCGGGGCTACATGGTGCTAACCGCATGGCCAGCAATTCTCTGCTTGAATGCGTTGTTTTCGCGCATTCTGCCTATAGAGACATTCAAACTAGATTGCCCAAGACAGAAATGCCTGCGCAATTACCGGAATGGGACGAGAGCCAGGTCACGGATTCTAACGAAGAAGTTGTGGTCTCACATAACTGGGACGAGATCCGTCGCTTCATGTGGGATTATGTAGGGATCGTCAGGACCACCAAACGACTACATCGGGCACAAAGCCGGATAAGGTTGCTACAACAAGAAATTATGGAGTACTACAGCAATTTCCGCGTCACCAATGACCTGATTGAACTACGTAATCTGGTCACCGTTGGTGAATTAATTATTCGCTCTGCCTTACTACGCAAGGAAAGTCGGGGTTTGCATTATTCGCTTGATTACCCTGAACTTGATGACAGTAAACCACCTCAAAATACCGTGCTTATCCCTACAGAAAAACAGCGAAAAGAATTTGCCGCCTAAAACCTATAATTAACTTTAATTAACGATAATTATTGATATATAAACAGTAAGTTATATAGTATAATTAATGTTAATTATAGTTTTATGCGTCATTAAAATTGAATAATAAATCACGTACTTTTACAGCATTTTCTTTAATATTGGTGCTATTACTACCGGCAATATTAATCACTACTGGCTGGACGGAATTTCCAAAGCATGCATGGCTGGATGCCAATCTAGACATGCTTCCTTATGTTATTTTCGGTATTGGTCTTGCGCTATGCTGGGTATTTTATAATAGCCGTGAATTTAACCTTTTCATTATCCTTGCAGTTGCATATGGCGTCTTAAGCCAATTCTTCTGGAACAAAGGTCTGGCAGGATTTCAGAAAGAATTTCTCTTGAACCTCCTGTGTATTTTAATCCCGTTTAATTTTGTTGTGTTTAATTTTCTGAAGGAACGCGGCATCCTCAATCAGCATGGCATAAGGCGTCTGCTCTTTGTTGGGACGCAAATAATCGCTGCATTTTGGTTGGTAAAAACCAACCAATTTGGCATTTCTAGCTATGTCTCGATGGACATATATCTTCACCCATTCGCAGTAAATACCATTATCAAGCAACCAGGGCAATTGATGATCTGTCTCTCATTCGCGGTACTATGTACACATTGGCTGATACGTCCTAATCAACTGCGTGGCGCATGGATACTGGCGCTTATCTCAGTGATTGTCGCATTACACTTTGTCCTCAACACCCAGCTTGCAACAGCCTATTTTATGATTGCCGGCCTCATCTTGCTCAGTGCCATCATCATCAACTCAAACAACCTGGCATACAAAGATGAATTAACACAAATGCCCTCACGCCGGGCACTGAAACAACAGCTCGCGTCACTGGGAAAGACATACTCTCTTGCCATGGTCGATGTCGATCATTTCAAAAAATTAAATGACAATTACGGACATGATGTCGGTGATGAAGTCCTGAAAATGCTGGCTGCACATCTACTGAGCGTTGAAGGTGGCGGCAAGGCTTATAGATATGGTGGTGAAGAGTTTACCATTGTATTTGCAGGGAAAGATGCCGGTACTGCGTTTGTGTATCTGGATGCATTGAGAAATAAAATTGCCTCCAAGCCTTTCATTGTTCGCAATAAGAAACGCCCTAAAGAAAAGTCTGCTAAGAAACCGACAAAATCTGCTAATACTCAAAAATTAAATGTCACTGTCAGCATTGGTGTTGCAGAAAATCAGCTTAAATATAATTCAACTCAGGATATAATGAAATCCGCAGATAATGCCCTGTACAAGGCGAAGAAAAAAGGCCGTAACCGAGTTGAAATTGAGTAAGCAACAACTAAAGATCGTCATACTGGGCTCGACCCACTATCCAGTGAGAAAGTCCGCCTTTCAGGCGGTACAATATATTTATCAATGAAACTAGATGAATCAATCAATGTCTTTGGTGAGCCCCTTCTTCCCTGTGGCGACGATCCAGTCACAGGTTTTTTTC